>Ga0302319_10016709_pt1 | contig 13496 bp, 11 predicted proteins | sample Bog_T0_2_FD_203319 | JGI IMG/M metagenome (GOLD analysis project Ga0302319, IMG submission 203319) | Peat permafrost microbial communities from Stordalen Mire near Abisko, Sweden - Bog_T0_2 | ecosystem: Environmental > Terrestrial > Soil > Wetlands > Peat | place: Sweden: Abisko, Stordalen Mire...
GTGCCCTGGATGCTGAGTTCGATATTCGCCGGTACGTTCGCCAGCGTGGTGGGGAAGTTCTGCAGCGTGGTTGTGATCCCGGTGACGACCGTATTCGCGTAACCCGCCTGGTTGCTGATGATTTGGTGCAGGACCGGGAACGGGTGAGCGGCCCAGGTGTTGTAGATGGTTTGCAGGTTGGAACCGGTATTGGCGAAGAGGGTCTGCCATGGGGCGCCGGCAGCGGAGGCGGTTGTGCCTGCCGCGAACAGGCTCGGCAGCAGGGAGACCTCGAAGCCATCGAAGCTAGCGGTCAGAGCGGCACCGATTTGCTGTCCGACACTGTTGAGAATCGGGCCCAAGGTCCCCCCGCCGGGGAGCGAACCCAAGCCGCCGAGGATCCCGCCCCCGGTCCCGCCACCGAGAATCGGGCCGAGAATCGGATCCGTTGCCGCGGCAACGCTTGCGCGATTGGCGAACTCGGTGTCGAGATATGCCCTCGCGCCACCGTTCAGCGAGCTCACAAGTTCCCCATGAAACGCCGCGGCCTGGGCGCTCAGGGCTTGAAAGTGCTTACCGTACGTGCCGAACAGCTCTGAGATCGTGACGGAGACATCATCGGCCGCCGCCGCCGCGACGCTGGTCGTGGGGGCCGCCGCCGTCGCGGTGGCCTGCCCAAGGGTCGAGCCGATACCCGCCAGGTCTTCGGCCGTCGCCGTCATCACCTCCGGCACAGCGATGACGAACGACATGACGATGCCCCCCTCCCCAACCCGGTTACCTGACCATGTTCCCAAATAAGCGGCGAGTTAATCGGGCTTTCCCGGATTAGGGGCCGCCGACCCTACGGCGTCGCTGAGCGAAGTGAACCCGCCGTCGTGCAGCCTGCGGGCGATGCCGTCGTGAATGTGCTTCGCCCACATGCCCCCGCCGTAGATGAAGCCCGTGTAGCCCTGCAGTAGTGACGCCCCGGCGGTGATGCGATCCCACGCGTCATCGGCGGTCTCGATGCCGCCAACGCTGATCAGCACGAGGCGACCGCCGACCCGGCCGTGGAGGCGGCGCAGCACGTCGGCAGCGCGCCGCGCCACCGGCGGACCGGAGATGCCGCCGGCACCCAGTTCGTCGGCGCCCGGTGTCACCAAGCCGTCGCGGGACACCGTGGTGTTGGTCGCCACGATGCCTGCCAGGCCCAATTCGACAGCCAGGTCGGCGATTTCGTCGGTATCGGCATCGGAAAGGTCGGGCGCGATCTTCACCAGCACCGGCGTGCCTGCCGCTTCAGCGAGCACGGCGGACAAGATGGGCCGCAGCGACTCGACCGCCTGCAGATCGCGCAGCCCCGGCGTATTCGGCGAGCTGACATTGACCACCAGATACGACGCCAGCGGGCCGACCAGGCGGGCGCTGGCGCGGTAGTCGTCGACGGCGTCGGCAACCGGGGCTGTCTTTGTCTTGCCGATGTTCACCCCGATCGGCACTTCGGGCCGGTGCCGCGCGAGCTGGACTGCCAGCGCGCCGGCGCCGTGGTTGTTGAACCCCATCCGGTTCAGCAGGGCGCGGTCTGCGGGCAGCCGGAACATTCGCGGCGCCGGGTTGCCGGGCTGCGGATGCGCGGTGACGGTTCCGACCTCTGCGTACCCGAAACCCAACGCACCCCAGGTGAGCAATCCCACGCCGTCCTTATCGAATCCGGCGGCCAGCCCGAGCGGGCCGGGAAAACGAATCCCGAACACCGTGCTGGCCAGCGCCGGATCAGCCGGGCCGAGCAGCCGGTATAGCAGCCGGCGCACCGGGGAGACAGCAGTGAGGCCGCGCAGCACGGCGAAAACCAGCGTATGGATGCGCTCGGGCGGCACCAAAAACAGCAGCCGGCGCAGCAAGCCGTAAAACCTCACAGTTCCGGCTGGTCGGGCCGTTGGCTGTGTATGCGAGATTTTTTGCGGCGCAACAACACTCGCCTGCTTCCGTCGGTATAGAGCCGCACCCGCGTCAGCTCCCAACCCCGATACTCGGCCTCAATCGACAACCGCGTGGACGCGCTGAGCCTGGTCACGTCCGGCGGCAGGCGCAACGGCACCCACTCGTATTCGTCGGACATGTCGGTATCCCACCCGACCGGCAGCCGAGCGCTCAATGGGGGCTCGCTGCGTGCTCGATGACCTGGACTCCCGCACCGGACCCCGACACCACATACAAGGTGTCCGACGCTTCGTCGAAGGCCAGCGAGTTGGGTTGCCGCACGGTTGGGTATCGCACCTTTTCGAGGGGAATTCCGGTCGACAGATCGTAACCAATGACAGTGTTCGATGCGGTTTGGGATACCCAGGACAATCCGCGCGACCCGGCCAGGCCGAATGGCGCTTCTCGCACCGGGTAGGCCTGACGCAAGATCAGCGGGCCGACCCCGTACACCAGCAGTTCTCCGCCGCGAGTGTCGGCCACCAGGACCCGGCCCAGCGGGTCGGCGGCCACGGTGGTTGCGCCTTCGCCGGCCCGCAGTGCCTGCTCGACATGACCGTCGGCGCCGATCGTAGTCAGGGAAGTCTGTCCGCGATCCAGAACCGCTGTCGTATTACCCTGCGTCACAAGTGAATCAACGCGAGCGAAGATCTTGATTCGGTTGCCGATGGTGGCTGAGCCGGTTTTGGGAGCCGAGGCCAGGGTATAGACGGTGCCGTCGGCGCTGCCCAGCACCAGCTTGCCGTCGGCGCGGCGCGCGATCGCGGTGAATTGGACCTGCTGGGCTTCGGCGACATCGACCTGTGTCGCATGGGCGGCGGCGAGATCGACCACGAAGTAGCAGCCGCGCGCGGCGAGGTAGACGCTGCCGCGGTCGTCGGCGGCCAATGCGGTTGCGGGCCCGGGCAGGGTAACGGTGACCTGGGTATCGCCGAAAATCGAGATGCCGGCCGGTGCCGCGGGGTCGCTGCCCGGGCTCAGGACCGCCAATTGGTGGGTGGCGCTGTCGAAGACCGCTGCCTGTGGGTGCCCGCCCAGCGGCCGCACCGCACCTGCTGGGTTTACCGACGCCGGCGGCGACTCGGCCGCCTGCGCGGGCTCGATCGTCGGCGGCTTGACACTGAGCGGATTTGAGGAACATCCCGTCATCAGTGCCAGCAAAACCACCAGGCCAACAAAACGCTGTTGAACTGGCCATTTAACGGCTCCGTAGCCAATATGGCCGTGTTGCCTCCATTGAGTCGCACTGGCGAGGTATGGTCGAATTATGACCGTCATCGTTGACAGGTATACCGCAGACCGCGAGTTTGCTGTCGAAGACATCTCGACTGGCATTTTTGCAAGCGGATACGGTCAAGTCGGTGATGGACGCAGCTTTTCCTTCCATATCGAGCACCGATCATTGGTAGTCGAGGTTTACCGGCCGCGGCTGGCCGGCCCGGTTCCGCAGGCTGAGGATGTGGTCGCGAGGTCGGTCCGCAGCCTGGTCGACATCGACCTCACCGACGAGCGCAGCCTGACCGCCGCGGTGCGTGACTCCGTCGCGAACGCGGCGCCGGTCTCGCGTTAGTCGCATCCTCAAGCAGCTACCCGCACCAGGTACGGTGGCGGCGACATGACTGTCATCTTGCTAAGACACGGCCGATCCACCTCGAACACCGCGGGCATTCTGGCGGGCCGCGCCGAGGGCGTCGACCTCGACGACAAGGGCCGCGAGCAGGCTGTGGGCCTGATCGATCGGATTGGTGAGCTGCCGATCCGGGCGTTGATCTGCTCGCCAATGCTGCGCTGCCGCCGCACTCTGGAACCGCTCGCCGAAGCGCTGTGCCTGCAACCGGTGATCGAGGACCGGCTGGCCGAAGTGGACTACGGGGAATGGACGGGCCGCAAACTCGGCGACTTGGCAAGCGAGCCGTTGTGGCGGGTGGTCCAGGCTCACCCGAGCGCGGCGGTGTTTCCCGGCGGCGAGGGCCTGGCCCAGGTGCAGGCGCGTGCGGTGTCCGCTGTGCGCGAACACGACCGCAGGCTCGCCTTGGAACATGGGGGAGAGCAAGGCGACGCTTTGTGGGTGGCCTGTACCCACGGTGACGTCATCAAGTCGGTGATCGCCGACGCATACGGCATGCACCTGGATAGCTTTCAGCGCGTCAACGCTGATCCGGCGTCCGTGAGTGTGATCCGTTACACCCAGCTGCGGCCGTTCGTGGTGCACGTCAACCACACCGGCGCGCGGCTGTCCGCCGCGCTGCGCGCCGCGCCCCCGGCTAAGGCTGAGGCTGAGTCTGACTCCAAGGCTGGGCCCACGGCTCAGTCCGGTGACGCGGTGGTCGGCGGCTCCACCGACTAGCCGGTATTTTGGAATTGCCATGGCCCGCGCTATTCACGTCTTCCGCACACCCGACCGCTTCGTGGCCGGGACCGTCGGGCAACCCGGAAACCGCACCTTCTATATCCAAGCGGTGCACGACACCCGGGTGGTGTCGGTGATATTGGAAAAGCAACAGGTTGCGGTGCTGGCGGAACGCATCGGCGCGTTGCTGCTCGAGGTGAATCGCAGGTTCGGCACACCGGTCCCACCGGAGCCCGCCGAGATCGACGACCTCAGCCCGCTGGTCACGCCCGTCGACGCGGAGTTTCGGGTTGGGACGATGGGCCTGGGCTGGGACTCGGAGGCCCAGACCGTGGTCGTCGAATTGCTGGCCGTTACCGACGCCGAATTCGACGCATCGGTGGTGCTCGACGACACCGAGGAGGGGCCAGACGCGGTGCGGGTGTTCCTGACGCCCGAATCGGCACGGCAGTTCGCGACCCGGTCCACCCGCGTCATCTCGGCGGGACGTCCGCCGTGCCCGCTGTGTGACGAACCGTTGGACCCCGAGGGCCACATCTGCCCGCGCACCAACGGCTACAAGCGCAGCGAGCTGCTCGGGCCCCCCGATGACGCCCAGGAGTGACGAGCGTGACGACGGCGAGGTGTTGCGCGCCGGCGAGCTGACGGTCATCGGACGCATCCGCTCAGCCAGCAACGCCACCTTTTTGTGCGAATCGACGCTGGACGAACGCAGCGTGCACTGTGTCTACAAGCCGGTCTCGGGTGAGCAGCCGCTGTGGGACTTCCCCGATGGAACCCTGGCCGGACGCGAACTCGGCGCGTACCTGGTGTCGACCGAGTTGGGTTGGAACATAGTTCCGTACACGATGATTCGTGACGGGCCCGCGGGCCCCGGCATGCTGCAGCTGTGGGTGCAACAACCTGAGGACACGGCGGACTCGGACGCTAAGCCAGGCCCCGACTTGGTTGATCTGTTTCCCGCTGGCAAGCTGCGGCGAGGTTATCTGCCGGTGCTGCGCGCCTACGACTACGCCGGTGACGAGGTCATCCTGATGCATGCCGACGACACCCGGTTACGGCGGATGGCTGTGTTCGACGTGCTGATCAACAACGCCGATCGCAAAGGCGGCCACATCTTGTGCGGGCTCGACGGCTGCGTGTACGGGGTGGACCACGGTGTGTGCCTGCACGTCGAGAACAAACTGCGCACGGTTCTGTGGGGATGGGCCGGCAAACCGGTCGATGATGAGACGTTGGTGGGGGTGGCCGTCCTGGCCGACGCGCTCACCGGCCAGTTCGGCGACGCACTGGGCGAGCAGATCACCCGCGCAGAAGTCGATGCGCTGCGCCGGCGCGCGTGCACGCTGCTGGACAATCCGGTGATGCCCGGACCGAACCGCCATCGTCCCATTCCGTGGCCGGCGTTTTAGGCGAAGCACTGTCGTCGGCGATACTGAACCGGTGAGCCGGGCCGCGTACGACGTGACAGACGCGGCACTGGCCGCCGATCTCGCCGCAGATGCGGGGGAACTGCTGCTGAAAGTGCGCGAAGAGATCGGCTTCGGCCACCCATGGGCGCTCGGCGACGCAGGCGACAGCCTGGCCAATGAGCTACTGCTGCGGCGGCTGCGGGCCGAGCGTCCCGGTGACGCGGTGCTCAGCGAAGAGGCGCACGACGATCTGGTTCGGCTCAAGTCCGATCGGGTGTGGATCATCGACCCATTGGACGGCACCCGTGAGTTCTCCACGCCCGGGCGCGACGACTGGGCGGTACACATCGCGCTCTGGCAGCGTCCCACCGACGGACAGCGCGAAATCACCGACGCGGCAGTGTCATTGCCGGCCCGCGGGAACACGGTGTACCGCAGCGACACCGTCACCGCCAACGCCGCGCGCGTCGGCGTTCCCGACACCATCCGGATAGCGGTCAGCGCCAACCGGCCACCCACGGTGCTGCACCGCATGCGGCAGACACTGTCCATCCAGCCCGTGGGGATCGGCTCGGCGGGCGCCAAAGCGATGGCCGTCATCGACGGCTACGTCGACGCCTATGTGCACGCCGGCGGCCAATGGGAATGGGATTCAGCGGCGCCCGCCGGGGTGCTGATGGCCGCCGGCATGCACGCGTCCCGGCTGGACGGTTCGCCGCTGCGCTACAACCAGCCCGACCCGTACCTGCCCGACTTCGTGATGTGTCGTGCCGAACTGGCGCAGATCCTGCTAGGAGCCATCCGGCAGGAATGGCGCTGAGTTCGCGCGTTTAGAGTCGAGGGATGCAATCGTGGCCAGCCGCTGAGGTTCCGGTATTGCCGGGACGTGGCCCCGAGCTCCGGCTGTACGACTCCTCTGACCGGCAGGTGCGCCCGTTGGCGCCCGGATCCACCGCGACCATGTACGTCTGCGGGATCACGCCGTACGACGCCACCCATCTGGGTCACGCTGCCACCTACCTGGCGTTCGACCTGATACATCGACTGTTGCTCGACCTCGGTCACGACGTGCACTACGTGCAGAACGTCACCGACGTGGACGATCCGTTGTTCGAGCGCGCGACCCGCGACGGTATCGACTGGCGCGATCTGGCCGAACGCGAGGTCGCCCTGTTCCGCGAGGATATGACGGCGCTGCGGGTGCTGCCGCCGCGTGAGTACGTCGGGGCGACCGAGGCGATCGCCGAAATCGTGGAAATCGTCGAAAAACTGTTGGCTTCCGGGGCGGCGTACGTCGTCGATGACGAATACCCGGACGTGTATTACCGGGCGGACGCCACGCCGCAGTTTGGCTACGAGTCCGGCTATGACCGAGAGACCATGCTGCGGCTGTTCGAGCAACGCGGCGGGGACCCGCACCGGCCCGGCAAGACTGACGAGCTCGATGCCCTACTGTGGCGGGCCGAACGGCCCGGGGAGCCCAGCTGGCCGTCACCGTTCGGCCCCGGGCGACCGGGCTGGCACGTGGAATGTGCGGCGATCGCGCTCAGCCGGATCGGCAGCGGGATCGACATTCAGGGCGGGGGCAGTGACCTGATCTTTCCACACCACGAATTCACCGCCGCGCATGCCGAATGCGTCAGGGGCGAAAGGCGATTCGCCCGCCATTACGTGCACGCCGGAATGATCGGCTGGGAAGGGCACAAGATGTCCAAGAGCGTGGGCAACCTGGTGCTGGTCTCGGGGCTACGCGCCGAAGGCGTTGAGCCGGCTGCCGTTCGGCTGGGTCTGCTGGCCGGGCACTACCGCGCGGACCGGTTTTGGAGCCAACAGGTGCTGGACGAAGCGACCGCCCGGCTGGCCCGCTGGCGTGCCGCGACCGCCCTGCCGGCCGGCCCGGACGCCTCCGACGCCATCGCCCGGGTGCGCCAGTACTTGGCCGATGACCTCGATACTCCTAAAGCGATTGCGGCACTTGATGGTTGGACCACCGACGCGCTTGAGTACGGCGGTCACGACACGTCCACGCCGCGATCGATGGCAACCGTAATCGATGCACTACTGGGGGTGGACCTGTGATACAGGACAAAATGCAGGACAAAATCGTCTTCATCACCGGCGGCGCCCGGGGAATCGGCGCGGAGGTCGCGCAGCGGCTGCGCAATAAAGGCGCCAAACTTGTGCTGACCGATCTCGACGAAGCCGCGCTGACCACGCTGGCCGGCCAACTCGGCGGCGACGAGCACGTGCTCACCGCGATCGCCGACGTGCGTGACCTGCCCGCCATGCAGGCCGTGGCGGCCAAGGCCGTCGAACGTTTCGGCGGCATCGACGTCGTCGTGGCCAACGCGGGCATCGCCAGCTACGGGTCGGTCTTGCAGGTGGATCCGGAGGCGCTCAAGCGGGTACTGGATGTCAACCTGCTCGGTGTTTTTCACACGGTGCGCGCCACCTTGCCCGCGGTGATCGACCGCCGCGGCTACGTGCTGATCGTCTCGTCGCTGGCCGCGTTCGCGGCGGCTCCGGGGATGGCACCGTACGACATGTCGAAGGCCGGCAACGAGCATCTGGCCAACGCGCTGCGACTCGAGGTCGCCCACCTCGGGGTCAGCGTCGGCTCGGCGCACATGTCCTGGATCGACACGGCGCTGGTTCGCGACTCCAAAGCCGACCTGCCCGCGTTCGACAAATTGCTCGCCGCGCTGCCCTGGCCGTTGAGCAAGACCACCTCGGTGGACAAGTGCGCGTCGGCGTTCGTCAAGGGAATCGAGGGCCGCAAGAGCCGCGTTTACTGCCCCCGTTGGGTGGGCTTGATGCGCTGGCTGAAGCCGGTGCTGTCCACCCCGCTCGGCGAACTTCCCGTCCGCAGGGCGGCTGCCGAGCTGATGCCGCAAATGGACGCCGAAGTCGCCGCGCTGGGTCGTTCCACCAGCGCCTACAACGAGGAACTAGGCAAGCCTTAGCGCCCGAAGCCCGGGCGGCGCCGGCGCAGATAGCGTTCGAACTCGGCGGCCAGCGCGTCGCCGTCGATCTTGCCCAGCGCCTCATTCACATCGACCTCGGCGTCGCCGCGCTCCTCGAGGGACACCACGTATTCGGCCAGGTCCTCATCCTCGGCGGCCATTTCGCTGATCGATTCTTCCCATTCCTCGGCCTGCGCCGGCAGGTCAGCGAGCGGAACCTCGATGTCGAGAACGTCTTCGACGCGGCGCAGCAGCGCAACGGTCGCCTTCGGGTTCGGCGGGTGTGACACATAGTGCGGGACCGCCGCCCAGAACGTCACCGCCGGGATCCCGGCGGCCACGCAGGCGTCCTGGAACACCCCGGCGATGCCCGTTGGGCCCTCGTAGCGGGTCTCTTCGAGGCCGAAGAGCTTTGCCGACTCGGGGGAGTAGGCGGCGCCCGAAACCGGCACCGGCCGGGTGTGCGGGGTGTCGGCCAGCAATGCGCCGAGGATCACCACGGTGTCGACGTTGAGCTTGTCGGCGATGGCCACCAACTCGGCGCAGAACGTGCGCCAGCGCATGTTCGGCTCCACCCCATGCATCAACACCACGTCGCGGTCGCTGCCCGGGGGGCGGCAGTGCGAGATCCGCATCGCCGGCCACACCAGCTCCCGGGTGACGCCGTCAACCTGGCGGATGACCGGCCGATTCACCTGGTAGTCGTAATACGCCTCGTCGTCGATCTCGATGATCGGGTCCGCTTCCCAGATGGCGTCCAGGTGCTCCACTGCGTCGCTCGCCGCGTCGCCGGCGTCGTTCCAGCCCTCAAACGCCGCCACGATGACGGTGTTGTGCAATTCGGGCAGCGCGGCGCTGCCATCCGACGGGGTCACAGGATCAGGTTACGGCCTGCGGGCGACGAAGCTGGAAAGCACCGGGCTGTTTGCATAGGCGGACTATGCTTGTGGGGTGACTGCCGCTGACACTCGACGCGGTAGAGACGAAATACGTGCAGCTGCAATTTCGTTGACCGTGATGACTAAGACATTGCCGACTAGGTCCGCGAGCTGGCGCTTAAGGGCACCGCGATCGCCAAGCGGGTCGGGTCGAGCTGGGCGTCCAGACGTCGGGTGACGACGTAGACTTTTCTGGTCGAGAGGCGTTGCAACGGTTATTTTGGGGGGCCTGGGTCCCCCCGGGTAGCCGCCACGCTCGGCAGAGTTAAGGACGCCTTCCGTTATGGAAGGAACGTGCGTGAACGCCACCGTGAAAGCCTCGGCGTCGGACTTCGTGCCGAACATCCGCCCCGACTGCACCGACGAACTGACGGCTGCTCTCGGCCGGCGGATCATGGTGATCGACGGCGCGATGGGCACGGCGATCCAGCGGGACCGGCCGGACGAGGCCGGTTACCGCGGTGACCGGTTCATGGAGTGGCCGACGGCTCTTCAGGGCAACAACGACCTGCTCACCTTGACGCAGCCGCAGATCATCGAGGGGATCCACCGCGAGTACCTCGAGGCGGGCGCCGACATCCTGGAGACCAACACGTTCAACTCGAACGCGGTCTCGCTCTCCGACTACGACATGCACGAGCTGAGCTACGAGCTGAACTACGCCGGCGCTGCCCTGGCCCGCGAGGCCTGCGACGAGTTCAGCACCCCGGAGAAGCCCCGCTACGTCGCAGGCGCCATCGGGCCGACGACGCGGACCGCGTCGATCTCGCCGGACGTCAACGACCCCGGAGCCCGCAACGTTTCCTACGACCAGCTGGTCGCCGCCTACCTCGAAGCCGCCAACGGCCTGGTCGACGGTGGTGCTGACCTCCTCATTATCGAGACGATCTTCGACTCGCTGAACGCCAAGGCGGCGGTGTTCGCCGTCGAGACGCTGTTCGAGGACCGCGGACGCCGCTGGCCGGTGATCATCTCGGGCACCATCACCGATGCTTCCGGGCGGACGCTGTCCGGTCAGGTCACCGAAGCATTCTGGAATGCGATCAGGCACGCGAAGCCGATCGCGGTCGGCCTCAACTGCGCCCTCGGCGCGCCGGAGATGAGGCCCTACATCGCCGAGGTGGCGCGGATCGCGGACACCTTCGTCTCCTGCTACCCGAACGCCGGCCTGCCCAACGCCTTTGGCGAGTACGAGGAGTCCCCGGAGCGTCAGGCCAGCTACATCGCCGAGTTCGCCGAGGCCGGCCTGGTCAACCTGGTCGGTGGTTGCTGCGGAACGACGCCGGCGCACATCGCCGAGATCGCCAAGGTCGTCGAGGGCAAGCCGCAGCGCGAGCTGCCGGAGATCGCGCAGGCGACCCGGCTCTCGGGCCTGGAGCCGCTCAACATCACCGAGGGCTCCTTGTTCGTGAACATCGGTGAGCGCACCAACATCACCGGGTCCGCCCGGTTCCGCAACCTGATCAAGGCCGAGGACTACGACACCGCGCTGTCGGTCGCCCTGCAGCAGGTCGAGGTTGGTGCGCAGGTCATCGACATCAACATGGACGAGGGCATGATCGACGGCATCGCCGCGATGGACCGGTTCACCAAGCTGATCGCGGCCGAGCCGGACATCAGCCGCGTCCCGGTGATGATCGACTCGTCCAAGTGGGAGGTCATCGAAGCGGGCCTGAAGAACGTGCAGGGCAAGCCGATCGTCAACTCGATCTCCATGAAGGAGGGCGAGGACAAGTTCATCCGCGAGGCGCGGCTGTGCCGCAAGTACGGCGCCGCCGTCGTTGTGATGGCCTTCGACGAGCAGGGTCAGGCCGACAACCTGGAGCGCCGCAAGGAGATCTGCGGGCGCGCCTACCGGATCCTGACCGAAGAGGTCGGCTTCCCGGCCGAGGACATCATCTTCGACCCGAACTGCTTCGCGCTGGCGACCGGTATCGAGGAGCACGCGACGTACGGGATCGACTTCATCGAGGCCTGCGCCTGGATCAAGGAGAACCTTCCCGGGGTGCACATCTCCGGCGGTATCTCGAACGTGTCGTTCTCGTTCCGGGGCAACAACCCTGTCCGCGAGGCGATCCACGCGGTGTTCCTGTTCCACGCCATCAAGGCCGGCCTGGACATGGGCATCGTCAACGCCGGTGCGCTGGTGCCCTACGACTCGATCGACCCCGAGCTGCGGGACCGGATCGAGGACGTCGTCCTGAACCGTCGCGAGGACGCGGCCGAAAGGCTCCTGGAAATCGCTGAACGGTTCAACAGCTCGGAGAAGGCCGAAGATCCTGTGGCAGCCGAGTGGCGCAGCCTCCCGGTCCGCGAGCGGATCACGCACGCCCTGGTCAAGGGCATCGACGCCGACGTCGAGTCCGACACCGAGGAATTACGGGCCGAGATCGCCGCCGCAGGTGGTCGGCCGATCGAGGTGATCGAGGGCCCGCTGATGGACGGCATGAACGTCGTCGGTGACCTCTTCGGCGCAGGCAAGATGTTCCTGCCCCAGGTCGTGAAGTCGGCCCGGGTGATGAAGAAGGCTGTGGCGTACCTGCTGCCGTACATCGAGGCGGAGAAAGAACTGTCGGGCGTCTCTGCAGCTGGGGACAGCACCAACGGCACGATCATCATGGCGACTGTTAAGGGCGACGTCCACGACATCGGCAAGAACATCGTGGGGGTCGTCCTGCAGTGCAACAACTACACCGTGATCGACCTCGGTGTGATGGTGCCTGCCCAGAAGATCCTGGACGCGGCGAAGGAGCACAACGCCGACATCATCGGACTGTCCGGCCTGATCACCCCGTCCCTGGACGAGATGGTCAACTTCGCCGTCGAGATGGAGCGTCAGGGGCTGCAGATCCCGCTGCTGATCGGTGGCGCGACCACCTCACGCGCCCACACGGCCGTGAAGGTGTCGCCGCGTCGTAGTGGTCCGGTGGTCTGGGTCAAGGACGCGTCCCGCTCGGTGCCGGTCGCTGCTGCGCTCCTCGACGACAAGCAGCGTCCAGCCCTGCTGGAGGCCACCGAGACCGACTATGCAGCCCTGCGCGAACGGCACGCCCAGAAGAACGAGCGGCCGATGCTGACGCTGGAGAAGGCCCGCGCGAACCGCACACCGATCGAGTGGGACGGCTACACGCCGCCGGTGCCCGCCGCGGGGATCGGCGTGCGGGAGTTTCTTGACTACGACATCGCCGAGCTCCGCGAGTACATCGACTGGCAGCCGTTCTTCAACGCCTGGGAGATGAAGGGCAGGTTCCCCGACATCCTCAACAACCCGGTCTCGGGCGAGACCGCCCGCAAGTTGTACGACGACGCCCAGGAGATGCTCGACACCCTGATCAAGGAGAAGTGGCTGACTGCCAACGGGGTGATCGGGTTCTTTCCGGCGAACGCGGTCGGTGACGACATCGAGGTGTACACCGACGACACCCGTACCGAGGTGCTGACCACGTTGCACAACCTGCGCCAGCAGGGCGAGCATCGGGACGGCATCCCGAACCGGTCGCTGGGCGACTACATCGCGCCCAAGGACACCGGTCTGGCCGACTACGTCGGCGCCTTCGCCGTCACCACGGGGCTCGGCAGCCATCACAAGATCGACGAATTCAAGGCAGCCAACGACGACTACAGCGCGATCCTGCTGGAGTCGATCGCCGACCGGCTGGCAGAGGCGTTCGCCGAACGGATGCACCAACGGGTCCGCAAGGAGTTCTGGGGATTCCAGCCTGACGAGCAGCTGGACAACGAGGCGCTGATCGATGAGAAGTACGTGGGAATCCGCCCTGCCCCCGGCTACCCGGCCTGCCCGGAGCACACCGAGAAGGCGACGCTCTGGAAGTTGATGGACGTCCGGGAGCGGACCGGCATCGAGCTGACCGAGTCGATGGCGATGTGGCCC
>Ga0302319_10016711_pt1 | contig 13495 bp, 12 predicted proteins | sample Bog_T0_2_FD_203319 | JGI IMG/M metagenome (GOLD analysis project Ga0302319, IMG submission 203319) | Peat permafrost microbial communities from Stordalen Mire near Abisko, Sweden - Bog_T0_2 | ecosystem: Environmental > Terrestrial > Soil > Wetlands > Peat | place: Sweden: Abisko, Stordalen Mire...
GACCTCGGTTTGGACAAGGGCAATACGCTCGTGTTCTGGACCTCAGACAACGGGGCCTGGCAGGATGTTTAGACACGGCCACAGATGGGGGTGTCGCAAACCTCCATCTTTCAAGCGGAGGAAATGCCGGAGCAAGCACTGGTCAAGCTGCGGATGCGAATGATCGAAGCGTATTCACGGTTCAAAGTCAACGGCCCGGTGTTTTACCTCAAACGCAAATAGTCACAGCATAACCTAAAAACAACCGCGTCGCTTACGCAACTCTCGGCTGCTGATCTTTCCTTTATTCAAACGTGTAATTACTTCTTTCATAACAACAGGCCTAAGTCTCTAGGTTGCATGTAATGCTTTGATAATATTATTCGCTGCCATGACTCTTTTGATATTTCCGAGGCTGTTGTAACAGTCTTTACTTTTTTTGTATGCGTCCTTTGCGTCGCTCGGACGATTGAGTTGTTTGAGACTATCTCCCAAGCTATACCAATCGTCAGCCAATCCCTCCAATCTTTTCAGAGACTTTTGAATCTTAATAGCTTTGTGAAGCATTCTTACTGATTTGACAAAATCCTTCTTTTCGTAGGCTAGACCAGCAATTAGACTGTAATACCTAGCAATTCCTTGGGTTCGGTGCATTCGGGGCGTAGCTTCGAGCGAATGGTCTGGATGTTCTCCGAGATCGCCCCCGGCACGAGCCAGGTCTTGGAAGTGATCGCGTATTCCAAGCGGAAATAGTCGAGAACGTCGCGGAGCAGTTCGGCGCGCTGCTCCTTGCTCAACTCGTTGAAAAGCGGAACCGACTTCCATCCTTCTTCAAAGGCGGCGTTCTCCACGCGATCCTCATAATCAATTTCCAGCAAGGCGCACTTTTCCAGGTTGGGCAGAACCACCCGCCAACCGCGACGCAGATCGTGAACCGCTTGGTAGGTGAGGTATTTCTCCAGACAATCGTCAATCGCTTTGTGTTCCGATGGGAAGGCCGATGGATTGTCCGAATAAACCGACAATGCCAGATTCAGGCTCTGACGGATGTTTTGGCCGAGTTGAGAAGATTTAAGCGTTTGGTTCGGGGCATCTTTCAGTGCATAAAAAATGGCGGAGCGAATCCGGACGATACGAATGAAGTCGTTGAAATGACCGGACTGGAGCGCAGCATCCTGACGGTTGTCAGTAAAACTTAAAAGTTTTTGATCCTGGATGGGGAACCCGGCTTCCGCCAACTGCGAAAGCAGGATGAAAGATGTGATGGTGGTGGAGGTGCTACGTCCTTCATTACCGAGGGTGGTGAGTTTGGTTCGTTCATTCGTATTTCCTTCGAAAAACAATCCTGCCGTTGGGTCAAACAGCAGGCCCGCCTTGACGGCGGACATGAACCATCCCTTGAGCGGGCATTCTTCCGAGGCAGCGATGGAATAGTTTCCGTGGCGGTTGTAATAAATTTCCCTTGGTGCCCGGGCCTGAAAGTCTTGCTTTAACTTGAGACCCGCCGCTGAGATATTCGTCCAGGATGCAGGGAGAGCCGCCAAATCGTCCTGAGATCCGGTCCAGAAAACGTCCTCTTCCTGCTGCGAGTATTCGGGAAGGATATAACCGAAATCATTTCCATCTCGTGCATCCGTATCATTGAATTCCCTGGGAAGGAACCGTGCATTTTTCTGATCCACATGGACGCAAATGAAAGTGCGACCAGATGCCCGGCTGAACACATGGGGAAAAACAAAATCGTTATCCGCACCTTCGTAGATGCCCGGCTCCAGCGTCACCTTGCGTGATTTTGGCAGACCCAACGTGGCATAAACGCTACCGGTCTGAGCAAAAAACTGGTGAAGTTTGAACGGCAAGCAAGTATAACGCTCCCCTTGATCTGTTTGCCGTTTGTTCACTGCGGCGATCCATCTGAGCAGGTCGAGAATCTGAGTGGTGGCCTGCTCCTTGGGTATGATGGAAGTTTCCATCAACGCCGCGATCAAATCTCCCGCCGTGGACGGCTTGCGCCGCCGCAGCCCATGCTCGGTTTCAATGATGGCGGCTGAATTCTCAAGCCAGATGGCCAGAGGATGTGACTTGAGAACTTCGAGTCCCTGTTCTGAGGGAATCGGGGTGGCCAGCGCGTTACCAGTGGGGACGGTTCCACTCCAATCAAGCGAGCGCTCTAATTGTTCGCCAATAATTTGTCCACTGGTGATGGGTTCCCCGAAGATTTTGGTGGCGACCTCGGCGACGGCTTTTTTTTGCGCATCAAAAGTGCCCCGGGTGGACATTGTTGCCGAAGTTCCCATGCACACAACGGGACTCTGCGTCAGGGCCTTGATCCGCCTGATCAAATAGCTGACATCAGCCCCTTGGCGGCCCCGATATGTGTGGAGTTCGTCGAAGGCGAGAAACTCCAGCGTCTTGAAGATGGAATGACGAAGCTGTTCTTCCCCAGCTCGCGTGAGCAGCAACTCCAACATCATGTAGTTGGTCAGCAGAATGTCGGGCGGAGCGGCAATAATTTCCTGACGAACCTCGTTGGCGGTCTGGCCGGTGTAGGCATTGAATGTGATTGGGAAAGCTGAGCTGGTTGATTTCTGGTAGGTCTCGGCGTATTTTTTCAACTCTTCCATCTGGGAGTTGATGAGCGCATTCATCGGATAAACGATCAGCGCCTTGACTCCTTTTCCATAGCCGGTTGAGAAAAGGCTGTTGAAGACGGTTCCCAGATAGGTGAGACTTTTTCCTGAACCGGTGCCGGAGGTGACCACAAAACTCTGCTTTTTTGCCCCCAAGCGGAGAGCCTGCTCCTGGTGCCAGTAAAGTTGATAATTTGCGAAGACTTTCGCCAACTCCGAACGGAGAACATTTTCTTTAACGAGCGTCTCGATGGATTTCCCAATTTTGTATGCGGGATTGAATTGAATCAAAGGCTCCGGCCACAGCTTGCCGGAGTCCAACTGGGCAATAACTTCCTGCCGGATGTCATCGTCACGAATATCGATGAAGCTACGGATGTAGCCTTGGTAGCGTTCAACCGCGCGGCGGTGCAAGGCTAGGACGTCCATAGCGACAGTGGGGGCAGAATTTGAATTTCCCGGACGGCGAAAAGACCACGCACAGCATCTGAATATTTTTGATTCAACTGAATGCGCAGGCTGAAGAATTTCACGAGTTTCGCGAGATTGATACGTCCCAAAACTGCAAAAGCATCCTGAGAAAACAGGGGGGGTGGCCCGAATAAAATCGGGTCGCCAAAAAAGTAACAATGATGAACGCCTTCTATTTTCATGGAAAATAGCTAATCCCCAATCGTATCGACGCAGGATGCGAAACAATGCCATGCAACGCACGGAAAATTTTGAATGCCAATGATATCGGCTGGCAAAACAACAGGGTTTTCATTGGCGAGTTTTATTCGTCAATCCTGACAGCCATCAACAATGAAAGACCGGCTGTTCCACGAGATTGTCCGCCGCGGGTGGCGACGGAATCTCGTAAAACTTGCTGGGCGAACTTTTTCGCTGCATTTTCCCGTTCTGAATTCAAGTTGGCTCCTGTTTCAACCCTGCCCGCGTCAGCTTTAAGAAGAAAAATCAAGTCTTTGCCAGTCACGATTTCAGGTTCGCCGGCATCGGGCACAAACACGAGCGCTAATGAATCAGGCGCAGCCAAACGCCGCCCCCGGCCGATCCATCTCAACGCATAAACCAGCAGCCAACCCGCGCCGCGAACCCATCCGCCCAAAACCATGCGCGAGGGAAGCAAGTGGCTGCGGATGTCGCTGAATACGACGAAAACGAAGGAACGGTTTCTGAAGGAGGATTTTTGATGAGCCGATTCTTCAACAAATTGCCAATACTGCTATGCCATCATGGAAGGTGGCGCGCTGCTTGAATATCGCAACAAGGTGTTCCTCGCCGATAAAAGCGCCAATTCATTTACCCACATTAAAAAACTGATCGTCCGTTTTCAACCGGACATGCTGGTGCTGCATGATGTGAACGCCAAAGGAACCTATCGCGCACCGCGCATCAAGGAACTTCATCGGAAAGTCGTTGCGCTGGCGAAGCGGCTCAAACTGAAGGTGGTGAAGATTTCTGGAACGGAGTTGCGGAGAACCCTGCTCGGCGACCCAAAAGGAACCAAACAAGAAATGGCTGAACTGCTGGCACAGCGATTTCCTGACGAGCTTGCATCACGCATACCGACAAAGCGGAAGGCATGGACGAGTGAAAATGCCCGCATGGACATCTTTGATGCGGTGGAACTGGCGGTTGTTGCAAGCGCCACACTTACACGATAAAAACGGACTTCGATGCAATTGCACAGAAGTCGTCGGGTGGGGGCTTTTGCGGCGAGATTTAAGGTGCGCTGACTTGCTCAAAGGATTGCAAGCCGCCGAGCAAATTCTGCTTTGGGTCAAATTCGACATTACGCGATTTGGGCGTGGGATTTAGGTAATATTTGAATGTCATGAAATCGCCGTAAATCTTGCCGTAATGGGCGCTCACGATGTTGCCGCTATAATCCACTTTTGTTCGGACGCGAAAATAATAATTACGGTATAAGTCTCGATTTGTTTCAGTTGGTTTTCATCAACAACTTTAAGTGTTATTTCCCAATCATGTTCAACTTGAGCACGAGCATAGATTGCAATTCCAACAACAATTAGACAAAGTGCTTTTTTCATTTGCGACTCAAGGTGCATTGACTAACTGACGATTAGACAACTGATGGAACAGGTTTTGTTTCGGATTGAATTCAACATTTTGAGAATTTGGAGTTGGATTGAGGTAGTATTGAAAGAAAATTAAAAGCGTTTTGGAGTTAATCGCGTCAATTTTGAAGTCGCCATATATTTTTCCGTAATGAGCGCTCACAATGTTTCCCCCATCGTCTTTGACTGTTCTCACGCGGAAATAATAATTTTGATCCTTATTTTCGCTCGTTTCCCAAGCTTTGGAAGGCGTGTCGCTTAATTGCTCCGAGAGTTCAGTTGCATAGCCGCTTTTTGGAGCAACCGCAGGAAGGCGAAGCGTGCTTCCTTGGTCGAGTGGCATTGAGATTGCAAACAACCCGTCGTCTTGTGAATGAAATGTTAATGAGAACGATGAGTCAAAATCTTGCCAGCTATTAAGACGCCGTTGGGCTTGGAAAATAAAGTCACTTGTTTTGCCATGTCCGTATGGTGCAACCCAATCTCCTTCCATAAGATCGAATCCAATAGGCTTTCCAAGCTCAGGAAGTTCAATCCGCGCTCGTTGTGCATACATGGGGATTGGTTTGCCAATTCTACGCAGAACTATTGTCTGCATAGGATTCCATGTTTCTGGCTTGTAGTTGCGTCCCATATGATATGGTCGCGAAGACGAGTAATAACTGGGTTTTTCAACTTGAAAAGCAAGGTTCTCCGAACCGTCATGATGTGATGCCGCGAAGACGCCATTCGCGTCTGTAAGGCCGGCAATTTCATTTGTTAGCATATAATATACGTGCGCCTTTGCTCCTTCTACTGGCTGACCGGTCTCATCCACCACTTTGAGAGTTACATTCCAGTCATGTTTTGGTGTTTCGGTTTGCGCGCAAGCACTAATTGCAATTCCAACAACAATTAGACAGAGTGTTTTTTTCATAATCATTTGAGGTTTCCTGACGTTACGATTTGGCTGAACAATTTATAGGTGAAAGGATAGGCCACATAATCAAAATCTGAATGATGCCATTTATATGCTTCAAAACCTGTTGACCGTGTCGAAGGCCAGCCATTTTCAAATTCGTCTGACATATTGAAACTTCTATCTAGCCCAAAACGAGTTACATAGTTAGCCCCCACCGGCAGCGTCAGCGCTGGAATCGCATCTGATAGAATGCGGTCGTGGTGAGCTGCGGCATAAGTGCTACCACTGGTGTCTGTGGTGAATAGAGCGGTGTCCACACTCATGTTGAAGAGCGCATTGGTTTGCAACTGGTCATTGGTCAATAATGCCGCTTGATCCGCCGCCATGGGAATCAAAACCCCGCCAAATGACACAGTTTCATAATTGATGTTTAAGCCCCAGCCGCCGTGCGTGCTGCCGATAAAGGTGTCGCTGGTGTCAGTGCCTTTGCCTTTCTCCTGCCAAACCCAGGCATAGGTGCCAAAGGGTAGGCCTGCTCCCGCACCCCAAAAACTGATGGCATTGACAACTTCCTGCGCGCCGCTGCCGATTATGGTGGAAGGCGGATCGTCAATATCTTCGCGCAAAACTTCCTCGCCGCTGGAATAGAAGTTGTAAATGTCCACGCTGCCCAAATTGCCCAAACGGTTGCTCCATGTCAAAGTGCTGCGGGCGTCGCCATTGGTAAATAATTGCCACCAATCGCTGGCGTAAAGCCGGTTGGAATAGTTTTGCCATGTAGAATAAGTCATGGCCGGCTCTGTTGCTGCGTTGCCTTGAACCGATTCGACAGGCACGGCCGCGTCAATCATGAAGTAATGGTTTGGCGTTGCGCCATAGTCACTGATGGCACTCAACAACACCATGTTGCCGAGACTATGGGCGGCCACAGTCGTTTCTCCAGACAATGAACCGAGAAAGCTTGCTAGCGGTGAAGCCGTCAGCAAAGCATTGACTACATTCGTATGAAAATCTGGCGTAAAACCAAAAGTAGTTGATTGCGATACCGCCCCGTTCCACGTCACGCCATAAAACTTTGCCTTCGATCCAGACCAATAAAAGCGTTTGAACATTTCACTTTCCACGCCACGCGCCTGTTGCTGGTTGACGTTGTAGCCATGCAAAAACACGAGATTCTTGCCATTGGTCAAAGGCTCATTGGGGGCGTCGGCACGGGGATCAACCGTGTTGGCACCGGTGACATAGGAAAAGTTCGCGTGCCGGAACATCTGCTCCACGCCGTTGATGTTCAAGTAGAGCGGCACGCCGCCCAGCAAGTTGGTATTGCCAAATTGATCTTTATGCCAGATTTCCAGCACCACCGGCGCGGTGCTGGTAGCGCATCCCTCCATCAGGATTACCCCCGTGCCGCCGTTGGCCTGAATCTGGTTCAGCCAGTTGGTGTTCAAAGCCATGCCGGAAGCAGAGGAAGACACCACATGGACAAGGTCGGCGGCATCCAGATTGGTGTAGGAAATGACGCCGGAACTGTCGGGACTAAACGAGGGGTCATAACCCGCGATAGTGCCATAATCCGTGGAGCCGACAGAATTTGTCAGGTAGTCAAAGGCGTTGCTTGGCGTCAGGTCGGTGTAAAGAAACTTCACCGCACCGTCGGCCTGGGATAGGTGGTAGATATAGCCGTTGGTCAGCGGCAGCATTTGTAGGGTGTTGCTCAAACACAAGGCCACCGGGAAGAAATTAATATAATCTGACCGGCCTTGGGGATGGTTCCAACTGTAATTAGGCGAACTGGAGCCAGGAATCTGGTCATTGGCCGCACCTTCACTGGATTCATCATCGCCATGTTCTTGCGAATCATTGACCCAAAAGCGGCAGGGGCTGCCGGGCGTGGTAAGGCTGTCCAAACTGCCTTGGCGGCTGCTATCCACCAGCATTTGCGGGGTGGCATCAAACGCCTGCACGTTGAAGGTATAAGCCTGATTCTGGTAAACCTGTGAGGCCACCGGCGTGACATCCCAATTCACACCCGCCGGTGCCGCCACCACGGTTTCGCCCCAAGCCGCATTGAACGTCTTATACCCGCCGGCATCGTAAAAGCTGTAGGTGTTAGTGATTCCGCTGTTGATCAAAGCATGGTCTTGGATTTTCAGCCACTCCGGCGGTAGCGGCGTGTCGCCAAAATAGCCATTGTAATCTGGTGTGCTGCCAACACCTGCAAGCAGGTGTTCGTAGTCCCATCCGTAGGTGCCAATATATGCCCCCAATTCCATTTCGTCGGTCGAAAACTCGATGGCATACGCCCGGACGAGATAAAGATTCGTGGTTCCGGCCACCGTCTGACCGCCCGGCTCGACCATTACCCGCGTTTGCGTGTAGTTCCCATACGGATAGGTGTCAGAGCCATAAAATTGCGGGATGGTCAAAGACGCATATTCCCACGGCATATCAAAGGGAGTGACGAATCCATCTAAATCAATGTTTGCCACCCCGTTTTCATTGGATGAAATCTCGAAGTTGCCCCCGCCCTCATCCGCCGTCACATAGTTTCCGCCGGACTGATAAAACCAGTTTATGGTTTCCGTGCCGCTGCCGTAAAAGGAAAGGTCATGGTGGCCTGAATAGCTCATCATTCCCACCGTCACCGGCTGCGGCTGATACTGATTTTGCGAGGCCACGAGCACGGGATCGCCGACATAAACTTGCACGCTCAAACTCGCTGTTCCAACGGGACTGACCGGCACGTTGTCGGCTTCCCAATTACCATAGTCATCAACGCTGGCCTGAATGCCATTGACCCATACGCAAAGGCTTGGGTCGCCCACTTCACCAAACACGCTGACAGAGGATTGGTTTAGCTGATCACTTTCCAAAGGATTGATTATCAGCCCAACGTCATTTTTAATGACATTGAAACTGGTGACGCTTGTGCTGCCGTTCAAGCCGGTGGCCGTCACGGTCACGCTGTTGGTTCCGGCATTCAGGGGCAGGTTTTGCACCCATGCCAAACCGCTCTTTTCAACCAAGCCCTGAACTGTGTTGGTGTCGCCGCTGGAATCCGCGATGGATGCCGTAATGGTCGCCGCCGGGTTGTCCACTTGCGCCTGCACGGTAAAACTGCTTCCGCTGATGGCCGTCCCTGCTGGCGGCCAGATGATTGTCAAGGCGGGCGGATTGGTGCTGGCGGTATAATTCAGCGTGTAACTGGCATCCGTTCGGTTCCCCGCCCAATCTACAGCGTGAAGCGTAATGGTGTTTGTCCCGTCCCCCAGACCAACATCCGGGCATTGAAAATAATTGGTCGTGTATGCCAGCAGGTTTGTGTCGAAGAATTGTCCCGTCAAAAAGCCCTGCTGATTGGTGAGATCGCCGATGGCATTACTGACATCAAACGTCAGGTTGCTCAACGGTTTGCTGGCATAACCCTGAAATTGAACTGTGGATTGGGAGACGCTGCCGGTCGTGGGATTGGTGATGGCAAGCGTTGGCGCAACGGTGTCCTTGATGAGCGCCACGCTCTGCCAGCTTGCCGTGGCGTTGGTCGGCAATCCACGCAAGCCTACGGTGACATTGTAATTGCCGTCCGCCCCCAATGTCGCCACGACATTTGAACTTGTGTAGGGCTGCCAGACGGCATCGGCCAAATTGGTATCATTGACCAAGACAGCCACAGAGCTTGGAACGCCAGCAAAAATGTCGAGCGGCAGGGTGGGATGGTTTGTGTTGACATATTTGTAAGACAGGGAAATGGAAAAACTGATGATGTTCGGGTCATAACTGTTAGTGTAATCATAAACGAGCGGGTAGCCTTGGCTGTCCAGATTGGTGTCGGACAAGGCCGTGGTTCCGTAGTATTCCCAAAACCACCAGTCCGGTGTGGTGTTCCCGTTCTCCGTTACGCCCGTCCAGTCCTCCGCCTTCAAAAATAAAATGGGCTGGCTCAATGTCGGCACCGTGAACGGCATGACATTGGTTTGATCTCCCGTCGGAAACAGTTCCGTAGCCACGCTCCAGTTGGTGGACGGGATCGCCAAATTGGTCGTGCTCAAAATGGCATAGACGTAATCGGTGGCGTTCATCAGGTTCGCAAACACCAGTCCGCCGGAAACATTCGTGATTTGCAGCCACAAGCTTGCGCCGTAAAGCGACCCGAAAGAATCCGAGCTATCGTCCATGCCAAACCCGCCGCCGAAACCGCCGCTCATAAGGCCGCCGCTGTCCGGTGGTGAAATCAGATTCATGCCCGCCGCATAGTCATTCGTGATTGCAGTCGTCCAGATGACGTAATTGTAGGTGGACAAATCATCAATCTGCGCGTGGGCTTGTTGCATCCCCGTATGGTCACTGCCCACAAAGAAACCGTTGCTCACAACACTGGCGCTGGGCAGGTATTGAACTCCCGCCCCATTCGTCACCAGTTGGCCGTCAATATACAGTTGCGATTGGGTTTGGTCATAGGTCAGGGAAATCAGATGCCAGGTGCTTGAATCCCATGAAATCGGGACGTTCAAATAGTTGGTGAACACGCCGTTGGTTTCGCTGGAAAAGCACAGATTGTTGCCGTCCGGCGTAAAATACAGCGACCACCAGCTTGATGGGGCGTTTGTGCTGTAAGCGCCCACGTCAATCAGCCGTCCCCAATCGCCCGGCCCGGTGCCGCCGTTGGTGGTGCTGTTCCAGTCTGGCAAAACCCACAGTTCAATCGTGCCTTGATCGAAGGTGAGATTTTCAAAGCCGTCGTCTTCAATGATGTTGTATTGGAGCCACGCGGCATTGGTGCTGTCCACTTGGAGCGCATTGCCGTCAAAGCCGGCCGGGTTGTCGAGATTGGTGAAGCTGACGGGTGCGTAGCCAAAATCCGAATACCAATTGGTGTCCTCAAAGCTCCAGTTGCCAATCTGGTTGTTCCAAGGGTTTGGCAACGGCGGCATGGGTTGGGCGTTGATGCCGCTACACGAGAACCAGAGTGCCAGAAGAAGGACACCCGTAAATTTCACCAAGTTTTTTCCGCTCATTTGTTCCTTTCTCGCGCCGCTCTGCCCACGGAAACCTAAGGGCTGTCCCCAAAACCGTTCCGCAGCCGAAGCCACGCCACTGAATTTAGTTGTTTAGTTTTACCGACTCCAGAAAAACCGTGCCAATCCTATTATGGCTTTCTTTGGACATTTTTTAGCGTTGCCATTCCCATTTTTGAATGCCGTTGTGGCAAATTTCCCGAAAAGTAAATTTCCCAATATATGCGCCCCCCCCCCCCAGCCCTTGCAAGCACAAAATCACATTGCTCGCCAATGTGATATGCAAAATGCAGGGGTTAATTCGTGAGAATTTTTAGACCTCACGAATGATTTTGAGATTAAACCCGGTCGGGAATGTCCCGCTTGGCGTTCACCAAGAGATTCCGTGGCAGACGGACAATGCGTTCGTCCGGCCCGCAACCGGCGGTTGGTGGCAGCTTAGCGGTGGCGGCATCGGTGATGTCAATGCCGATCACGGCGAAGTCGCCGTCCGCGAGCTGCCAGATGTCTGGGCAACCGCGACAGGCTGCGGATTTGGCTCCGTTTTCGTGCGGGTCAGGGCCGATGCGTTTAAGAAATGTGAGGTTTGTATTCATGCTGACACGACAATTGAGCAGGCCGGAAAAAATGGCAAGAACAAAATAGCACATATATCGGGTTTTATTAAAAGCCGCTTCCGGCTTCAGTAGTGCATTGTGGCATTTCCATATCGTCGAATTGTCGGTCAGAAAATCCGCGCGTATCGCAAGCAGGCAGGATTGAGCCAGGAAAAATTGGCTGAAAAGGCCAGCCTGAGCTACAAATACCTGGGCGAAGTCGAGCGCGGCTACGTCAATGTTTCGCTGGATTCCTTGATGCGACTCGCCAAGTCGTTAAAGGTAAAACTTCGTGATTTGGTGGGCGATGTTTAGGATCTTTTCCCCACGGCCGATTTTCACACGAAGCCGGCTGTGATAGAATGGCGGCATGGGAATCGGGGAATGGCTTTCACAAAACTGGTTCAGTCTTTTCAGCTCTGCCGGCATCATCGGCGGTTTGTGGTTCACGGCTGTCTCGCTCCGTTCGGAAACCAAAACCCGCCGCGTTGCCAATTTTCTCACCGTCACTGGAAATTACCGGGACATTTGGAAAGAATTTCTCAATCAACCAAAACTGGCTCGTGTGCTGGACGCTTCGGCAAATGTTGAAAGCCAGCCGGTCACACCAGAGGAGGAAATTTTCGTCAACATGATCATTCTCCATATCAGCACAACCTACTACGCCATGAACGATGAATTGCTCCTGAAGCTGGAAGGGGCGCGTGGGGACATCGCTCAATTTTTCACGTTGCCGGTTCCGAAGGCAGTCTGGTCAAAGACCAAACTGCTGCAAAATCAAGATTTTGCAGCCTTCATTGATTCTTCTTTGAAATAATGGCATCTCCATCGCGGAAGACGTTTTTTCATTATTTTGACGGTGATTGACAGTGGAATGTCGCGTTTACTTTGGGTAAAGTTTGTTCGTGATTAGTATTTTGTGCTTTTTTATTGGCCTGGCCATCGGGACGGCGGCAGGACGGCAACTGCGGCTCAAGCAGAACATGGGCGAGGCGCTGGTGGCGAACACGCTGGACAGACTGCACTGCCTCCATGTGCTGATCAACAACGTCACTCTGCCAACGGAAAATGGAACAACTCAAATTGACCACATTCTGATAACGGAAGGTGGGGTATTCATCATCGAAACAAAACATTACGCCGGATGGATTCTCGGCAATCCCCGTGATGCTAAATGGACACAGGTGATTTACCGGGTGAAAAACCGATTCCAGAATCCGCTGTTTCAAAATTATGGCCACGTCAAAACGGTTCAGGCATTGTTCAAGTTGCCGGAAAGCGCATTCATCGGAGTAGTGGTGTTCACCGGGAGCGCCGAATTGAGAACCGATCTTGGGCCAAACACGATTCTGTTGGATCAACTGCTCGGATTTATCGAGCAGCACCGGGAAAAGGTTCTGGACGAGCGGCAGATGGCGTATGTGGTGGGGCGGATTGAAATGAAGCGTCTGGGTCGTTCAACGGAGACGGACGAATACCATGTGAACTACGTTCGGAACAAAATCAGCCAGCGGGGCTAAATTGCCGAATTTATGGACTTTGGGCATGAATTCAATTGTGTAAAAACCAACAGATAGTCACCTGTGAGGTTTTGGTAAATCCACTCCCGAATCGAACGATAGCAGGGTGCTCAACATCTGCAATTGCTTCTCGTCCGGCGATTGAGTGCCGCGTTCCCAAGCCGAAATGAGCGATGCGGCAATCCCCATTTTGTCCGCTACCTGATAGGGGTGAAGCCCCTTTTCATACCGCTTGGCTTGAATGTAATCACCAATGGTCTGTATGGCACTTGGGAGCTGCTTCCGACGATGACGATTGAGTGGAATATGGGCGCGAGATACGCGGATGTGCCGTTGTGCACAAGGCAACAGGGCTACTCTCCCCAGCCGCTGCGGAGAGGGAGAAAAATTGGCAGCGTCAATCCGCGTTCGCTTGTTTTGCCTCCTCACCCCGGCCCTCTCCTCGTTTTTGATTTGTTTTCCCCTGACGACCCTCATCCGGTCTGCGACCACCTTCTCCCGCTCCCGCGAGCGAAGGGTGGCGAGGAGAGGGAGAAGCAAGGCGCGGCTTGAATTATTTGCTGCAATTTGCATTCTGTCGGCGTGAACCCGATCGCCACCGCCCGCCAGCTTCGCCGCGACCAGACGGACGCGGAACGGGATTTGTGGCGGGCGTTGCGCGGACGGCGATTTGCCGGCTTCAAATTCCGGCGACAATATGTGATTGCCCCCTCATCCCAGCCTTCTCCCCCTGAAGCGGGGGAGAAGGTGTCCGAAGGACGGATGAGGGGATA
>Ga0302319_10016712_pt1 | contig 13494 bp, 12 predicted proteins | sample Bog_T0_2_FD_203319 | JGI IMG/M metagenome (GOLD analysis project Ga0302319, IMG submission 203319) | Peat permafrost microbial communities from Stordalen Mire near Abisko, Sweden - Bog_T0_2 | ecosystem: Environmental > Terrestrial > Soil > Wetlands > Peat | place: Sweden: Abisko, Stordalen Mire...
TAGATCGGAAATTCCGGAGGGAGCAGGGGGTTTCAACCCCCTGAAACAGCGCGAAATGGCGGGGCCTTTAGGCCCGGGTTCTTGTTTGTTTTCCAATAAACACGGCAGATACAACTGTAGTATTAGGCACTCGAGCATTTTCGGAATACACGAATTCTTGCTGGAACCAGCGACGGGCATCCGCTGCGGTGGATGCCCGTTGTTTTGTCTGGAATCAGGCCACACTTTCCAGCCGGTCTGGGCGTAAGAACCGAAGCCACAGATAGGTGATGAGAATAAGCATGGTTGCGCCGCAGCAGTCGATCAGCACATCCGTGGGCGATGAGGTACGGTTGGGTAGGAACGACTGGTGCCATTCATCCAACGAAGCCATCAGGCCAACGCCCAAAAGCGCCAGAATGGCATCAGAAGCAAAAGGCAGCCGAGGATAGGTCATGCGCCAGGCTCTGAGCCATGCCAAGCCAATAAGGCCGTAGCCGAGGAAATGGCCGCTCTTGCGAATGAGGAAGTGGATCTTGTCAAAGGCGGAGTTGCTGATCGGGCCGTAGATCAGCGTCAGAAACCAGCGCAGCGGGCCCGCTGTGTGGTTTGCGCCAAAAGTCTCAGTAGACTCGGCGATGATGACTGCGATTCCGATAAGCACGGGTACCCAGGCGCTAACCCACAACTTAACATTGCGAAGGCTACTCGACATGGTAGTTGGGGGCCTCGCGCGTGATGATGACGTCGTGGACGTGGCTCTCGCGCAGGCCCGCGCCGGAGATGCGCACGAACTTTGACTTCTGCTGCAAGTCTTCGATGGTGCCGCAGCCGAGGTAACCCATGCCGGAGCGCAGACCGCCAACGAGCTGGAAGACCATGGCTTCCAGCGGTCCGCGATAAGGCACGCGGCCCTCAATGCCCTCAGGAACAAACTTGGCCAGGCGGTTTTGGCCGGCGCGCTCGCGTTGGACGACGCCTTCGGTTGCCTCATCCCCACCAGCCAGATCGGAGGTGGACTGGAAGTAGCGCTCGCCGGAGCCCTGGCTCATTGCGGTTAGCGATCCCATGCCGCGGTAGGTCTTAAAACTGCGGCCTTGAAAGAGGATGGTCTCGCCGGGACTTTCGTCCACGCCGGCAAACAGGGAGCCGATCATTACGGAGTCAGCGCCGGCGGCGATGGCCTTGGTGATTTCTCCGGAGTACTTGATGCCGCCGTCGGCGATGACGGGAATGCCGTGCTCGCGGGCGGCACGCGCAGCCTCGGCGATGGCGGTAATCTGCGGCATGCCTGCGCCGGTGACCATACGCGTAGTGCAGATGGAGCCGGGACCGATGCCGACTTTAATGGCGTCGGCTCCGGCATCGATGAGAGCCATTGCGCCTTCGTACGTGGCCACATTGCCGGCGAGGAGAGCTACATGCGGAAAGAGCTTCTTTACCTCGCTTACTGCTTCGAGGACGCGCGAGGAGTGTCCGTGGGCGGAGTCAATGGCTAGCACATCGGCGCGAGCGCGGACGAGTTCGGCGGCGCGTTCCAAGTAATCTCCGGTTGCGCCGATGGCGCCGCCCACGCGCAGGCGGCCCTGGTTGTCTTTGCTGGCGTTCGGATATTTGAGCTTCTTCTGAATGTCTTTGACTGTAATGAGGCCTTTGAGATTGAACTGATCGTCGACGACGAGCAGCTTCTCAACGCGATGCTCGTGCAGGATCAGCTCCGCCTCTTCCAGCGTAGTGCCAACGGGGACTGTGATCAGGTCTTTCTTCGTCATCACGTCGTTAACGGGAATGTCAGTGCGGGTTTCAAAACGCAGATCGCGATTGGTAAGGATGCCGACGAGCTTCTTGCCTTGCGTGACGGGAACGCCGGAAATCTTGTAGCGGCGCATGACGTCGAGTGCGTCGGCGATCAACTGATCGGGACCGATGGTGACCGGGTCGACAATCATGCCGCTTTCGGAGCGCTTGACCTTGTCGATCTCGCCAGCCTGCTCGGCAACGGAGAGATTGCGGTGCACAATGCCGATGCCGCCCTGCTGGGCCATGGCGATGGCCATGCGGGACTCGGTGACGGTGTCCATGGCCGATGAGAGGAGTGGCGTGTTAAGCGTGATTTCGCGAGTAAGCCGGGTTTGCGTGCTTACAAGCGCGGGCACCACGTCGCTGTAGGCGGGCACGAGCAATACGTCGTCGAAGGTGAGGGCTTCCGGCAGGTTTTGTGTGAGCATGATGCTTTTGATGCGCCTGGCGTGTGGAGGAGTGATGTCCGTCTGCGGCAGGGGCTTTGAACTATTGTAGCGGAGGCGGCTCGGGGGTCGCGGAAAGAGCGGCGATGCGGGCTACGACGTGCTCGCGGATGAGGCGGACCGAATTAAGAACATCTTGCTTGTCCGGCACAGCAAATTGAAAGAGGAGGTCATAACGATAAAACACGGAGAAATCGGTCAATTCTCCCAAGGGTATTGGAGTATCGGGCAGAGACTCCCCAGCGGCATCGAGAAGGCTCTCAAGTCTTGCAAGATTGTGGGTCAACTCAAAAGGTACACCGAGTTGCGAGAGCAGGGCCTTTATCAGCTTTTCAACTGCCTGCTGCGCATGGAAACCAAGAATGGCCTCGGGCAAATCTTCCATCGTCAGGGTCTGCTCGTCTTCAGCCGCCTTGATGATCAGAACCTGCGCGGGCGTATACGAGTGGTCTTTCATACGCTACCTGGCCTTCAGTAAGAATGCGGTGATAAATCGAGTTGATGGAGCCGCGAAATTGCTCAGCGCAGCTATTGGTCGTCAGAACCAGATCGATGGACATTGGGATCTGATCCAGCTTGCGCCGAAGACTGCGACGGATCACTCCAATTTCGGCTTCGCGTGCATCGTCGATGAGTACCGCGAGATCCAAATCGCTGTCCCACTTAGCTTCGCCGCGCGGCCATGAGCCAAACAGGATGACACGAAGGGGCTGCGCTGTCTCCACAGCCATCTTCACGGCCAAATCAACCTTTTCTTGTGTTGGGCTGAGGGTCTCGAGAACTGCGCGAACTTTTTCGGCGGTCAGCATGGGTGCCTCATGGGTAGTGTATCCCGGCTTCGGTAATGTGAGGCTGGAAATTGACCCCCAAGGTTAGCGATTAGAACCTACGCCTGTTCGTTTCTGGAAGTCCGCCAGGGAGCGCATGGCCGTCTCCCCACTCAAGGGCCGTCTTCGGCTTTTTGGGTTTGTTCCAATCATGAGACCATTCTTTGAGAACTGCCTCAAGCCCAGCCCAATTCTGGAAGTTCTCGTCAACCTCACGTCGACACTCTGGATCATTTTTCCCTTTGCCAAATCGCCTGCGGCGTTTGAGAACTATTCCGTGTGTTCGAGGCTCGGCGATGAGAAAAACCTGGCTGGCTATCTTTCTGCCCGCGCCGGGTAAAACGTGGGCAGCGCGAATTTGCTTCATATGCGGGGGTTTGTAAGTCCCCGCATTGCAGCCGTCCGCGGATGCGATGAAATCGCAAATTCTTTTGAACACATCTCGGAGTGATGGGTCAAAGCCGACCCTAGAGAAGTTTTCCTTGTTAACTTGCTCATCAACTTTAGGACGGCTCGCATACTTGCCCCGAACGCCGCCGGTCATGTCGTATTTGGGACGCATCGTGTCTTTGAATTTCGCGGATTTGCTCGTCTTTGTGGACATTTCGTTCGCTCCGAGTAGTCAGTCTCTTCATACCCAATCGAGATTCACACGCCAACCGGGAACGGCTTGGGACTCGACTCTTCGTCGGTATTTGCGCCGCTGCGCCAGCGCTCAAAGCGGCCTTGCAGCAGGCTCATGAGGCCCGTATACCAGTAGCCTATGACAAACAGAATCAAAAACGGCGCTGTGAAGTAGTTGCGGTTATAAAAGGTGTAGATGATGGCCAGCATGAAGTAGCAGCCGAGCAACAGTTCGATCCACGGCTCGAGTTTGAGGCGCTTGCGATACTTTGCGGCCTGCGACTTTTCGCCCTTGGCGGCGACGCGATATTTGGGCGTGCGGACAAAAGCGCTCTTGATGCCCAACAGTGCTTCCATCACGGCTTTGGTATTGGTTACGGTGAGGCCGATGCCGAGGGCCATGAGGAAGGGGAGATAGTAGAAGGTTTTCTTCCAGGTCCTGGGGAAGAGCTCACGCTGGCTCATGACATAGAAAACGGCGATGGACAAACTCGATGCGGCGAAGAGCGGTACGTCAATGAGCAGCATCTGAAACCAACCCTGATAAAAGCGGCAGATCATGGCCGGAATCAGAAGAGCCGTCATCACAATCATCAGCGGGTAACTAAGGTTGGCTGTGAGGTGGTAAACGGCTTCAATTTTATTTTTTCGCGAGGCGTTGGACTTGAAGACCAGCGGCAGCACTTTGATGCTGGTCTGGATAAGGCCCTTGGCCCAGCGCGCCTGCTGGGTTTTGAAGGCTGTCATCTCGATGGGCAACTCGGATGGGCACTCGACGTCAGGCAGGTACTTGAACTTCCAGCCGGCCATCTGGGAGCGGTAGCTGAGGTCAGTGTCTTCGGTGAGCGTGTCGTGTTGCCAGCCGCCGCCGTCGGAGATGGCGACGCGACGCCAGATGCCGGCGGTGCCGTTGAAGTTAAAAAACTCTCCAGTCCGGCAGCGGGCACCGTGTTCAAGCACAAAGTGGCCGTCGAGGAGGATGGCTTCAATGCGGGTCAACATGCTGTATTCGCGGTTCAGGTGCGTCCAGCGGGTCTGCACCATGCCGATGGCGGGGTCCATGAAGTGGTGGATGACTTTCATGAGCCAGTCAGTTGGGGGGACGAAGTCGGCGTCAAAGATGGCGACCAACTCGCCTTGGGCGGTTTTGAGGCCGGCGTCGAGGGCTCCGGCTTTGAAGCCGTGCCGATTTGTTCGGTGAATGTAGCGGATGGGGTGGCCGAGGGCGGCGTAGCGGTCTACGATCTCTGACGCGACCTGCTGCGTTTCGTCTGTGGAGTCGTCGAGGAGCTGGATATCGAGCTTTTCTTTGGGGTAGTCGATGGCGCAGATGGCTTCGATGAGGCGGTCGATGACGAACTGCTCGTTGAAGATGGGCAACTGGATGGTGACGCGGGGCAGATCGTCAAAGTGGCCGGCGGGGTTGGGATTGTAATTTTTCTTGTATTTAAAGTATTGATAACACATGGTGTAGCGGTGTACGCCGTAAAGGGCGAGGACGATCATTACGGCGAAATAGGGAAGTAGAATGACGGCATCGAACCAGTTCCAGTGGTAGGTCACAGATGAAAACGGGTCGGTAAACATGTTCTTCATCTGATGGCTCAAGCTGTTCTGCGATGCCAGGGCCAGATAGGCGGAGGGATGCATGGGGGGCAGGCTTTTGATCGAAAGTGAGAGCGCTCGGAACAGAGGCTGCCTCCTCGGCGGGACTAACAAAATTGTACGCGACTGCTATCCAGGCTTGTATCAAGGCAATTTCTGACGAAGCACTGCGAGCAACTCGGAGGGCGGTGTAATCCGCACACCATGAATTCTTGTTCCGTAGAAGGGTCCGAAATGTTTTTTGTCCCCGGTTACGAGATGATCGGCACGGGCCGCAACCGCTCCTGCCAAAACGGGGCGGTCCTTTGTCGGCAGCGAGAGGGATTCAAGGATATCCGGCAGGTCTTCAAAGTAGTGAATCTGCACTGAACCCATGAGGGTGCGCAGGCGTTCAATTTGGCTGGCCTGATGCAGATTGCGCTGAACTTCGCCGAGCACATAGCCGGAGGTTATGAGCCGCACACGTTCAAACCTCCAGAGTAGCGCTACCTCGGCTCCCTCCTTCCATGCAGCCGAGATCAGCACGTTGGCATCAAGAAAGAGTGCTTCGACGCTATCTGCCCCAAGGCTCACTCAGGCCACCGGATATGATCGATCGAATCCGGATCTATGCCCATTTTTTCCACGTCCGTGCGGGCATCGAGATAACCTACTTTGGTCATAACGTTGTTCAGAAAGAACTCGGCGAGGCGTTCCGGGGTGTAAATCTCTACGTCAACGGGTGTGGTCTCGGCAGGGCGCATGAGCAGTCCGTCTTCGCGCTCCTCGAGGAGCATGGGACTTCCAGCGTGTAACTTGAATCGTTGGCGCAACTTGGCAGGAATGACTATTGTGCCGCGTTTTCCCATGACGACAGTCTGCATATCAGAATCTCCGAATATCAGAATATCAGATATTCTGATTAGGATGCATAGAAACTACTTGGAATTGCAGTCGAAGTTGACTCTTGTTGTCATCATGCCGGGTGACCGTATCGACAACAGCCGATCTTGCTGTACTTTGTTACTGGAGTGTGCTCCCTATGACAACGACAACCACAGTGCCGATATTTGCCGCAAAGGGCGGGAGCTTCCTGATTGAGACCCGCAGTCCGTCTGAAATTTTTACCCCCGAAGACCTGAACGAAGAACAGCGGCAAGTTGCGGCCACAGCGGAGCGGTTTGCGCGCGAGGAGATTGCTCCGGCTACGAAGGCGGTTGAGTCGCATGAGCCGGGTGCGATGGTTGGGCTGATGAGGAAGGCCGCTGAACTGGGATTCATGTCGATTGAGATTCCGGAAGAGTACGGCGGCGTGGGGATGGACAAGATCACATCCACGCTCATCACGGACCATTTGTCTGCGTTGGCCAGCTTCTCCACTGCGATGGGCGCGCATGTGGGCATTGGAACGCTGCCGCTTGTCTGGTATGGAACACCCGAGCAGAAGCGGCGCTACCTGCCAAAGCTGGCAACCTGCGAGTGGATCGCGGCCTATGCGCTGTCGGAGGCAAGCTCGGGCTCGGATGCGATGAATATCCGCGCACGGGCTTTGCTTTCGTCCGACGGAGGAAGCTACACGCTGAACGGCGAGAAGCAGTGGATCACGAATGGAGGCACGGCGAACCTCTATACGGTGTTTGCAAAGATCGACGGCGAAAAGTTTTCCGCATTTCTGGTGGAGCGCGATACGCCAGGGCTGAGCGTGGGAGCGGAGGAACACAAACTGGGAATTCGGGGCTCGTCGACCTGCCCCCTCGTGCTTCAAGATTGCAAGGTCCCCGCTGCGAATCTGCTGGGCGAGATCGGCAAAGGGCATCACATTGCCTTCAACGTGCTGAATATCGGCCGATTCAAGTTGGCTGTGTCGTGCGTAGGCGGCGCGCGGCATGCACTGGCTGAGATGATCCGTTACGCGAAGGAGCGGCGTGCATTTGGAAAAGCGATCTCGGAACTTGGTCTGATTCAACGCAAGTTCTCGCGCAGCGCGACGCAGTTATTTGCTGCCGAAAGCATGGTCTATCGCACAGTCGGGATGATCGAGGCGAGCCTTGGGGAACTGGGAGCGGGCGCATCGTCCCAGGAGACACAGAAGCGCATTGAGGAGTATGCGGTCGAGTGCTCGATCTTGAAGGTATACGCGTCAGAGATGCTTTCGCTGGTGACCGATGAGTTGGTGGCCACGATGGGCGGGTACGGGTTTGTGGAAGACTACCCGGCCGAGCGGCAGTACCGCGACGCGCGCATCAACCGCATCTTTGAAGGAACGAATGAGATCAACCGGCTCATCATTACCGGCTGGATGATGAAGCGGGCCATGAGCGGGCAACTGCCGCTGATGAAGGCGATTCAGCAAGTCATGAATGAGGTCACTGAGCCGCCGTCGTTTGATTCCGGAAGCGAGATGGGCGGGGTGCTTGCGCGGGAGTTTCAGGTGTTGGCCGCGGCGAAGAAGATAACGTTGTTTGCGGCAGGCGTGGCGAGCCAACGATTCAACACCGGACTCCAGGACCAGCAAGAGGTGATGGGCGACTTGGCGGACATGATTGCGCAGGTGTATGCGCTTGATTCGGCACTCGTGCGGGCGCGGAAGATTGCGGAGGCGCGCAAGAGTACGGCGGAGGTGGCAGCGGCAATGGCCGGCCTGCTGGCCGACGAGACGATGGGATTTGCGGAGCAGGCTGCGAGGCGGGTTCTGGCTGCCTGTGCCGAGGGCGATATGTTGCGAACGCAGCTTGCGATCTTGCGTCGCCTGGCGCGAAGTACGCCGGCGAATGCCGTGGAGCTGAGCAGAATAATTGCACGCCACTGCATCCAGGCGGAAAAATATCTGCTATAGTGCCCGTCAAATCTCTAGTGCCTGTTTCAATAATGGCCGGGTGGATTTGACTTGCATCCCGCAGGGGTCAAAACCCCATTCCTATTGCGCCCTTTCGGCACGACTGAAGTCGTGCCCTGACACAAAGCGTATTTTTGAAACACGCCCTAATACAGAATGTACCCTTTCCCTGAAGTCCGCACCGCCGCTAGTGACGCACTACGCGCATTTTCTTGAGGCCGTAAACTAGATGTGTGGCTCCCCCTATTCTTAACGCACAAGATATCTCCAAACGCTTTGGCGCGGTGCCTTTGTTTCAGGGCATCTCATTTGCTATTCACGAGGGCGACCGCATTGGGCTGATCGGGCCGAATGGGGCGGGAAAGTCGACGCTGCTTGAGATTTTGGCCGGCGAGCAGGAGCCGGACACTGGCGAGGTGGCATTTCGCAAACGGGCGCGCGTCGGGTATGTTCGGCAGATCTCGGAGTATACGCCGGGCGCTACAGTGCGAAGCCAGATTGAGGCATCGATGGCGCACGCTGGGGTGCCGGAGAACGAGCGGGAACAAAATCTTCGTGAGACGCTGGGGCGCGCCGGGTTTACGGAGGAAGCGTCTCCGACCGGCGAGCGGATGGATGCCGAGGCGGCCAGTCTGAGCGGAGGCTGGCGCAAGCGGTTGGCGATTGCCGAGGCGCTGGCGTGCAAGCCGGATGTGTTGCTGCTCGACGAGCCGACGAATCATCTGGACCTGGACGGGATCGAGTGGCTCGAGGGGCTACTGCAAACGGCGAAGTTCGCGTTTCTGGTGATTGCGCACGATCGCTACTTTCTTGAGAACGTGGCGAACGAGGTTGTGGAACTGAGCCGGATTTATCCTGACGGCCTCTTGTGTATCCAGGGCAGCTACTCGAAATTTCTTGAGGGGCGCGAGGCATGGATGGAGGCCGAGCAACGGGCGCAGGAGGGGTTGCGCAACCGCGTGCGCATCGAGATCGATTGGCTCAGGCGCGGACCGAAGGCGCGGACGACAAAATCCAAGGCGCGCATCGACAATGCGAATGAGTTGATTGGGCAGCTTGCGGATTCGGAGTCGCGCAGCAGGAAGGCGACGGCGGGGATCAGCTTTGATGGCACGGATCGGAAGACGAAGCGGCTGGTTGAGCTTGAAGGCGTCTCGGTTGCGCTGGGCGGGCGGGAGATTTTGCGCGAGGTGAGCTTCAGCCTGATCAATGGAATGAAGCTGGGGCTGATTGGGCCGAACGGTTCAGGCAAGACTACGCTACTGAGGGCGATGACCGGACAACTTGAGTTGAGCGCGGGAACGGTGAAACAGGCGCCTGGGCTGCGGGTTGTCTATTTTTCCCAGATGCGGGAGATTGATACCGAACTTACGCTCCGTCGCGCTCTTGCGCCGGATTCCGACTCTGTCATTTATCAAGACCGCGTGGTGCATGTGGCAAGTTACGCGGCGCGGTTCTTGTTTACGAGCGAACAGTTGCATCAGCCGGTCTCGCGCCTGAGCGGCGGCGAGCGGGCGCGGATTTTGATTGCGCGGCTGATGCTGCAGCCGGCAGACGTACTGATTCTTGATGAGCCGACCAATGATCTCGATATTCCGACGCTGGAAATTCTGGAAGAGGCGCTGCTTGATTTCAAAGGCGCTCTGGTGCTGGTTACGCACGACCGCTATCTGTTGGACCGTGTAACGAATGTGGTGGTGGGGCTGAATGGGCGCGGAAACGCGGCGCTGTTTGCCGATTATAGGCAATGGGAAGAGTGGCGAGCGGAGGAGGATGCGGCAGACGCCAGCGGAAATTCTGTAGGCGACGGAACTTCAGCGAATGGCGCTGCGGTTCAGGAGAAGGCGGCTTCGCGAGCGGGTGGGAAGAAGAAGCTCTCTTATATGGAGCAGCGTGAGTATGACGGCATTGAGACGCGTGTTGAAGAAGCCGATGCGCGGCTGGCGGCTGCGCATGAACGGTTGGAAGATCATGCTGTGGCTTCCGATCCTAAGGCGCTGACCGAGGCGCTGGCGGAGATGGAAGCAGCGCAGAGCGCGCATGATGCGGTGTATGAGCGCTGGGCGGCGCTTACGGAGAAGCTGGGTTGATTCGGACATTTCAGCCGGAGAATTGCTGTTGAGGTTCGTGCTTTCCCTGGTCTCAGAATCGAGACCAGGGGCACCCAAATGAATGGGCCCGGATAAATGGGCCCGGATAAATGGGTCTGTACAGATTCTGTATCCGTGCTACGGACCGACGCGCACCAGCAGGCAGGTGATGTTGTCGCCTCCGCCGGCTTTGTTGGCGGCGTCGATCAATTGCTCGCACTGCTCTTCGAGAGACAGGTTTGTGGCCAATATGCGCTCGATCTGTGCATCTTTCAGTTCCCGGGTGAGGCCGTCGGAGCAGAGCAGGAAGAGGTCGCCGGGCTCGGGGTCGAGGGCAAACGTGTCGGGCACGACGGACGGCTGCGTGCCGAGGGCCCGGGTGATCATATTGCGCAGCGGAGAGCGTTCGGCATCGCGTTGGGACATGCGTCCCGCCCTTACCTGCTCATCGACCAGGGAGTGGTCGCGGCTGATCTGCTCCAGGCGGCGGCCGCGGAGCCTGTAGGCGCGGCTGTCGCCGACGTTCAGGATCCAAATATGCTGCGGCCCGGCGAGCAGCGCGACCATGGTGGTGCCCATGCCGGAGAGTTTTTTGTCCATCAGCGAGCGCTCGACGATGGCGTCATTGACTGCGGCAATGGCCAGTTCCGCCATGGCGCAACTGGGCTCGCAACTGGGCTCGCAACCGGGCTCGCAACCGGGCAGCTCGGGCTTCGCCGTAAGCCGTCGCATGAGTTCCTCGACAGCCATGGCGCTGGCAACCTCACCGGCTGCCGCGCCTCCCATGCCGTCGCAGACGACATATAGGCCGTGCTCGGGCGACAAGCCGAATGCATCTTCGTTTGCGGGCCGTTTTCGTCCCCGGTCGGTGAGGGCGGCGGCCGTATAGCGGCCCAAAGCTGTGGTCAAGAAGATAAGCTCCCGTTGCACAGTGTACACACAAGTGCATTTCAGCAGAACACTTAATTTCGGCGTTTGATTGATCCGGTTCTAAATAGTGTCGTGGTCTCCCACCCTTGTGCCAGGATTCACGAGAAGCAGGTCCTTAGCGCAGAATCCGAGTAACAGTGCCCATTGGACGATAGTGAAAGGTGTCATTTTCTTAAGGAAAATGACACTTGATGGGCGTGCAGTTGGGTACATCTACTCGGATTCTGATTTAGACCCCACTGAAAAGCGCTCCGCTCAGGATGACAGCAAGGATGGGACACTGGCATCCGAGATTACGGTCCAGATTCCGAGGGTCTGGCTTCTACGCTGGAAACGGCGGCGGGCAACGGAGGCGGGGAGGGAAGGTCGAATATCTGAATGCCGTTGGCCGCGAGCAGCGCCACGCGACGGCCGGATGGGGAGATGGCGACGTTACCGCCGCCGTCGAGGACAGGGTTTGCCTGGGCCTCAAGCGCAACCTCGCCCGTGGCGGCGTCAAAGATGCGCACGAGCTGGCCCTTGATCTCTTCACTGGTCAAAGGGGCAAAGGATGCGATGGCGTGGGATACGAGGAGATTTTCCCGGGCGATGCGCAGGCCGTTGGGAGCCATCTTGGTGATGGGCCACACGGTTTGCTCGGGAAAGAGATTTCGCCATAGCGTTTGGCCGTTTGCGGTAAGGGCGGTCATGTAGGTGTTGCCGTTGTCGGTGCAACTGTTTGCGAGCACCAGCTTTTCGCCGGCAAACTCCAACTGCGGGACGCAACTGGATTCGATTTCGCCGAGGAGTTTGTTGCTCGCGCCGATGAATGGATTCAACTCGATGGTCCAACGATCGCTCTTGCCGCGCAGCACGCCCAGGTATCCGTCGCTGTTGGTTGCAAGCGAAACGGGCGAGCGCACACGCGTGGCCAACATGACTTTAATGGAGGCACGGTCGATGATCCGCAACACGATATTGGCCGCGGCTTCCGGATTGGTTGCCGCTTCCGAATCATCGCCGTCTTGAGAAGTGGCACTGCCGGCGCCAGACACTACGGAGGCCGGTTCGGAGGAGTTTGTGATCATCAATCGCTGCGCAGGATCGAGATCCAGCGATAGCAGCGGGCCGGGATATTTGAGATAGGGCTTGAGCGCGAGCGAGTTGTCGCCCTCCAGCAGGCTGTTGCGGTCGCGGACCAGAAAGTGCGCGTCGTTGAGCATCCAGAGGTAGCGGGCGCGGGCATGGAGGGTCCACTGCGCCTGGGCCACAACTGTGCCTGCAGGCAGAGCCAGCAGGACGGCCTTGATTTGGCGGGAGTCTTCCGATCCGGCCTCGCGGCGCTGCAGGCCGGGAACGCGGAAGGTAAACAGCAGTTGGTCTTCGCTGAGAAAATCAAGCGAAACCATGGTGTCGCGCATGCCGAGGTAGAGCGCGCCGGGAGCGGCAAAGCCGAACGCGTCGACGGGAATGGTGAAGGACGGTGCGAGCGAGGGCTTTTCCGGAAACTTCGCGCCGAGGGTGCGGGTCTTGACGCCGGATCCGCGCGCAGGGTCTTGATTGGCAATTTTTGGGGCCTGTGCCGCGCAGGCGAAGGCCAGCGCCGCGCCGAGGCAGAACGCCCCAACAACCCGCCGACGAAAGATCCCCATAGAAAAGCTCACAGTTTACTATTCTCGCCTATTCGACCAGGCTTCTGAGTGCGTTGCTTTGAAGAAGGCCTTCCCTCAGAGCATCATCGTGATTTCGCAGCGCGCCTGCGGCGCACGATGTGATTTGGGATCTTGTCCCGGGGTGACGACCGGCGCTGAGCGCCCGGTCTTTACCCCTGGTTATTGTCCGTTCACACCTTCACGGTGATTTTCCGGCTGCTGGTTGTGCGAGAGTGGAAGAAGGGATGAGTGACCAAATGCAAATCACTGCGCGCATGCGATTTCTGGGCTATGGGGCCTGCGCGCTGGCCAGCACGTTGTGGGGAACGGGATTTTATTTTGGCCGTCTGGCGCTAAATGAGATGAGCGTGGAGTACATGGTGCTCTACCGGTTTCTGTTTGCCTCGCTGGGCATTGTTCCCATTGCCATCCTGCGACGCGAGCGAATGACGGCTGGACAACTGCGTCTGCTGCTCTATACCGCCGCCTTTGGAATTCCCATTCAGTTTCTGCTTCAGTTCAACGGCCTGGCGCGGACGACGGTGAGCCACGCGTCGTTGATGGTAGGCGCGATGCCGGTGCTGCTGGCGGTGGCCGCAACCTTGTTTGCGGCAGAGCGACTGGATGCCGTTGGTTGGCTGGCGCTATGCGGGTCTACGGTTGGCACGTCCCTGGTCGTGCTGGGCGGCAGCCATGGCGCAACTGGTCGAGATACACCGACCGTGACCGGCGATCTGCTGGTGATCG
>Ga0302319_10016713_pt1 | contig 13494 bp, 13 predicted proteins | sample Bog_T0_2_FD_203319 | JGI IMG/M metagenome (GOLD analysis project Ga0302319, IMG submission 203319) | Peat permafrost microbial communities from Stordalen Mire near Abisko, Sweden - Bog_T0_2 | ecosystem: Environmental > Terrestrial > Soil > Wetlands > Peat | place: Sweden: Abisko, Stordalen Mire...
GTGACCGTTCTCAGAACGCTCCCGGTTGTGTCCTTGTAAACCACCTTTGCTTCCAGAGGCGACTCGGATGGCGCTGCCGTGCTTGTCGGGTCCTGCGGCCACGAGATAGATGGAATGTAGGTATAAATTGTCTGATAGCTGGGATGACCAGCGCGGAGCCAATCTGTGGTCGTTACTGTCGTTGTTTTGCTTGTCCAATACTGAGCGCCCGCTGGCATTCCGTATGGGTTCGCTCCGCCGGTCGACCAAGTGGTCGTGTAGGAAAAATCCTGTTCAAGCGCCTTGGTCACGCCATCAAAATAAACCACACGAGACTGAATGGCAGGCCAATCATGAATAAAATAGCAAGTCGAAGAGTTTGCAACCGCCTCGCCAATAGTGTTGTTTTCAATGTACCCGGTCATCTCGGATTGGCTATTCAGTCCCCATGTGTAGCTGACCTTCGCACCGGTTGGATATGTAATGCTATTCACCAAGCCGTACACTGCCTCGTATCCGAATTTGTAATACTGGCCATTCGGCAGATTCAACTGCTGAAGGGCATACGGGCTCCCTACAAGCCCCGCTTCAGGGCCGCTGCACGTCCCGTTCGATGCGCTTGAAACAAGCGTTGACGTCAAGGATGTAGCGCTTCCACGTGCGGCTGCATAAGTATATGTGTAGGGCACGGAGTAACCTGGCACGGTCATTGACAAGGGGCTGTAGAGCTGTGCTCCGGTTCCGTAAGTTACTGACCACGGCCTCCCTGTTCCATTTCTATTGTTCCCATTCGTATCTTCACCGCCTGTAAGGCCACCTCCAAGAAGATCTCCATGATTATCGATCAGAAACCCTGTCAATCCGTTGACCGCGTGGAACTGAAGGTCCCCTCCGTAATCTCTCTCGCTCACGCCGTTCGCAAAATAAGGGCATCCGGCCCCCTGTTGATTGTTGAGGTTCGTTTGCAAACCGAGGGAGTGGCGACCGCCCTGGAGATCGACATAGATATAGTCCCCGGTATAAGAGCATGTATCCGGAGTATGACCAACGCCCTGGCTAAACGAGAGGCTGATGTTCTGAGAGGAGACTGCGCCCGGAAAGCTTGGCCAGAGGTTGGGCGTTGTCAGGTTCGGTCCGGCTACATTTACGCCAGTGCATTGGTAGATCGCCCCACCGCACCCCACCGGCGTCGGGATCATGTTCATCGTGATTTGTCCAGCGGAATCATACGTGTACGCAAAAATCGGGAAGTTCAATCCGCGCTCATGCGGCGTAGGCGCGGCAATGCGAATGCTCAAAGACCCATTGGCAGGGCTCACAATCTCGTTCATGTCGTGTAAATAGTCATGACCGACGCCGGGAATTGGAGTCGCCGTCATGCTCGTCACATCCGTGATTTGTGCCGCAGAAATGACCGGCAATGAGAGCACAGCAACAGTGCAGACGAATCCAGGGAACGAAATGGTGGGACGATTGGGCCGAGACATGGATACCTCGTGGTGCATATTCTGTACAGACGTCTAAAAGGCAGCGATGCAAGAGCCATCTGGCCAAGCATCCGAATGCCGGCTCTATTGCAACGTGACGAGGACCTCGATGACGCCGGTGCCCGATTCAAGCGAACTCATGGCCTTGCCAATCACCGCGCCCAACATCCGTCCGCGGTCGGTTCCCTTCATGGCATAGCCGATGGATGAAGAAGTCACCAGCAGATCGCCGCGATGGATCGGTCCATTTTCTGTTGTCACTTTGGTGGGCACGATGCCGATCATCGCCATCGGAATCTCTTCGGCTTCCTTCAGCAACGATTGTCGCCGCCCGATCACACCTGGCTTAGTTGCATAGATTCCGGCCACCATGGTCGAGTACGGATCAACAGACTTCTGGACTTCTCCATCGACGCCATCGCCGATCACCAGCACGTCGCCGGGCTCGTAGGTTTTCAGCGATCCTTTCGCATTGACGGCTTCGGCGTAGTCGCCGCCGCAAAGAACGCCCGTCCATGGAGTTGTTTGCGTGCCTCCGTTTGCCCCGGTGAATGTCACAGAAGGCGCTGTCACTGCGCCGACCGAACTTACCTGAAATTGTGACGAAGGACCGACGGACAGCATGCTAGCAGGTGACGTCGTGCCAATGCCGACATTGCCACTAGTTGGAGCTAACACAATATTGTTATTGCCAGTTTGAGTGCCTTGAAGAGACAACGCGCCCGTGGTCGGGCTTCTTGAAAACTGGAAGCTAACACCGCTGTAATAATTCCCCAGTTGAAGGATTACGCCATTATCACTTTGGAACCTTTCAACATCCAAGGTTCCATTTGCCGTCGTCGTCCCGATCCCGACATTTCCCATACCGAAGTAGTAGCTGGTCGCGTAAAACCCCAGCGGCTCATAACTCGTGCCTCCATCGGCAATAGAAACGATTCCGGGGACTCCTAAATCATTACCGTTATCGTTGGCCAGAATAACTACATGCTGATTCGTCGCGCCCTTAACATCGAGCACACCCAATGGATACGCGCCCGCGACGCCAATGCCAACGTTACTGTTCGAAACCGTGATGGGGGAGTTTGCAATTGATGAGTCCCCTGTAGCCGGACCTACAAACATCGGGACGGTGTTTGCCGAACCGCCGCTGGTAGTTACCGTTGTCTGTGCCGCACAGCTCAGCACGCAAGCTGCGACGCAAAATGCCCATCCAAGAATCTGCTTCCGTATGGTCCCCATCTCTTATCGCTCCTATCCGCATTTCGGCTTCTGATGATTGAATGCCGCGACCGACTAATGCTCTCTTGCTAGACTCGAAGGTCCCTCGTGCCTGTCGCGACGTTACTGCCGGATACCGCGATCGGCGAGTTCCCTACCGTCGAAGAAATACTGGTAGAAGTGAACACCGGCACCGTTGCCGAGGTCCCTGAGCCTGTCCCCTGCGCCGCCGCGCTCATCGCAAACGCCGCGATGCAGATTGCCGTTGCCGCCATCTTGTTGTGCATGATCCTCCGACCTTTTCTTAGCTGGTCTGCATCCGGGAAAAACCGTTTGTGATCGCGGCGGACATTCTCGGCACACGTGGATTGCATGACGGCCGCCGCTCGCCAGCACGAAGAACCTGTGCTGTTTTGCGCCACGAGACAGGCTATGCCCTATACGCCGCCGCTGCCGCTTCGGTCGAAGCCCCGATTCGAGGAACAGAAGATCTTGTTTGGATATTACGTCTGAATAATTTCTGGATTCGTTCGCTTTGTCAACGCCAAAATGTTGACTCAAAAGGATATGTTTATTACTTTGCAAATAAATTGCCGACTAAATCAAGGCGTTAACTCAGTATGAAATGGCAATTAATTTTTTGTAGTAGGATCCGGCGGGCCGAAGGGAACTTCCGGCCGCCAGGGTTCACACGTAAGACGGGGTGTGCACCCTGTACTGCATCTGCATGTGGGCCGGGTTCGAGTGAACGTATATCATCGTTGTCTCAAAAACTGTCCACTATGTATTCACGAACAATGCAGCGTAAATTGCGCCAGGGTGGATTCCGTTGGATGTGGAAAAGCACTACGTTTCATGTGGGTAGGCATCTCGGCGCTGTGGGGCAGCCGAGGACTGCCCCACGGGTTGCTGCCTCAGGGGCTTTCTGGATGAGCGTTCCGCCACTGTTGTTCCATTCGAGCCACCTTGGCGCGAAGCGGTTCCCAGTAGCTTTCCGGTATCGCCGATTCCTTCACTTCCTCGACGATTTCGGAGAAGTATTGCAGGCTGGTAATCGGCGTTCGGACCCCGGCGTTGATCATTGCAACATACTTGCGGGCGCATCCGAGCAGGATTGCGCGCCTTACCTGCTCCAGCGAAGCTCCTCGCCGATGCAGGCCAACCGCAATCATTTCGTCGGCAGCCGAGAAGCTGGCCTGAACGCAGGCCGAGGCCAGGAACAGGCCGCGTACCTCTCGGACGAACTCTGCTTCCGGCTCAGGTGGGAGACCCGGTGACTGTTGCCTTTGGTACGGCCAGAAGCGGTCGCGTATTTCAAGCAGGAGCTTTGAGCCGCCGTCTCTAATCACGCGGCAGACGGCCCGCTCCTCCAGCTCATGCAGACTCATGGCGACCGCTGTTGGCGCTCTTGTCGTCGCTCGTGCCAACTCTTCAACCGTTGCACTGAGGCGTCCGGTATGGCGATTTGCCGTCAAGCAGGCATGGACGTAGAGTCTGAAGGCACCATCGGAGAGCAGCGTGAGGGCCTGCGCAAATTCCCGACCGGCAGCGAACCAACCGGTGGGCTGCTTGAGGATCAAGCGAGGAACGCTCATGAGCGGCCTCCGATCGACGTAGCCGCCGCTTCCTTCTTCTTCTTACGCATCGACTCGCCATTCATCTCGATGCGATACCCGCCGAAGTTGAATACGAGGAGCCGCCAAGAGGCCGCGTTGTCTTCGACCAGCGAGAGCGGCGTTATCATCTGCTGGCCGACAAATGCATCCTTGGTCGGCGTGATGTCGTCGGGAGGATTATAGCGGCGATGAATCCGCCTCTAGACAAAACGTCGGAAGGTCGCGATGAACACTATCGCTGCTTCGAATGCCTATATTCGGTTGCGGACGATGACGACGAGTTCTGAGCCGTGGCTGGCTACTCTTCCTCCGGCGCTATGAGCCCGAGACCCGTGCTCTAGCAGGTGCTCACTCCCAGCCCCCAACTCAGATGCTCTACGATCGAGGAGCGTTGGCAATGATTCGGAGCGCCTACCAGTATGTCAACCGCCACTGATTCAGGGACGGCGGCTGTTGTCGGATATTTTGACTGCGTGCGACCACGAGTGGAACTCCCCATTCAGCGTTTGACTGCACTTGTCGATGAAACGTGAAGTCGTGTTGAACAGAATTCACAAAACTTCCTATTACTGCATTCCAGCACCGCGTCAGCTAACTTCAGCAGGGCTTCTGCTTTTTCCTTACTCCTAACCTTTGCACCACCAACGGTTATCGTGCCGTGCGCTACCAAATGACGAATCGCACTCGCCACGTAGAACACATCGCTGGATTGGCCGCTTACAAAGGAATTAAGATTAAGAATCAACTCGTTACTGGTAATCTCATCGATGAGCAACTTGAGAAGTTCATTGTTTTCCCTGATTCGCTTTGCAAGCGTTTCATTATTAATTTCAAAGCCCCTGAGATTTTCTCTATAGTGACCCGGAAGACCTCTTGCTAAACTGTCAGCAGCGGTATATGCGAGAAACACCTTCAAGAGAGCAGAAAAACCTCGCTCCCATTCCCCTCCCACGCTTGCTGGCTCTGAATGAATGCCATGAAATAGTCGTGCCGCACGATACGTTGCGGCAAACCGATTCAGCCCTTTTGAAGACTTGACCCTCTTGTCTGTGTTGGCTTGAGACCAATCCCTCCATTGATTCGGATATCCATCCACCATTTTCGCTGCCATATTGACTGTTCAACCTCCATTACCAATGCTCTGAATTGATGGCAGCAGACTAGCACAATGCACCAGCGCATCGCGGAGACCGTTGGAGAGGAGCAAGACATAGCAATTTCAAGGGGTTCATGGGTTCGAATCTCTTGAGAGCGATTGCTCCACGACCCGGTTCAAAACCCCCATTCCCGACCACCGATTTTCGGGGGCTTTTTGCTCCCATTTCGCCGCCGAGCATCTGGTTCATATGGTTTAGTCTGTGAACTGTCTACTTGAGATTCTCCACTCTTCATCTGGCTGGCATATGGGTTAATTGATGCCTCCGTGTCTGCGTAGAAATGCTTTCCTGCGTGCAGTTTATGGCGAATCAGGCAACTCAGACGACCTCCGGACCTATTCAGGCTCCGATCCGCTGCCACGAGGCGCTTAACCCTGCAAAGTTCAGCGCCACAGCAGGATCAACGGCGAAATTTACAACGCCTAGAGTCTCGCCCCTTCTGACCCAGAGGGCACCGATTCTGCCGTTTGCTATTGTGACTTGGGACCCTGTCAACCACGCTACTGCCACAGTAATCCAGCATCTGGCGGTTTTGAGTCTATCCGTGGTCCAAAAAGAAAATTGCACTTTTTTTACAAATAACCCTGCGAAACCTTGCCCACAGGGGTACTACCCATAAGAGGCATTCGCAAGAACTCGGAACGCATCAGTTAACCCTGACCAATCTGCAAAGAGGTAGTCGCATGAAGAAGTTGAAAGGCAGCAAAGACGATCGCGCCGAGTAATAGCGCGTTGATTACGATCCCTAATCTCCTTGTCACCGCGCCGAATAATTGCGCGTTGATTGAAGACCGTGACGTCCCGGTCGTTGGCTTCACCCAGGAAGATTCGCGCTTTTTTTACGACGGCGTATTCAACGACCCCGGCTATGATCTTGAGTTCCACGACGCGAAGCCTCGCAAGTCACTTAGCTGCGTGTTCGCCATGCAGAATGAGGGCAGGCTGCCCTCCTCCAATTGCGAACATTGCGGGCGCAAGCCTGCAAGGGATGACATCTGGTATGGCGCCATGTGGGATTCGACTTGCGCAATGCAGACCCCTGATGATCAGCCCTTCGCCTCCGTCACTCTCGGTGATTGGCCGAGTGGCAACCGTGACGGCATCATCCGCATTCTCAAAGATCTCGCCCGGAGGGCCGGGTTCAAGTTTTGCGAGCTTCGGGAATACGATGATGAGACACGCGACTACACGCCCATTCTCAGTGGCCCTTTAGCTGTGTTGAGAAAGGGTTGCTGATCACACTGGTAACCTCGTCCGCCCGAGGCTCGCGGCGGGCGAGATTATGACAGAACGCCTGGTACTCCAGTTCTCGCCTTTGAGACGCTGGAGAACCGGATCATCGCGAAGGGCTCCTTCAGTCCGCGGCTTATGGCGGCGAGGTGACCGTTGGGGCGATGCTGAAATCCGCGCCGGCGTTTACCGATCTGTCCAGGGGGCGCTCAGCGATAAGCGTCCCGGCCGGGGACCTGTCCAACATGGTGTTCCAGGGTTGACCTCAAAATGATTTGAAAATAAGTCTGCGAATGTACCTCTGGGCTGGGTATGTCCTTTTATGGATGCACAGAATAGCGAGCAACGGCTTCATCGGATCTGTAGCCGGTCACCTATAACGCTGACAAATCTGCAAAGAGGTAACACAATGACGAAGTTGAAAGTGGCAAAGAAGATCGCGCCGACCACCAGCGCGTTGAATACAACCCCTAGCCTCCTCCCTGTCGCTTCGAATCAGGAAGAACCGGAATCCTTCTACAGGGATGTCAAATACTACCCCGAGGAATTCGCCGTTGAGTTTTTCGATGCCAAGGCTCGCAAGTCCCGTAGCTGCGTGCTCGCCATGATGAACGCGGGCACCAAGCCCTCGTGCACTTGCGAACATTGCGGCCAAGAGAGTGCCGGAGATGTCATCTGGGAAGGCACACTGTGGGATGCGGCCTGCGCGATGAACATGCCTGACGATCAACCATTTGTCTCAGTTACGCTCGAATGTCTGTATGGCGACCGTGCCGGCATCGTCGAAACGCTCAAAGATTTTGCCAAGAAGACCGGCTACGAGTATTTCGAGATTCGGGATTACGCTACCAGCCAGGATGATTACAAGCCAGTCTGCAGCGGTCTCCTAGCTGCTTAGCGATCTGGTTCCTGGTCACGCTGATCTTCTCGCCCGCTCGATCCTCGCGGCGGGCGAGTTACTGCGCAGAGCGTCCAATGCTCAGTTCTCATCTTTGAGACGCGGGAGACCGGCATCATCAACGAGGAGCCCCCTGGAACGAGCACGGTATGGGTTACAGATCCTCCCGGAACCACCCCATATCTCCATCTACCGAGCTGGAGAGGAATCGGGGACAATTTTCTGAAAGAATCTGCAGATGATTGAAAATGGGGTCATGCGATACGACCGGACAAGGGCTCTGCGGACGAAATATGCTGCTTCGAATTTGGACTCCGCTCCTCGAACCACGACTCCACTGCGCACTCTCCTGCCATTCGCCGTGGAGGATAGGCAGAAGTCGAGGCCCGAAAAAAGTGGCTTCCACAGCAGTCAAATCTCGGTACAGCTTCGGTACAACTGAGATGGAGAAAAGATGGCCTTGAAGTCTCCAAAACCCGCACCAATCAAGGCATTCGCCGTTTTTGAACACCTACTCATTAGGTAGAGGATAAAGGTTTCAACCTTCTATCCTCTTGGCACCTTTCTCTCACAATCTCAATGACTTAGACATCGATCATTATTCTGTTTCTCCATCAATTGTCGGTACAACCGGTACAACTGAGGGCAGTTCAAACCCGAAGCCGCACCGCTCAGCCCACTCTCTGCGGAGCGCCTCATCCTCCCCGATTGCGTCGTAAAGATCTCCCATGGGATCGTCTTCGCCAGGGCCGTTGTGATCGCCAATGCCTTCGTCGCCCCCCCACCCCAGCCAGTATTTCCGAAGACCGGGCGGACAGTTGGCGCGATTCCGAAGAAACGTGTTTCGGAACCTCCTGAATGCGTGGAAGCCTGCCGAGTGGGTGCCAGTCATGGGATTGATGAACCCCAACTCCTTCAGCGCAGAGTGAAGGTGGTAATATACCGCAGATCCTGCAAGCGGCTTTCCTTTCCTGCTGCAGAATAGGAACCCTGTTTTGCGGTCGCCAATAAAGTCCTTGAGCATGGCTCCAATCCGAGGATGTAAATCAATCTTCCGAGCAGAGTTCTTTGTCTTGAGCCAGTTTTCGACCTTGCCTTCGCGTACCTTTTGCGCGATGGTGATTGTCAAACAATCCTGGGAGATGTGCTTGTCGATTTCCAAACCCAGCGCTTCGGAGATTCTGGGGCCGGAGGCGCCCAACAAAATGAAGAGCATTCTTTCTCGCTTGGAACTCCAAGCGGCCAACCCCGTCATAATTCGAGATGTGAAACTGGGCCTGTTTTGCTTCGACTTGTCGATACTGGGGATGTCGATAAACTTGCGGTTCCATTTTCTCGGGTAGATCGCGTCACCTTCCTCGTCAACCGCAGACGCCACTACCATCTTGACCACTTTCGCATAGTGGTGGACGGTTTGTGTTGCTAACTCCTCTGCGCACAGCTTGGCAACTACACCCTTCAGGACCGCATTGTTTATTTCAGAAAGGGGCAAATCCCCGATTTGCGGATTTAGCCGCAAGCGCAGGAAGGTCTCCCAGTGTTCGAGCGTTGAGAAGGCTACGGGATCCTGCTTTCGGGTCTTCAAATTCTGAATCCAGACCGCAGACTGTTCGCGGAAGGTGACGACGCCTGCGTGCTTGACGACTTTATTGAATTGCAGGTCCGTGTCAGCGCCGCTCGCTGCGATGATCGCACGTGCACGGCGCTGTCTTTCAGATTTCGATAGTTTGCCCGGTCCGCTCACGGGACAGATTCTTGCCCTTTTGTGGGCGCGTTTGTCTTGTCCAGGGACGTCCTGCCACCAGCGGACCACCCACCACTTTCCACTTAGTTCTATATGTCCCGATTGACCAGGTCTCCGAGACATGCTCTTTCCTCTCCGTTTTACTGTCGTCGTTTGAGCAACGCCAAGCGAAGCCGAAACGAGATGTATCGTTGCGCGATCAGATTCCGAGGGCGTCAGGGCTTCCAGATCGCCAAAATGAATATCGCTCGGCCCGCTTCGGTATTTCTGTTCGGAAGTGTTGCCACTCACGCTGATGTGTGGTGCCTGGACGCTTCCCGAGTCCTCAATGATTGCCTCGTAGATCCTCATAACTCGATCTACATCGGTCGAGCAGGAATCGGGACAATTTACCTGCAGAATTGCAAATGAAGCACTAAGTAGTCAGAAGCTCGGCGAAGTTAGCGGCAGTCCGCGGCGTTGAAGAATGCAAGGCTACCGTGCCGCACTGCTGCACCCAGGCTGCTTTGCGGGTCTTTCTGTCGACTGCTTTTCAAGCCAATCGGCAACTCTCAGGGAATCAAATTTCCAGCGTGCGCCATCCGGTATCGCCGGGAATCCTCCTTCTCTGCCAGCTTGATCAACGCATCAAGTCCGTCTCGTCCCGCCAGACACCGGCCGCTGATAGCTGCATCGAAACGGATATACTCGTCCAGCACGATCCATCCGTTCTGCTCTGCGGCAGCACGGCACTCGCGAACTTGGTCGTCAATTGACGTCGGTTTTGAAAGATCGCACGAGTATCTGGCGTAGATCGCGACCCGTACCGGGCCTGAGTCTTGGCTGTTGTTCGTGAGTATTTTCATTACATCCTTCTTGTCTCGGGCGATCGGCGAGGTTAAAGTCTGAAGGTTCTCCGGTGATTGTTTTGTTTCAGTCGGCTGTTGAACGGGGTTCGCTTGGCAGTTCCCAGGCAGCAACGATCATGGTTGAGGTCGCTTCTGTCCTCGCCGCTTTCGTGGCTGACCCTCAACAACGGTTGGGCTCTTTTTCCCGCTTAAGACCAAACCGTTTCGGGAGGCTGCCTCTCTCGTACTGAGGTGCCGATCTTTATAGCGGGAGTTGACCGGATCAGTCAGGCCAACTCAGGCATCTGGAGCGTCGAAGTATGCAGAGCTACCGTGCTGCGTAGTTGCTCCCAGGCCGCTTTGCGGGTTTGTCTGTCGACCGCTTTTCCAGCCATTCAGCGACCTTCAGGGAGTCGAATTTCCAGCGCCCACCATCCCGGATCGCTGGAAACCCGGAAGCAATCATGCGGTAAATAGTCTCCGGGTGTTTGTTCAAGAGTGTGGACAATTCGCGTGTGGTAAGGAATCTCCGGATTCTCCGGAGATGTGCAATCAGGTCATCGTGACAAAACGTATTTCCTTGAGCTACCATCAGTTTGTACCAATTGGTAAAATTGAGGCCGAGCAACGCCGAGTCGAAACGGCCGATGCGTTCGTACCCTGGCGTAACAACATTTCACTTTGCGGGCCAATCGGTTGTTCCCTTTCGATCCGGCCGGTCATTCACGTGCACCGAAAACTCCAGCGAGCGGGGTCCAATGCCCAGGTCGCAACGAATCCCAGCGTAAGCGGGCTGTACAAACAGGGCTCCGACTCCACTTGGCAACCATTGATGCAGAGTGTGCATTTTTCCAGTGGAGATGGTCAATAATGGCAATGCCCAGACCGCACAAGATGGTAGGACAACATCTTTGGGAGACCCTCCAGCGCGTTCAGTATTGGACGATGGACCTGTGGGTTAGCAAGGAGCTTCCGAACCTCAGGAGAGTTTTGGCTAACCTAAATCTCTCTGGGGTGGATGCAGATAAGACCGGCAAACACGACGGCTGCGCTTATCTACATCACGTGGTTGCCACATCCCAGGACAAAGCAGAATCTTTTCCTGAGATGCGGGAGGTTCCCCGGCCCAACGACTGGCTCCAGCCTGAGGATGAGGACAGTTTGTGTGCGGTGGCTAAAGATTTAAGAATTATGTTGGAACCGGAGAAAGGTTTTCTTTTCGTGTATTGCCGTCATGATAAACCTGATTGCTTCTACCTCAATCTTGTGCGCCCCGATCAAAGAACAAGGGACCGCATTGGCGGACCCTGTCCTTCATGTCAGAAGTGGTTTTTCCGAAGGACTCGGAAACCGAGTACATACTGCTCGCGCAAATGCGCCGGGAACGCTGCCAAAATTCGGCAGAGGCACCGGCAACGCCAAAGCCGGGTTGAGCGGGTCAAACTAGCAATCCGGAAATTCGAGGCACTTCCTCCAACACACCGCGACCGACACGACTGGAGGGAATTCGTAATCGATAGGGGATATATAACAGCAAAGTTCTTGACGCAGCTCCTCAACAGCCACGAGATAACTCCACCTCAAAACCGGGATAAGCACCCATAAGAGCACTCTGGACTCGTTTCCTATCGCCCTGTTAGATTGTTCGCAACTGAATGCCACACACTGACACAAATGCTGATAGAGGTCAGATTTGTGAAAGAGACGTTCAACGGTTTAGGGCGTGTTCCAACTCGCGCCCGGTGACGGGCGCGAAGCCATCCCTTCCTCGATTCACAGGAGAGCCGCCATCGCGGTAGCGAGGCTCATACGAATGCAGCCAGCGCCCCACTGTTAACCTGCTCCTGAGAGTGCGCATCCGCCGCATCTTCAACTCCCAGGTATTCCAACGTGACCTCAAGACTTTCATGCCCCAGCCACGCTTGAATTTTGCGCACCGACACACCGGATTCGTGGTGGCGAGTGGCACCTGTTTTTCTCCAGTGATGCAAATCGAATTGCTTCCAGGTGACCAATCCCGCTCGTTTCGCGATGGCCTTGCAGCGCCGGAGGAAATGGTTCTCGATCCCGCCCTCTCCATTGGGGAACAGGAGCGCCCGCGAGGGCTTGTCTTTGCAGAATTCCCTAAGCGTAGCCACGTAAGCGGCCGGCAGCGGGACCCTGCGACCGTTCTTCGCTTGCCCAGAGCGCTTGCCTTTGAGACGGAATCCCTTATCCGGCTTGGGCGAAATGTGCAGCACGTTCCTATCGAGGAGAAGGTCCCGAACCTCCGTAAAAGCGGCCTCGCGCTCACGCGCCATGCTGTGAAGAAAGAATTTGAAGATTACGCTCTCCTCGTCAGTGCAAGCAGCGAAAAACGTCGTCATTTCGAAGTCCGAATAGGGAATCACTGGCTTGGGAGGAAACGACATCTCCCGCAGGATCGGCTTGGCCGCCATATTGTTGTTTTTGATCAAGAAGGTGCTGACCGCCTGCATCGCGTTGTGGCACGAGCGATCGCTCAGGTCGTCGGGGTGTTCGCGGAGGTGCCGGCGAAATGCCCGGACGAAGGCGGCGTCAATTTCGTCAAGGTAAGCATCGGGACGGAAGGCGGTGAAATAACCCAGCCGGTACTCATACGCCTCGACCGTTCTTCCGGCGAGCCCGTACCCGGACTTGCCCTGCCGATCCCGACAGTCGGCAAGGTATTCCTTAACCGCTGCCACAACCCTGACTCGTTTCGGACCTTCAGCCTGGGTGTCGTCCGGCTTCAGCTCACCGCCATTGGCGACGAAGTTGAGTTCGGCCTGCTTTCTTCGGAGCGCTGCCATGGCCACCGCCGGGTCCCGCCCAGCGGGCTCCATGCGTGTGCCGAAACGGATATAGTAGCCACCTACTGAGAGCAGCCTCAGCCGCTGCTCCGGTGCTCTTCGAAAGGTCCACTTACCAGCGGCCTTGGTGGATTGATACAGACTTACTTTGACGTTCGCCATCCCGTGCTCCTTCGATCGATTTCGATGGAAGCTTTGTTGTTCGGGATGGCCATTTTCCAACCAACGCCAGTGAAAGCCACCGGCGGCCAGTTAAGGGCTGCAAAATGTAAAACGATCCGTAAAATCGCTCTAAGCTACTGATTTTAAAGGATTGGTGCCGAAGAAGGGACTCGAACCCCCACACCCTTGCGAGTACGTGGACCTGAACCACGCGCGTCTGCCAATTCCGCCACTTCGGCACGGTATACAAGTTCAGCGCTCTTTGCTGAACCGGCAGCATCTCTGAGTCTCGCAAATGCAGGCTGCTGTGTCAAATTGGCCGAGCCCTCGAAACTAGACCGTTTTATCTGGGTCTTGATGACCTTC
>Ga0302319_10016714_pt1 | contig 13494 bp, 12 predicted proteins | sample Bog_T0_2_FD_203319 | JGI IMG/M metagenome (GOLD analysis project Ga0302319, IMG submission 203319) | Peat permafrost microbial communities from Stordalen Mire near Abisko, Sweden - Bog_T0_2 | ecosystem: Environmental > Terrestrial > Soil > Wetlands > Peat | place: Sweden: Abisko, Stordalen Mire...
TGCCAGGATAGCGGCGTCGATAAGTATTGCAGCCCTACCCAATATCGGAGTGTGGCGAACCGCCTCTATCACAATCTTGGGCGCGGACGATTTGAAGACGTTACCGCTAAATCCGGTTTCGGCTCCGCTCGCGGCAAGGGCATGGGCATCTCCGTCGCCGATTTCGATGGCGATGGTTTTCAGGATGTATTCATTGCCAATGATACCGAGCGCAATTTCCTGTTTATGAATCAAGGTGACGGCACTTTCAAGGAGGTGGGGCTGCTGTACGGCGTCGCCTACAACGACGACGGCATCGCCGTCTCCGGCATGGGTTCCGATGCCAAGGACTTCAATAACGATGGCACCGTGGATATCTTCTACAACGATCTGGCTGAGCAAATTTTCGGCTTGTTCGTGAATGAAGGACGCAAATCGTTCCGTTACAGCAGCGTCACCGCTGGCCTCAGTCAAATCAGCCGCCGCTATTCTGGCTGGAGCGCCGGCTTCATCGACTACGATAACGATGGCTGGAAAGATATTTATTCCGCCAACGGCGACGTCGATTACCTCGGCGTCAACGCCCGCCAGCACGACACGATGTTCAAGAACGAGGGCGGACGCACCTTTCGCGATGTCTCCGCCAACATGGGCGCGGCTTTTCTGCCGCTCGGCTTCCACCGCGGATCGGCTTTCGCCGATTTGAATAACGATGGCGCTATGGATATTGTCATAACGGCGCTCAATGAACGCCCGCGTATTCTAATGAACGCCGCAACCTCGGGCCATCACTGGCTGCTGCTCGATCTGGTGGGCAGCAGAAGTAATCGCGATGCCATTGGCGCTAGCGTCAAAGTGACAACGCCGTCCGGCCGCACCCTCTTCAACCATGTCTCGGTCTCGACCGGCTTCATGTCATCCTCCGACAAGCGCGTCCACTTCGGACTCGCCCAGGAAAAATCGGCAAAGTCCATTGAAATCCATTGGCCCAGCGGTCTCACCCAAACGCTGGCGAACGTTCGCGCCGATCAAATCCTCCGCATCCCTGAACCCACAAAATAGAAGCGGTGTGGCGCGGCAGAATGTTGCGCAACGGGGCGCTGCCTGTTACGATGCCTGAAATGCTAACCCGCTGGCGAGCCGGCTGCAGCGCGTTTTCGACCTAAGCCAGGTTGGCTCACATCCCTGATGTAGGTGAATGTGGTGTTATTTGCGATCTTTTGGCTTAAAGTCACTTTCGCGGTCGGCTGAAGTTGTGCGAGTTGAATGGGATCTCAGTGCGAAGACTTGCGCCGTTGCTTCAGGAGACTATAACGGCAACGTCGGCGTACAGTTTTTTCACAAGATTCAAGTGCGATAAGCAGCGCCGCGGCCGCGGGTTGGCACACGAAGAGTATGCGAACAGGTTTTGAGAATTGGAGAGGCGGGGATTTTAGCGGGTTTAGGCCTCCTTATGGGCGGCACGATGGGCGGCGAGCCAGTTGGGGAAGTCAAGTTCGACGCCGGTGATCTGGCGATGGGCGGTGGTAAAGACGCCAAAGGTGCGCATTTCCTGAAGTGAAAAAACGAAGCCAAAGCGGAGGGGGTCGAACGGAAGGCGATGGGAGCGGGCGTTCGACTCCATCGCGGAAGCGCGATGGTATTCGCGGTTGATGTTCTGTGGAGGCTTCGAGTTTTTCTTTTTCTATGCGTTCTTGCTGGAGTTGCTGGAGTTCGGCGAGGTGAGTTTTGCGGTGGTTGGTGATGCGGCGCTCTTGAAGAGCAAGGTTGGTGAAGTCCTTTTTATAGGTTAAGTAGATTTTGCCTTGAAGGAGAGATTCGTCGGTGAAAGCGTTCGAGAATTCGAGACGGCCTAAAGCCCAGATGCTGGCTTCGAGGGGGTGGATGCGGGGAGGAGACGCCATTCGGCGTCGGCGACGATTTGCGCGAGCGCTCGTTCGCGGTCGGTGGCGGGAGATAGTTCGGAGAAATGGCGGTCGAGGTGTTGTTGATAGATGAGGGCGTCGTCTGTCGGGAGCAGGACAGTGCGGCCGGTGCGGCCGGTTTTGACGGCGTTCATAGAAGATTTCGCTTTACCTTCGTCCGTGACGGGATCGGTGGAGTGCTGCGCATTGGCTCGGTCAGCAGCGAGCTGCGCTTCGGAGACGGGATTGGTAGACATGACTTTGACGGCTTCAATTTCGCATGAGGGAGGGAGGCGACTAAAAAGCTTGCGGTTTTGGGAGGGGTAGGATGATGGCTAAGGCCCATTGGAATGAGTGAGATGCAGGTATTTTAGGAAAATTTTAAAGTTTTGTGACCGGAAAAAGCGTGTGGCTGCTACGAAGCCATTGCGGAACTAAAGTTCCGCGCGGACTCAAGTCTGACTCAAGTCGTCTCAAGTCCGCCCTCCGGCGGACAAAGTGTGTGCGCCACACGACGAAGAAGAGGAGAAGATAGACAGGGAGGATTTTCGGGGGGGGTCGGGAGTTTTTGAGGGGTTTTCGAGGGGGTTTTCGAGGGGTTTCCGGAGGGTTTCTCCGGATGCGGGAGCTAGCCAAAGTGACGGCATTAGATCACGTGACCAAAGGCAGTCAGTGTCGGAAGACTCGTCCTCTTAACGGTGACTGCGGTCAAGTACGCGCCAGTTTCGTCCGATTGATTTTCCGAATCAACCACATCCGCGTAGGCCCGGGGTTGCGGATCGGGCGATGGCCCGCAAGTTGCTTGACCCCAAGAGTGAGACATCAGCAAAGCCGGTGGCGGGCACAAAGCTGAGTAACATTCACGAGTCGTGAAATTCGAAAAAAGGGAAGGTTGATTTGTCATGAAAAAGATTAGTAACTACGCGGTTGCCGCGCTCGCGATCGGGTCGTGTGGATTTACAGCTTGCGCGCAAAGCAAGGTTTCCGTGCAAGCGACGGCGGATCAGGATGCGACCAAACTGTCCAAAGATGGATACGCGGCGATTCGCGACGTCAGTCAGGCTCGTCTTGCCATATTCAACGGGCAGCCAAGCCAAGCCAAGATGTTTACCGATGAAGCACAGGCAGCTTTCGAGAAAGCGCAGAAGGATGATAGTGTCTTCACGAAGGCAGAATCAGATCTGAACCCCCCCGCGGGCATGATCCAGCGTGGATCGGGCAAGACGGCAGATACCACCCCAACAACCTGGGTTCCGGTGGACGGTTCGATGACGTTGAGCGAGGACTACGTCGATACACCTGAAAAGTCCGCCGGCGTGGCGAAGGCCAATAAACAGTTCAAGGCAGGCGATCACAAGCGGGCGATGGAGACCCTCAAACTGGCCAATATCGACGTTAGCTTTGTGTCGGAGGTGGCGCCCTTCGATAAGACCATGATGGGGATCAAGAAGGCAGATGAACTGATCGAGGCCGGCAAGTATTATGAAGCGAACCAAGCTTTGAAGAGCGTCGAGGATGGGTACCGTTTTGATGTGACGGACGTGGACTCTGCACCGAAGGGCGCAGCAAACAAAACGCCTAAGGTAGCGGCCGCTTCAGGAATGAAACGGTAGTGTTTTTGATGAGATTTTGACGTTTTTCACTGTAAGGTCTAGCAAGAGGCACGCAACAAAAGAGACTGGACTCATTTCACCAAGTGGACGCCAGTCTCCCTCCTGCCTGCGCCTCCGTACTTGCAACTTTCGAGGAGACTGAATGAAACAGATAAATCGTACCCGAGCGTTGCACGACCTTGGCCAAAGCCTCTGGCTGGATAACATCACGCGCGGCTTGGTGACAAGTGGAACTCTGGGTGAATATATCCGAAATCTCTCGGTGACTGGACTTACCTCGAACCCATCTATCTTCGATTTGGCGATAAAGCATTCCCGCTTCTACGACAAAGCTATCCAAGAGAAGAGAACAGCGGGTAAGTTGGGCGAGGCGCTTTTCTTTGAGCTGGCGATAGAGGACTTGCGGCAGGCGGCCGATCTCTTTCGACCCATTCACGATGCGACTGACGGCGTAGACGGCTGGGTTTCATTGGAAGTGTCGCCGTCGTTGGCATATGACTCCCCGGCTACAGTCAAAGCGGCCTCGGAACTGCACGCTCAGGCGCAGCGCAGCAACCTATTCATTAAGATTCCCGGCACCGAAGAGGGGTTAGTAGCGATTGAGGATTCAATCTTCGCGGGAGTGCCGGTGAACGTTACTCTTTTGTTCTCAGCAACGCAATACGTCGCGGCCGCGGAAGCCTATCTGCGCGGGATCGAGCGGCGGATTGCCGCGGGGCTGAGTCCACAAATACGTTCGGTTGCGTCTCTTTTCATCAGCCGGTGGGATAAAGCGATGATGGGAAAAGAACCGTTAGCGCTGCAGAATCGGCTGGGTATTGCGGTGGCAAAACGTGTGTACGTGGCGTACCGGGAGTTCCTGGCGTCTACTCGCTGGAGCATGGCCGCGGCTGCCGGCGCGCCAGTGCAGCGCTTACTGTGGGCGAGCACGGGAACGAAGGACCCCAAAGCCTCGGACGTGCTCTATGTTGAGGCGCTGGCCGCCCCCGACACGATCAATACGATCCCCGAGAAAACACTGCTGGCTTATGCCGATCACGGAAACATTAGCGGGGAAATGCCCTGGGATGGCGGGGATTCGGCAGCTGTCTTACAGGAATTTGTCAAGGCGGGGATCAATATTGATAGCCTGGCCGCGGAGCTCCAACAGGAAGGTGCGGAAGGATTTGTCAAATCCTGGAAAGATCTTCTGGACTGTATAGAGTCGAAGAGTTCCGTGCCGGCGGGTGCGTTTTAGGATTGAGATGACGATGCGACAAACCGCTCGACATTGTCGTGATCAAGAGCCGCCGGGGATTGGAGTTGTGTCGAGAGGTTTTGCAGAGGTTCGAGATCCTCGCTCGATTGAAAAAAAGGCTGGGCATTTGGCGAATTTGTGCGCTCCCTCGCGGTCGCGGCTCGGTTAGGGGCTGTAAGTCACGATGGGGAGTTTTTCGCGATTATTGGTGGGCCGAAAGACCAGCAGATCAGAAATCCTGGCGCGATATTCCGAGTTTTTGCATCATGGCGTTCAGAGTTGTGCGGTGGAGTCCGAGCTTGCGGGCGGCGGTGGTGACAACGCCGCCGCTCTCGCGCAGCACTTTCAATATATATTCCCGCTCTACCTGTTCCAGTGTGCCGCCGAAAGACTTGGGGGAGTCCACGCGAATTTCCGATAAGGGTGCTCGGAGGTTGGGTCCTTTGGAGAGGATGACCGAGCGTTCGATGAAGTTCTCCAGTTCCCTGACATTGCCAGGCCAGCGCCAACCCACCAGAGCCTCCATGGTGTCAGCCGGAATTTTATCGATGTGGCGGCCCATTTTTACCGCGTACTTCCGAGTAAAGTGCCGCACCAGGATGGGTATATCCTCGGAACGATCGCACAACGGCGGAGTTGTGATGGGAAAGACATTCAAGCGGTAATAGAGATCGCTGCGAAAGAGCTTTTGGCCCATCATTTGATTCAAATTCCGGTTGGTGGCCGCGAGGAGACGAACGTCAATAGGAATCGTTTTGGTTCCGCCCAGCCTTTCAAAGGACTTTTCCTGGAGCGCGCGGAGCAATTTCGGCTGCAGCTCAATTGGGATATCTCCCACCTCATCGAGGAAGAGGGTGCCTTTGTCGGCCATTTCGTAGCGGCCAATTTTTTGCGACAATGCGCCGGTAAATGCGCCTCTCTCATAGCCGAACAGCTCGCTCTCCAAAAGGCCGGTGGGGATGGCGGCGCAATTTAAGGTTACAAAAGGGAGGTCTCTGCGCGGGCTGATGCGGTGGATGGCGCGCGCGACCAATTCCTTGCCGGTGCCGGTTTCGCCCAAGATCAATACCGTGGCGCCGGTGGGCGCAACTAGTTCGACCTGGCCCATCATGCGCTTGATGAGTGGACTGCTGCCTACAATCTCTTCAAAATGGGGGTTTTGCCCGGCTGGTTCCTGCTCAATGGCCTCCAGCCTGTCGCGGTCCCGCAGGTCTTGGACAAAGGTAATCCAGCAGAAGGGAGTCAGCTTCAAGACCGCCGTGGCAACCATTACCGGAACGCGGCTGCCATCTTTTTGAATCAGCTCTTTCTCAAAGGGCGTGCAAGCGCCAAAGCGCAATTCTTCTTCGTGGGCCAGTTCGTCTTGAGCGAAATATTCGGGCGGAGTGAGGTCGGGCCACTGAAGGCGGCCCTCCTGCAAATCCTGGCGGCTGTAACCGACCAGTTCGAGAAAGGCATCATTGGCCTCCGGAATGCGTTCAAACTCGCCCGAGACGATGCCGGCAATGGCCGATTGCGCGGGCAGCGGCCGAGCGCCGGCGTGGGCTTTGCGCAAGGCTTCGTCTCTTTTGTGACGGCCGCTGAAATCGCGGGCTATCACGGCAAAGCCCTGTAGAACTCCGCTCTCATCTCTAAGCGCCGACATGATGACATTGGCCCAGAAGCGCGATCCGTCTTTTTTTATACTCCAGCTTTCATTGCCGACATGACCTAGGGCGGCGGCACGGCTGAACTCTTCGTGCAGCTTAAGGCGAGGCGCATGTTCACCTGGGTGCAAACAGGGGTACAAGAGAGATACGTGGCGGCCGATCACTTCAATGTCGCGGTAGCCGTAAATGCGCGCCGCTCCGCCATACCAAGCGGCAATGTTTCCCTCGATATCGATTAAGTACAGCGCGTAATCCTGCACCCAAGACGGGATGGGATTCGGCGAGCCAGGTCTCGCGCTATCCGGCGGTGCGGGTTGCAGGGCAAGGAGGTGACGCAAAGGCAAAACGTTCCCTTTGGCGGTGTACCTAACCTCGCGCAACGTGGCGTTAGACGCCGTTAATCCGAGAATTCCTTCCTGCTCTCCCTGCTCCGGTAAAGTACTCCAGAGCCGAGACACTTGCGGTTTGAAATGGGGCTGGGCAAATTCCGCCAGTTGACGCCCAATGATTTGGGCGCGTGGCAGCCCTAACAGTTTGCCAGCACCGACACTGGCATTGCGGCAATTGCCGCGGTCGTCCGCGATGAGAATAGGCGCGGACGGGTGGTAGACGATCGCTTGGAACATTTGTTCAAGCTCTTTGGGGCCGTTTTGGGCGAGCCAGCTCGCGCCTTCCAGCGGCGAGGATATGGAGTGCAAGGTATTTTTCCTTCGCCCCCTTAATTAACGGGGACACCTCAACAAGAAGAAAGAGTCCAGCATGCTGCAAGAGCGAACTTCCAGATCCGGACTCCCAGCGTCCCTCCGACGCCCACAAAGCGCCGGTGCGCAACAAGGCCCGCTAGAGCGGTGGTACGGCACCGCCATTAACCCGTCCTCCCGTAGGTTTACCAATCAGTTTGAGCAATCTACGGGCCAACGATTGTTTTCAGTTTAGATTCATTTAGCTAGGGTTTTTCACTGAAACTGGATAGAGCTGTGGTTTCGGAGATGAGGGGCGAGATTCTCAGCTAGCCCTTTCTGTAGAAGTGACCAAATATAGCCAGAGTGGGAGGTTGGGCAAAAGCGGCACAGTGGGATATTAGGGCTCGGTTGACAGTCAGGTTGCAATCGCACCTGACGTTAGCGCCCCCAATGCTGCCGGGGCTTGGGCCGGGGCGCGGTTGGGGGGTTCTAGGCCGCAATCGGGCGACTTGGCGGCAAACGAAGAAGCGTGAAGGCACGGGCAAAAACGAAAGCGCGGGCGCCAGCATTTTTGATGAGATTTTGAGATTTTTCGGCGTAGAGTTTAGCAAGAAGGGCACGGCAAACAGGAGCGCACGAGATGAGATCGAGTGAACACACTTGCGGCTGTCACCGCTGGGGTTTGATTTTGGCCGGGGGGGACGGAACGCGGCTGCTGCCGCTTACGCGGAGCATCACGGGCGACGAGCGGCCGAAGCAGTTTTGTGCAGTCATGGGCAGGGAAACGCTGCTCGAGCAAACGCAGCGGCGGGTTTCGAAATTGATTCCGGCGTGGCGGACGATGCTGGTGTTGACGGCGAAACACGAGCCGTTCTACGCGGCGGCAGTAGAGGGAGTTCCAAGCGCGAGATTGGTGATCCAGCCGGCTAACCGCGGCACTGGGGCGGCGATTCTGAACAGCATGCTGCGGGTGCGCGAGATGGACCATAACGCCATTGTGGCTTGTTTCCCCTCGGACCATCATTTTTCGGATGAGGCCACTTTTGTGCGCCATATCGAATGCGCATATGCCGCGGCTGCGGCACGTCCCAAAACGGTGGTTCTGCTGGGCATTCCGCCGGAGGCTCCGGAGATCGAGTACGGCTGGATAGAGCGAGGCGTGCCGATAGAGGGCGCGCTGGCGAAATCGGTATGCAGGGTCAGCCGCTTCTGGGAAAAACCTACAGCGCCGATCGCTTCGCAATTGATGGCGAACGGGTGTCTGTGGAACAGCTTCGTGATGGTGGGCCAGGTGCAGACGTTCGTGGAGCTGGTGAAGAATGCGCTGCCAAGCATGAGTGAAGCTTTTGAAGGCGCGCGACGCTCATTGTTTACGAGCGCGGAGGAGATGGCGTTCAACGAGCTTTACCGTAGAGTTCGTAATAGCAGTTTTTGTCAGGATGTCCTAGCGGTTCAGCCCGATCGCCTGGCGGTGCTTCAGGCCACCGGGTTGGGTTGGAGCGATCTAGGAGAACCGGGCCGCGTACGCTCGGTACTCGAGGGCATGACGGTGCGGACGGAGCGCCGCTTGGGAGTGGACCAAGGCTTGGCGGCGGCGCATTGAATTAACCGAGAAAGAGCAACAGAAGAAGAGGGAGCACATGACACAGCAGCAACTGGGAAAACTCAAAACAAGGCTGGAGACGAGGCAAACGGACCTAGAGGGCAGTCTGCAAAATCGTAGCAGCATCGCCGTTGAGAGAACGCCGGATTCGGCGGATGAAGCGGAGCAGGCCGGCGAGCGGGATATGGCGCTGTGGAGTCTGGCTAGCAACTCCGGGCAGCTGCGGCTGGTGACGGCCGCGTTAGCGCGTGCGGAAGATGGTACTTATGGCTGCTGTTTAAACTGCGAGGACCAGATCAACCTGAAGCGCCTGGCTGCTTTACCGCACGCAGTTCTGTGTGTGACCTGCCAGCAGGAGGAGGACCAGGGCCGAATTAATTTGGGCGATTAGTACGAGGCCGACAGCTTCGGCACGGCGGCCGAAAAACATAAACACCGCTCGCCCTCGGACACATAGTCCAGCACCCGCGCAGCGTCTTGAATTTTTCTAAGGAGGATATAACCGATGTGCGATTACTCATTGATGGGGGTTCCGAACCGGCTGGCGGTTCCGGGAGACGATCTCGTCGTTCACCGATTTGAGGCAGGGGTCCTGGGCATGGTTGCGCCTTTCGATATCGAAGCAAGGCGAGAAGGCAGCAAGAAGGAAGCGTTCTGGCCGAAACTCAAACAATTCTTCAAGCAGGAGCCGGATGTTCCGGCGGTGTGTATCCCGCCGGGTTCACGCTTAATCGTGCGTGACATTCCTCAAGAGCTGCAGCGGACGTGCGGTTTGGCGAACCACATCGGCGAGGCGGTATTCACCCAGCTTACCGTGGAGGCATGCGCCTTTCGGGATGCGGTCCGCTTTAACAATGGAACTGAAATCCTGTTGCAGAGCTTCGCCGAAGGCCAGCGCGTTCGGGTATTAAGTGTTTCTTCCGACGAAGAAGAAACAGAGCCTGAGTATAGCGGGATTACGGTAGGAACGGCGTAGCGTTTAACAACGACCATGCCCAAGTAAATTTGCCGCTTTCCGGGCAACGCCAGAAGCGAGAAAATTATTGTATGAATACATCTGAACACTCAGCGCCTGGTGGCAGCGGCAGTCCGGCACGTTGGACTTCGAGCGCGAAGACGGGCGTCGGCACGGCGCTTAGTGACAAGAGCAAGGTATGGTTCACGCTGAGCCATGGAATCTTCAACGAAATCTACTATCCGCGCATCGACCAGGCGTGCGTCCGAGACATGGGGCTCCTTGTTACGGATGGAGAGGGTTTCTTCTCGGAGGAGAAACGCGATTGCGACTCGAAGGTTCACTGGCTGGCGGAGGGAGTGCCCGCATTCGGGTTGGTGAACAGCTGCCGGGACGGCCGTTACCGCATTGAGAAACAAATTGTGAGCGACCCGCAGCGGGATACGGTTCTGCAGCAGGTGCACTTCATCGCGCAGCAAGGCAGTTTAAACAGCTATCACCTTTATGTTCTGTTAGCACCGCATCTGGGGAATCATGGAGGAGGCAATAGCGCCTGGATAGGCGAATTTGAGGGGACGCCCATCCTGTTCGCACAGCGGGAGAATCGCTCGCTGGCGCTGGCCTGCTCGGCAGGATGGCTGAAGCGGTCCGCCGGCTATGTTGGCACCTCGGACGGCTGGCAGGACCTTAAGGCGCACAAAGAAATGACCTCGGAATACACGAGCGCCGAGAACGGCAATGTGGCGTTGATTGGGGAGATCGATCTGAGGACCTCGGAGGGGAAGTTCACGCTGGCGCTTGGATTTGGCCCGGAGCCGGGCGAAGCGGCGCGGAATGCGATAGCCAGCCTGCATGTCGGATTTGAGAAGGCGCAGCGGGACTACGCCGCGGGCTGGCAGGAATCGATTGAGAGCCAATCATCGCTGCAGACGAACGGGAAGGGTGGGCACGATCTTTCGAGGAGCAGTCTCGCGGTGCTGCGCACCCACGAGGCAAAGACAGCGCGCGGAGCTTTCATTGCCAGCCTGTCGATCCCTTGGGGAGCAAGCAAGGGCGACGCGGATCTGGGTGGATACCATCTCGTCTGGCCGCGCGACATGGTGGAAACGGCAGGAGGGTTGCTGGCAGCCGGGGCGCACGATGACGCCCGGCGAGCGCTTTTCTTCCTGCAGAAAACTCAGCAGCCGGACGGACACTGGCCGCAGAATATGTGGGTGAATGGCGCGCCGTATTGGGACGGAATCCAGATGGATGAGACGGCGATGCCTATTCTGCTGGTGGATCTGGCGCGCCGGGAAAAAGCTTTGGACGAAGCGGGCGTGGCAGAATTTTGGCCGATGGTGCGCAAAGCCGCAGCCTATTTGGTGCGCAATGGCCCGGTGAGCCCGCAGGACCGGTGGGAGGAAGACGCGGGTTATTCGCCGTTTACGGTTGCGGCGGAAATCGCGGGGCTGCTGGCGGCGGCCGATCTGGCGGAACTCAACCACGAAGCAGCGACAGCGGAGTATCTGCGCGAGATTGCCGATGTTTGGCGCGACTCGATCGACCGCTGGATGTATGCGGCGGGAACGAACTGGTGCCGGCAGTTTGGCGTGGCCGGGTATTACGTGAGGATCGCGCCGACGGCCAGTGGCGAAGCTGGTTCAAGCCTGCAGCAAGATGTGGATGTCAAGAATGTCAAAGCGGCTGAGGACAGCCGCCGCGCGAGCCATCTGGTGAGTCCCGATGCGCTGGCACTGGTGCGTTTTGGTTTGATGGCGGCAGACGACACACGCATCCGCGACACGACAAAGGTGATTGACACGCTGCTCAAAATCGAAACACCCGCGGGCGCTACCTGGCACCGCTACAACGATGATGGCTATGGCGAACACAAAGACGGCAGTCCTTTTAACGGAACGGGAATTGGACGCGGATGGCCACTGCTGACGGGGGAGCGGGCGCATTATGAACTGGCGGGCGGTTCCATAGAAAGGGCGAAACAATTGCTGGGCGCGATGGAGTCTTTTGCCAACCAAGGCGGCCTGATCTCCGAACAAGTGTGGGACGCGGGCGACATACCGGAGAAGGAGCTTCATTTTGGGCGGCCTTCCGGTTCGGCGATGCCGCTCGTATGGGCGCATGCCGAATACCTGAAGCTGAAGCGTTCATTGAACGATGGACGGGTGTTCGATATGCCGCCGCAGACCGTAAAACGATATCTGGCCGATAAGACGGTTTCGCCGCGCATGGTGTGGCGCTTCAACCATAAGATTCGTTCGATACCGGCCGGGAAAATATTGCGGATTGAGACACTGTCACCGGCCATGCTCCACTGGAGCGGCGACGGCTGGCAGACGATTCAGGACGTAACGGCGCGCGAGGGCGCATTGGGAATGCACATTGCCGATCTCGACACCAAATCGCTCGCCGAGGGAGCAGAGGTGAAGTTCACTCTCTACTGGCCCGAAGCTCAACACTGGCAAGGGGAAGATTTCAGCGTGCGGGTGGGAAAGAGTCAATGAGCAGCCCGGCTAAGGCCGCAGCAGGGCCGGTTATTGGGCCTGTTAAACCTCTGGTCTATGTAGCCGCCGCTATCTCAGCGCTGGGCGGCATGCTTTTCGGTTATGACATTGGAGTGATCTCGGGCGCTATCCTTTTCGTCAAGAAGCAATTCTCTCTTTCCTCCAGCATGGAGGAAATCGTGATCAGTTCGGTGTTACTCGGGTCGCTAGTTGGCGCGGCGGCTGGCGGGGTACTGGCCGACCGGCTGGGACGGCGGAGATTGTCGATTGTTACGGCGATTGTGTTTTGTTTGGGCGCGACAGGCGCGGCGCTGGCACCGGACACGGCATGGCTGATTGTGGCGCGAGTGGTTGCGGGCGTGGCGATCGGCGTCGCGTCGTTTGTTTCTCCGCTTTATATTTCCGAGATTGCGCCGGTCGATATCCGAGGAAAGCTGGTCTCGATTAATCAAGTTGCTCTGACGAGCGGGATTGTGATCTCATATCTAATCGATTACGCATTTGCGCCATCGGAAGACTGGCGCTGGATGTTTGCGCTGGCGGTGATTCCGGCGGCGGCGTTTGGAATTGGTCTTTTCTTCATTCCCGATAGCCCGCGGTGGCTGGCGGGGCGCGGACATATGGACAAAGCCCGCGAGGTACTGAAGAAAATTCGTAACCCGCAAGAGATGGAAGACGAGGTGAAGGAGATTCAGAGCAGCGTGTCCCAGCAAAAGGGCGACTGGTCGGAACTGTTTAATAAAGTTCTGCGATCCGCGATGCTGGTGGGGATTGGGCTGGCCATCGCACAACAAATTACGGGGATCAACACGGTAATCTATTACGCGCCTACCATTTTTAAGTTTGCGGGCTTGTCTTCCGCGCCGGCGGCGATTCTGGCCAGCGTGGGGGTGGGGGTGATCAACGTTGTGTTGACAGTGGTGGCTATGCAGTTGATCGACCGGGTGGGGCGGCGTCCGCTGCTATTGATCAGCTTGGCCGGAATGGCGGCGAGTCTCTTCGTGTTGGGCGGGGCATTTTTGCTGCCGCAATTCAAGAGCGTTCTGGGATGGATTGCGGTGGGAAGCCTGATGACTTATGTTGGATTTTTCGCAGTTGGATTGGGGCCGGTTTTCTGGCTCATTCTTTCCGAGATTTACCCTTTGCGCATCCGAGGGCGCGCGATGAGCGTGGGGACAGCCGCGAATTGGCTTGCGAACCTGATCGTGGCACTGACGTTCTTGACGCTGACGAGGGCGATTGGCAAGCCGGGCACGTTCTGGCTGTATGCGGCGGTTACGGTTGGGACTTGGTTCTTCGCCTATTTTTTGGTGCCGGAGACGAAAGGGAAAACGCTGGAACAAATTGAAGCGCACTGGCGGGCGGGG
>Ga0302319_10016715_pt1 | contig 13494 bp, 5 predicted proteins | sample Bog_T0_2_FD_203319 | JGI IMG/M metagenome (GOLD analysis project Ga0302319, IMG submission 203319) | Peat permafrost microbial communities from Stordalen Mire near Abisko, Sweden - Bog_T0_2 | ecosystem: Environmental > Terrestrial > Soil > Wetlands > Peat | place: Sweden: Abisko, Stordalen Mire...
GCGTCTGGCTGCCTTGCTTGATGCCGTCGTACTCAACGTGGCCTTGAACGTCGAAGTCGGGCGTGGCGTAGCCGACCAGCTCGGCGCCGACGTAACCGCCGGTGGTGCTGCCGGATCCGCCGAGACCGCCGAACGTTCCGCTGCCCTGCAGCGAGGCGCCGCCGCCGCGCAGGCCGATGGTGAACTGGTCGCCCGCGTAGTATTCGCCGAACACGCCGTAGTTGGTGACGCTGCCGTTCACGCCGCCGCTGCTGACGTTGGAGTAGGCGACATTGGCGCCGATCCGGCCCATGTCGTTGCTCCAGGCGAGGGCCCCGCCAACGTCATAGACATCGGCCGAACCGCCGCCGTGATTTTCGCTGAGATTGTGGTAGGCGCCCTCGACCTGGCCGCTGAAGCCGCCGCCGAACGGCAGAATGCCACCGGCCTCGCCGCCGAAGTCGTTGGCGGCGCCACCGTGGTTGGCGCTGATGTAGCTGTAGTCGCCGCCGATGACCGCCTGCGGGACGATCGCGTAGCTGGTGGCGGGCGCCGGCGCCGGGTCCGCGACGGCGACGCCGACACCCAGCAGGCTGACAGCCGCCGCACAGGCGGCGACGAAAAGATGGTTGCGCATGGTATCCCCTTGCTCGTTGTCGCCCTCAGTTCCGACCTGAAGGCATCCGTGAATATAGGCTTAAAACGTCGGCAATCATGAACGGATGGTTACCGGCCGCGTATTTCGGCGACACCTGTTGCCCGATTGCTTCGGTCAGCGACCGATAACCTGGCAGAAATGATAGCCGCTCACACGAACCACTGGTCACTCTTGATGTCGCTACTAGACAAGATGTGTCCGCGCCGTTGCAAACCATGGCGAAAACATGACGGCGGGTTAGGCGTAACTAACAGCATCAGAAGCCAAGCTGGCGGCGGCCGCATCGGTCAAATGGACTAGATGCGCGGCTTTTTGCCGGAGCGGCTTTGCGGGACGGCCCTATCGGGCCATGGTCGCTGGCGATGGCGCTCTCTGATTCCCCAATCGACCCGCGTCCGCTGCAGCGGGCCAAGGCCCTGCTCGCGCAAACCGAGCGCTCGGAGAGCGTCGCGCCGGTGGCCGCCGCGGCGGTGCTGTTCGCCGTCAGCGCGCTGGCCCTGGCGGTCACCGTGGTGACCCTGCCGCCGCATTGGTCGAACTAAGGCCGCACGGTCGGGGATGACGAGGCCGCGGTGGCGCGGCAGGTCGATCCCCCGACAAGACCGACCCGCGGATGATCCAAGACGCTGGAGGCTGGTTGCGAGGGGTCGCCTTTGGCTGACAGCGCGTCGGCGATGGCGGCGAACAGCAGGGGGACCGAGATCGGCTTGGCCACGAAACCGTTCATGCCCGCCGCGAAGTAGGTCTCCACTTGGTGGCTCATCGCGTTGGCGGTGAGGGCGATGATCGGCGTCGCCGGCCGTCCGGTCTCCGCTTCACGGCGGCGAATCTGACGAGTGGCCCCGCTTCCGTCCAGGATCGGCATTTGCAGGTCCATCAGGATGAGGTCCCACTCGGCCCCTTCCCACGCCGCGACCGCTTCCTCGCCGTTGCCGACGATCACCGGCGCGATCCCAGCCTGGCCCAACAGCGTCCGCAAGACGATTTGATTGACTCGATTGTCCTCGGCCGCCAGCACCCTCAAGGGGCGTTCGCTGAAGTCCGGCGTCTGCATCGGCGCTTGCGCCGTCTCCGGGACTGCCGATCCCGCTAAGGCCAAGGGCAGATCCACGGTGAAGCGGCTGCCGCCGCCGGGCTCGTTCATCGCCGTGATCTCGCCGCCCATCGCCCGGCACAGCTCCCGACAGATGGAGAGGCCCAAGCCCGTTCCGCCAAACCGCCGCGTGGTCGACGAGTCGGCCTGTACGAACTTGTCGAACAACTGCTCGATCTCGCCCGAGCTCATGCCGATGCCGGTGTCCGTTACCGAGAACCGCACGCCCGCTTCGGTGAGGCCAACGCGAACATCGATCGAGCCCGCCTCCGTGAACTTCACGGCATTGGAGATCAGGTTGTGGAGAACCTGGCGAATGCGGTTGGCGTCGCCTCGGAAGAACCCTTGCGCGTGCCGATCGACTTCGAGCGCAAGACGCAGCCCTTTGGCGTCCGCCAAGGGCCCGAAAGTCTCCTGTGCGCCGAGCGCCAGGGCCGCGAGATCGAAAGGAGCGTCCTCCAACTCCAACTTGCCTGCCTCGATCTTCGAGAAGTCGAGGATGTCGTTCAGGATTGTCAGCAGACTGTCCCCCGACTGGCCGATCAACTGCAGTCGCTCGCGTTGCTCGCTCGGCAGCGGGTTGCGCTGCATGGCCTGGACCATCCCCAAGACCCCGTTGAGAGGCGTGCGGATCTCGTGGCTCACCGTCGCCAGGAACGCGCTTTTGGCGCGGTTGCCCGCCTCGGCCGCTTCGACCGCCTCCTGCAGAGCCAGCGCCGATCGCTGCAGGGCGCTTTTCTCCCGGTCGAGCGTGGAGACCACCAGGCCTATGATCGCGACATAGCAGACGGCGCCGATCTCCAGGACGACGGAGTCCATCCAGCCGAGCCTGTAGCCGAACGCCAGAACGGCAAGGGGCGTGAGCAGGATGAGCGGCAAGCAAGAGGCTACGACGGCGATGACCGTCGCTCTGGCCCACCCGAACGTCATCAGGGTCGTGGTGAGGCTCGTGGCGCAGAGCATCATCGTGGCGGCGGCCAGACTGATCGGCGATTGGCGGATCAGCATGATCGGGCCGAAGGCCGAAAAGGCGCCCATCGACAGGGCCATCGCCGTCAGCGCGAACGAGCGCAGGCGCTGGTCACTCTTGCGACCAAAGAGCAATCGAAAGGCCGCGGCGTCGAGAAAGCTCAATACGGCCGTGACGACGAACAAGATCGGAGCGAGGACCGACCGGGTCATCAGCCACGCAAGCCCGGCGATCAAGGCGGTCTGGACCATCCGCCTCCAGAACCCGTCGATCCTCCACCGGATGACGCGCTCGATCGCTTGCTGCTCTGGTTCCACGATCCGCCCTGCGTCAGTCTCGACGTTGAGCGCCTTGTTGGGCCTGGCTTCGTTAGGACCGAGTTCCCGCTGGCCAGTTGCGGGGCGCGGCGCAAGGTCGCGCCCTCGGCTCGGCTTGGCCCCCGACGCGGGCCAAGGCCCTGCTGGCGCAAACCGACCGGGCCGAGAGCGTCGCGTCGGTGGCCGCCGCGGCGGTGCTGTTCACCGTCAGCGCGCTGGCCCTGGCGGTCACCGTGGTGACGATTCCGCCGCATTGGTCGAACTAGCCAGGGCGAGGACGCGGCGGCGGCGCGCGCTGCCTGCGGCCTTACCTTGGCGCGAAGATGGTCCCTAGCGCCCCGGTGATGGTCGTGCTGGCCAGGACGTAGTTGTGGGCGGCCGATCCGACCAGGGCGAGCCCTTTCACGGTGACCACGATGTTGTTGGTGGTGGCCTTGGAGGAGCCGGCGGTGGCGTAGGTCCCGGTGGTGGGGTTGCTGAGACCGACGTTGCCGATGTCCACCGAGACGATCCCCGACAGGCCGTAGTTGGTGGCGGTGAGGTAGGCGGTGGTGGTCCCGTCGTAGGTCTTGCTGATCGGTCCGACCAGGCTGGCGGTGAGCACCTTCGGATTGATCACCCCGATGGAGGCGCTGATCGTCGAGGACGCCAGCACGTAGTCGCCGTAGGGATTGTTGGTGAGGCTCACCCCGGTGACGGTGACCAGCTTGCCTGTTCCGGCGTTGGCGTCGTTGTAGGTCCCGCTGGTGGGATCGTTGAGGCCGATGTTGTCGCCGGCGATCACCGTGCCGCCCAGGTGATAGTTGCCGGCGGCGAGGTTGGCGGCGTTGGTCCCGTCGTAGGTCTTGGTGACGTTGCCGACCAGGCTGGCGCTGAGGGTCAGCGGGTTGATCTGGCCGACATTCCCGGTGAGCGTCAGGCTGTAGCGGCCGTTGCTTGAGCCCTTGCCGGGGTTGGCGACGGTGTAGTCGATGGCGTCGGCGCCGGAGAGCGTCAGCACCGCGTTCACGGTCACCAGGATGCCGGAGCCCTGGTTCTTGGTCGCATAGCTGCCGAGGATCGGGTTGCTCAAGGTGGCGACGCCGGCGTCGCCGGGCTGCAGTCCGGAGACGAGATAGTTGGCGGGCGCCAGCGTGGCCGTCGCGGTGCCGTCATAGGGTTTCACCACCGTCCCGGTGAGCCCGACAGTCAGGGTGATCGGGGTGATCGTCAGCACCCCCGAGGCATAGTTGATCGCGTAGTTCTCGTCCGACGAGCCGCCGGCGGGGGTCAGGGTGTACATCCCGACCTGCTTGCTGGAGGTGGTCAGGCCGGTCACCGGGCCCTGGAAGGCGTTGGCGCCGCTATCGCCGGTGATGTAGCCGCTGACCGTGTAGCTGTCGGTCTGCACGGCGCCGTCGTACGGCGCGGACTTGGTGTCGGCCGTGACGGTGATGGTCGGCTGATAGCCGTAGACGAACCGGTCGCCGCTGGTGGGTTCCAGGGCGAAGGTTCCAGGCGCGCCCGCTCCGAAGCTAAAGGCGTCGCCGAAGTAGTTCTTCGCGGTCAGCCCACCGAACACGTCTCCGGTCGGCGCCGCCCCGGAACTCCCGTGCAGCTGGCTGTAGATCAGCCAGCGGCCGCCGCCCGACGCGCTCAGCGCGCCGGCCCCGTCGTCGTTGATGAAATTGCCGTTGGCCGACAGGATGATCGCATCGCCGGCCGCCGACGAGGAGATGGTCTCACCCTCGCCGATAGTCAGGTTGCCGCTGCTCTCGATCTCGATGGCGGCGCGCGAGAGGCTCTCGTCGACGGTGAACTGGGCCCCGGAGCTCTGCACGACGAACCGGGCGGCGGAGAGGGCGGTGTTGAGGGCGGCCACCTCGCCGGCGCCGAAGGTGGCGCTGACGTCCGCCGCCAGCGCGGTCAGGTCGGTCTCCCGGGTCTGTTCCAGTTGAAGGCCGCTGGTCACCGGGTTTCCGCTCAGCAGCTGGGCGCCCGCCGCGCCGGTGAAGGCGAGGTTGTCGGCATAGTGCATGCCGCTCGCCGCCGAAGCGCCGGCCAGGGTGATTGTCTCGCCCAGTTCGACGCCGATCGACGCCAGCGTCCCGGTCGGCACGAGCTGGTAGAAGTAGCCGTTGGCGCCGCTCGAGGCGGTCCCCAGCCCAATGCTGGCGCCGCCGGAGTAGATGGCAATCTGAGCGCCCACTGCGTCTACGCCCGCGCTGGAATAGGCAGTGCCGCTGATCGCCTGCACACCGCTCGGGAAGAAGTTGGTCAGGTAGGGATAGAGCCCCGTTCCCGTCGTCCACAGGCCCGAGGCGGCGAAGCCGGTCGGCAGGGTTCCCTGCAGCGCCGCGGTGGTCATGCCGACCGAGCCGTTCGTCCGGGCGCCCAGGCCCTGGCCGGTCGTCGCCGCGTCGTAGTAGCCGTTGGTGATCGAAGAGCCGGTGAGGACGTAGCCCGTCACCCCTCCGAGATACCCGGAGCCGATGGCGGCGCCGGTGGCGTAGACGTTGGTGAGGGCCGCCTGGTTTCCGCCCGCAAGCCCGCCCACGGCGAGGTACCCCGTGGCCGACCCCGTCGCGTAGGCGCCGTTGATGGTCCCGGAATAGTTCAAACCCACCAGGCCGCCGACATAGTCGTAGCCGCTCACCGCGCCGGTCGCGTAGGCGTCGGTGATCGTGCCCTGGTTGGTGCCGACCAGACCGCCGGCCTGATTGCCGCCGTTGTCGGTCACGACGCCCGTGGCGAAGCTGTCGAAGATCTGGCCGTTATTGTTTCCCGCCAGCCCGCCCGGAGAAATGGCGCCGCCGGAGAGGGTAACCGCGATGGTCGTGAAGTCATCGTCGAGCGTGCCGTGATTGAGCCCGATCAGTCCGCCGATCCAGCGCGCGGCCGACGTTCCGGTGGCGGTGACAGCGCCCCCCAGCAGGCCGACATCGCGCAAAGTCCCATACGAGAGACCGAACGCGCCGGAATTCGCGTTGGCGCCGGCGTTGACGGACAAATTCGAGACCGTGTGGCCCAGGCCGGTGAATACGCCGGAGAAACCATAGCCGCCGTTGAGAGTCGCCCCGGCGGCGTTCATGCCGATCGGGACCCAGCCGGCAAAGGCGCCGGCGTCAAGGGAGCCGGCCAGGGCGTAGTGTCCTTGAAGGGCGGCGCTGCCGGCGTTGAGCGCCTGGACGGCGGCCACGGTGTAGAGCAGCGTATAGGCCGCGCTGTTGACGTCGAGCGTCTGGCTGTAGCCCGGTGCGAAGGTCAGGCTGCCGAGAAAGCCCGCCCCGGTGAGATCGAAGCTGAGATTGGTGACCGCGGCGGTGTTGTAGGCGAGGTTGGCGCTGCCGGCGCCGGTGACGCTGATCGCCGCGTCGATGTTCAGGGTCCCGCCGGAGATGAGGCCGACGCTGCCGCCGGCGCTGGGCGTGATCGGGTCGATGACCGTGAGCGCTTCGCCTGATCCCGTGCTGACGTAGAACGTCGAGGCGGCGCTGACCGTCTGGTCGACGGTAAAGCTGGCGCCGGTGGCGATGAAGCCGCGGCCGGTGGCGGCGTCGATCAGGGCGGTGACCGCGGCGTCGCCGCCGTCGGCCAACACGGCGCTGGCCTCAGCCTGGTTCAGGGTCGGCGCGGCGGAGAGCAGGGTCTGCGTCGTCGGCACAGTGACGGCGGCGCCGTAGATCGTCCCGCCGGTCTGGTTCAGCGCCGCGGTGGTCGTGCCCAGCGTCGCGCCGTCGAGGGAATCCACCGCCAGCAGAGTCTGCCCGCTGGTGAACGTCCCGGCGGGACCGAAGATGTAGTAGTAGCCGTTGGCGCCCGTCGTGGCCGATCCCAGCGTCGCCCCGCCGCCGATTCCGGTGACGGTCACCAGGCCGTTCGCGCCGGAGGCGGCCGGGGTCAGGCCGGCGTCGGTCCAGGCGATCCCGCTGATCGCCTGGACGCCGCCGGGGAAAGAGCTGTTCAGGTACGGATAGAGCGCGGCGCCCGTGGACCATGCCGCGCTGCCGAAGCCGCTCGGCAGCACGCCTTGCAACTGCGCCGTCGTCTGCCCGGTCCCGCCGGAGCTGGTCGTCCTGCCGCTGGTCGACGTGTCCCAGTACGACGTCGTAACCGTGCCGTTGGCGTTGCTCCCGATCAGCCCCCCTACGTTGTTCTGGCCGGTGACGACGCCGGTGGAATAGCTCGTCTGTACGGTGCTGTAGAGGGTGACATCGCCGTCGTCGTCGCCGTTCATCGTCCCGATCAGTCCGCCGACGTCGAAGGACCCCAGGACCGCGCCCGTTGCGTAGCTGTCGGTGACATCGGCGCCGCCGGCCTCGCCGATCAAGCCGCCGGCGTTCTGGCCGCCGGACAACACCGTGACGGCGCCGGAAGCCCAGCTGCGGCTGATCTCAGCGGCGGCGAAGGTCGAGGATGGGGTGAACGAGGCGCTGGCCAAGCCGACGAGGCCGCCCACCGTATTCTGGCCGGAAACCGCGCCGGTGGCGTAGCTGTCGGTGATCGATCCGGCGCTGGCGAACCAGCCGACCAGACCGCCGACGATCTGCGTCCCGCTGACGTTGGCCGTGGCGTAGCTCTGAGAAATGCTCCCGGCCGGATTGGAGTCAGCTTCGCCTACCAGGCCGCCGACGCTCGTTTGACCGCTCACGACGCCGGCGCTGTGGCTGCCCTGGATATCCCCTTCGAGGGTTCCCACTAGCCCGCCGACGCTCTGGTTTCCGCTCACCGACCCTGCCGCCGAAGCGTTGGCCACGCCGCCGCCCGCCAAGCCGACCAACGCCCCGGTCGAGTAGCCGGCGCTGCTGACGTTGTCCCCGTTGAGGGCGATGTTCTCGACCAATGAACCGCTGGCGGTCATGCCGAACAGGCCGACAAAGTTGGCCGACCCGGCGCTGATGGTCAGGCCGGTCACGGTGTGCCCCAGGCCCTCGAAGAGCCCGCTGAACGGTGACGTGTTGGAGCCGACCAACGCTCCGGCATAGGTCACGGCGCTGGCATCGAGATCGCCGGCCAGGGCGTAGTCGCCGCCGAGGCCCGATCCATACTGAGTGACCGAGGCGCCATCGACTGCCGAGGTCCCGTCGATCGCGTCGAGCTCGGCCATCGAATAGATCAGGGTGTAGGGCGCGCCGTTGACGGTCAGAACGCCGTCGGCGCCCGGGCCGCCGGTGAAGCTGATGCTACCGGAGAAGCCTGACTTGGTGAGCCCGAAGTCGAGGGCGCCGCCTTCCGGGCCGGCGCCCGGGCCATCTTCGCCATCGTCGGCGGTGATAAGGTCGACCTCACCGCCGAGTGTCGTGATGGCGGCGTCGATGTGGATCGAGTGGTAGCTGTCCAGCACCAGGTCGCCGGCGCCGCTCCAGGAAATCGCCGCTGCGATGGTGATGTCGCCGGCGCCGCCGGGGGTGTCTGTGCCGTAGCTGCCCGGCGAGGTGCTTGAGGCGCCGCTGGTGGTCTGCAGAGTGACGTTGGCGCCGCCGTTGAGCGCGGCGTCGATGGCGCCGACGTCGCCGGACCCGATCGTCAGATCGTCCGGGTCGATCAGCCAGCTGGCCGATTTGATGGTGACGCCGCTGAAGTCGACCGTCTGACCGGAGGTTTCCACGGACCGGGTGGCGTCGATCTCGCCCTGGGCGGTTGTGGCGCCGCCTTCGGCGATGAGGAACACCTTGCCGTCGTTGGCGGAGACGCCGGTGGCCTTGATGATCGATGAGGTGTTGCCGGCCAGGGCGTAGACGTTGCCGCCGTTGGCGCGCAGTTCCGCCTCCGCCGCGGTGATCGCGCCGGTGTTGGTGGCCGAGGTGTCCGAGCCGCCGACCAGCACCTGGAACTTGCCGTCATCGAGGGTCGAGTCGGTCAGCACGACTTGGTAGCCTGCTGCGAGACCCACATCGCCGTTAGCAGCCGTGATTGAGCCGTCGTTCTCCACCTTGGCGGCGATCAGGGCCACGTCGCCGCCGAGCGCGCCGATCTTGCCTTCGTTGATCACGGTTGCGGTGCTGGAACCGGAGAAGGTGAGGCTGCCGCCGCCCATGAAGTTCGAATTGGCGACATCCAGGGTGGAAGCGGCGAAGGTCCCGCCGACGTTGACCACCCCGTCCTTGCCGACGATCACCCCGTTGGGGTTGATCAGATAGACGCTGCCGGTCCCGGACAGCAGGCCGTCGATGGCCGAGACCGAGCTACCCGTCACCCGGTTGAGGGTCGCGCCGGAGCCGTTGTTGAACTGGACCGTTCCGCCCGAGCCCACCGAGAAGCCGGACCAGTTGATGATCGCCCGGCTGGAGGTCTGGGTCACCGTCAGGCTGGAACCCGACGCCGCGCCGATGCTGGCCGAACCGGCCTGCACCACCCCGCCCGTGGGCAGCGCCGGGGCCGTTGATGCGCTTCCACCGCCCGCGCTCGCCGCCGTCCCGGCCAGGGCCGGACCCGCGATCAGCGTCGCCAGGGTGAGCCCGAACAGCGGCCAACGGCCGGCGCCGCCGCGACGCGGCGTCCCAAATACACTGGTCATTTCTGGAATTTCCCCGGCCGGCTGGGTGGCGCGGCGCGAAGAACGGACCCACCTGCCCGAATCGCAACGGCGCCGGACTCTACAAGCCAGCGCGCCAGCCTTAGGCTCAACCTTGCCCTAGGTCAAAGCACAGCTGCGGCAACATTTTGATTTTATTGGCGGCGCCGCGCCGACTTCAGGCTCCGGACCGCCCTAGACGAACCGCCAGGCCTCCGCGGCCGCGTCCCGGAGCGCTCGGGCCTTGTGCAGGGTTTCGTCGTATTCGGCGTCCGGGTCGCTGTCGGCGACGACGCCGCCGCCCGCCTGCACATAGACCATGCCGTCCTTGAAGAGCGCGGTTCGGAGGACGATGCAGGTGTCCACCGAGCCGTCGGCGCCGAAATAGCCCACCGCGCCCGCGTAGCCGACGCCGCGCTTCTCGCTCTCCAGCTCGTCGATGATCTCCATCGCCCGCACCTTCGGGGCGCCGGACAGCGTGCCGGCGGGCAGGGCGGCCATCAGCACGTCCACCGGATCGAGGCCCTCCGGCGCGTCGCCCTCGACGTTGGAGACCAGGTGCATGACGCGGGCGTAGCGTTCGACGAAGAAGCTGGCGGTGACCCGCACGTGAGGTCCTTTGCGCGCGGTCCTGGGCTCGTTGCGGCCGGCCTGGTTCAGCATCGCCACCCGGCCGACGTCGTTGCGGCCGAGGTCCAGCAGCATCAGGTGCTCGGCGTGCTCTTTCGGATCGGCGATCAGTTCGGCCTCGAGGGCGGCGTCCTCCTCCGGCGTTGCGCCGCGCGGGCGGGTGCCGGCGATCGGCCGGATGGTGATCTTGCCATCGCGCAGACGCACGAGGATCTCCGGCGACGAGCCGGCCAGCTGGAACTCCGGAAAGTCGAGGTAGAACAGAAACGGCGAAGGATTGGTCCGCCGCAGCGCCCGGTAGAGGGCGAAGGGATCGTGCGCGAACGGCGCGCGCAGCCGATGGCTAGGCACCACCTGGAAGACGTCGCCGGCGCGGATGTAGTCCTTGGCCCGTTCGACGATCGTCCCGTAGTCCTGACGGTCGACCGGGGTGGTGAAGCTGTCCGGCTGAGGTTCCGCCGCCGACCCGGGCGTCGTCAGGGGCTGGCGCAGGGCGCTGACCACGCCCGCCAGCCTCGCCGAGGCGGCGTCGTAGGCGGCTCGCGCCGAGAGCGCGGAGGGCCGCACGGTGGTGACCAGGATGATCTCCTGGGCGACCCCGTCGAAGATGGCCACGATCGACGGCCGGATCATCACCGCGTCGGGCAAGCCAAGCGGGTCCGGATTGACGTCCGGCAGCTTCTCCACCAGCCGGATCATGTCGTAGCCGATCACCCCGAACACCCCCGCGGCCATTGGCGGCAGGCCGGCGGGCAGGTCGAGGCGCGAGCGGGCGACCAGGTCGCGCAAGGAGTCCAACGCGTTCTCGCCGTCCGGCCGGAACACGCCGGCGGCGATGTCGTCGCCTTCGGCGATTTCGGCGGCGGTCCCGCGGCAACGCCAGACCAGGTCCGGGGACATCACGACCGAGGAGTAGCGGCCGCGCCAGGCGCCGCCCTCGACCGACTCGAACAGGAAGCTGTACGGCTGGCCGTGGCCGATCTTCAGGAACGCCGAGACCGGTGTTTCCAGGTCGTCCACCAGCCGTTCGACCACCACCTGCACCCGGCCGGCGCGGTAGGCGGTCTCGAAGCCCTCAAACGCAGGCTCCAGGCTCACTTGGCGGGTCCCGACCCCTTGGCGGGCGTCTTCGGACGGAGCTTGTCGAGGGTCGCCTGGTCGATGCCCATGGCCGAGTCGGCCAGGGCCAGATCGGTGGTCGGCTTGATCAGCTTGACCGCCGCCGCCCGGCTGGCCGCGGCGATGCCCTGCAGATAGGTCTGGTCGGCGCGCTGGCGCAGCGGCTCGATCATCTGGGCGATGGCCGTCGGATCGGCGGGGTGGATGGCGTCGATCCGCCCGACCACCAGTCCGCGCAGAGGCGCCGAGCCGGCGGTGAAGGTGGCGCCCGGCTTGGTCTGGAACATCGCCCCAAGCAGCTCGTCGCCGAGCGTCTGTTCGTACTGTCGCGCGTTGACCCGCTCAATGCCCAGCTGGTGGTTGAGCTTGCCACCGGCGGCGGCCGCCGCGGCCTCGAAGGACTCGCCCTTGGCGATGGCGGCGGTGGCGTCGGCGGCTTTCTTCTGCAGCTCGGCGACGATGATCTGCTGGGCGTAGAGCTGCATCAGCGCCGGACGCACGTTCGGATCCGCCAGGGTGCGCAGGCGAGGCGGCAACACCTGATCGACGTGCACAGCGTAATATTCGCCCTTGTCGGCTTCCGACTCGACCTCGCTGTCGCCGTTGGGACCAAGGCCGAAGGCGGTCTTCAGCAGCTTGTCGCTCAGGGACGGGTTCGGCTGGCCGGTGTTGACGTCCTTGCCGTCGGCGGTGATCGGCCCGACGCTGATGGTGGTCGCGCCGACCTTGCCGGCCGCCACAGCCAGGCTGTCGCCGCTATCGGTCGCGTCCTCGAACTTCTGGCTGAGCTCGTCGATTTTGACCAAAGCCTCCTGCTGACGCAGGTCCGCCTCGATCTGCGGCCGCGCGGCATCGAGGCTCGGCGCCTGGCCGGGGGTGATCTTGGTGACCTTGATGATCACGGTCTTGAAGTCGCCCTGTACCGGACCGCTGACCTGGCCGGCGGCCAAGGTGAAGGCCGCGGCGGCGGCCTTGCTGTCGGCGATCGCCGATTGCGGCTGATCGGTGTAGGCGACCGCAGCCACACCGACGGACTTGGCGACGGCGTTGGGATCCTGGCCGGCGGTCAGCCGCTGGGCCACCGCCGCGGCCGTGCTGGGATCGTTCAGCGGTATCTCCACCAGCGAGCGCAACTCGGGCTTGCCGTAGCTGGCCTTGCGCGCCTCGAACTGCTGCTGCACCGCCGCCGGGTCGATGGTCATGGTCGGGGCGAGCGCCTTGGCGCTGAAGCGGACGATGGTCAGCATACGCCGCTCGGGCAGCATCAGCTGGTCTTTATGCTGGCCGATCAGCGCGGTCAGCTGCGCGTCGGTGGGCGGCGGCGGCGGCGGGACGCTGCTCTCGGGGATCACGAAATAGGTGACGTCGCGGGCCTCGGCGCTCAGCGCCACCTGCACCGCCGAATAGATCCGCGGGGTGCGGAAGCCGTCGCTGACGGCGCTGCCGAACTCCTGATTGGCCAGGCTGTCGCGGCGCTCGCGGTCGAAGGCTTCCTCGGTCAGGCCGTTGGCGTTGAGCAACTGGGCCAGCAGGTCCGGCCGGAACTTGCCGGTGACGGAATCGAACACCCGGGCGAGCTCAGGGTCCTGGCCCGACTGGGCGGCCCGCACCGTCTCTGAGACCAGCACGTCGTCGGAGGGGCGTACGCCGGCGCGCTGCAGCATCTCGAAATAGGACTGTTCCGAGGCCAGGCTGTCGACCAGATCCTGGTCGACGTTGGCCTTGATGGCTTCCTCGAGCGGGTAGGGTTGCTGCGACTGCTCCTCGTAATTCTGCTTTATATTTTTGAATATCTTGGCGAATTCCTGCTGCGACTTGGTGTGGGAACCGGCCTGGACGACGGCGTCCTCGATCTTGCCGCGCAGGACATCGCGCACCCCGCCGCCCAGGATGCCGAAGGCGACGACCAGCAGGCCCATGATCAGGGGACCGAACCAGGATTTGGCGAAGGCGCGGAAGAAACGGAGCATCGCGGGGGTATAGAGGCGCGGGGGCGTCCCCGGCAAGCGCGGCCCAAAGCGCGGCGCCGAGCGTGACAGCCGCGTGACCATGGCTTAGTCGCTGGCCGTCGTCCTAAGAAGGCCATTCCGATTGAGCCCGCCCCGACCCCTGATCGCCGGAAACTGGAAGATGCACGGGCTGGCGGCGTCCCTGGGCGAGGCGCGGGCGATCACCGGGGCCGTGGCTGAGCGGCCACCGGCGGCGCGGGTGGCGATCTGTCCGCCGGCCACGCTG
>Ga0302319_10016721_pt1 | contig 13490 bp, 15 predicted proteins | sample Bog_T0_2_FD_203319 | JGI IMG/M metagenome (GOLD analysis project Ga0302319, IMG submission 203319) | Peat permafrost microbial communities from Stordalen Mire near Abisko, Sweden - Bog_T0_2 | ecosystem: Environmental > Terrestrial > Soil > Wetlands > Peat | place: Sweden: Abisko, Stordalen Mire...
AAGTATTTAAAAAGTCCGGTTGCCATAATTTGAACCATAACACATGACGCCGCACTTGCCAGATAGCAGGAATCACTTAATCTGCCGTCAGGATAACGAATCAGTTAATTCGTGCATATCTGTGCCCGTTTTTTATTCTGGCCTGCACGCGTGAAACAAATGACCCCGTTGCACCATAATTGCAAGACGCTGTATGAACTACGACAGGGTCAGCATGTGCATATTGGAGACAGACCCTACATTGTAAAAAAACGCGCGCGGGGTGGAATGGGATTTATCCTGTTTTTGGAACTCGATGCGGCCAATGCGCCAAAGACATTTAGCGTTCATCGCCTTCGCATCGCGCTAAAGTCTATTCTGCCGACGGCGCTCGATGATGAAGCGTCAGCTTTGTTCCGACGTGAACTTGTCGTTTGGAGCGGATTTCAATGTGGGACTATTGTTAGCCTGAATGAGATTCTCGACGCCGGTCACGACGGATGGGTAGCTGCGATGGACTGGTATCATGGTTCTTTGCGCGACCATATCTCAAGCTCAGACCGAACTGCCCTTCCAGATGCAATCCATATCGTTCATGATGTTCTTAATGGCCTCGCGTATGCCTATGAAAAAGACCGGGTCATACACCTCGATCTGAAACCAGAAAACATTCTTTACGATTTTTATGTGGAACGCGCGCTAACGAACGAAAAAGTTGAAAATCCTAGTGATTTTGACATTGATCGTATTATGCAGAGCGTTCAGGGTCGCATATTTATGGTAGCCGATTGGGGAATTGCTTCAATTAAGCAACCACAGCTCAACGCCATTGCTGGTATGCCGCCATCTCACGAGGCATGTCTGAAAACGTTCAACAACATGGGGACTATTTTTTACATGGCCCCGGAGCGATTCGTGAGAGGTTATCGAGCTACCGTGGCTTCCGACATGTTCTCGCTGGGGATGATTTTTCTCGAACTTGTTACCGGCAAGCTGCCTTTTAAAAATAGCCGTCCGCCGGTCGAAACGCTGCTCTCTTTGTCCTATTTTCCTGCTGCTGCTGCGTTGCTTGAAAGCGTGGAAATTCCCACCTCAACTCGCCGACTTATTTTATCAATGATTGCTCCCGACCCAACGGAGCGGCCAACATCTTACTTAGGTTTGAGGAAATCGTTGATTTCTCCTTTTAAGAAAAACGCTGGATTTTTCAGCAGATTTTTTTAATGTAGATCGTTTTTATGGGATTATTTGATTTCCTCAAACCAAAAAAGGATTCGCTCGATACGTTGATGGAGAATAAACCCCCTCAACAAAAAAAGATACTTTTGTATTTCATGGCCGAAAAAGTGCAGGCGCAGGCCGATAATCTCCGAGCAGTTGGAAGAAGGGATGAGGCCGAAAAAGTCATCACAGAATATTTGCAGAGAGTATTTCAAGAGTTCAAAAGTGAACCGCTTGATCCACGGAACCTTTCGATTTTCACCAGTGTTTCACTCAAACTCGATGCCGCAGAAGCTGCAAAAACGACCCTTGAATCATTGATAAAAGAAAACTACCGCCTCTTTCTCGATTTGACCGTGGTCTATACAGATTTGGGGCGAATTTATCATGTGCTCCCAATAGACCCGATGCGTGAGCTATGGTGTTACGAAATGGCTACTGCGGCGAAAGCCCCGCAAGGCTGTAAAGTTCCGGCTACCCGCAAACAAAAGGCGAAGGCACATTGCTTTGCCTTTACAAAACTTAGGGCTATGGCTTTCACTTGGGAGTTTCATATGAAAAAACGTGGTGCAGGGGCAGATGAGATTGCACGCGCACGCGAAGAACACAGCACAGACGAACAGCGCGCGGACTCACACGCAAAAAAAGCGAAGGAACTCGTCCCTGACGTGGATTGGGATGACCAAGCTCAAATCAATGAATTTATGCAGTCCGTCAACGAGTTTGGAGAGTAGGTGGATCAGTTTTGACTGTCTCCCAAAATAGTTTTGCCGGTAACGCCACACGGCCCTTTTGATTGGCACATTGAAGTCCGCGCCAGTCCGCGCAATCAGAAAATCGGTTCCCCCTGAAGGTTGCCCCCAATTTTCCGACTTGCCCGTTTCGCTTCGCCCCGGCTACAAGGGACTTCCCGCCTTGTGCCATCAGGCCGCGATTGGCGCAGCCCGACAAACTTAAAAAAGGAGACTTTTCATGACTGATTCCACCAACAACCAATCCGCTTCCAAAACACCGACCCACATCGCCTATCATGTCCGCAATCGCAAAGGCAGCAAAGGATTCTGGACGCGCATCGGCAGTGCTTGGGCGCACAAAGACGGCAATGGCTTCAACATCCAACTTGAATCCACTCCGGTAGATGGACATATCACCTTACGGATTGCCTCTGAAAAAACCAAATAACCCACCTGGGCGGGCAGCGATGCCCGTCCTTTTCATTTCCCTGCCGCGCGAGACAGCCAGCTTTTCAATTCCCCTTAAAAGAGCTACGCCTCGAAAATCTGTCAGACTCGCGCTTGCCCGCCGATGCTCCCTTGTGAGCTTTTGTCCGCCGCCGCTCTGCTTTCGGCTCACAAAACTCCCAAGCGAGCGGGTGTCAGACTGTGACCTTTGCTGCTCCGGCTGCCTACGCTGGCAAAGTCGCAGACTGCCACCGCCGGAAAAGCCTGACTCCGCCAATTCCCGCCGTTTCCACTCCGCTCCATTACAGAGCCGCCAACGAACCGCTCCGCTGGCCCGCTCTTTCATTCCGCTGCATTCCACGTCTGGAATTATCAGAGACAGGCCGGATGAATCGCCCTTGTCATGCCTCATGCAGTAGCCATGAATCACGCCAGTTGCGCCCGCTAAAGCGGATATGGTTTAGAAATTCTCTGCGAGGCTAGAGGATTTTGGTTAGTGTTTTTGACATGGCGCGTTTTTTAACGGGGGACGCGCCGCCGAGGTCACACCGTAGCCCGCTTGCTGCTACGCCATCTTTTTCAAACTGCTGATTCCCGCTGTCGCGGGGCGTTTTATTTCCGGCGACGCAGGGCATGGGTCACGCCAGCGACCGGCTATCAGGTAACGCCGAATCTTTCGCTGTCATGCCCCATGCACGCCGCAAATAAAACTGATTCAGTTCAAAAAACGTCTCCGCCAGGGGTGAAGCAAGCGGCATACGGCGAGACACGAGCGGCGAACATCAAAAAAAGCTTATGAAAAACAAAATTAAAGTTGAAGCAGCAGCACCAGCAAACGCCGATCAGCTATCATCAATGGAAAGGCAACGGGCTTTTGCCAAGCATTGCGCGAACCGCGAATTGCCGACGCAGAAAGTTTTGGACTTTTTACGGGCGCAGTTGCCGCAGCAATACGAACTGGCGGAAATTGTTGGCCGGTGGATATGGCTGGAATTTCCAAAGGCCAGCCATCGCGCCGCCGCGAATACGCTTTGGCGTTTGGGTTTCCATTGGAATCAACGCCGTTGCGTCTGGCAGCATCCGTGCGGAGCGTGTGCGCCTTACGCCGCGCACCCCGCCGACCCGCGCACCAAATACGGCAGCTATTTCGCCGCCGACCGTGTTGCAGCCTGACTGTCAGTGAAATTGTCAGTGCAAGGTCAAAAAAGTGATGAAAAATTGTGACGAGTAGTGACGAATTTAGCTTGGTTTTACAGGGGTTTTTGTTAATTTATTGATGTTCTGAATCGGGTTTGCAGACCGTGCCCATCTGTGGTTAAAATGAATACTTTACCAAGGAACGAGACGCCAATTCAAGAGGTCAGTTTTTGCACGTGTCTTTCTGGACTTTGCATCTTACGGTTGAGCAATTAACCCAAGCCACACCAACCCAACCAAATGAAAACCATCTTTTCAGTGATCGGCGCTTTGTGTCTCCTGGTCGTCCCCCTCCGCGCAGAACCAGTCACCAATTTCATCCCGGCCGCGACGCCGCAGATTCTGATCGAAGGCCGCACGGCGCCGACGACCAATGGCGCGATTCGCCTGGGTTTCCCCGGCGTGGCGCTCCATTTCCGGTTTCATGGCCGCCAGCTCGCCCTGCGGGCAACGGCCAGCACCCCTGACGAGTTCTTCGACGTCGGCATCGACGGCGCGGAACCGGTGCGTCTCCGCCTTCAGGCCGGCGAGGCGGATTACCCGCTTCTGGATATTCCGGTCGCGGGCGACCACGTTTTCGAAATCACCCGCCGCACGGAAAGCTGGGAAGGCACCTGCGTCGTGGAGGGTTTCCTGCCCGATCCGGCTGGTCAATTGCTGGCCCCGCCCGTTCTGCCGGCCCGGAAACTGATGTTCATTGGCGATTCCATCACCTGCGGACAGTCGCTCGACATCGTTCCCGGCGATCCGTTGAAAGGCAAAACCGCCCATGCCGAGGAAACCTCCAACGCCCGGCTCTCCTTTGGAAAAATTCTGGCGAAGAAATTGAATGCCCAGTGCGTGCTCGTCAGTTATGGCGGCCGCGGCGTCATTCGCGACTGGCAGGGCATCCGCAATATCAACAACGCGCCCCAATTTTATGAGCTGGCCTTGCCGGATGATCCGTCCTGCCTGTGGCAACAGAATTCCTACGCGCCCGACGCGATCGCGATTTGTCTCGGCACGAATGACTTCAGCCCGGGCGTGCCGGACGAAAATGAATTCGTGACCGCCTATGTCGAGTTCATCCGCAAAATTCGCCGCGACTCGCCGCAAGCCCGTATTTTTCTGCTCGATTCCCCGATGCTGGGTGATGCCGATGGCAAACCGCCCAAACGGAGTGTGCTCCACGCCTACCTTCAGGAAATTGCCGGCCAGATCAATAGCCCCCAAGTGCAGCTCGCCGCTGTGAGTCACTACGCCGGCATTCCCGGCAACGGCCATCCCACGCGCGCCGATCATGAGGCCATCGCCCGGGAACTGGAGCCGCAGTTTCGCCAGGCTTTGCATTGGTGATTGTGGCGGGTAAATCCCCGGGTTGGCTGCGCTGAAGGGTTAAAATGATAAGCATTAATGATGCTTTAAATAATTAGCATTAGCTTGTTGAATTAGTGTCGTTTACGTCACATTCGTGTGACAATTGTGTGACATTTTAATGGATTTATGTTAGCCTTCGTTGGTATGCAAGATTTACTATTTGCGCTTCCCCTTGGGGTGGCGACGATCTTTGCGTTTCTGATTCTTCGCAAAGAACTTAACTAACCCAGGCGGAACACTGATGGGACTCACCCGAAGCGCCCTCGAGAAATATGGGTCATCTTGGGTTCCGCTATTTCTTTTGACTTCAGCAGTTTATCCCCATTTGCGTAGTTCCTCGCTCTTTTGGGTGGGAGCAATCTGACCCGAGTCTCGATAGGCTGTGAATTCCCAGCTTCAATCCTGAAAAGATGGATCACAACCATCAAATGCCTGGATCTCAATCCGTTAAAACATTGACGACGATCATCGGCTGTCGAACATCGGCCTTCGCCTACCACAACTGGCGGCGCAACTTGGGGTCGAAGTAAATGTGGTAACGTTCGCCTTCCCCGAAAGTATAAAACGGTCGGAAAGCCCCGCGGGCAGGCAGATCGTCCTGGGCCAGAAAGACTCCGGCCTGGTCGTCCACCGGTTTAAAATATTGGTTCAGTGCCTCATTGCGTTTCGGAATCGCCGGCAGTGGATCATGTACCGCCTCTTGCGCCAGCACCACCGGGCCGTGCATGATCGCAACCCGGTCCGGATGTTCCCGGTCCACGGGAACCCGGCGCAGTTTAAGGGGGATCCGAATCTCTACCACGTCGCCATCCTGCCAGGTCCGCTCGATCACGGCCCACATCCCCGGCTGGGCTGCCATCGGTTGATCTGCGCCATTCAACTTGGCCGTCACGTCTCCGGCCCACTGCGGTACGCGAAACTTGAGCGGAAATTGGGCGCTCCCGTCCAGCTCCAGCTTCAGCGAAACCAGCTCCGATTCGGGATATCGGGTCTCCAGCACGAGCTTCACTGCCGCGCCGGCCACTTGCCAGACCACCTCCGAGGGCAGGTAAAGGTTCACGTAAAGCCCGTCGGCATCGCGGAGGTAAATCAGGTTTTGATATTCGGCCACGTTCTGGAAATAGGTTCCGGAGCAGCACGTGAAGGTGCTTTGATCGTAGGCCTTGAGCGCGCTGCCTAGGGCATAACTGGAATAATAAAAATTGCGGCCGCCGGTGGTGATCGGTAGCGCTGCGCCGATGCCGTTGTACAGCAGTGTTTCGATCCAATCCCCATACCGGGCCTCGCCCGTGAACCTCATCAGATATTGCGATAGCTTGAACCCAGCCCACGCGCCGCAGGGGGTTTCGAAGTTATCAATGCGCACTTCGAGCGAGTCGCCCAGCGCCCCGTCATCCGGCATCAGTTTTTCCGCCGGGCCATAGCCGCCCGTGGCATAGCATTGGACGTTTTGGAAAAAATCGTAGCCGTGCCGGATAATCCGGAGGTACTTCGGATCGCCGCTCACCGCATAGGCCATGGCCGCGCTGCTGAAGGTATTGAGATGGCTGTAGGCGTGAAATCCCCGGACATCTGTGGGATTGGCCGACGCGAGGAACTTCTCCCAGTATTGGGGATACAGCCAGACTTCGGCGAACTCCCGGTACTTTTGCTGGCCCGTTATCTGGTACGCACGATAAAGGTTTTCCGCCAGCGTATACCATTCCAACGGATCTCCCTGCGTCATTTTTATCGTAAGATTCTGCGCCGGGAGGCGGGCGCGATTGAGCGTGGCAATCGCGTGATCCGTGATTTTCTCAAGCAATCCCAAGGCTTCCGGATGCGTGGCGTACTGATGCATATCCACCAGGCCGCCCACCATCTTTTCAAAAGCATAGGGGCGGATGTCGGTGTTTTCGATGGTCTTGCCCCATTCGGTCAGCAGCAGCGCGGCCTTGTCACGCAGCGCCTGGTCGTCATTCGCCCGGGAAGCTCGCGCCATGGCCATCAGCCACTGGCCGAAGGTTTCATAGGAATTTTTGCTGGCCCAGCCGCCCAGCGGCTTTCCCGGAGCCGGCAAGCCGGCGGCCGCCCGGAACCCGTGCAGGATATCATCATTCGAAAGGCTGAGATAAAAATCCCGCGCATCCGCATACTGCTTCTGCCATCGACCGGGCCGCAGTTTCACCCCGGCGAAATCAAACGACTCCAGCCGGACTTTGCCGGGTATCGCCGTGTCACCGTCTGGCTGCAGCGCGCCGAATGCCGCCCCGCTGGCGAGCGCTGCGGAAGCCATGGTGACCGATCCCAAAAACTCGCGACGTGTTAATTCTGCGGAACGCGGAACCGCTGCGCTCCCGATTTTAACTCCAGCCGGCTGATGAGTTGATTCTTCTTTCATGATCGGTAGTTAAGCCGGGTTGTGCCGATGTCGCCCGGTTCATCAGGACGTTCACCGACACCTTTGCAAATCATTGTAAACCGGCAATTGCCACTGACATTGACCATTTGCTTTCCGGCCCGCAACCCGCAAGAGCCTTTTGGGTGGTTTTTTGTGATTCTCTGCCTGCTCCAAGGATTTGCAAGTCGTTTTCCCTGGTCCACCCTGGAGTTTTGGGCTTCAGTGCGCGCTGATCCCATCCACGCCTGCGCGACGTAACGGAATGTTCGGGGCGGGCTTCGGAATGCGATAAATTGCCCGGTCTTTAACCTCATTTTCCCCGCGTCACTGCCAATTTTCTCTAATCATATGCCAGCGAGTTCCGATTTGGCCAATGGTCTGATCTGTCATCCCATACCACAGCACATATTTTGTGCTTTCCAGCTGCGGATTAATTAATGGTGGCTTGATGGCCAGATCGGGGTTGGCTGAAACATCCCATTTTTTCCTCTGCCAGATTTCCGTGTCTTGGACATACCAGCGGAGGCAAAACCATGGTATGCCCCCGAGACCAATTGAATCGTCAACGAATTCGCACCAACCTGTGCCCGGAATATATGCTTCGCACCAAAAATGCCCCACCGTGAGTCCGGTGAATTGTCCGTTTTCCATGTCCGATTCAGAGCCATGAATCATACGGGCGGGAATGCCGTTGGCACGCGCCAAGGCCACGCATAAATTTGCTTCATCTTGCACATGCCAGTTCGTGTCTTAAGCAGTGTTGTGGATGATTTCGAGGACGTGCCGGTGGCCACGTAATTCCAACCGTTGTAAACATAATCCCTGATCGCAGCAATGGTCTCAACCCAGTTGGTTCTTTTCACAATGGTTGCCGCCGCTTGAATTTCCGGCGAGGTCGCATCAATGTATGATGTTGAATTGGTATAAGCCGCCGCTTCCAACGGTAGCGGCATTGAATGATCTTCGACAATCACTTTCCGATAACTCCGAAACCGCGAAACAACAATGCGGATTTCAATCGTCTCCTCAGAGCCAATCCAAATTCTCAGAAACGTGTCGCCATCACTTTCCACCTTGTCCCATCTTGATGCGCCAAACACCTGATATTCTGCCGTTTGATTAAAGAATGCCGACGGTGGGACCGGATAATAAAAATCGGCACCCCCCGATGCCGTCCCATCACGTTGGATTTCCTGCAAATCTAAAACATTCCATAGGATTGTTTTTCGGGGCGCTAAAGCCTTGACTAATTTTTGCGCCGCCGCGGCGTCATTCGCAGCCAGTCCCAGCTTCAAAGCCTCTTGCGCGTAGGCAAAGGCTTTGGCTGGGCTGCCGATATCGTCCAATGCCTTGGCCGCATGAAAATATGCCCTGGCATTTTCTCCATTGCTCAACTGAATGGCTTGTTCCGCATATTTGTAACCGTCCAGTTGCTTTCTGGAGGTGAAGCGGGTTTCAAAATCCAGGTAGGTCGTCGCCGCAACCAGATAATCCTGATTCGTTGGCTCCAGCGAGACGGCTGCAAGGATATTTGAGCACGCCGCAAAAAAATCGTTGGCATCATGTGTTGTTCGCGCTTCTTGAGCCGATCTTTGTCCGCGCGCGGCATAATCCGCTGCCGTCGCTGGATTGCTGTCTTGCGCATAAATCGGGGATGACATGATCATCGAAACAACAAATAATGTCTTTCGCATTGCCATAAACCTTTGATTTTGAAAAATTTCAGCGAGTCTAAAATTTCAGCCCCAAACCGGCAAATCAAAAAATATTTGTTTCGGCATGAGTTCAAAAGGGGGATGTGTGAAGTCAAAAGGGGACTGATTCAGGGCGATTGTTATCCGAGGATTTCGGGCCAGGTGTTGGCGGTCGCATGACGGTAGGGGTTGTCTGTTGGGAAGTTTGCATCGGGCGTCATTTAGAAACGGCGTGGGCTTCGCCATTCTTTTCCCTTTTTGACCGCAATAAAATGAAAAAAGAGCGGGTGGCTCGCCCACCCACCCTCATGCAAACTCAGTCTCGCCCGGATTGCGCGTTACTTGGCTTCCTCAATTTTTGAGGCCGTGAGGATATGCTTGTCGCCATCATCCTTGACGGTGCCCGTAACGGTCACTTTTTCGCCGTCAGTGCCGCAGATATTCGAATGAAAATCTTTGCTGATGGCGTTTTGGGTGAGCCAATAATTGACCGTTTTGCCGTCCTGTTGCACCTGGAGAATGTTCTGGCATTCCGTGCAGATATGCAGCGAACATTTGCCGCAAGCCAAGAGCCCCGAGAGGGTCACCGGCGCATTGGTGTCGTCCGCGAACAGCCGCGGGCTGGATGCCGCCATCAATAACCCGGCGGCCAGGATGATCATGAAGTTTTTCATATTTTTAGTTATTTAATTTGAAACGCTTAATTTTTAATTCCTTACGACAACTGGAAGGTTAACACAGGTCGCCCCATTTTCCCAAAAATATTTTCGCAGAGTGCGGGCGACTGCTTGCCCCCGGCACCATTTGCTTGCCCTGGCATCTGTTTCGTTTGCAGAGCGGCGTTTCTTTCGCGACGGTCAAAGCAGCCGTCCAGGTCAATCAGGGTGCATTCAGGCTCAAGTGCAACTCATCCAATTCGAGCGGTTTAAGAAAAATTATAGCCGCGCGGTTGGTTTAGAATCTGAAAACGAAAGCAGCCTTTTTGGCCTTGGCCTTCGTTGCGCCTCAGTCGCGGCCCCATTGGCGGGGATGCTCCAGCGGCAAAGGCCGATGATCGGCGCCACTCGCCCAAGGCCAAAAATCCGTGCTCCGCACTGGCTATGGTTTTTCTTATACCGCTCACGGATTTTTCAAAATAGCGTCTGATGCACCTTTTCAGTTGCAATAATGTTGAAAGAGGAGTAAAACGCAGATAGGAGTGGCAAGGCTGGTTTTTACCAGACGCCGGGACCCGATCCGTGACGATTTTAAAGTATGCATTCATTTATGAAATTAATCATTTTTAAACTTTTGATGGCGACTGTTTATGCGATTGGCTTTTTCATGCTGGCCGGGGGGATGTATTCCGCTGCGGGAAAAGTTTTTAGCATTGATCCCACTCGCAGTTCTCTGACCCTTTCCGGGAGCATCCTGGGAACCACGGTCACAACCCAGGGCGCCGGCAGTCTGACGGCCGCATATACCGGCACCATCCAGGCGACCGAAACCGTGGGTACCATCCAGTTCACCGGCCAGAGCCTGATCACCGCCGTAACCAATGGGGTCTGGCAGCCTTTGCCTGGCGGTGGTGCCGGCAGTGCCGTGGCCGATTACGGGGGCGTGGCGAACGGCGGACTCGCCACGGCCTACGCCGCCATGCGTTCGATCTTGTTGGATGTGACCAGTCCGCCCGTGACCGTCACGAGCGGCCAGTTCAGTGCGACCAATCTGACCTTCCTGTTTCCGGCCAGCGCCACCAGCGCCATTGACTATCGGTATAGCGGAATTTCTTCCGGTTCCGGCACCAAGGCGGCCACCGGCAACGCGACGAACAATGTGGTCACCTTAGCCACCCTAACCACGGTTGGCACCACCGAGACGCTCACGTTGACCGTGAATGTCAAATTTGCCTTCACCCTGGTGACATCTGGCGACACCATCGTAAACCTGGCGGGACAAATCGTGGCGACCAACAGTGCTGCGAGCACGCTACCCGTGCTGGAGACGCCTGCGGTGACGAGCCAGGGGATTATGCTGGCCTGGAATGGCCCCGCCGGGCAATTTTATCAGGTGCTGTCCTCCTCCAACCTGCTGACCTGGCAAACCAACGCCAGTAATGTCACCTCGGCCACGACCAATTATACCTGCACGGTTGCCAATTCCGCCGCCAACGGCTTTTATCGTTTGCTCCATTAAACCTGATCTCTGCATCGGCCCCCAGGCACCCCGCAACCTCAATTCAAGCTGAGCGGAATCCATCCTCAGTCAGTTGTGCCGGTACCCTTATTGCCCGGCGGTTGACTTGAGCTGGCTTGGCCAACTCGTTGCCATGTTGTCTCAACGGAGTTTTGCCAACGCACGACAAACCCGCCTGGGTCGGAGTAAATAATCCGTGCGGAGCCGGTGTGGGGCGTTCGCTCCGTCGGGTTGGTGCTGCTTTTTATCGTCTCAATCAAAAGCCCGTTTGTGGCAATCCATGTGCCCATCCTTTGGTATGTATTGGTGCGGTCAGGATGGCTGAGCCATGACAGCTCCACAAAACTTCCATCGGCGGCGACGGTCCTGGTGCATTGCAAATTGGTTTCCTGCCTCAACCACATTCCCGCCAAACGTTGGCGAAAGTCACTGTCAAATCTGGCAACCTTGACGTGCTGCCAATGCAGTAACAGCCACACAACGACAATCACAACCAACAATCCAATAACCGTCAGTTTTCTCATGGCGCGTAATGATGCCTAAAGGTCCGGTCTCGAACTTGTGTGGCCGAATTCATTCGTAAGCTCACCAAATTTTATCGCAGCAAACCCCCGCCTGTCGACTGTTGGCAGTGCCCGCAGCGTCACCATGCTCCCCACCCGGCCTAGATTTGCGGTCCAAGTCGTTCAAACCTTTCTTGCGTCATGGGGACAGATTGACAGGAGGGGGCCGGATTCATCCGCCAGACGATCTGGAAGCGTCTTTTACCATCTGAACGTATGTTTTTACTCCGTAGAGCCCAAAACCCAAGCCGGCCCGACCTGCACCCTGCTGCCAAAAATTTACTGACTCAACCGGAAAAACTCCCGTGCGCCCGAAATCAGGTTCGTTACGGCAAATTGTCCCGTGACCGTTGTCCAAACCGGCGAAAGGAGGTTGGTGGCGGCTTGCAGAGTGTATCCCGTCGCATTGGTTGGCCAGGTCAGGACGAGATTGTTGCCGGAAAGATTGATGCTCAACTGCGGCGCCGCAGTGTTTACGGTGCTCATTGTGAGGCTAAAAACAGTGCCGTCGGCCGAATTGCCCCCTTCGTAAGCAGTACCGTAGAGGGTATTTCCCGCTAAAATTAATCCGGCTTCCGGACTTTGCCCATCGCTATTCGTATACACAAAAGTAAAGGTGGCTGGATTATAAACCATTATTGCCGGGGTAAAGCTGTAAAGATTCGTAAACCCTGAACCGTTGGTGCCAATACTAAAGATGGCGCCCGAATTGAACTGGCCGCCGCCGGACACTGTCCCATACAAGCTGTTGCCCGATAAAATTAATCCGCCAGCCGGATTAATGCCGCCGGGGTATTCACCGCCGCCGCCGCTCGGCCCGTTGGTAAAACTATGCAGAATCGTGAAATTGGTGCCCGTGATCGACATTGCAAAGACGGTCCCTTTGTTATCCAGGCCCCCTTGATTCGCTGTTCCATAAAGGGTGTTTCCGGACAGAAGCAATCCTGCATAAGGATAAGCACCATCGCTGTATCCAAAGTTATGAAGATTTGTGAAATCCGTGCCATCTTTGTTGATGGCAAACACCCCTCCCCAGCTCGAAATGCCGCCATACTCCGTGGTCCCATATAAGGTGTTACCCGATAAAACCAAGCCGCCAATTGGATTTGCCCCGCTGCCGTTGGTGTCCGCGCCAGTCATACTGTTGTAGTTGTTTGACTGGAATTGGTAAAGATTTGTAAAACCTGTGCCGTCGATGTTAACCGCAAACACAGTGCCTGCACCGTTGATGCCTCCCTCGCTGGTAGTTCCAAACAGCGTGTTGCCCGATAAAACCAATCTGGAATCTGGGTTTGCCCCCTCTTCGGGATAACCGGCAAAGCTGTGCAGATTCGTAAAAACTGTGCCATCCGTGGTGACGGCAAATACCGAGCCCTCAGCACTGGAGCCACCATAGACCGCCGTCCCATACAGGTTGTTGCCTGACAATATTAGTCCCGCGGCTGGTCCCGAACCATCGCTGTTGGTTTGCCGGCCGGTATTATTATCGTAAGTGGTGGCCGTAAAACTATAAAGGTTGGTAAATCCCGTGCCATTGGTGCTGACGGCAAACACGGTGCCATTGCCGGCATTGCCCCCTTGAGAGGCTGTCCCATACAAAGTCCTGCCTGATAAAATCAAATTGTCATATTGAGGAAAAGCCCCGTCTGGACTGTTGGTGAAGCTATGCAAAGTCATGAGCGTCTGCGCCCCCGATCGCGCCGCAACAACCATGACGCCTAATAGGACGGACAACAGAAATAGA
>Ga0302319_10016724_pt1 | contig 13488 bp, 7 predicted proteins | sample Bog_T0_2_FD_203319 | JGI IMG/M metagenome (GOLD analysis project Ga0302319, IMG submission 203319) | Peat permafrost microbial communities from Stordalen Mire near Abisko, Sweden - Bog_T0_2 | ecosystem: Environmental > Terrestrial > Soil > Wetlands > Peat | place: Sweden: Abisko, Stordalen Mire...
CCGAGGAATCGGCGTTTCGCGCGGGGCAGCTGCACGTCACCTTCACCCTTCCTCTCGGGAGAATCTCGGCCTACCGGGCCCGCTCCGATCCGAGGCTCCACGTCACGCCGCAGCTGAACACCGACTACCTGTTCTTCAACACGGCGAGGCGCCCTTTCGACGATGTCCGGATCCGCCGGGCGTTTTCACTGGCGATCGATCGGGAGCTGGTTGTTCCGCGTGTGCTTCAGGATTCGGCGGCGCCTGCACATTCGCTGACGCGCCCGGGCACGGGCGGCTACCTCCCGCCACCTGCAGTCGATCACGACCCCGCCGAGGCCCGGCGGTTGTTGACCGCGGCCGGTTTTCCCGGCGGAGTGGGCTTTCCCGCCGTCGAGTTCAAGGTCTCCGGCCTGCGCAACCGCCGGATGGCCGAGGCGCTGCAGGAGGTCTGGCGCAAGGAATTGGGCGTGCATGTCTCCATTGCCGCCGAGGAGGAGAAGACACTTTTTGACGACGGGGACACCGGCAACTTCCAGATGGCCGCCATGGGCTTTTTCTATGCCATCAACGCCCCGGAGACCGTCCTCCTCGTTCCCGTGGGCACCTCACGCTATAATTTCACAGGCTGGAAGGATTCCGCCTATGACGCTGCCTACGCCCGTGCCCTGGGATCGGAGAACGGGACGGATCGAAAGTCTGCTCTGGATGCCATGGAACGGATCCTCGGCGCCCGGGTTCCACTCGCGCCGTTGTTCTTCATCAACCAGCCGTTTCTGGTGGATCCGGACGTGAAGGGATGGCGGGACAATCCCATCGGGGCCATCGACTGGCGGGAACTCCGGCTCGGGCCATGAGCCGGAATCCCGGCCCCGGCGAATTTGTTTCCACTTGGCACGCCAGTCGCTTGAAAAACAGCCCTTGGGCATGAAAATTTCACCGTCAAAACGGCGTTCATCCGCCCTGGGTGAGATCGGCCGCCTGCGCGCCGAAATCCGCGGGCTGGGGGCCGCCCTGGGACGGGTGATCGCCCGTCTGGAAGGGATGGAGACACTCGGCACCGTGGAGACGCTCCGCCTCCTGGCAAAGGCGCGCAGGGCGTCGCCCCCCGCCAGGCTGTCCGCAGGTTCCCCCGCCTCCCCGGGAAGGCGGCTCGCGTCCAAGGTGGCGGGGCTTTCCCCCTCGGAGGCCTTCAGCCAGGCAATGGCCTTCACCCTTTATTTCGAGCTGGTCAACCTGGCTGAGGAGAACTTCCGGGTAGGCCTGCTTCGGAGGCGCCGTGCGGCGATGCTCGGGCGCGGAGGCGAGCCTGTCCGGGAATCCATCGAAGCCGCCGTGGCGGAGTTGCGGCGCAGGGGCGTCGATCAGGCTGCCGTGCAGGCCCTCGCCGACCGCCTCGACATCGAACTGGTCATCACGGCCCACCCGACCGAGGCCAAGCGGCGCACGCTGCTCGCCAAGCTGCGCCGCCTCGCCGAGATCCTCAGACTGCGGGCCTGCCCGGACATGGCGCCCGACCCCGCCCTCCTCGACGACGCGACCCTCGAAAGGGAGATTGCGTCGCTCTGGCTGACCGACCGGAGCCGTTCCGACCGGCCCGAGGTGCTCGACGAGGTCCGCACCGGCCTCTGGTATTTCGACACCACGATATGCGAGACGGTCCCGCGGCTGAATGCCGACCTCGTCCGCGCGCTGGAACGGTACTACCCGGGCGTGCGCGCGCCCGCCCGCTGGCTCACCTTCGGATCCTGGATCGGGGGCGACCGCGACGGGAATCCGAACGTCACCGCGTCCGTCACCGGGGAGACGCTCCTGCTCCACCGCCGACTTGCGATCGAGAAGCTCCGCCTGGGCGCACGCGAGCTGGCCCGCACGCTCACGGTGAGCGACCGCCGCGACGCGGTCCTGCCCGCCCTCACCCGGGAGGTCCGCGACAACCTCCAGCTTTCGGAGCACCTGCAGGATCTGAGCCGGCGCTACCCGCACGAACCGTACCGGCTGCTCCTCGGTGTCCTCCGCGAACGACTGAGCCGGGCCGTGAATGAGGTCCGCGCGGGGGCCGTGCTGGGAGAGGGCGATCCCGCGGCGCAGGGCGCCCCAGCCTGCCTCGGCGTTTCCGCGATCGAGGAGACGCTCGGGACGATCCGCGCGAGCCTCGGGGCCGGACGGGGGACCATGCTGGTGGGGGGCGAATTTACGGCGCTTCAGTCCCAGCTCGAGGTCTTCGGCCTGCACACCGCCCGGCTCGACCTCAGGCAGCATTCCGCGTGGCACGAGGCCGCCGTGGCCGAGATTCTTTCGCGGCCGGATTATCCCGGGCTCGCCGAGCCGGAGAAACAGGCGGTACTCTTGGCGGCCCTTTCCGATCCAGGGGCAGCCCAAGGTGCGAAGGAGATGACCGAGGCGGCGCGCCAGGTGGTCGACCCCCTTCTGCTGGCCGCCCGGGCAGCCGGCATCCTTGGTCCCCGTGCGCTCGGCCTTTACGTCATCAGCATGACCAACGATGTGTCGGACCTGCTCGAGGTGGAGCTTCTCGAGAAGATCACGGGCGCCGCCCTCCCCATCACTCCCTTGTTCGAGACGCTCGCGGATCTCGACCGCGGCCCGGCGATCCTGGAGGCGTATTTCAACCTGCCCGGACGGAGGCCGGCCCACCAGAACGTGATGCTCGGCTACTCGGACAGCAACAAGGACTGCGGATACCTTGCGGCCAATTGGGCGCTCTACAAGGCGCAGGAGGCGATCGCCCTCCTCTGCGCCGATAAGGGAGTCCGGCTGACGCTCTTCCACGGACGCGGAGGCAGCATCGCCCGCGGGGGCGGCCCGGCGGCCAGGTCCATCCTGGCCCAACCCGCCGGCCTGAGGGACGGAAGCATCCGGGTGACGGAGCAGGGGGAGGTGCTTTCGACACGCTACCACGACGCCGACCTCGCGCACAGGATCCTCGAGCAGATGGCCTATGGCGTCCTTCTGGGCACGCACGCCGCCCAGGACGCGGCCGTCGTCCCCGCCGAATGGCGCCAGGCAATGGAGACGATGAGTTCGGCCGGCTGGGAGTCGTATAGGCGCCTGGTGCACGAGGACCCGGAATTCCTGGAATTCTGGCGGGAGGCCACGCCGATCGACGAGATCGGGGGCCTGAACTTCGGATCGCGCCCCACCTACCGCCGCGCCACCCAAAGCGTGGCCGACCTGCGGGCCATACCCTGGGTTTTCTCCTGGATGCAGAGCCGGTTCAATTTTCCCGGCTGGTACGGGCTGGGCTCTGCGCTTGGCTGCGTGCTGCGGCGGGGGCCCTCCGGACGGAAGCTTCTGCGGACGATGCATTCCGGCTGGCCGTTCTTCCAGACGCTGATCGACAACGCCGAACTCAGCATGAGCAAGGCGGACATGGGCATCGCCTCGCTGTATGCCGGGCTCGTCCGCAATGCCAGGGTTCGGCGGAGGATCTTCTCGATCATCAGTGCGGAGTTCGCCAGGGCCGAGGCGGCGATCCTCGCCGTCACCGGCCGCAGGCGGATCCTCGGCCGCGAGCCCGTCCTCAGGCAGTCCGTGCAGCTGCGCAACCCCTACATCGACCCGCTCAACTACCTTCAGGTCGAGATGATCCGCCGGCGCAGAGCTCCCGGCCGGTCCCCGTCCGAGGACGAGGCCATCCGCTCGGTGATCGAGCTCACCATCAACGGGATCAGCGGAGGCCTGAAGAACACGGGCTGAGGGAATTCCGGCCTCAATAGATCTCCGGCACGATCATCTCCCGCCGGACGGGTTCCCGCCGGTAATCCGGGTGATGGACCCTCGGGGGAAGCGTGACCGTCCCATGCTTCACCTCCGTGTACTTTATGAGGGACAACAGGTGGTGGATGCAGTTCAGCCTGGCCTTCTTCTTGTCGGCGCCCTGCACGACCCACCACGGCGACTCCGGGAGGTGGGTTCGCTCGAACATCACCTCCTTGGCCTTTGTGTAGAGCTCCCAGTGCTTGCGCGACTCCAGGTCCATGGGACTTAGCTTCCACTGCTTCAGGGGGTCGTTGATCCGGCACCGAAAGCGGAACTCCTGCTCCTCGTCCGGGATCGAGAACCAGTACTTGACCATCTGGATGCCCGAGCGGATGAGCATCTTCTCGAATTCCGTCACCGAGCGGAAGAACTCCTCGTATTCCGCGTCGGTGCAGAAACCCATCACCCGCTCAACGCCCGCGCGGTTGTACCAGCTGCGGTCGAAGAGCACGATTTCCCCCGCGGCCGGCAGGTGGGCGACGTAGCGCTGGAAATACCACTCGGTGCGCTCGCGGCTCGAGGGGGCCGGGAGCGCCGCCACCCGGGCCACCCGGGGGTTGAGCCGCTGGGTGATCCGCTTTATGACGCCGCCCTTGCCGGCGGCGTCGCGCCCCTCGCACACGATGACGAGCCTGTGGCCCGACTCGACAACCCAGTCGTGCATCTTGACGAGCTCCCCCTGCAGCCGGAAAAGCTCCTTGAAATAGCTGTTCCGGGCATCCTTGTCCGAATCCCTGGCCAGCGGGCGCAACGGGGCGCCGGGGGAGATTCGCTCCCAGTCGTCCCTCTCCATTTCAAGCTCCTCGTCGTAGTCGTCGATCAGCTCGCGGTGGACGCGCCTGATCAGCTGGCTTTCATCGATGGGTTTGTTCTCGGGCATGGGTGAGTCCTTCGTTGGAAAATCCGGAGGAGAATATCGGGCGCCGAAAATCGCAAGCGACTACGGTTCCCCGGGCGGGGGCGGCGCAAATTGTAACCGTCCTGTAACACACCCCGGGCGGCCGGTCACGAGGGGAGCAAAAGCTCCAGCATCTTGCGGTCCAACTTGTGGCCGTGGAAATCCTCATAGGGGACGTCGGACCTGCCGCTGTCGAGGATGCCGAACGCCCCGCGCAGGTTCCACATCGACCAGCCCCAGCCCGCCTCCTTCCAGAGCGCGAGCAGATCCGTCATCCAACCGAGGCAGACATCGTGCGGCGTGCGGTTGAAGCATCCCCACTCCCCCACGTGGATCGGCACCCCCTGCCGCGACAGCGGCTCCCACACTCCCATCATGGCCTCCCGGAGCCTGTCGCGGTTCCAGAGCCGCCCGCTTCGATCCGTCATGGGCCAGGTGGGAAACGCGTTAGACTCGAACTCGCCTTCGGGGACCCAGGTGGCCGTGTAATGGCTGATCATCTTCGGCTGGTAACAGTGGATGCTCTGCACGATGCCCAGGTCGACCAGCCCGAGGACGGGCGTCTGGCCTATGTCCGCCCCGTCGGCCACGATCAGGCGGTCGGGGCTGACCTCCCGGATCGCCCCGGTCAGCGTGCGCACGATCTCCACATAACGCGATTGATCGGGCATGAATGGCGGCTCGTTCAGGAGATCGAAGCTGAGCCGCGAGCTGGGTATCGCCTTGTAGCGCTCAGCAAAGAACCGCCAATGGTGGGACGCCGCCTCCAGGGCCCTGTCCATGGAGTCGCGGGGGCTGTCGAAGAGCAGGTACGGCTCGAGCTCCCGCCGGTTGACGCAGTATCCGGGGATCCTGTGCAGGCAGAGGTTCACATGGATGCCGTGCAGGCGTCCCCATTCGATGGCGCGGTCGATCGGCTCGATCGCCGCCTCGTCGATCTTCATCCAGTCGCCCGGCTTGGACCACACCCAATAGGAAAGCGGCAGCCGTGCAAAATCGAACCCCCACCCCGCCATCCACTCGAAATCGGACTCGTGGAACTTAGGGGTTTCCAGCCAGGACCTTCCCCCCGCCAGCTCGGTCAGGTTGAACCCCCGGCGGCGCGGAATCCCGGGCTGTCCGGGCCTCGGGGCCCTCGGGTCGGCGCCGGCCATGGGGGAAAGAAGGAGTCCGGCGGCGGCCGCCGCCGAGGATGCAATGAAATCGCGTCGGGTCATCGGGGTGCCCGATCCTTCCCGGAAAACCACCCAATGGCCAGAACAACGGGCTTTGCCATCCTGATTCGGCCGGTCAGTGCCGGGTGAGCTTCCGATACTTAATCCGGTGCGGCGCATCGGCCTCCCTGCCCCTGCGCCTGCGGTAGTCCTCCTGGTAGGCGGAGAAATTGCCGGCAAACCAGTGGGCCGAGCTGTCTCCCTCGAAGGCCAGTATATGCGTCGCCACCCGGTCGAGGAACCACCGGTCGTGCGAGACAACCACGGCGCAGCCCGCAAAATTCTCAAGCGCCTCCTCCAGCGCGCGTATGGTATTCACATCCAGATCGTTGGTGGGTTCGTCGAGCAGGATCAGATTGGCCCCGCCGCGCAGCAGCCTCGCGAGGTGCACGCGGTTGCGCTCGCCGCCCGAGAGTATCCCGACCTTCTTCTGTTGGTCGGGGCCCGTAAAGCCAAACTGGGAACAGTAGGCCCGGGCGTTCACCTCCCTTCCTCCGCCGCGCAGTATTTCCTCACCTCCGCTTATCGCCTCGTACAGCGTGAGTCCGTCCGGCAACGAATCCCGCGACTGGTCGACATGCGCGATCTTGACCGTCTCGCCGACCCGGAGCGTGCCGGCGTCGGGCTTCTCGGCGCCCACGATCAGGCGGAACAGGGTGGTCTTCCCTGCGCCGTTGGGGCCGATGACGCCCACTATCCCGCCCGGGGGCAGGGAAAACTCCAGGTTCTCGAAAATGAGGTTGTCCCCGTAGGACTTCGCCAGGCCCTTCGCCTCGACGACCAGCGTCCCCAGGCGCGGCCCCGGGGGGATCGTCATCTCGAATTCCCTTTCCTTTTCCGCCACATTGGCCTGGAGCATCGCCTCGTAGGCGTTGATGCGGGCCTGGGACTTGGCCTGCCGGGCGCGCGCCGACTGGCGGATCCACTCAAGCTCCCGGGCCATGGCCTTCTGGCGGCGGTCCTCCGTGCGCTGCTCTATGGCGGCCCGCCGCTGCTTCTGCTCGAGCCACGAGGAGTAGTTCCCCTTCCAGGGGATCCCGTGCCCCCGGTCCAGCTCCAGGATCCACTGCGCGACATTGTCGAGAAAGTACCGGTCGTGGGTGACGGCGATCACCGTGCCCTCGTAGCGGGCCAGATGTTGCTCGAGCCACTGGACGCTCTCCGCGTCGAGGTGGTTGGTCGGTTCGTCCAGAAGGAGGATCGCGGGCTTCTGGAGGAGCAGCCGCGCAAGCGCCACGCGGCGGCGCTCGCCCCCGGACAGCTCGTCCACAACCTGGTCGGCGGGCGGGCAGCGGAGGGCATCCATCGCCATCTCCACCTGGGGGGCGACGTCCCAGGCGCCGAGGGCGTCGATCTTTTCCTGGAGCTCGCCCTGCCTCTGCAGGATCGCGTCCTTTGAGGACTCCTCCGCGGAGGCGATCTCGTCCCAGGTGGCGTCATACGCGGCGACCAGGTCGGTCAGGTGTTTCACCCCTTCCTCAACGCAGGCGCGGACGGTTTTCCCGGCCGGAAGCCGGGGTTCCTGTTCGAGCAGCCCCACGGCATAGCCCGGCTCAAAGTGCAGCCTCCCGTCGATCTCGGTGTCGCGGCCCGCCAGAATGCGCATCAGCGAGGACTTCCCGGACCCGTTCAGGCCGAGCACGCCGATCTTCGCCCCATGGTAGAAGGAGAGCGAGATGTCGCGCAGGATCTCCTTGCGCTCGATCTTCTTCGAGACGCCGATCATCGAGAAGATCACCTTGGGTTCTTCGGATTTGGCCATGGTCAGTGCGACTCCGCGAAGCTCGTCATGGAATGCCACTCGAGGACCTCCTGCAGCAGGGCGCGCTCCGTCCTGAGCACGACCCGCTCGATGCTGTTCCATGTCCTGCAGAAGGCCAGGCGCCTGCTGCTGTCCTCCAGCACCTGCTGCATCTCGCGGTAGCGGGCCACGCGGCGCTGGAGATCGTTGATCGAGATGAGCGAGATCAGGGAGGCCGCGACGACCGGAAGCACGATCGGCAGAAAATAGAACACCGTCGAAATGATCCCGCGCGGGGCGTCGATCCCGGCGGTCTCGCACGCGGCGTAGGCGAGGGTGCTTCCGAGGGCGAGGAGCGTCGCTATCCAGAATCCGAGTTTCAACCGGCGGAACAGCGGCAGCGCCCTGCCCTGCTGGCGCCGGTAATAGGCCAGCTGGTGCTCGATGCGTTCCGTCAGGTAGACGCCCGTGAACTCCCCCATCGAGACCGACGACGCCGTGATTGAGCGGCTGTGCAGTATGTTGAGGGACCGTGTGAGTCCGCGGACCCCGGGCAGGTCCAGGTCATCGAACAGCGACGCGGCGCGCGGCAGCCCCCAAAGGGCGAGCGCCGAGCGGCAGCACTCCGCCGCAAGGCGGCACCGCACCCAGCTGTGGCGGGAGTGGTGGTGACGGCGAAGCACGAGCGCCACCCCCAGCGCCCCGGCAAGGCAGGTCAGCTTGAGCCACGGGATGGCCAGCGCATGCAGCGCGAAGGCCAGCGCCGCGGCGGCGACCACGGTGGCGGCCACGTGCAGCATCACCGTCAGGACGATCAGCCGGCGGAACTGCGGCGCACCGTGACTCGCCGCGTGGTCGCACTTGCGCTGGAACGCGACCACGGGCTCGGGGGCCCGGAAGGGATTCCCCCCGGCGGCGGGCGGCGCCGCGGGCAGCCTGTTGAGATTCACCAGTCCGGAGTCCTCCCTCTCGAGGTTGCCGAAATTTTCGCGGCCGACCTGGAGCGAGACCGGGTCGATCACCAAGACCGGCTTGCCGAGGGACCGGGCGTATTCGACCACCTCGGCCGTGCCGCCCTTTCCCCGGGCCGGTTCGCCGTCCCAGAGGGCGACGAGAACGTCCGCCCCGTTCACCGTCTCCAGCCCGCAGTCGAGATACGCATCCTCCCGCGTGCCGTTCCCGGCGATTGAGCGGACGTCCTCGGCCTGGGCCAGGATCGCCTCGACGCGCGGCCACTCCTCCTGGGGGAAATCCCGTGCAAACTCGGATTTCGGGAGGGGCAGGATCGCGTGCCAGGAAAGCCCGAGCGAGCGGACTTGGGCGACAAAGATCTGGTCCCCACCCTCGGCCACCGACGAAACGGCAAGCCACTCCCCGGGAGCCTCGCCGAGCAAGGCAGCCAGGACCTCCCGAAGGACCTTCGCGACGCCCTGGGGATCGGCCACCTGCCGGTGGCCGGAAAACCCGACGACATGAAACAATGGCAGCTCGGACGGTGTGCTCATGGGCCGCGCAGTTTGACCGCCGGCAGCAGCGGCGACAGGATCCTAACCGCGATCCAGACAAGGGTCACAAGGAGCACGAGCGCGTAGGCGGCGACCGACAGCGGATGGAGCGCCGACCACACGGGCTCGGGGCTCCAGATCCATTCGAGCTTCGACCGGCCGGCGGGCAGGCGGATCGCCAGGAAATGGTTGTTGGTCGCCAGGTCCGCCGGGGCCGCCGCCCGGCCGTTCACGAGGATGCCGGTCCAAGGAAAGACAATCGCGTTGGTCATGACCCAGCCATCGGAGGCCTCCGAAACCTCGATGCCTCCGACGCGGCCGAACCCTTCGCCCCGGGCTCCCACCGGGAAGATCGCCCACGGTGCCCCCTGGGCTGTTTCATCCGGAAGGGCCTTCACAAAATCGGGGGTGGAATACGGCCAGTCCAGGGAGAAATTGCCGTACGTCACCAGCCAGCTCCGATCGCCGTGCAAGGCGTAATCCGCGAGGTCCGGGTGGACCGTGATCGCATCGGCATGCTGAAGCTTGATGGCCACCCCCTCGAGGGCGACGACCAGGCCGATCGCCACGACTATCCGGGTCGCCTGCCCGTGGCGAAGGTACCCTCCCCTCCGGACGACCAGCGCGCCGGAGGCGAAGACGGCCGCGAGGAGCGCGGCATTGCAGTGGCTCACCAGCCGGTAGGCGAATTGGATCATCGGCCCCAGCTCCCGGAAAAGGCTAAGCCCGGCCAGCGAGGGCGAGAGCGACAGGGCTGTCATCAGGGCAAACCAGGCGAGGGCGGCGGCGAGTATCCAACCGGAGGCTCCCTCCCAACGCGTCGGCCCGGCAGCCTCCGGCGGCGCCTCCCCGCGCCGCCTGGCGAGCAGGGCGAGGTTCCAGGCGAGAAGGATCACAAGGCCAAAGATGACCGGGGCCTCCAGGTAGGGCGTGCTCACCTTCGCGGTCCCCTGCAGGGTCGAGCCGGCGTCATAGGGAAACGGGCAGAATCTTTCGATGAAGGAGTCGCAGCGGTCCGGGAAGTAGGTCATGGGCGCGGACTTCCAGTCCCGGATGACGACGAGCCTCTCCCTCATCCTCAGGGTTGCGTACACCCATGGGCTGAGGATCAGGGCTCCCAGGCAGGCGAAGGCTCCGACCGGCGCCCAGTGTGCCCACCTCACCTCCCTCCGCGACCGGAGGGCGCCAAGGGCCAGCGGGGCGCAGATCAGCAGAAGGAGGGGCGCCGCCAGCACGGCCGTGGGGGGATGGGTCCCCGCCGCAACCAGGGCCGAGACAAAGGCGGCCCACCCGAAGAACCGGCGCTCGCGCCGCGACGGCTCGGACGCCGCGGCAACGACGAAAGCCACGCAGGAGACCAGCAGGTTCGTCGCAAAATATTCGGTGATGTCGGAGCGGTTGTAGAGGTTGGTCAGCGAATAGGTGGACCAAAGCACCGAGACGGCCACCAAGGTGCTCACGCCGCGATGCCGGAATGTCCGGGCTCCCGCGGCGAGAAGGGCGTAGAATTGGAACACCGCAAGGAGCAGCAGGGCGATCCTGATCGCCAGGGCCGATCCGACCGCCGCGGAGAGGGCTGCCACCGCCGGATAGAATAGATAGCCGTAAAACAGCGGCAGGGGGCTTCCTATGCTCGGCACGGTGTTCACGGTCACGGGCAGGGACAGGTGGTGCCGGAGATACTCCCCGTAGTACGCCGTCAGCCAAAGGTTGTTCCCCCAGTCGAAGTAGAAGACCGACGTTAGATCGAAAAGCAGGACCAACGGGACCAGTATCGAGCAGGCGTACACGCCCTGGCGCAGCAACTTCATGGATCCTCGAACATGCCCTCCCAAAAAGCCGGGGCAACCACTTTTGGGGACGGGCCCTCAGGCGCCCCTCTTTCCCGATTGAATGATCGCCCCCTCGTTCGCATAAAGCCACACCGACCGACCGCCTCCGACCGCCGCACCATGCAAAGCACCCAGGATTACCCCGAGAACGGCGCCCCCGAGGGCGGGCCGTGGGAGGTGTTCAGGGTGTTCCTGAGGCTGGGCTGTTCTTCGTTCGGCGGCCCGGTGGCCCATCTGGTTTACTTCCAAAGCGAGATTGTGGCGAAGCGCAAATGGATCGGCCACGAAGCTTACGCGGACCTGGTCGCCCTCTGCCAGGTACTGCCGGGCCCGGCCAGCAGCCAGGTGGGAATGGCGCTCGGATGGAAGCGCGCCGGCTGGCGCGGGGCCGCGGCGGCATGGCTCGGCTTCACCCTGCCCTCCGCGGCGATCATGGTGGGCGTCGCCTACGGGATCCGGGCGGCCGGCGCCTTCGGGCACTCGGGCTGGGTGACAGGACTCAAGGTGGCTGCCGTGGCGGTCGTCGCCCAGGCTGTCGTGTCGATGGCCCGGAGGCTCTGCCCGGACATTCCGCGCGCGGGCATCGCAGTCCTGACCGCCGTGGCCCTCTCCCTTTATCCGGCGGCATGGATGCAGTTCGCCGCGGTTGCCGCCGGAGCCGGTGCCTGCTCGCTCTGCGGCCGCTGGCTGGCGAAGGAACCTCCCCTTCCGCCGCCGCCGCCCCGCCGGAGTGCGAATCACAGCTATGCCTGCCTGGGGCTTTTCCTTGCCCTCCTGGCGGCGCTTCCCTGGCTGGCCCGCATCCATCCCTCGGCGCCGCTGCTCGTGCTCGACGGCTTCTACCGCGCCGGAGCGCTGGTCTTCGGCGGAGCACATGTCGTTCTCCCCCTGCTGCAGCAGGCCACGGTGGCCCGCGGCTGGCTGAGCCAGAACGCGTTCCTGGCCGGCTATGGCGCGGCTCAGGCTCTTCCGGGGCCCCTCTTCTCGTTCTCGGCCTACCTCGGAGCGGTCATCGAGCCGGGGGGAATTCCGGGTGCGATGCTGGCGCTCGGGGCAATCTACCTGCCGGCGGTGCTCGTGCTCTTCGGCACGCTGCCCCATTGGGATCGTCTCCGCAGCGTGCCCGGGGCGAGGGTCCTGCTTTCGGGGGCCAATGCCGCGGTCGTCGGCCTGTTGGCCGCGGCCTTCTATTCCCCCATCCTGACGACGACGATCACCGGGCCCGGGCGGCTCGCCCTCGCCCTGGCCGCCTATGCGGCGCTTCAGTTGCGGCGCATGCCTCCTTGGCTCGTCGTAGCAGCCTGCGCGGGGGTCGCGGAGTGGTTTCTGGCCTAGCAGGGTAATCCGGGCCAAGCTCCCCGGCTGCGTGAAGGCGGATCTTGTCGAGCATCCGGGCGAAGAAGAAAAGGCCGCCCACCTTGTCGTAGGCGCTTCTTGGGTATTTCATTGTGGCCAATTTCTGCGGAATGAGGCCCGCGGGTGCCAACACCCCGTCTCCAGGGCTGGTTCTCGTCACGGCGGCGATGCGGAATAAGGCAGGTCTGCAACGGCAACCGTGCGCGTGTCCGGCTCCGGCCCCATATCGAGGCTGAGCTCCCCGCCCTTTGCGATATCTGCGTGGGCGATCCATGTCCGGGTGTACACAGCACCGTTCAGGGTCCGCCGCCGGACATAGACGTTGCCGTCCCCCTGCGATGACGCCGTGATCACGAAGGAGCCGGCCTGCGACGGATGCAGCGTGACTTTGGAAAACAGCGGACTCCCCAGCACATAGGCTGGATTTCCGGGGCAGAGCGGAAAGAGGCCGATGGAACTGAGCAGGTACCAGCTCGCCATCGAACCGTTGTCCTCGTCCCCCGGGAATCCCCTCTCCGTCGCATCGAACATGCCGGCGCAGACCCGCCGCGTCCAATACTCCGTTTTCCACGGCTGGCCCGCGAAGGCATAGAGGTAGAGAACATGGAACACGGGTTGGTTGCACTGGGCGTACTGTCCAAATCCCGCGTTGCCCATCTCCGTCATTTCGTGAATCACGTGGCCGTACCCGCCAAAATGAAAGATGGGGGGCGTCCGCAGCATCTCATCCAGCTTCCCGGCAAGCCTCTCCCGGCCTCCCAGGAGTCCCGCCAGGCCCGCGGGATCGTGGGGGACAAACCAGCTGCTCTGCCACGGGCCTCCCTCCGCGTAGGGGCCTCCCCAGGCAAATGGGTCAAACGTGCCGACCCACCGGCCGGCCTCGTCCCTCGGCCGCATGAATCCGACTCCGGGGTCCCAGAGTCGCCTGTAGTTCTGGGCCCTGGCCATCAGGGCATCATAGTCGCCGGTCCGACCCCGCAACCTGGCGATCTGGGCCACGCACCAGTCGTCATAGACGTAATCCAGGCTGGTCGACACCGCATAGGTGGTCGCGCAATCGGGGACGTAACCGAGCCTGAGGTAGTCGGCCAGGCCCTTCCTCACCAGATCGCCTTTCGCAGGCGGCTCAAAGGCGCTTCGGCGAAGAGAATCGTAGGCCATGCCGAGGTCGAAGCCCGTGATG
>Ga0302319_10016725_pt1 | contig 13488 bp, 12 predicted proteins | sample Bog_T0_2_FD_203319 | JGI IMG/M metagenome (GOLD analysis project Ga0302319, IMG submission 203319) | Peat permafrost microbial communities from Stordalen Mire near Abisko, Sweden - Bog_T0_2 | ecosystem: Environmental > Terrestrial > Soil > Wetlands > Peat | place: Sweden: Abisko, Stordalen Mire...
AAGGTCAGCCAGCAGCTTGTCAACCGACGGCCACTCTGCCCGAAGCTCGACCAGCATGTCCCGCAGACTGTCCCGGTCGTTGACGTCGGCCGTGGTGACGCGCATCGCGAGCGGAAATCCCCAGCGCTCGGTCACGATGCTGAGCTTGATCCCGTTCACCTTCTTCCCACCGTCGATGCCGCGTGCCCCAGCCGTTGGGGTCGACCGTACGCTGCGGGTGTCGGCCACGCCAACAGATGGATCCTGCCCGTACCTCCCCGGCCAGCGCAATTCCCGGATTCCAGCGTAAGCCAGCCAGCCGCAACTGAATGGGCGAGGCGGCGCGGCTGCCTAGCCGCCGGAATCGGAGGGGACGAAAAGCCTGTGCGCGGGCGCGCCGGCCCGGGGCTGGCCAGGCGCGGCCGGCGCTGGCGCCTGGGCGGGCGGGGCTGGCCGAGCGCCTCCCGGGGCCTTCTTGCTTGCCTGTGCCCGATCCGGCGTGGGCGGGTGGACATGCCGCCAGCCAGTGGATGGCACCGGCTGGCTCTTCCCGGCATGCTGCGGGACCGTGACTGGCGCCGCCGCTCCGGACCGGACAGCGGCCGGCGGGCGGCTGTCCGCTCCGGCCGTGTCGGGCTGCGGCTGGGCGTGTTCGGGTGTGCCGGGTCCCTGGCCGTCCGGTTGGACTGCCGTTTTCGGGGCTGGGGCCGGCCATGAGGGACCAGCCTGGCCGCGTCGCTCGTGGCCGTCCGGCGCGGAGCCGCCAGCCGGCTCCGCTTGGGTAGCCGCCGATCCTGTCACGGCATGGCCCGGCGGCGTCTCCGCGGCTGGGACCGGGCCATGCCGCCGCTCCGCCATCCACGTGGCCGCAAACAGGCCGCGCAGGAGAATGGCCAGGAGCAGGAGCAGCAGCAGCTTCCCGTGGGTCAGTCCGTGCCATGGCGCGCCGCCGGCCGCCGGGGGAGCGTCAAGCGCACGGCATACCATTTGCCGGGTGACGTGCCGCCCGCGCCGCCCGCGCGCCGCCTTCAGCACGGTCTCCAGGATGCTGCCGGTCGCGCCGGGCAAGCCGCCGCCGCGATCGATGATTTCGCGCAGCGCATCGTCCTGGAAAACGGGCTGCGCGCGCCCGGCGCCGCGGCCGAGCCAGTGCGCGATGAACCCCCGCGCTTCCAGTTCGGAGTATGGCGCCAGCGCGACGCGCGTGACGGCCTGTCCGCGCAGGCTCCATGTCCCCGCACCGTCCAGCACGTCGGAAAGCCCGGGCATCCCGGCAAGCAGCAGCCGCACCGCATGCCCGGTGATGCCTGCGCTGGCGCACAGCATGCCGAGCAGGCAGAGCGCGTCCGGCTGGATGGCGTCCGCGTCGTCGATCACAACCACGGTGGCGCGCTCGCCGGCGGGCGGCGAGAACAGCATCTCGCAGCCGCGCATTTCGTCGATTTTCGGCAGGCTGTCCGGCACGCCCAGAACCTGCGCCATCAGCCGGTTCAGGGACAGCGGCACGCCCTGCGGACTGCGGATCCTGATCACGCGGAGCGGCTGATCCGCCAGCAAAGCGATGGCCGCGTGCACCAGCGCCGTTTTCCCCGCCCCGCGTGGCCCGGTAACCGCCGTCACCGCCGTGCCGCCGGCCAGGCCGGCCACCACGGACTCCAGCTCCTTCAGCCGCCCTGGCGGCAGGAACAGTCCGGCACATGCGTCCGCGGCAGCCTGCGGCCGTGCCGGCGGCGCATGCGCGCCCGGGGAGCGGAGCCATCCGAGGCCCGCGGTCGTGAAAGATGAAGCCATCATCCCGCCACCCCAAGGAATGTTCCGCATTGGCCGCGGCAGGCACAGCCGCGGAACCGCACCGCGGCAATCCCGTCTCCGGTGCCATAAGGCGATTCTGTTAACAAACCGTGCACGCCGCCGCGCTGTCACGACACTGACACGAGGCAAATCGAGACGGTCCCGTCCGTGAGACTCCCAACGCCCTGCTCCAGGCGTCCGTTCATCTGCGGGGTCGCCGGCTGGACGGACGCGCAAGCTGGCGTGCAGGCTTCCTGAGCCCGGCGGCTCCGGCGAAGGCACGAACGAAACAGCCATGACGCCGCGGCGAACGTGGCCGTTTCGATCGTGCCCGATCCGGACCTCCGGCCCGGCAGGTGCGCCATCCGGCACTTCCTTGCGGGGGGACGTTTGTTCGCGACGTTGGCCGCCTGCCGCGCCAAGCTTTTTGCGCTTTCCATCGGTGGCGCTAAGAATCCTTGGCTTACAAGGAATTGTGTTGACCTGGAAGGACTTGGTGGCTAGCCTGTCCCGTCGGGTGGCCCTTGGCGGGCCACCGGGACCTTCGCGCGGGATGCCAATTCATGAGCCAGTCGACCAGCGAGCCGCAGCCTTCGTTCATGAAGCAGGTGTCTGTCGAGGCGGAGATGCGCACGTCCTACCTCCGCTACGCCATGAGCGTCATCGTGAGCCGCGCGCTGCCGGACAGCCGGGATGGCCTGAAGCCTGTCCACCGCCGGATCCTGTTCGCCATGCACCTGAAGTACGGGGCAACCGGGCCGCACAAGAAGTCTGCCCGCGTGGTCGGCGATGTGATGGGCAAATACCATCCGCACGGCGACGCCGCGATTTACGACGCCATGGTCCGGATGGCCCAGGACTTCTCGATGGGCGTGCCGCTCATCCACGGCCAGGGAAACTTCGGCTCGATCGACGGGGATCCTCCGGCCGCCATGCGCTACACCGAGGCCAGGATGGCGCACGCCGCCCATGCCCTGACGGATGACCTGGACAAGCTGGCGGACAGCGCGTCGGTCCGCTTTTTCGTCAGGAACTACGACGAGACCGAGAACGAGCCCACCGTGCTGCCAGCGCGGTTTCCCAACGTCCTCGTAAACGGCGGCACGGGCATCGCTGTCGGCATGGCCAGCAGCATTCCGCCCCACAACATGGCCGAGGTGATCAACGCGACCCTGGCGCTCATCGACAACCCGGGGCTGGACACCGATGCCCTGATGCAGCACATCCCCGGGCCTGACTTCCCGACCGGGGGCGTGATCCAGGGGCGCGCCGCCATCCGGGAGGCTTACCTGACGGGCCGCGGCTCCATCCGGGTGGCAGGTGTCCACAACATCGAGACCGGACGGAGCGGGCGCGAGTCGATCGTCTTCACCGAGATTCCTTACGCCGTGAACAAGACCACGCTCCTGGAGGCGATGGCGGACAAGGTCAAGGCCGGGCTCATCGAAAACGTGGCCGGCATCCGTGACGAGAGCAGCAAGGACGGCATCCGGGTCGTCATCGAGGTGAAGCGGGACGGCGACGCGAACCTGGTGCTCAACCAGCTGAAAAAGCACTCTTCGCTGTTCACCAGCTTCGGCTACAACGCCGTGTGCCTGAGCCCGAACCGGCCGCCGGGCCCGCTCGGGCTGGTGGCGATCCTGTCGGATTTCATCGCGTTCCGCCGCCAGGTCATCCGCGAGCGGACCATCCACCTGCTGAACGACACCCGCGAAAAGCTGAACAGGCAGGTCGGGCTCTTCGCGGCCCGCAGCCAGGTCGACGATGTCGTGCGCATCATCCGGGGCTCCAAGGACCGCGATGCGGCGCGGGCGGCGCTCATGGACATGGAGTTTCCGACAGCCGGGGACCTTGGCCCGCTGCTGTTCCAGGTGGATCCGGACGCCGAGGTGCCACCCCTGTTCCGCCTCTCGGAGTTTCAGGCGAACGAGGTGCTGTCGCTCAGGCTCGCTTCGCTGACCGGGCTTGAGCTCGAGCGCATCGCCGGGAAAGTCGGCGAGCTCGTTGCCGAAATCGCCGGCTACGAGGCGATCCTGAACAGCGCGGAAGTCCTCGACGGCGTCATGCGGCAGGAGCTTGTTGAGGTCCGGGAGAAGTTCTCGTCACCGCGGCGCACCAGGATCGAGTCGGCGGGGCCGGAGGACATTTCGGACGACGACCTCATCGAGCAGAAGCCGATTGTGCTCACGCTCACGCGGGGCGGATACGTCAAGATCACCCCGCTCGACGCCTACCGCGAGCAGTCGCGCGGCGGCAAGGGCAAGTCCGGGATGGACACGAAGGACGATGACGTCGTCATCAGGACGCTGGTCTGCAACACCCGCACGCAGCTCATTTTCTTCACGACCCGCGGCATTGCCCACACGCTCAAGGCGTACAGGCTGCACGAGGCCGCGGCCAACGCGAAGGGGCGGCCGATTGTCAACTGGGTTCCCCACCGCAGCAGCGAAGGCGAGTCCATCGCCACGGTGATGGCCCTCCCGGATGCCGGTGACGGCCCTGAATCGAAGTTCATGATGTTCGTGACCGACCGCGGCGACGTGCGGCGCAATGCCGCCAGCGCTTTCGCGAGCGTGAACAGGGGCGGCAAGATCGCCATGAAGCTCGAGGACGAGAACGGGAGGCCCACAGCGCGGCTGATTGACGTGCTGATGTGCTCCGCCGGGGACGACATCGTGCTGGCGACCCGCAAGGGCAAGGCCGCCCGCTTCGACGTCGAGGACGTCCGCGTCATGACAAGCCGCGATTCCACGGGCGTCAAGGGCATCACCCTGGGGCCTGACGACGCCGTGATCGGCGCGTCGATCATCCGCCACTTCGAGGCGACGCCGGCGGAGCGCGAGGCATACGCCGATGGCGGCACCACATCCTGGAAGGATGATGCCGGGGTCGAGCAGCGGCTGGAGCTGGACGCGGCGCGCATGGAGGAGATGCGCGCAGCCGAGCAGATGCTGCTCACGGTGACCGCCTCCGGCTTTGGCAAGCGATTCTCCACCCACGAGTTCAGGACGACGTCCCGCGGCGCCCAGGGCGTATGGGCCGGCACGTTCTCCGCCTACACCGGGGATCTGGTCGGATGCTTCCCGGTGGAGGAAACCGACGGGCTGGTGCTGGTGACCAATGGCGGACAGACGATCCGGACCAGGGTCAAGGAAATCCGCGTCGCAGGGCGCACGACGCGCGGCGTCAGGCTGTTCGACCTTGCCGACGGGCAGTTCATCGTCGACGTGGCGCGGGTCGCCGGGGAAGAATAGCGGGGCAGACTCCCGCGAATGTTGATATTTTTTCCTTGCTGCGCTAAAATCTTTGGACAATCCATGGAGCCGCTTCATGTCGACCAACATCTTCGCAATCCGGCACGACGCCGAGAAATCAGCCCTTCTTGTTGAGCGTGCCCGCCGCGGCACGGAGGCCGCCCGCGCAGCGCTCGAAGCCGCGAAGGCCGCCCTGGAGACCGCCCGCCAGGCTGAAACCGAGGCGAAAACGCGCTTCGACGAAGTGCTTGTCCGCGGCGAGGAGCAGGGGGTCAACAGGCGCGTCCTGAAGCGGATCGCGGAAGAGGTCATTGCCCTGCTGATCACCGAAGGGCTCGTCGACGTCTCTCCCCTCGGCAGCGTCGCCGATCTGGACGCCCAGGCGCCGGAGGGCGCGGCTGCCGCCCCGGCCCGGCAGCGAGCGCCGCGCCCGCGGCGCGCGGCTGAGACGGCTTCCGCCGCAGGTGACGCGGTTCCCGTCCAGCCGGCGGCGGATCTCTCCGTCAGCGCGGGTGACGCCGCCGCGGAGCCGCAGGACGCCGGGGACGGGCACGCCGCCGCGGAGCCGCAGGACGCCGGGGACGGGCACGTTGCCGCGGAGCCGCAGGACGCCGGGGACGGGCACGCCGCCGCGGAGCCGCAGGACGCCGGGGACGGGCACGTTGCCGCGGAGCCGCAGGACGCCGGGGACGGGCACGTTGCCGCGGAGCCGCAGGACGCCGGGGACGGGCACGCCGCCGCGGATGTGGCACCCGAACACCTCCCTGCCGCTGGAGAGCATGCCCCGACGGAAGTGCCCGCAGCCCATGCCGCAGCCCCCCAGGCAGCCGCAGCAGCCGCGGTTTCCACGCCGTCGGTCCGGCCTGCCACGCCTGCCTTCCTCCGGACATCCAAGGGCCTCGCGGTGCCTGGGTTTGGCAAGCCTGCGCAAGGCCAGGCGTAGCGCGCGCGACAACGTGCCGCGCGGTCTTGCCGTGCGGCATGTTGTCGGTTGCAACATGGCGGCGTCACATGGAGCGACTTCCGGCTGGGGTGGCTGTCATGACGTCAGATTCCTTCGACCTGTTCACGCAGGAAGGCGAAAAGCGCGCCGACAGGCTGATCCGCGCCATCTGCGCGGACATAGCGGAGGATCGGCTGACCCGCCGCCAGGCACTCGACCGCGCGGCGGATGCGATCGAGCAGGTCGCGGCCATCGACGAGGGTGTCGCCGATCCTGAACCCATCGCCAAGATCGCCGAGCGCCTCAGCGGCGCTTTCGAAGTTGCGGGATTTTTGGCCGTGGCGGGAGGCGAGCTGCGGTCACACTATGATGCCTGGAGGCAGGCTGGAGCAGCGGTGCAGCACGCGGCCCTGCCGGATGCCGTGGCGCTTGTCAGTTCCGCCGCCAGGTCGTTCGCGGCGGCCGCCTCGCCGCTGTTTGGCCGTGCCGACATCAAAGCGCAGATCGCCGACGCGCGCCCCTGGGAGGACGGCTTCCAGAAGGAACCGATCGCAAGCGCCGAACTCGTGCTCTGCATCTGGAACGGCGAGGCCACCGGGAATCCCAATGTCTGCTGCGTCATCGCAGGCCCGTCCGGCTATGTCTACATTGAGCAGCTGCCTGATGCGGAGACAGTCGCGGCGTCTGCCCTGCGCGCTGTCCTGCGGCGCGATGACATTGATTACGGGGCGCTGTCAGCCGACCTGCGGCGCCTCGCTGCCGCCGTGCACCTGGTCAACATGGCCTCCCATCTGGTGAATGCGCCAGGCCACCTGTCGTTTGCGCTCAATGCAGGACAGTCCGGACCGGCCGTGGTGGCGATGTGGGACGGGGAGCCGCTCGCGGCGGCCCGCCAGGACGATGCGGCGGCCGCGGCGCTTGCGGACAGCGCCGTTTCCGAAGCGTTCCTTCCCGAGGTATTGCGCCAGCCGGCGGACATGTCCGAAAGCGGGCTGCCCGACGCACCGGACGGCGAGGACGCCCAGGCTGAAGCCGAAGCCGGCCCCGCCGCGGCGCCCTTCCCGGCGCACCAGGCCGGCTGAGCCGGTTCAGGCCGCGGCGCCAGGTTGCGCTTGCGGCGCGCGGCGCGGTGTCCGCAGTCTCGCCTCCATACCCCTGATCTCGGCTTCGAGCTCAAGGATACGGGTGTGCAGGCTGTTGCGGAGATCCCGGTTGATATGCGGGCGGCTGATTTGCACCCAGTCGTCCCTCAGCCTGGACAACAGTATCTGCTTCACCTTGAGCTGCTCCGGCGTCGGCTTCCGCATCGCACAATCCTTGCTCGGCCCCCGGAGGGCAGTGGCCCGATTAGGATCATGCGGTGACAGGCGGCGAGGCTGTCAATGGTTAATGTGTTTACATGATTGATATTGCAGGGAAACATGATGACACCCAGGTCACCGGAAATACATCGTGATCCGGCTGGACGTCATCCTCGTGTAGTAATCGCCGGACAGATCCGCGGATTCATCCGGATCGCCGTCACCGCAAGCCTTCAGGAAGGCCGTCGTCACCGAGAGCAGATCCTGGATGGAAAGCGCGCGCGGGGTGCCTGCAGCCACCTGCTGGCAGGTGTAGACCCCGTTGCTGATGGCGGCGAACCATGCGAGGTGCTTGTCCCCCGGAGGCGAGAGTTTGAATGCGTCGATTTTGCCGTCCGGATCCTGCTGCACGCCGCCGTCGGCGTCGCCATTCCCGGTGACGGCGAGGAGCGGGCGCGCCATGCCGCTCCAGGAGTCTGCGGACAGCCCCATTGCCCCTGCCCCCTGCGGGGAAAGGAATATGCCCCCGGCCAGGCGCGGATCGGCCGCCGCCATGGTGGTGCCGTCCGCCATGGCCGGAGCCGCGCCGAGGAGCGCCTGCGCCGTGAATGCGCCGAGCGAGTGTCCGGCGATGATGGGGCGTCCGGTCCGGAAGCGGATGCGGGTCGACTCCGATATTCCGGGAAGCGCATCCAGCACCCCGGCGCACTGCGCCACCCGGTTTTGCCATGTGGGCTGGTCGCCTGCCAGTGTCGCGATGTCCCAGGACGCCCCGCGCAGCGCCTTGATGGCGCCGCCGGCCTGGATGCTGTCGTCATGGACCGGCGCGAACACCGCGAATCCGTGTGACGCCCAGTGCGCGAGCATCCGGTCGTAGACCTGCGGCGAGCCCATTTCCGCATGGGAGAATATGACCGTTCCAGGCGTGCGGATCCCGGACGGAATGTAGCACCGCACTTTCAGTCCGGGTGCGATTTCCGCCTCGGTCGGGATCGGCGTTCCGGCAGGGCCGGGGTTGGCGAGCCTGGCATACCGCGTGCCCGACAGGCTTGAGGCGGTCAGCGGCTCGATGACGGGGCCGCCGCCACTACCCGTGCCGGCGCGCGCGGGCACGGCGGCACAGGCAGTGGCGGCGGCGGCGAGCAGGCGGCGGCGGGTGATCAGCATTTGTGTCCAGCCCTCGTGGTCCGGCCCTGCCATGGTAGCACACCGTCACGCGGCCAATCCGCAAGGACTTTTGGTGATCATCAAAAGGATTTTTAGCCAATGGGTCGCGCATTTCTCCTTGCGGCTTTTCCTTGCGCAGGAGGGCGTTGCTGGTATATTCGGCTTCCCCCGCGGCGCCTTGCCGCAGGCGGTGCAGGGTGATGGGTCCGAATGCGTTTCCATGTCAACGGCCACGCGCCAGGAGGCAGCTTCACCGGCACTGCCACCAACGGACGGGAGGACCCGGCCAGGGCGTTCTGCGACGCCTATCGGCAGGCCGCAGCCAGCCTGCTTGATCCGTCCGGCATGCGGCTGGAGCCGGTGTTCTGGGGCGGGCAGCCTGCGGACGGCATGGCGGACGCGCCGCTTCGCTGCTGCTTCTCCGCGGAGGAGGAGCCCGGCATTTTCGCGGCAGTCTTTGGCTGCCTCGGATGGGAGCCGTCAGGCTCCGACGCCGTCGTCATGATGCCGCACCGGATGGCCCTGCATCCGGTGGATGCCGCTTCGCTGCTGCCGATTGTCATCCAGGACGCTGCCAGCATCCTCACCGATGAGTGCGAGCCGCAAGCCGGCCCTGCCTGGGCCGCGGCTGACCTGCTCCGGGCTGCGACCGCCGCCGTCCTGACCCGCGCCGCCGTCCCCCTGTTTCCCGGTCCTGCCGCAGCGGCGGCGGCCTATGAACAGGTCTGCGCGTCGGCCTTCAACAGCCTCGTGCGCCACCGTTACAGCCACCACAACGGCAGCGTCCTGCTGGTGCGCGAAAATCCCGGCCTGGTCACGGCGATCGGCCGTGTCGTCAGGGCGGCCCTGGCGGAGCCGCCGCTGGCGCTTCCGGCTGACGCCGCGGAAGCCCAGGCAAGAGGCGGGAGGAACCTGGCGGCGTGCGCTTCCATGCCTGGCATGGGCATCTCCGCCAGCGCAGGCGGATGACCCGTCAGGCGGCCTCGTCTGCCACGCCGCTGGCGTTCCGTGTCGCATGGCTTGCCATGCCGTCCGTGCCTTCGCCGGCGCGGGTGCAGGTCAGGACGACGGCATCCCCGCCCATTCCCACGTGCGCGGTCCCGCCGTCCGAAAGCTTGCCGAACAGCATCTCTTCGGCAAGCTGTTTCTTGATGGTTTCCGCGATCAGGCGGCCGAGCGGCCGGGCTCCGTAAAGGCGGTCGTACCCCCTGTCCGCCAGCCAGTCGCGGGCATCTTCCGAGACGTCGATCCAGACGCCTTTTTCGGCCGCCTGCGCTGCGAGGCAGGCCAGCTCCTTGTCGACCACAAGCCGCATGACATCGGCGCAGAGGTGGCGGAATACGATGACGGCATCGAGCCTGTTGCGGAACTCCGGGGTGAACAGGCGCTTCATGGCATCGGCCGGATCCCCGGCCTCGTCGCGCCGTCCGATCCCGATGCCGCGGCGCTCCATGTCAGCTGCCCCGGCATTCGTGGTCAGCAGCAGGATGATGTTGCGGAAGTCAACGGTTTTCCCTTCCGCGTCGGTCAGGTGCCCGGAGTCCATGACCTGGAGGAGCAGGTTGAAGATGTCCTCATGCGCCTTCTCGACCTCGTCCAGCAGCAGGACCGCGTAAGGGTGCTTGTCCACCGCGTCGGTCAGCAGGCCGCCGCGGTCGTAGCCGACGTAGCCGGGCGGCGCGCCGATGAGGCGGGCCACGGCATGGCGCTCCATGTACTCGCTCATGTCAAACCTGATAAGCTCGAGGCCGAGCTGTGACGCGAGCTGGCGGGCGACCTCGGTCTTGCCCACTCCGGTCGGCCCCGCCATCAGGTAGCTGCCGATGGGCTTCTCGGGACTGCGCAGCCCGGCGCGGGCCATGCGGATCGACGCGGCAAGGGCGTCGATTGCGGGGTCCTGCCCGAACACCCGCAGCTTGAGCTCCATCGGCAGGCGTTTCAGGCTGGCCTTCTCGTCAACCGAGACCCGGCCAGCGGGAACGCGGGCAAGCTTCGCCACGGCTGCCTCGATGTCCGCGATGCCCACCTCCTGGCCGGCGCCCAGGCCGAGCTCCGCCGCCCGCAGCGCGGCGACCGACCCGGCAAGGTCGATCGCGCTGATCGCCTTGTCAGGCAGGTGCGCGTCATGGATGTGGCGCACCGCAAGGTGCACTGCCGCTTCGGTGGCGCCAGGCGCGTAGGCAACCTTGTGGTGCGCGGCGAAGCCCGGCTCCAGCCCGGCCAGGATGGTGGCCGCCTCGCTGGGGGACGGCTCGCGCACGTCGACCTTCACGAAGCGGCGGGCCATCGCCTTGTCCTTGTCGAAGTACCGGCGGTACTCGCGGTAAGTGGTCGCGCCGACGCAGCGCAGGACGCCCTCTGCCAGGGTTGGTTTCAGCAGGTTGCTGCCGTCAAGGCCGCCCTTGCTGTCCCCCGCGCCGATAAGTCCGTGGATTTCGTCAATGAACATGATGTCGCCGCGACGCGATGATTCGAATTCCGCAACGACAGCCTTCAGCCGGTCTTCGAAATCGCCGCGGTAGCGGGTGCCGGCCACCAGACGGCCGAGATCAAGCGACCATACGGTGCACCCCCTCAGGGGCGGGGGGACAGCGCCTTCGCAGATGCGCTGGGCCAGCCCCTCGGCGACTGCCGTCTTGCCCACGCCCGATTCCCCCACCAGCAGCGGGTTGTTCTTGATGCGGCAGCATAGGATTTCGATGACCCGTCTGATCTCGCTGTCCCGGCCAATGAGCGGAAGCGTGCTCCTTGCCGCCTTGACGTTGAGGTTGGCGCAGTATGATTCGATGGCGCTCTTGCCGGTCCTGTTCCGGCTGCCCTCACCCTCGCCGTTCGCCAGCGCCAGGGGCCTGTCGGGGTCCGCCGCGCCCGAATCGAACACCCTGCCGTGCCGGGTGTAATTGATCACGTCAAAGCGGGCGACCTTGAACTCCGTCAGCAGCGCCACCGCGAAGCTCTCGCGCTGGTTATAGATGGCGGCAAGGATGTCTGGCGGGCCAATCACGTCGCGGCTGGAAGTCTGGGCATGGACCTTGGCCCGCTGCAGCGTGCGGACAAGCTCGGCGCTGTGCTGGGGCGGCTGGGCGCTCCGGGCAGCCGCCCCGGCTGTGGCCAGATGGCCGCGCAGGCGGGCGGTGAAGCTGTCGAGCTGGGAATCCGTCCCGCGGCGGTCCTTCATGATTCCCTTCAGCACGTCGGCGGTCTCCGGGTCCGCGGCCAGCGCGAGCAGCACATGCTCAACGGTCACCTGGCCATGCCCGTAATCCGCGGCCGACACCGCGGCGTTCTCCAGGACGGTGACCAGCTCCGGGCTGAATGAGTTCGACATTGACGCGTTGCTCCGGAGCGGTTCGGCGGAAGGCGGGGACTATGCCGCCGCCGCTCTGTCCAGTCAACAATCTTCCGTGGCCTGCATGGTTTCCTTCTGCTTCTGCTTTACGCGGCGCTGGTCTAGATTGGATCTTCGGCGCATCCCGCGCTTGCGGAAGGAATCGATGGCTGCTGGACCGTCCGTCGCCGATCTGGTCTCCGAGGCGCTGTTCGTGCTGCCCGCGGAGCGTTTGCGGGAGGCGCTGTCAAGGCTCCCCGCCGGCGTCCTCTGGCATGCCTGCCTGCCAGGCATGGACCCGGACCTCACCCTGCGGACACTGGGTGACGGTGCGGACGAAGCGCTGCGCCAGGCGGCGCGGGCCTGGGCCGGCGGCGACGGCGGCATGCTGGCAATGAACGCCGGGCTGCCGTTCACTGTCGACACGGGCGGCGATCTGGAGCCGCTTGGCTCGGCGTTGCTGGACGATGCGCGTGCGCTGATGGCGCAGTCTCCGGCGTTCGGCGCGGTGGCCGTGCCGCCCGGCCCGGTATCGTGGACCGTTGAGGTCGTGCACCGGACGCGCGCGGAATGGATGGACCGGGTGCTCGCCTGCCTCGACCACGCCGCCGCCGAGGCATTTGCCGGACGCCAGCCGGACACCGTGCTGGCGCTGCTGCGGTGCCCGGAGCACGACCTCTCCGGCATCGTGCCGCTGGCCGACGCCGACGCCAGGCTGCGTTTCGTCGAGGCGCTGGCCGATGCCGGGGATCCGCCCGATCAGATGGCGAGGTTCAGGCGGAGCCACTGGCGCCGCGGCGCCGCGGCAGGCCTGGCCGCCGCGGTCGAAGCCGCGCTGGCGGCCCCCGGCGCGGGCGAGACGGGGCACAGTCCCGACGGCTGGCCGGCCTGGTGGCATTCAGCCGGCGCGGAGCCGTCAGCCATCCTGGCCGCGGTGCCCCCGGCGGTGCTGGCCGAGGCGGCCGACGTGCGCTCGGCGCCGTTGCCGGGATCCGCGTGATGGGCGGTTTTGCGCTGGTCCTCATGCCTGGCGAGGCCCAGGCCATGGCGGAGGGATGGCCGGATGGCGCGTGGCTGGTCGCCTGCCTCGACGAAAATGGCAGGCGCTGGGAAGCGGGGCGGGAATCCGACCTGCCTGGCCTGGTCGGTCGGCTGCCGGTGTGGCCGCCGCTTGCCGGCTTTGAGGCTGCGGACGTGAGGGCGGAGGAAGAGGCTGCCCTGGTCCGCCACCTGGCGGCGCTGCCGAACCTGGCCGCCGGGGCGGCGGCCAGGTTCGGCGCCCTCCTGTCGGAGCCAGAGGATGGCCCGTCAGCGGCGGACATTTCCTGGGAAGACGATACCTGATCCTTGGAGATCCTTTCACATCTGGCCCGGTCCTCCGGCGACGGGCGTTGTCGTATGCATGCGGCGCCCGGACAACGTGGTCCTGACGGGCGGAAGTGTCCGCGGAGGAAGGAATGGGCGGCTTTTCCGGCTTTACCGAAGTGGGGCGGAGGCTCCAGGCGGGCCACCGCGGGCGCATGGTCAATCTGGCGGTCCAGGTTGAGCGTTACGAATTCCTCGTTGCAAGGGAGTTCGCGACCGGGCGTGATCTCGCCAGCGTGACGGATATGGCGAGAACGCGGTGCTCGTGCTGCTTGGCTGCACCGTGAACCGGATGGGCACGTTCGAAGCCCGCAGGGCGGCCGCCTTCGGGTCACAGCGGCTCGTCCTGACGGACGGCTC
>Ga0302319_10016727_pt1 | contig 13487 bp, 12 predicted proteins | sample Bog_T0_2_FD_203319 | JGI IMG/M metagenome (GOLD analysis project Ga0302319, IMG submission 203319) | Peat permafrost microbial communities from Stordalen Mire near Abisko, Sweden - Bog_T0_2 | ecosystem: Environmental > Terrestrial > Soil > Wetlands > Peat | place: Sweden: Abisko, Stordalen Mire...
AATCAGATGAAATAGCCTTAGCGGTTGTTGATGGGTTGAGAAAGTAAGGGATCAAATCTTTAATGGCATTGCTCCAAATATGAAGAAATACTCCTAAAATGTTTGGCGTTCTTGAATAGTCCCCCCCAAGCGGAGACTTGATCCTCGCTTATCCGCTGTCTCGAAGAAACGTTCCAACCACAACTGACTAATTATTATTAAATATATAAAATTATATGTTTCTTATCTCAATCATCACTGTTTGCAGAAATGCCGAGAATACAATTGCTGAAGCAATGACTAGTGTATCAGAACAAAATTATAAAATGGTTGAGCATTTGGTAATTGATGGAGCTTCAAGTGATGGAACTGTCTCCTTGGCTCATAAGTACGCTCGCCCCGGTACACGAATAGTGTCTGAACCAGACGATGGAATATTTTCTGCTATGAATAAAGGTCTATTGTTGGCAAGTGGCGATATAGTTGGATTCCTAAATGCCGATGACAAATTCGCGGATAATAATTCTCTTTCCCATATTGCCGCCGCCTTTTCATCAAGCAATATTGAAGCATGCTATGGAGATTTGGTATATGTATCAAGAAATAATCCGAATAAAATAGTTCGCTATTGGCACTCAGGACTAATAACGAAAAGGAAGTTTTCATTTATTCTTATGCCTGCTCATCCTACATTTTATATAAAACGATCATTATTGAAAAAATATGGTTTATTCAATTTAAATTATAGGTTATCAAATAGTGATTTTGAATTTATGTTACGCTATTTATTATCCTGCAAAATACGAGCAATGTATATAAATAAAATATTGGTATATATGCGGACTGGCGGCGCGTCAAATAGGAATATACTGCAAATATTATATCAAAATATTGATAATCTCCGGGCTCTACGAAGACATCGTATTACTCCATCCTATTTATTTCCACTCGGAAAATTATTAGTTAAGGCACGTGAGTATATGCGTCGTCCAAAATATGAAGGATAACATTTTATCCAATAATTAATGACTATAAGGAACAAAAAATAATAATGCAAATGCGTATCGCACCGTGTATTACTTGGCTATTAAAAATGCTATGATATTGAAAACGAATCAACGACAAAACTCCATGATAAAAGAAAAAATTATCTGACCCTCTGAAGAACAGGCTAGTAGGCACGATCCTATGCTCCAATCGACTCGAGCTCATGACTTGTCCACTTGTAAAGAAGTGGTCTTTGAAATTTACGCTAGGGTCATTTCGTTTGTCGAGCATGAGTTAAGAGATTTATTTCGCATTTATAATATAACAAAATAATATACATAACAATTAAACATTCACATGACAAGCACATATATATTATCAACAGGGCATCTCCGCGTCATTCTTCGCATTATGGATTTAATAGTCATTACTCTATGTTGGTCTTTCTCATATAAGTTACGCCTCGGTTCATTTGACCAAAATATATATTTATCAAATCGCTTCTTACTTATAGTAATATCATTTATGCTTGCCGTGTATGTTTTGGAAGCAGCCGATTATGATATAAAAAAGTCACCTTTACGGCAATCAATAAAATACTTATCAGCTTGCACATTAGCAACAATATTCATCTCTTCGGTATTTTATTTGAACGCACTTGCTTGGACTAGGGGCGGTCAAGATTTACTGGGGCGGGGAGTCGTCCTGCCTGCATTTATTGGAACTGCAATAGTTGGTGGTCTAATACGGTATTTATTATTTAATAAAATGAAGGAAACACATAGTATAAGAAATTGGCTGGTAATTGGGAGCCTTGATGAAGCTGTGGGATATCGCTTCTGGGGGGCACTTTGCCGTCATGTGCCTGGTGAAAATGTACATTATTGGGAACCGAGTTCCGGGCGTCACGAGGTTAAAATTGATGAGAAAGTTGAATCCCTTCCTAATGTGACAATGTGTCAATTACTCGAAAAGCAGTGGGCGAGTATTATATTACTAGATGATTTTTCATTTACTGATAGTCAAATTGAGTCATTAATGCATGCACGCTTAGCAGGTATACCCATTCAAACGATATCCGATTTTTACGAAGATGTCTGGAATAAGGTGCCTGTGTTGCACCTAAATAACAGATGGTTTGCAATTACTGGTGGATTCGGTCTGCTTCATGAACCAATTCATCGGAAAGTTAAGCGATTGTGCGATCTTGGGCTTGCTATTCTAATATTGGCTCTAACGATCCCTATGATACTTTTAGCGGCAATGTGGATAAAAATTGTAGGAGGAAGGGGTGCAGTTATTTATAAACAAAATAGAACTGGTCATTATGGTATTCCATTCACAATAAATAAATTACGTACAATGTATGCAAATTCTGAGATAAACGGTGCGCAATGGGCAACTTTAGACGATAAACGAATTATACTATTCGGAAATATCTTGCGTAAGTTCCGCATAGATGAATTACCTCAATTATGGAATATTATCATTGGTGATATGAGCTTTATTGGGCCAAGACCAGAACGTCCTGAAATAATAGTAGATTTAGAAAAAAAAATACCATTCTATTCTTTGCGCCATTTAATTAAGCCAGGACTTACTGGATGGGCGCAGGTTAGCTTTCCATACGGGGCCAGTTTTGAAGATTCTCGTGAGAAACTAGAATACGATTTATATTACATCAAACATCAGACGATTTGGTTAGATTTCACAATTATTTTAATGACGATGCGAGTTATCTTACGGGGTTTTGGAGGCCGATGAGTAGAGTACATTGGATTCCGCCTTTTGGAATATTGGTGATAGGATTCGTTGCTATATTATTGGCGCGCTTTACGGCTTTACATGGGATCTGGATACACTTAATTATTGTTGCTCCATGGTGTATTTGTTTAATATCGACTTGGAGGTGGACATTAAATTGGCGAGGTCGTTTTACGACGGTTTTGCTGGCTTGTGTAATGATTATTTCTTCAGCTACTGGAGAAGCTATACAAATATGGTTTCCAATTCATACTGTAGATATATACGGCGTAATTAGGAATATAATATCTTTCATGGTTGGATCATTAATTTATATACCCATAGAATATCTAGTTCGTCGACGACAAGATAAACTTGGAGAGCATAGTAAGTCGTGATCTGTGGTTTTACCCTTATGTGCATTCATTTATTTATATAATTACGTCTAAAATAAAACTTCAAGTGAGTGTAATAACATGAAATCTACCATTTTATCTCTTGCGCCAAACGTGGCAAAGAATGCCTATCATCGCATAAAAAAGTTTTTTGGCGGCGATATTCATGTGCATGTTGACCGAACAATCCTTCGTCATATAGCGCGCTATATTAAGGCAAATGAATTTGTCCGAGATTGTGATGTTCTGGATATTGCTTGTGGTAGTGGCTATGGTGCTCTTATTCTATCAAATGCTGCGTCTTATAGAGGGATAGACCTTGACTACCGTGCCATTCGAGAGGCGAAACGCGAGTTTTCGGAATTCAATTACTACCGCGGTTCGATATACGAGTTACCCTTTTCCGCTAATAGTGTTACTGCAATTACATCATTTGAAACTTTGGAGCATGTTGACAACCCAATAGCTGCAATGAAGGAATTATCACGAGTCTTGGCTCCAAATGGGATCTTTATGGTCACTACCAGATTACGTAAACCATAAAAATCGGAATGAATATTTATAGCTATTGGGTTTAATATAAGTTTCAATTAACTCTATTTTAGCCACCTGCATACTTTATTAAAATAATTGAAAGGTCAATTTATGGAAGATAAAAACTTTAACCGACTGATTCGCGATGCGTTGGACACGATAATGGGAGCATTGAATCAGTCGGAACTTATTGCATTCACGTCAATATGTAGTGCAAAAAATCTTCCAATATGGGACGTTGTGATAAATACGGTGAAAAGTGCTAGGGTTTACAATGATGATTTTCATGGGTACATGATAGACCACAAAAATAGATGCGTCGTTGGGCTAACAATTGGTATTTTCAAATACTTTGAATTGCACCCTTGTAAGTCTCATAGCAATATTCAGTTATGCGACAAGTTCTTCTTTAGCGATTCTTTTAGAAATACAGAAATAAAAAACTATGCCTTTTTAGATCCTGATATTCATCCGGCATTGAGAAATTGCGATAACTAATTCAAGATATAGATAACATGAAATTGCTATTCTTAAAGGGTGAATCGGGAGAAGATCGACTACTACGGATATGAATTCAAGAGCGATGGCGATACGGAAGTGATTCTTGCGGCCTGGAAGGTCTGGGGCGAAGATATGTTGCTTCGCTTCAATGGCATGTGGTCATTCGCGCTTTGGGATATCCACAAGCAAGAACTAGTGATGCGCACGATAAAAGTTGTTATTTTTGGAACCGGTGCAAGATGACCACGTTTATGGGCAGTAATTTACCTGAAGGAAATAATATCAATAACGCATCAATAGCATCTCCGTTATCATCTACGCCGCCTATTCATATCCGAAATATAACGTGTGAATTAATAATAAGCAAAACTAATGCTTATTTCGATTCCAATATTCCGATTTCAAACTTCAATAATTACGCTCTTTGGAAATGTTCAGAAACTGGTCTGGAGTTTTCTTGGCCTCCCATTCCAGGAGATGAAGAATATTATAAATGGCTCGGTTCCCAGGCAAAATACTACCCAAATGAAAGATGGGAGTGGGGAATTGTAAGCGGAAGATTAAATATTAGCGACAAGATAGCTGATATTGGCGGTGGAGATGGAAAATTTGCTCAATTTCTCGGCGAAAGATTTAAATCAAATCTTCGAATAATCGATTTAAGTAATTCAGCTGTTCATAATTGTAAGCGGCTGGGATATACCGCAGATTGTCTGGACATATGTAATATACGCCAAAGATCTGATCTATATTTTGAGGCCTACGATGTTATTACTTGCTTCCACTGCTTAGAACATGTACCGGATCCACTCCTATTTTTAAAGTCCCTTAGCAATCTTCTCAAACCAACTGGCACTTTATACATATCAACGCCTTTAAGCCCAATGCATTTTGAGTGCATCTGGTTTGATATTTTGAATTATCCTCCACATCATATGACGCGCTGGAATTCTAGATCTTTTATTAGATTAGCAGAAATTAATAATTTAGATATAGAATTAATCCACGAACCGGCGGCCAGTTTTATTTCAAGATGCGCCATAACTTTTCGGTTGTCAAAAATTGGAGTTAATTGCAAAATAACAAAATTCTATTTATTGCTTAATATGATCGTGTGCCCAATTCTGACAATTAAGATTCTGTACCATCAATTATTTATTTCACGTTACAATGGTAAAATTGTCGGTAATTCTATTCTTGCGATATTTAGGAAAAGGCAAATTAATAAAGGGATTTCATAGGAATGGGAAATAGTATTCAGGGTGATAAGCCAGTATGGCTTGTCGCTTCTAGCATTTTATCTCGAATATTGTGGGCAATTAAATTATCTGTTTTCGGTGTTGTATTGACACCATTGGAATTTGGTAAATATTGTATCGCATTGATATTTCTAGGATTGATGGATGGACTCACTTCTCTTGGTATTAACGAAAGCATTATTCAATATTTGGGTAAAATATCGAAGAGACAAGAAACTGAATTATTTACCATGACATTGGTAAGATCACTTGGAATTGGCCTAATTATGTATCTTTTTTCAAATCAAATTGCTTTTCTTTTTGGAACACCTTCAGAAAATAATGTAATAAAACTTACGTCGCTAATACCATTATTTCGTGCAATAGGTGGACCTGGCATAGCAATTGCACAGAATTCATCTAAATATCAAAAGGTATCAATTATACAGGCCACAATAATAGGATTTGATGTGTTGGCCTCCTTATTGGCGGTCAATCTAGTTCCCATTGCGGAAGCCGCAATATTGGGATCGATTTTTGCGGAAATCGTTGGTTCAATAACAACACAGTGGAAATGTTCATTGATTACTAGATTGGCATGGCCGAGTATTCAAACAAAAAATTTCCGCTCTTTTGGCTTCTGGATATGGTTAAGCAATGTATTAATAGTATTGATTAATCAAATTGATAAAATATTAATCGGTAAATTTTCAGGTGCAACCGCATTAGCGCCCTATCACGCGACTTCGCGTGTCCTACAGTTGGCTATAGCAGATCCCGCTCTAATAATTTCGAATTCGGCTTATCCGGAATTAGCTAAGGCAAAGAGGGATAGTCCGCATCGGGCTAAAGATTTGGCGCTATTTCTTCACAAATCATTAATGTTGGTTTCGATATTTATTTCAATCCTGATTGAAGCAATTTGGCCTCGTGTTAAAACAATATTGCCAGGCCTTTGGCCAAGTGTCGATGTCTATTTTCTGCCACTGATGGCTTCAATGTGTTTTGGTGTGGGAATCTCTATGTTAGTCGTTTGGTTGAGGTCTTTAGGGAAACCGCACCTTGTCACAATTGCTACAGGATTTCAGGCATTTACCTTGGTAATGGGACTAATTTATATTTATGAATCAAATAGAATGTTCCCATATTGGATTTCATGCATTTCGGCAATCTCTCTACTAATTTCTTGGGGTATAATGTATATAATGTCTAAATTACCAATAGCAGAGATGATAATATATATACTCGGCTTATTGGCTATAGTCACATTATCGGTAAATACCCTTTGTATTCCAGTTTTATACTTATTCATATTATCATCCATTTGTTTAATAATTATTATTTTCGAGATTATTAAAATAATGATATACTTTTTAACTGGCAAATTATAAAAATTATGAGGATAATGCATTTTATATTAAAGGGAAGATATAGTGGCGCTGAGATATTGGTTAGGGATCTTGCGTTGCATCAGAAAGCAAACGGTCATGAAGTTGGCATTCTAGCGCTTGAACCGACCGAAGACGATTTTATCCCGATAAGGAATATGCTTATTGATCAAGGCATATTATGGTATGAGCCTCTGAAATCGATCAGACGAATTCAGCGAATCCTTCATGTGAGAAAATACTCCTTACTTTTTCAACCAAGTTTTGTGTTTGCTCATTCTATAATTCCGGCATTTTACGCCAGATCTGCCTGGATCATTATGCCATATTTGGCAATAAGCGTTCTTCATTCCGCTAATTGCCAAGACTATCCGAAGGGTGATTTAATTGAACGTTTTATCAGTAAGCGTTCTTCAGCAATTGTTGGAGTAAACAAAGATGCATTGGAATATTATAACAAATATATAGCAATAAATAAAAATAGTCTATATATTCCAAACGGTGTTAATATCGATAATATATTTATAGCTAAAGAACAAAGAGAAAGTGTAAGAACGGCATATGGAATCGGGCTTGGTACTAAAATAATTATTCAGGTGGGACGAATTGATCCCGTTAAAGGACAAGCTCAGACAATCAAAGCATTTATTAGAGCGACTGAATTAGGATGTGTGAATAGTCAATTATGGATAATTGGAATAGTACAGGATGCCGAATATAGCGAAGAGTGTAAAAAATTAGCCAAAAATAAACCTATACATTTTCTTGGTGGACAATCATCAGTTGCAAACTACTTGGCAGCTGCCGATTTATATGTAATGCCATCGAAATGCGAAGCCATGAGCGTTGCTTTCGTTGAGGGACTGGTAAGCGGATTACCAATTATTGCAAATGAAATACCATCTTTTAGAGAGCACTCAACACAACCAGGGGTAAAAATAATTAATACGAATAATATAAATTTATATACTGAATCAATTGCTTTCGAATTAAAGAATGCAAGGCGTTATATCAGAAGCATCGATCATCTTAGTATACAATCTTGTGCCCATTCATATGATAAATTGATAGAACGATTGAACGCCGAAAGGTGATGTGTTGACTGGTCTGTGGGTTTATAATTTACGCTGCGCGCTCTCTTGAAGTGAAAACCCGCGAGCAATTCTCATTGCGATAGTGGATATTGGTCCGGGGTCCAATGCGACACGAATTTAGGCAGAAGATTTGTGGATTATTTTCTAGGCGGTCTTTTCCATTACAAAATACAACGAATTAATTGTGATTCCTATTAATGAGTAAACAGAAGATTCCAGGAATTGATGGGCTGCGAGCAATTGCAGTTCTTGCAGTAATTACCTATCATTCATTTCCACAATTATGCCCAGGTGGATTTACAGGTGTTGATATATTCTTCGTCAGTAACCGGTTTACGAAGGATTCTGGATCTTCTTTCCGGTCCTGCGAGCGTAGGCCAAGGGTGTTAGTTCATGCAGTGGCCGACGCTGATAATGGATGTCATCGATAATATCGCAGAGGTAGCTAACTGGCTCGATGGCATTGACGTGTGCCGAGTAGGCCAAGGTCAGCAGCGTCGCATAGCTTTGGGCTCCCGCATCGGAGGCACTGAACAGGCTGTTTTTGCGGTGCATGGCCACCGGCCGCATTGCGCGTTCGGTATGGTTATTGTCTATTGGCGCGGCGCCGATGGTGAGATAGCTCTCAAGACCCGTCCAGAGCTTGCGGGCATAGGAGACCGCCCGACCGATGCCGGACTTTGGCAGCACCTGTGGATCCGAAGCCCAGGCGTCCAACTGAGATTTAATGCGCTCGAGGATCGGCTTGGCTCGCGCAGAGCGGACGAAGACCCGCTGCGGTGGCGGGGATGCGCCGATCTCATCTTCGATGGCATAGAGCTGGGCGATGAGTGGCAGCATGATGCCCCGGCGCGCCATATCCGCACATTCATGGAACTTCCGCCGGACATGGGCCCAGCAGAAGAGCGCGATGATGTCCTCGCGGGCGAGCAGGGTGCGATGGCCCGCGTAGGCATCGCCCATGACCGGACCGCGGTAGTCTTCCAGCAGCTCGGTGATCCAGCGTCCTTCGCGGGTCGGGGTATAGAGGTAGGAGGTGCCAGCAGCGGCCGAAACTGCCCAGATGCGACCCTGCTGGCAGACCCGGCGGTCATCGACCAGGCGGCGGTGGACGCTGTCATCGATGCCTATGGCCGGGCAGGCGAGGATCTCGTCGAATACCGAATCAGTCACGCCCTGGAGGAAGGTCGCCAAGGCGATGTGCCACCGGCAGAGCTTGGCGCGCGGGATATGGACGCCCAGGCGCAGGGCACGCTGCTCCTGGCGGTAGGCTGGCAAGTGATCGACGACTCGATCGATGGCCGACTGGACCAGGAGGGTATCGCTGACCTGGCCGCGCTCGACCACCGCCGGCGGGGAGAGGGTCTGTCGGGTGCGAATGCCCCCCGGCAGCTGCAACTGGACGACCGGGCATTCGATGCTCTCGATATGCAGGTCGAGCTTGCCCACATGCCAGCGCTCGATGGTCGTGGTTCCGACCTGGTCAAAGCCCAGGGCATGACGCAGAGCCGGATGGTCAGCGGGCGGCACATAGGTGCGGTGACGCCGCTCGATATCCGCAGGCAGCGGCTTGCGTCCGCCCGCCTGAGGCGGACGGCGACGACCGCGACCGGTGGAGCCGGCTGCGGGAGCGCCGCCAGTATCCGTCCCCTGCGAGGTAGGGGAGGTCGATGTCTGAGCGGCGGCGACCAGCTCCGTCCCCGCGCCATCCTGGACGCCATCGGGCGTGAGCGCCACGATGTCCTCCTGCTCGCGCAGGGCGGCCAGGACCTCAGGGATGTAGGTGGTATCAGCGCACAGGCGCTCGCTGGAGGAGGCGAATTCACGGCGCAGGAGCGCCCGCAGCCGTTCATCGCTGCGCGCGAGGGCGCTCACCAGGCCGGACAGCTCGCGCTTGGTGTCGGCATGCTGGCGGCGGGAGAGGTCGAGCTCGGCGCGGATGCTCGACAGTTCGGTGCGCAGGGCCGCGGACTCAGCCCGTGCCTCATCTCGCTCGCTGCATGCCACTGCCTTCTCATGGGTGAGGCGATGGACCGCTTCGCGCAGCTGCCCGATCTCGCCTGCCTGGCGGAGCACCATGGCCTCGAGGGAGCGAATGCGACGGTCTTGGGCAGCGCTCATCGGTTGATGCATTATGGCGTCGGTGCTGCCGAGTCACGGGGCATGGCTGATTTCTTTGTATCCATGTCTGGATGTAATGGTTGATAATGCTGATGGTACATGGCATGCCTGACATCGATGCCCTCGAGCAGGTTCATCATCTCGGCGACCGAGAGGGCGTGGCTTCCCGACACCGTGCGATCTTCGACCACCCGGCCGCGCACGGCGAATGTTCCACGCTCGAGACGCTTCGCCGCAAGCCAGAAGCCGCTCACGTCCCACATCAAAACTTTGAGCAAGGAGCGCTTTCGGCCGACGAAGACAAAAGCATCGCCGCTGATCGGATCCTTGCCCAGCTGCTCGCGCACCAGGGCGGCCAGGCCATCAAAGCCCTTGCGCATGTCGGCGCTGGCGCGGGCAAGGTAGATGCGCTGGCAATGGGAAAGGCTCAGCACGGCCGCACGGCAGCGATGATGCGGCCAATCCATTGCGGATCGATGCCGGTGGGGATGTGAAGCGTAGCTCCGGTCGGCCAGGATACGACAGCAGCGCTGACTTCGGACGATGGTGTGAGCACGGCAGCTGGCCGCAGGACCTCGATGAATCCGGAGGCTGAGGGGCGAGATACCTCAGGGGCATCGCTCGAGCGGTTCCAGAATCTGGTCGTGTGGTAGACGAGGCCATGTTGGCGGCAGTAGGCCGCCCGGCTCAGGCCGCTGGCGCGCCATCGGGTGATGTGCTCTTGGCGGGTGATGGAGTTTGATGTCATGCCGATTCCTCGATGGTGTGAGGTCGGGCATTATATTCAGGCCGTCAGGCGGCTTCTGCAGACGTTGGTAAACCGGTTACCTTCGTCATTTCTGGTTATCTTATTTCAGGAATCTTATGGAATTCAATGGAGGGTAAACATTACAGCTTTCTCGAATTTTACGATCGTCGCATTCGACGCATATTACCCGCCTTACCTGTCGGTGGAGGTGCTCACCAGGCTGTGGCAGGAGCTCGACCAGGCCCTGCATGCCGAGCTGAAGGCCACGAAGCAGCCACTCGGCGCCCTGCTCAAGGAGCGCAACCCGGCCTGGAACCTGGTTGGACGGGTGCACCTCCATCTCGCTGAGAACCGCAAGGATGAGCAGTACCCCTTCGCCTTCCTCGCCACCTATGCGACCAAATTGTCGGGCAAGGGCACGGCACAGCACCGACCGCTAGGGGAGGCGCTGCGCGAATATGCCACCGCCGTGGACAAGGAGCGCCTGCTCGCTTTGTTGGCGCCGCTCCAGCGTGCCAGCGAGAGCTGCCCCTGGCTGAAGGCGCTGATCACCAACAAGGAGATCTACCAGCCGCTGCGCTGGAACTCGGCCGAGGCGCTCACGCTGCTCAATGACGCCCAGCGCCTGGAGCAGGCCGGGGTGTTGGTGCGTATGCCGGCGCAGTGGCGCTCCAACCGCCCGGCGCGGCCAACGGTCAGCGCCAGCGTGGGGGGGCGCCCTCCTTCACTGGTGGGGCAGGACGCCCTGCTCGATTTCTCGATGACCGTCGCGCTCGATGGTGCCGCGCTCACTGCGGCCGAGGTGAAACAGCTGCTCGCCAGCAGCCGAGGCCTGGTGTTCCTGCGCGGACGCTGGGTCGAGGTCGATGCCGAGCGCCTGCAGGCCACCATCGCGCATTTTCGCGAGGTCGAGCAGGCAGCGGCCGAACATGGCTTGGGCTTCCATGAGGCCATGCGCCTGCTCGCGGGCGCGAGCGGCGACGGCACTGGCGCTGGCGCTACGCCGACGCCGGACTGGGCGGTTGTCACTGCCGGTCCGTGGCTGGCCGAGACGCTGAAGGGGCTGCGCAGCCCAGAGGGCTTGGCGGTGGTCGAGCCGGGCTCCGACCTTAAAGCCACGTTGCGCCCCTATCAGCACGTGGGCCTGCGTTGGCTACTGCTTCTCTCGCGCTTGCGCCTGGGCGCCTGCCTGGCCGACGACATGGGCCTGGGTAAGACCATCCAGGTGCTGGCCCTGCTGCTGGTGCGAAGGCAGGCCGAAGGCCCGGCCCCGAGCCTACTGGTGGCGCCGGCCTCGCTGCTGTCCAATTGGGCGCAGGAGGCCGCGCGCTTCACCCCCACCCTGAACATCCTCATCGCCCACACCTCGGAACTGCCGCTGGACCAGCTGGCGGCCCTGAGCGCGGAGCGCATCGCAGCCTATGACCTGGTGATCACCAGCTACGGCACCCTGCACCGCTTGCCCTGGCTGGCAGCAACCACCTGGCGCCTGGCGGTGATCGACGAGGCGCAGGCGATCAAGAACCCCGGCACACGCCAGACCCGCGCGGTGAAGACCCTAAAGGCGGGTGCGCGCATCGCCCTCACCGGCACCCCTGTCGAGAACCGGCTCGGCGACCTGTGGTCGATTGTCGACTTCGTGAATCCCGGGCTGCTCGGGGCCGCCAGGGCCTTCACCGCATTCGCCAAGCGCATGGATGCCTCGCCGCAGGGGTATGCGCCGCTGCGCCGCTTGGTGCAACCCTACATCCTGCGCCGGCTCAAGACCGACAAGGCGGTGATCAGTGACCTGCCGGACAAGACCGAGCTAAACGCCTTCTGCGGCCTGGCCAAGAAACAGGCGGCGCTCTATGCCCAGGCAGTGGACGAGCTCGCCGCGGCGATCAAGAGCGGGGTCGAGGGCATGAAGCGCAAGGGCCTGGTGCTGGCCTACCTCATGCGATTCAAGCAGATCTGCAACCACCCCTCGCAGTGGCTGGGCGACGGCGCCTGGGCCGAGGCCGACAGCGGCAAGCTGGCGCGGTTGCGCGAGATAGCCGAGGTGATCGCGGCCAAGCAGGAGAAGCTGCTGGTGTTCTCGCAGTTCAGCGAGCCCACCGCGCCCCTGGCGGCCTTCCTGGGCGGCATCTTCGGACGCAGCGGCCTGGTGCTCACCGGCGCCACACCGGTGAAGGAGCGGAAGTCGCTGGTCGCCCGCTTCCAGGAGGACGAGGCGGTGCCGTTCTTCGTGCTCTCGCTCAAGGCCGGCGGCTCCGGCCTCAACCTGACCGCGGCCGCGCACGTCGTCCACTTCGATCGCTGGTGGAATCCCGCGGTCGAGAACCAGGCCACCGACCGCGCCTTCCGCATCGGCCAGAAGCGTAATGTGATGGTGCACAAGTTTGTCTGCCGCGGCACCATCGAGGAGCGCATCGATGCCATGATCGCGGAGAAGCGCCAGCTCGCTGCTGATCTGCTTGATGGCAGCGGCGGCGAGATCCGCCTTACCGAGATGAGCGATGCCGACCTTATGCGCCTGGTTGCCCTCGACCTCAGCTCCGCCAGCATGGAGGCATGATATTCACCTTATCGGAACACACGATAACTGTAATTAGCGTGAGGAAAAACCAAGGGGGGGCCGAGCAAAGCGGCCGCAACGAACTGAGCGTCCATTTGGGGATCTGGTGCTTGGACATTTGGTGGAACGTCTGCCCTCATAGGAGCGATCCTGGGCCTTGTCTCTGATGATCAATGATCCTCTGGTACTCGATCAACATCGC
>Ga0302319_10016732_pt1 | contig 13484 bp, 13 predicted proteins | sample Bog_T0_2_FD_203319 | JGI IMG/M metagenome (GOLD analysis project Ga0302319, IMG submission 203319) | Peat permafrost microbial communities from Stordalen Mire near Abisko, Sweden - Bog_T0_2 | ecosystem: Environmental > Terrestrial > Soil > Wetlands > Peat | place: Sweden: Abisko, Stordalen Mire...
GTGTGCTGATCGATGCAAACTACCGAAAATTAGGAGTGCAAGCTTGCAGCTTGAGAGCGTTCGACGGCAAGCCGGAGGCTTGCGCTACTTTAAATCGGACTTTTTAGACGCCCTCTTAGCCGTGCTTCTTCCGTTTCCGGTAAAGCGTGGCCGGGTCGATTCCCAGTATCCCCGCAGCTTCCTCGAGAGTCTTCGAGTTTTCCACCACGCGCCGGATATGCTCGTTTTCCAGCTCGGAGAGCGAGACCTTGCCCCCGATCCTGATGTCCGAGGTTTCCAGCATCGTATCGCCGAGGTCCTGCGGCTCGATTTCATCACCGGAACTCAGGATGACCGCCCTTTCGATCACGTTGCGCATCTCGCGTAAATTTCCAGGCCAATGGTAGCGCCGCATGTGTTCAAGCGCGGCGGGCGAGACGGTCTTGGCCTTCTTTCCCGCATGCACGGCAAAAAACTTCAATTGCGCGGAAACGAGATGCGCGATATCGGCCACACGCTCGCGAAGCGGAGGCAATCCCAGGGAAATAACGTTGAGCCGGTAAAACAAATCCTCGCGGAATTTTCCGCTGCTGACGGCTTCCTGTAAATTCCGGTTGGTTGCCGCGATGACACGCACATTCGAGCGATTTGTCCTGGTCTCCCCCACCCGCTCGTATTCGCGCTCCTGCAAAAGCCGCAATAGTTTCGCCTGGATCTCGAGCGGCAATTCCCCGATCTCATCGAGAAAAAGCGTGCCGCCATCCGCCGCCGCGACCTTGCCAAGCGTATCAGTGTGGGCTCCCGTGAAAGCGCCTTTTGTATGGCCAAAGAGTTCACTTTCCAGCAGCTCGCGGGAGAGGCTGGGGCAACTGACCGTGATAAAAGCCCCGTGAGCCCGGAGGCTCCTCTGGTGAATGGCGCGGGCCAGCATGCTCTTGCCGGTGCCGCTCTCCCCGAGGATCAGGATCGTGGCCTCGCTCTCAGCGGCCTTCCAAGCGACATCAAACGCCCGCTGCATGGCCGCTGAATGGGTGGCGAGATCAATCCCCGGCGATTCCAAACCTGCCCTTGATTCCAATTCCGCCACACGGTTTTCCAGTTTCCTGGTTTTTTCCACCCGGGCAAGCACCTGACGGAGTTGCTCGGGCGTGCAGGGTTTCGGCAGATAATCGAATGCCCCGCGCCGCATCGCTTCCACCGCGGTCTCGATCGAGGCATAGGCTGTGACGAGGATGACCGCCACCCGCGGCGACAGGCGCAAAATTTCCTCGATAAGATCAAGCCCGCTTTCCTGGCTCAACCTCAAATCGAGCAATACCACGTCGAACGTGAAACGCTTTAACTCGTTCAACGCCAAAGCGCTGTTGGACGCCTGCGCAACATCGTGTTTCATCGACTCCAGCGCCGCGCCCAGCGACAGCCGGATGTTCTTTTCATCATCTACAATAAGGACACGCACAAGGGATGGATTATCTTAAATGGGTGGAGTTTCCTAGAAATAAGGAGCTATGCGACAACACTGCGGTTTTCTGGAAATCACACCGGCTTTTTCTTTGCGGCGGCGGCCTCAGCGAGCGCGCCATCAACCTGCGCGGCTTCAGTGGGGTGAATGCCGTGGTAATAGGTGTTTGATTTGGAAAGGTCCGACTTGCCCAGCATCAGTGCATCGAACCGGTCCCGGCTGCTTAATTCGAACACCTGATCCATTTTGATCGCTTCAAAGGGGCAGACCTCGACGCAAATCTGACAACTCATGCAGACGGAAATATCTATGTCGAACACTGCCGGGTAAAACTGCGGCTTCTTCATGTAGTCGGGCTTTTTGTCCGTGCTTTTGGTGATGTAGATGCATTGCGGCGGGCATTCCTTCTCGCAAATCTTGCAGGCGACGCAACGCAGGCCCGACTCGGCGTCATTCCCATCGTAAACGAGGAAAGGAAAGTTCCGCGCGGCCTCCGGCACCGTGCGGCGCTCCTCGGGGTACTGGATGGTGGTGAGCCGCTCCTTGTCGAAATAGCTCCCTATGAAATTGCGGGCCGTGACGGCCATGCCTTTGAGAATGCCTGAGCCTGTCATAACTTTTTAGCGATCCACCTCTCCCAGCACGATATCGATGCTGCCGAGAATCACCATCACATCCGCGACGGTGTGGCCGAGACAGAGATCCTCCAGAATGGTGAGATTGACGAAACTCGGGGGACGCACGCGGTAGCGATACGGATTCGTCCCGCCATCGCTGATCAAATAAAACCCGAGTTCGCCTTTTGGCGCCTCGATCCGGCCATAGGCCTCGCCGGCAGGCGGGCGGAAGCTGCGGATCTTGACCTTGGGATTGATCACAGGGCCGGCAGGAATTTCGTTGAGCGCGGGCTTCAGGATGTCGAGGCTCTCGCGCAATTCGAGCACGCGCATCATCAACCGGTCGTAACAATCGCCGTGATCCCCAAGCGGCACGCGGAATTTGAATCGGGGATAAATACCGTAGCCGTCCACCTTGCGAATATCGTAATTCACACCTGAAGCCCGGAGCATCGGCCCGGTAATGCCGGCGCTGATGGCGAGATCGGCGGAAAGTTTCCCGATGCCCTGGGTGCGGGCGAGGAGAATTTCATTGGAAACGATCAGTTGGTCGAATTCATCGAGAAAGCGGGGAAACTCGGCCACGATTTTCTTCGCGCTCTCTATCCACCCCTGCGGGGTGTCGCAGCGGCAGCCTCCGAAGCGCATGTAATTGCACATCATGCGCGCGCCGGAGAGCGACTCAAAAAGATCGAGGATTTTCTCGCGCTCGCGGAACGCATACATGAGCGGCGTACCCCACGCCCCCATATCGCTGAGCAGGAAGCCAAGCAACGAGACGTGATTCTGCAAACGCGTGAGTTCAGCGAGGATGACACGCAAGTATTCGGCACGTTCCGGCACATCGATGCCGGCCAGTTTCTCCACGGAAAGCGCGTAGGCCCAGTTATTCGTCATCGAACAAAAATAATCGAGGCGGTCTGTGTATGGCATGGAGCCGAGGTAGGAGGCGTTCTCGCCGATCTTCTCGTGGTTGCGATGCAGGTAACCGAAGACGGGTTTGAGTTTCGTTACGACTTCGCCGTCGAGTGCCACATTCATGCGGAAAACGCCATGCGTGGAGGGATGTTGCGGCCCCATCGAAATCTGGAGGGTTTCGCCTTCAAGGCGGGAAGTCATGGCAGCCGGTGGTGGCAGTGTCGCTTCCATGGCTATTGCAATGAAGCCCGATGCTCCCTGGCCTTTTCCGACACCTCATCATGCGGCGTCGGCTCATACTCGTAATCATCCGGCTCGCGGTAATCCTTGCGCATCGGAAAATCGACAAATTCATCCCACATCAGAATCCTGCGCAAATCAGGATGCCCGTCGAAGTGAATCCCGTAGAGATCGAAAATCTCGCGCTCCTGGAACTCCGCGCTGCGATATACTGATGTCAACGAAGGAAGATGCACGTTTCCGGCCCGGTCTGCCGTGCGGAGTCGGATAATCACCGGGCCGTGCTTATGGGCGATGGAATAGAGATGATACACCGCTTCGAGATAACCTGGTAAGGATTCCTCGCGGGGTTCCTCGACCTCTTTCTCCACTTCATTGACCATTTTTTTGACCTTAACCTTCGTCTTAACCACGCGGTCCAGCCAGTCCACACCAGTCACGTTTGAACAATAATCCAGCCGAAGCTGCGGATCGTCGCGCAGAAATTCCGCCACAGCCACCGCATGCTCATTGTCAATGAGCAGCGACCTCTGCCCGGACGGACTCGTATTTGCGATGAGAGTGATCCTGGCCCCCTGCACCGCCGCCTCAGTCCGCGCTTTGATTTCCTCAAGAGTCTCCATCATTTATTTGCGCTCCATTACAGGCGGACGAAAGAGTTCCGGATTTGCAGGTGGTTCCAGATCATGCGCGCCAAATGCAGGCACGGGAAATTCCCCCGGCCGGGCAGGATCAAGATGCTCCGCCCTGCCGGGCCCGGAGAGCTTTTGTCCGTCGATCTTCTTTTGCAACTCCATGAATGCATGCAGCAAAGCCTCCGGCTTCGGAGGGCATCCCGGAATATGGACATCCACCGGGATATAACGGTCGATCCCCTTCAGCACATTATAACCTTGCTTGAACGGCCCGCCGGAAATTGCGCATGCCCCCATGGCGATCACGTATTTCGGATCGGGCATCTGGTTGTAAAGGCGCACGACTTGCGGGGCCATCTTCTTGGTCACCGTCCCGGCGACTATCATGAGATCCGCCTGCCTCGGCGAAGGGCGGAAGACCTCTCCGCCAAACCGCGCAAGGTCATAGCGCGATGCCGCGGCGGCGATCATCTCAATCGCACAGCACGCGAGCCCGAATTGCAGCGGCCAGAGCGAATTGCGCCGGCCCCAGTTGTAGAGTTCCCCCATCGAGATCACGAAAATCCCCTGCGTTTTCAACTCGTTCTTCAACCCCTCGTCTATCTGTGATGTCGCTTCCATGATTTTATGCAGTCCAGTTCATACAGCCTTTGCTCCAGGCCCAGACGAGCCCTTCGACAAGCAGCAGCAGAAATATCATCACTCCTATGAACGCACCCACCGGGATGCTCGTGAAAGCCACGGCAAACGGAATCAGGAATATCGCCTCCACGTCGAAGATCAGAAAAATGATGCAGTAGATATAGTATTGCGATTTGAACTGCACACGCGCCTCACCTGTCGCCTCGATGCCGCACTCATAAGTCGCATTCTTGTTCGGGCCCGGTTTTGGAGGTTGAAAGAAATGACGCCACAGCCACGCAAGCGCGAGTGGCGCCAGCGGAAAGGTAACAGCCACCCCGGTGAAGATTAATAGAAAAAGATAGGAATTGGAGGGCATTATTTGTCAAACAGTTATCTACCACAAAATCAGCCAAGTTTACTGCAACCGCTGGCTTGCTCTTTGACCGAAGGTAGCGTTTAACTAATCCATAAGCAAAGCTGATTTTGTCATAATGATGCCCCCTGTTGATCAGAGTTTAGTCCTCGTCAAGCACGCCTTTCTGGCGTGTCTGGCCTCCCATGTGCCGTGGCTGCCCGCGTGGTGCATCGATTGCCTGTCGGGTTTGATCAATATCGGTGCAGTGCTCGCCGTCTTTCTCACGCTCTTCGCGCTCATCTCGGTCATGGAGCGCAAAATCCTCGCGCGCATTCAAAACCGCTACGGGCCAAATCGCGTCGGCCCCTTTGGCCTGCTCCAGCCCGTCGCGGATGGCATCAAGATGCTGATCAAGGAAGACGTCGTTCCTCGCAATGCCGACAAGCTCGTGCATTACCTCGCGCCGCTTGCCATGTTGACTCCCGCGATCCTCGCGCTCTGCGTGATACCTTACGGACGCGGGATGACACCTGTTTCCATCGACGGCGGCATCCTGTTCTTCTTCGCGATCGGCTCCGCCACCGAGCTCGCCGTCTTCATGGCCGGCTGGGCGAGCAATAACAAATATTCGATGCTCGGCGCGATGCGCGCCATCGCGCAAATGGTGAGCTACGAGTTGCCGCTGGTGATGGCTGCGGTCCCGGTGGTAATGATCGCCGGCTCGCTCTCGCCGGATGTGATCGTCGAAGCGCAGGGCAAATACCTGTTTCACACTGTTCCACAATGGTTCGTGCTCACCCCATGGGGGGCGGCGACCTTCCTGCTCTTCTTCACGGCGGGACTTGTCGAATCGAACCGCACTCCGTTCGACATGCCCGAGGGGGAATCCGAAATCGTGGCCGGGCACATGACTGAGTATTCCGGCTTCAAATACGCCCTCTTTTTCATGGCCGAGTATTTCGGGATGTTCGCGGTCAGCGGTCTCGCAGTCACGCTCTTCCTCGGCGGATGGAACGCCCCCGCGGCATGGCTGCAATTCATCCCCTCCTGGATCTGGTTCTTTGCAAAACTCAGCGTGCTCCTTTTTGTCTTCATCTGGATACGGGGCACGCTCCCTCGCATGCGCATTGACCATGTGATGAGCTTCGCGTGGAAATTCATGCTGCCGATGGCGTTCGTCTGCATTCCCGCCGCAGCGCTCTGGCACTACGCTGGCCGCGGACCGGCTGGCTGGTTGCTGTCGCTCCTGCTCATCGCGGCAGCCGGCGCGGGCCTCAGGAAAATCACCGGCATCGGCGAAAAATTCGCGCCGCGCACCTACCGCTTCGCCGAATGAACATAGCGGCCTTCTCCCTGCTCACAATTTTCACGCTGGCCACCGCCGCTGCCGCCGCCTTGCTGCCGAGACTCATCCACGCTGCGCTCTGCCTTGCGCTTTCATTCATCGGCGTCGCGGCATTCTACGCGCTGCTCGGCGCTGAGTTTGTAGGGCTTGTGCAGATACTGGTCTATGTAGGCGCCGTCGCGGTATTGATTGTCTTCACGATTCTTCTCACCCATCGCGAAGACGGCAAAGGCGTCTCCGCCATGAACTGGGGCGGAGTCGCAGTCGCCATCGCCGTTTTTGACGGCCTGCTCTGGGCCATCCTGAAAACCCCGTCGCTCATGGGCGCCACGGCAAATTCGGAACCAATCACTGTTAAACAAATCGGCATCACGCTGACGGCCGGATACATGTGGCCGCTCCAATGCACCGGCATCCTGCTCACGGCGGCATTCATCGGCGCGTTGATCCTGGTGATGGAGGAAAAGCGATGACCACCCCCCTCCCCTTGCTCCTCGGAATGTCCGCGGCATTGTTCTCCCTCGGGTTGATGGCCGTGCTGAGCCGACGTCACGCGATTTTTATTTTGATCGGCATTGAGATAATGCTTACCGCCGCGAACCTGAACTTCATCGCCTTCTGGCGTTACAGCCCGCAGCCCCAGCCCACCGGCGTGATGTTCGCTATATTTTCCATCGCTATCGCCGCCGCGGAAGCGGCCGTCGGCCTCGGCTTCGTGATCATCGTCTATCGCCATTACAAGACCACCGAAGTCTCCAAGCTCAACAAACTCAAAGGATGACACCCTGGATCGTTTCCCATTTGTGGCTCATCCCGGCGGCGCCCCTCCTGGCATCGCTGCTCATCCTTTGCTTTGCCACGGAAAAACGCATCTTCACCGTGATCCTCGCCATCACCGGCCAGGTCTTCGCGCTGGAAATCTCCGGCCACGCGTTTTTCCAGACGCTGTGCAATCCCGGCGTCCACGACTTCCATAATTTCACATGGTTCATCTTCGGCGAAACTCCGCTGCGCCTCGGCTGGCTGCTCGACCCGCTCAATGCCGCCATGCTGGTGATGATCACGCTCGTCAGCCTCTGCATCTTCATCTTCAGCGTGGGCTACATGAAGGACGATCCGCACTTCAACCGCTTCTTCACCTTCCTCTCCCTCTTCTCGGCGGCGATGCTCGGGCTGGTGATCGCAAACAGCCTCCTGCTCCTCTTCATCTGCTGGGAACTCGTGGGGCTCTCGTCCTATTTCCTCATCGGGTTCTGGATTCACAGACCCTCCGCCGCTGCCGCCGCTAAGAAGGCATTCATCACCACGCGCATCGGCGACATCGGGTTTTTCCTCGGGCTGCTCTGGCTCTATGGAAAAAGCGGCACGCTGCTTTTCTATGCGAATGGCGAGGGCTGTCTTGAGCACGCCGCACTGCTATCGCTCGGCGGCAGCGTCACGGTCATCGCCCTGCTCATCTTCTGCGGTGCGGCGGGGAAATCCGGCCAGTTCCCGCTCCACGTCTGGTTGCCGGATGCCATGGAAGGCCCCACGCCGGTCAGCGCATTGATCCATGCCGCCACCATGGTCGCGGCGGGCGTCTTCCTCGTGGCGCGCATGTACCCGCTCTTTTCCTTCGGCGCAATCCACGGCGTGACTCCCTCACTTCAAACAGTGGTATGGATCGGCACGATCACTTCGGTGATGGCTTCCTTGATCGCGATCGCACAGTCGGACATCAAACGCATCCTCGCCTACTCTACCGTCTCGCAGTTGGGCCTCATGATGGTCTCGCTCGGCGTGGGCGGCATGGCGGCGGGCATCATGCACCTGCTCGCGCACGGTTTTTTCAAGGCGCTGCTCTTCCTTGGCGCTGGTTCGGTGATTCACGGCTGCCATCACGGGCAGGACATCCGGAAGATGGGCGGTCTGCAACGCCTCATGCCCGTCACCTTCGCAACCTATGCCATCGGCATGATGGCCCTCAGCGGCTTCCCCCTGCTCTTTTCCGGCGCGTGGACCAAGGAGGAAATCCTCCACGCCACATGGCTCTGGCCGGTTTCCGTGGTGCCGCATCTGCTCATGCTCGCGGGCGTATTTCTCACCGCGCTCTACATGACACGCCAGATGGCGTACGTATTCTTCGGCAAAGCGCGCGATAAAAATTCCCTCCATGCGCATGAGAGCCCGCGCGTGATGACCATCCCGCTGATCGTCCTCGCCGTGTGCGCCGTGCTGTTCAGCATCGTGCTTACCCCCGCATGGCCGTGGCTGGAAAGCTATCTCACGGGCGAACATATCCCGGGGCACTTCGGCGCTATTTTCCAGCCGATGGTTTTCTTTTCGGTTCTGCTGGTGGGAGCCGGGGTCTGGGTGGGAATGCGCGTCTACAGCAATGCAGGAAAAGCCGATCCCTTGCAGGAATCTCAACCCGAAGTATTCCGCTTCCTGGAAAACAAAATGTGGATCGACGAATTCTACGAGCACACGCTCCTCAAGTGGAGCGCGGACGCCGCGCGGCTGGCGGACTGGATGGACCGCCGCATCTGGGATGGCTTCGTGCGCGCGGCTGCGGGCGCCGGGCGTCTGCTCGCCTATGCCACCTCAAACTTTGACCAGGGCGGCATCAACATCGGCGTGGACCAGGGCTGCGACACCACGCAGGATCTCGCGCGTGCGGTCTCCGCATGGCACTCCGGGAATATCCAAAACTACCTCCGCGCCATCGGCCTCGGTACGCTGGCGTTGCTGATTCTTTACTTATTGCTCGGATGATTACGCTCCTCATACTTGTTACATTGACTGGAGCGGTCGCCGTGAGCGTGGCCCCGCGGGGAATGGCGCGTCTGCTGGCCTTGATTTTTAATGCCGCCACGCTCCTGCTCGCACTCGGCCTCTGGCGCGGGTTCGACCCCATGACCGGTGGCCTGCAAATGATAGATCGCCACGAATGGATTCCAGCGATCGGCGCGCAATACCTGCTGGGAGTCGACGGCCTGAGCCTGCTGCTCGTACTTCTCACGTCCCTTGTGTTTCCCTTCGCGTTCCTTGCGCAAAAGGCGGACCGCACATTCTGCTCGCTCATGTTGATCATGCAGGCGTCGCTTTACGGCACATTCACTACGCAGAATTTCGTCCTCTGGTTCTTGTTTTACGAAATGAGCCTGATCCCGGCGTTCCTTCTCATAAAAATCTGGGGTGGCGCAAACCGCGACCGCGCGGCGATGAAATTCTTTGTGTACACATTCCTCGGCAGCGTCGGGATGCTGCTTTCCTTCCTCGTCATCTACCGTTCCAGCGGGACGTTTGATTTTGCCAAGCTCGCGCAAACCAACGTCCAGGGCCGCCTTATGGACGTGCTTGGGAACAGTACGCTGGGCTTCCTCGCCGTCTGGCTGGTATTCGCAGGGATCTTCGTCGGGCTGGCGGTGAAGATTCCGCTTTTTCCCTTCCACACCTGGCAACCCGATGCCTATTCGGAGGCCCCCACGGGCGTCTCGATGGTAATGAGCGGTGTTCTGTCAAAAATGGGCGTTTACGGTTTCATCCGCCTGCTGTTGCCCCTCTTCCCGCATCAATTCCACGTCCTCGGCCCGTGGTTGCTCACGCTGGCGGTCTGCTCCATCGTTTTTTCTTCGCTCGCCGCGTGGGCGCAGACCGATCTGAAGCGCATGGTCGCCTACCTCTCCATCACCCATCTCGGCTATTGCATGCTGGCCATCTTCGCGATCGATCCCGTGGGCAGTAATGCGCATGTTGACGATACTGCGGCCCTCAGCGGCGTGTTTATACAATTGGTCAGCCACGGCATCACCGCCGCCCTGCTCTTCTATTACATCGGGCTCATGGAGGAGCGGCGTGGAAAACGCGGCATCGCAGATTTCGGAGGCCTCATGCAATGCGCCCCGCTCTTCTGCGGATGGATGGGCCTCGCCCTCTTTTCGTTTCTCGGTCTGCCGGGGCTGAACGGGTTTATCGGCGAGTTCCTTATTTTCAAGGGATCGTTTGGCCTTGCACCTGTGGCGGGCACCGTGGCGGTGATCGGGTTGCTCGTCACGGCCATCGTGCTGTTGCGCGCCATTCAGGCGCTCTTCAGCGGGCCCGTTGCAAAATCCTGCGAAGGATTTCATGAGCTGACGATGCGCGAAAACTGGATCGTCCTTCCCTTCTCTTTACTCGTGCTCTGGACCGGCATTGCCCCCGGGTTCCTGTTCCACGTGATTAATATCACAGTCGTTCAGATGGCCTACTACGGCGCGGACGCGCTTCAATTTATGACGGCCCAATTTCCAAGATGATCGCCTGGACCATATACCTCACCTTCCTCGGCGCGATTGCCGCGCTGTTGCTCCCGCGCGCATACGCGCGCTGCGTGGCGCTGGGAACCACGGTGGCGGGCTGCCTGCTGGCGGTGTCCGCATTCTTTGAGGCCGGCGATTTCGGAACGCTGCACACCATCGTGCGCGTGCCGTGGATCGTTCCACTCGGCATCGAATACCATCTCGCCGCCGATGGCATCAGCCTCACCATGGTGCTTCTCACCGGCATCGTGGCGGTGAGCGCCGTGCTGTTTTCCTGGAACGTGCGGGAACGCGAAAACGAATTTTTCTTCTGGCTTCTGCTCGTCGTGGGCGGTTCCTACGGCGTATTTCTCAGCGCGGATCTGTTCCTGTTCCTCCTCTTCTACGAGCTGGTGATCGTCCCGAAATATTTCCTCATCGCGACCTGGGGCTCGACGAACAAGGCCTACGCCGCGATGAAGCTCACGCTCTATTCGTTCCTCGGAGGCGCGCTGGTGTTGATCGCCTTCGTAGCCACTTACGTGGCCGGGGGCTCGTTCGATCTTCATGTCCTCTCGCAAGTCCATTTTATGCCGCAATTCCAGGCATGGGTCTTCCCGGTGATGTTCCTCGGCTTTTCAGTGCTGGCGGGCATGTGGCCCCTGCATACGTGGGCGCCCACCGGCCATGTCGCCGCGCCGACCGCCGGCTCGATGCTGCTCGCGGGTATCGTGATGAAACTCGGCGCTTACGGCGTATTGCGCATTGCGATGAACCTGTTCCCCGAGGGCTTCCAGATGTGGCGTTACCCCATCGCCCTGCTGGCGGTCATGGGCATCGTCTATGCCGCCGCGGTCGCGTTGCGGCAGCGCGATCTCAAATTCGTGATCGGCTACTCCAGCGTGAGCCACATGGGATTCGTCCTGCTGGGCCTCGCCACCGCGCAGGCGCTCGGCGTGGCGGGCGCGGTGCTGCAAATGTTCTCGCACGGCATCATCGCCGGGCTCCTCTTCGCCGTGGTGGGCCGCATGATTTATCCCCGCACCCACACGCGTTTTCTGGATGAACTGGCCGGAATGAACCTCAGCCGCGCCATCCCGTTCGCCGCATGCGTGTTCGCCGTCGCCTCCGCGGCATCCATGGGCATCCCCGGTTTCAGCGGGTTCGTCGCGGAAATCACGATCCTTCTCGGCGCATGGCGCGATTATCCCCTGCTCGTGATCATCACCGGCGCGGGCATGGTCCTCACCGCCGCATTCACCCTGCGCGCATTCAGCCTCGCCTTCCTCGGAGGAAAAGCGGAATCCACCCCGTTGAAATGCGATCCGATCACTCCGGCGGAAAAATGGGGCGCCGCATTGCTCATCGTCGCAACGCTCGCCGCCGGCCTTTATCCTAAACCGCTGTTCGACCACATCATGCCCGCGGTGCTCTCCATGCACTGGTTGAAACCATGAACTACCTCGAACTACTCAGGCTCATCTCGCCGGAAGCCGTGATTGTCATCACGGCCCTGGCCTTGCTGGGTCTTCAGTTCATCACCCCGCGCGCGCGCGATTTCTGTTTCCCGAAGGCGGCCCTGGGAATCGTCGCCGCCATCCTCTGCGTGAAATTTGTCCTGCCTGCAAATGCAACCCTCTGCGGCGGCATGATCGTCATCACTCCGCTGACTTCGCTTTTCAAAATCATCATCCTGCTGCTCGCGTTCTTCACAGTCCTGCTTGCGCGGGATAACTCTTTCACCCGTCATCCGTGCGAATATCTCGCGATCATCCTCTTCGCAACTGTTGGCCTCATGCTACTCGTCGGCAGCCAGGAATTGCTGATGATCTTCATCGGCCTGGAACTGACCGGCCTCTCCCTCTACATCCTCACCGCCTTTAACAAATCCGACATCCTCGCCGTTGAGGCCGGCCTGAAATATTTCCTGTTCGGCAGCACCGCCAGCGCATTCACGCTTTTCGGCATCAGCCTCATCTACGGCATGTGCGGCTCAACGGGCCTCGAGGAAATAAGTCATCGGTTCTCCACCGAAAGCGCGCAACCGCTCCTCATCGCCGGCGTCGTGATGACGCTTGCCGGCTTCGCATTCAAGATCGCCGCCGCTCCATTCCACTTGTGGGCGGCGGACACCTACCAGGTCGCCCCCATCCCCTCCGCCGCCTTCATCGCCTCCGGCTCGAAGGTTGCATCGTTCTTCGTGCTCGGGAATATCCTGCTGGTCGGCTTCAGATCCGCCGATGGCGCAATGTGGCAACGCTTCGATCCCGCCTGGTTCCCGCTCGTGGCGATCGTCGCCGCACTTTCCATCATCGTCGGCAATGTCGTCGCGCTCGCCCAGCGGAACCTCCGCCGCCTGCTCGCCTACTCCGCGGTCGCCCATGCCGGCTACACCCTGCTCGGTCTGCTTGCCACAGGCGCCGAAGGCTTCGCCGCCACCCTCTTTTACACCACCATCTACGCCTTTACCCTCGTCGGCGCGTTTGGCGTCATCGCCCTCGTCCGCCGCGAAACCGGCGGTGACGACATCGCCAATTTCACCGGCCTCGTAAAACGCTCGCCCCTCCTCGCCGCCTGCATGGGCATCTTCCTCCTCTCACTCGCCGGCCTCCCCCCATTCGCCGGATTCTTCGGAAAATTCTACCTCTTCACCGCGATCCTCCACAGCGGCGAAAGCCACGCCGGCCGCTTCCTGGTAACCATCGCACTGGCAGGCAGCCTCGTCTCCCTCTACTACTACCTCTCCGTGCTGCGCGTAATCTTCGTGGACCAATCCCCCGAAGAAGCCAAGACACCCGCAATCCAGATGGACGCAATCCAGCGAATCACCCTCGCCATCCTGGGCCTCGCAATCGTAATCCTCGGAATATTCCCCGATCTCCTCGCCGCACTGATCACCAATGCCCTCGGGTAAAAAAATCCATTGAACTAGGGCGTGTTAAGGTAAAACAGCGCGTCAAAGATGAGAGCGATATGGATGAAAGCAGTGAACATGACATCAAGTTTTTCAAAACGTGAGAAGATCCTCCTGAATCCCTTGAGCCTTCGGA
>Ga0302319_10016733_pt1 | contig 13483 bp, 16 predicted proteins | sample Bog_T0_2_FD_203319 | JGI IMG/M metagenome (GOLD analysis project Ga0302319, IMG submission 203319) | Peat permafrost microbial communities from Stordalen Mire near Abisko, Sweden - Bog_T0_2 | ecosystem: Environmental > Terrestrial > Soil > Wetlands > Peat | place: Sweden: Abisko, Stordalen Mire...
GCCACGTCCGACCCGTTGTTCTCGATCCAGTCCTTTCCCGTGAGACCACAATCGAGAAAGCCGTGTTCCACGTAACGCGAAATCTCCTGCGCTCGCAGCAGGCGAATGACGAGCTCCGGGTCATCCACGCTCGGCTTGTAGGAGCGGCTGGCGCCGGAGATGTGAAATCCAGCTTTGGAAAAGAGGGTGAAAGTTGGCTCCTGCAAGCTGCCCGTGGGCAGTCCAACGCGAAGCACACGGTTTTCAGTGTCAATAAGAAAGGGGAGGGGAGGCTAGGCAGCCTCCATGGACATGGGCGAGAAAATTTCACGCCGGTCGGCCAATCGGCATGACGGGGTTGGACACGGAGCCACGATGCGGCCTTGGAAGCAAAACCAACGACACCTCCGCCTTTGTCCGTGCCTTAGCGCCTGTGTGAGCCTTTTACAACGTCGAAACTCAAACGCCATCGATGGCCAGGAAGGCCAGCATCCGGCCGGTTTTTCCTTTTTCGGCGCGGTAGGAGTAGTAGCGGTCGAGATGAGCGGCCGTGCAGATGCCGGAATCGACCACCTGGCCGACTCCGGCCTCGCGGCATTGCGCCACGATCATCGCGGCGAAATCGACCTCGTAGTTCGGCGGCCGGATGCAGGGGCTCAGTTGCACGATCATATCCTTTGGATCGCTCCCAAAATCCGCGCGCATTCGCTCGATGGCCGCGCCGGCAATGCCCAATTCGCTGCCCCGGCGCCCGGAGTGCAAAAGCCCGGCCACGCGCCGGCGCGGATCGATAAGATAAACAGCGCAGCAATCCGCCACATAGATTCCGAGACACACTCCGGAATCTCCCGTGATCAACCCATCCACCTGCGGAACCGGCGCCCGCGTCGCGGCATCCACCACCGCCACTGCGCGTCCATGCACCTGTTCACCGGTGACGAATACCCGATTTTCCAGGCCAAACGCGAGCCGGGCGGCGGCATGCGAAGCATCCAGCGTTTGAAGGGCGAGTGCTCGGTCCGTTTTCACTTCCAATCCGGCTACCCTGCCCGTGAAGCCATGCCTCACACCGGCGATTGCGCCCAGCGCGGGAAAAGTCTCCAGCGGGCGAGCACCCGGATCGGGGTCGATCATTTGACCTTCTTTTTTGAGTTGTCCTGCGGATTCGCGGGAACAGCCGGCAGCCCCTTCTTTTTGCCGTGATGCGTCAGTGGATCGTCGAAGGTTTCTGCGTAAACGGTATCGGTGGCGGTCACGCGATCGAACTCGGCCAGCGCCGTGTTGTAGTTGGCGCGGGCCTGCAATTCCGTGCTTTCGGCAGTCGTCAATTGAACTTGGGCGTTAAGAACATCGAGCTGCACTCCGGCGCCCGCGGCCAGCCTTTCTTTCGCCAGGCGAAGAGCTTCCAGCGCCTGTTCCACCGTTTTCTGGCCGCTGCGAATGGTCTCTCGCGCCGTTTGCAGATTCGCGTAGGCCTGCTGGACCTCGAGTTCCACCTGATGAATGGAATCTTCGTAGGTGATCCTGGCGGTCTCCAGGTTGGCCCGCGCCATTTTCACTTTGCCGTAAGTCTCGAATCCATCGAAGATATTCCATTGCCCCACCACGCCAAAAAACCATCCGTTCACGGTGTCGTCGAGCTTGCTGGTCAGTTCTGAATTGCGAAGTTCGTAGCCCGCATTCGCGTTGAACTGCGGCTTGTATCCCGCCAGCGCCACTTTAATCTGCTCTTTCTGAATCAGGATGGCCAGCCGCTGGACTTTCAGGAACGGGCGGCGTTCGATCCCGAGTTCGATCGCGTTGCGCAATCCAAGAGGCCGCTCGTGAACGGCGAGTTCGCCCACCGCGTGGAATGTCGGATTGCCCTGCGGTCCCGGATCGAGCCCCAGCGTTCGTGATAGGGTAATCATCGAAATCGTATAAGCGTTTCGGGCGGCGATGAGGATCGGCCGCTGATTCTCGAGGGCGACTTCCGCTTGAAGCACGTTGAACCGGGGCACGGTGCCCGCCTCGAAGCGGTTTTGCTGGTCCTTGAGTTCGTCCGCGAGCAACTGCAGAGCCTCCTCCTGGACTTTGATGAGCGCGCGGTCCAGCAGCACCGTATAAAACTGCTGGCGCACGGTATCGATCGTCTGATCGACCGTATTCCGCAGGCCGAAATAGCTCGTGTCATCCGTGAACTTCGCGATCTTGTTCCCTGCCTGAACGGCGCCGCCGGCATACAACACCTGGGTCGCCTGCACCGTGACGATCCATGATTTGTCAATATCGCCCAGCGCCGTGGAAGCGGCGCTCGCGGAGGCGGCGTTGAGCGTGCTGGCTAGCTGCTGCGCCATCTGTTGAGTGACGCCGCTAACGCCCGTGAGCTGGGCTGCCGTCACCGGAGATTCCCCCGGGCCCTGAAGGAGCCCTGGCGCCTCCTGATTGTAACTGGCGTTGAGAATCACATGAGGAAGCCCGGCGGATCGAACTTCGATGACCTGGCCGCGCGTTAACTCGATTTGTTGGAAAGCCCTCAGAACATCGGGATTTTGCTTCAGCGCAAGTTGCACAGCCTGGTCAAGCGTCATATCGCCGTTGAACGTGTGAGTCACACGCCCGCCAGTGCCGCCGCGGGCGGCGGAGAATAGAAACAGGGACGCGACCGTGAGCGTCGCGCGAATCAACGTTAATTTCATTGTGGTTGGCAATAGCTGAAGATTTTCTCATAGATCTGCAGCCACGTCTTCTGCTCATGAGTGTCCAGCAGCGTCATGATTTTCAAGACATTTGAAACCATGTCGTCGCGCACCTCCGCGACGAGCGCCAAGCCGGACGCGGTGATTTGCACGAGCACCTTGCGGCGGTCATCCTTGGCGTGCGTGCGCCGCACGTGGCCAAGATTCTCCAGACGGTCGATGAGGCCGGTCGCAGCCGCCGTCGAGTGGCCCATCCGCTGGGCGATTTCCGACATCGTCAACTGCTTTTCCTCCCGCAGCATTCCCAGGAGACAATACTGCGGAAAAGAGACGTTTCCGCGCGACAATTCCTTCGAAAGTTTAAGGATTAGGCAGCGTTGCAGGCTGGTGATAATCTCAGCAAGTCGCTCAGCGGACGGTCTCAATTTGGGCTCATCGCACAAGGTAGGCATACATTTAAGGTCATTTATTGTAAAGACCGCGAATGATTCGTCAATGGAACAAAGAGCGGCTGGCCCATTCCTCCGGAGCGCGGCGCAAAAATCGCCGAACATCGTCCACCGAATCGACGATGGCCAAAGAAGCTCCCTTCGGTTGCGAGAACTTCACGCCAGCGAGACTCGCCCGATTTCGCGGCAACGCAAATGACAACTTAGCAATTTGCCAGGACGCCACCTTTCAAGCATACGCCCTCTTGGTCAACGCCTTTGTAGCTTTAAACGCTACATGGCCGGTTGAACCGGAGGTCATTGATAAACCAAGTCTCCCTTAATTGGAGTCCCTTTGACGATGTCCGCGATGACGAATGGATGACGTCGAATCTCGCTCACTCGCAATTCCGCGGACTCTACTCCACCCGTTTTGCACTTGAGATTCCCCTCACTATTCGGAGCGGGATTCGTTCCGCTATCGATGAGCACAAATCCTCCCTCGCTGTTCACGAGCTTGACCACACCGATCAACCGCGGCTCCCTCTTGCGGTTTTTTTCCGCCGCCGCTCTTTTCCTGGCTTCCGCGCGCTTTTTCAATCCGGCGCAACCGGGCTGCGGGCAAGCCATCGCGAGAAGGATGCAGACGGTGGCCAACCGGCCGGCGGCGCTCCTGAGAAAAGACGCCATCGCCCTTCGGCGCCGGTGGATTTGGAACGCGCGCACGCCGGCCCGCTCCATTTATTTCTTTACGTTCACAGGAGTTCCCATCTCCGCGTTCTGGAAGAAGTGTTCCGCCATGAAATGCGGCATGCGCACGCACCCGTGAGAGGCGCGCCCGCCTGGAAGACGGCCCGCGTGCATCCCCGCGCCTTCGTGAAACCGCATGAAGAATGGCATCTTCGCACCCTTGAAAGTCGCGCCTGGCGGAGCCGGATCTTTAGTGACATCCACATTGCGTTTCACCACATCTCCGCTCGCGTCCACGTATTCGCCATAGAGATTCGATTCGTGGTTCTTGTCCTTCTGGATGACCGCGAAAGCGCCGGCGGGCGTATCGAAGCCCTTCTTCCCGCTGGAGATTGCCGACACTCCGACCAATTTTCCGCCCTTATAAAAATACGCGCGCTGGTCGCTCAACGAAATCTCGATCGATGGCGCGCCCGAAACGCCCTCCCCATTCCAGTACGATCCCTTTTTTGAGGATACGCGCTTGGGCGGAGCGGGAGTCGCCGGAGCTACGGCAGCGGCGGCGGCCGCCGGAGCAGGTTTCGGGTGAGGCGGAGGCGCCGGATGAGGCGGCGGTAACATTGCGCAACCGCCGAACAAAAGGAGGATGCCGAGCGAAGAGAGACGGAGGGATCTGCGAAATGCCTGCATAAGCGGATCGGCATCATGCCGTTTGTTCGCACGCTTGCAATCGCATTAGTAGATATAGGGCTCGGGAAGCTTGAATGCGTCTTTGATCAGATTGAATTGGGGCTCTCCCTCCTCGATGAGAATCTCCACGATATCGAAGCGGAATAGAATATCCGGGTTATCGAGCATCCGCAGCCATTCCAGAGCGCCGCGCGCGATGAGCCTTTGCTTGGCGAGCGTCACCGCCTCGCCCGGCGCTCCGTAGGCATTGCTGTGCCGCGTCTTGACTTCCACGAATGCCAGGACGCCGCACGCTCGATCCCGGCACACGAGATCCACTTCGCCGCCATGCGGAGCGCGGAAATTCCCATAGAGGATCTTGTATCGCTGTCCGCGCAGATAGCCTTTCGCCAGCCGCTCCCCCACCTTGCCCAGCCAAATATCCGGGTTCTCCCCCGGTTCAGGCGAAAGGGAAGGTCGTCTGCGAAACAGGCTCGAAAGATTTCCGATGAATCGGACAAGGTCCATGGACGCGAAGATTAGCAAGATGCAGCGCCGTGCCATAGCCTTTATGCGCGGCAAATCCATACTGGGGATAGCGCGCATCCATTTCCACCATCAGACGGTCCCGCGTCACCTTCGCGACGATGCTTGCGGCCGCGATGCTGAAGCTCAATGCGTCGCCGCCCACCAAAGCGGTTTGCGCGATGGGAAACGGACGGACCTCCAATCCATCGATGAGCACGTGGTCCGGCGGCTCGGCGAGTTGCGCCACCGCGCGCCGCATGGCTTCGTGCGTGGCGCGCAGAATATTGAGCCGGTCGATCTCTTCGTTTTCGACAATGGCGATCGACCAATGGATCTCCGTGCGGGAAGTCAATTCCTCGAAAAGGCACTCCCGGCTGGCCGGCGAGAGTTTTTTGGAATCATCGAGCAACCGGCTCCGAAAATTCCACGGCAGAACCACCGCCGCAGCCACCACCGGCCCCGCCAGCGGACCGCGCCCGGCTTCATCGATCCCCGCGACTCGCTGCAGCCCGCGTTCGCGCAACGAACGCTCATGGCGGAGGTTGCATTGGGTCGGCGGCATGCGCCCAGTGGACAAAATTCCCCGCCCGGAGACAAGCCCAAGCGAAATGAAGGCGCTCTTTTATTCCCGCCGGAAGTTAGCCGCAAAAAGGCGCAAAAAAGGCAGACGAAAAAGGCGATCCTCAAAAAAAATCGACGTCCTCGTTTCGGCCCTCCTTCGTCCATCCCGTCCATCCGCCCTCGTTCCGAAGCTCCGAGCCTATCGGGGTAGCCGCCGTTTCGACAAGCTCAAGACCCAGAGCCCGCCGAAGGGCTGGTGGAACGAAAGGAAAGAGACGGGATGCTCCGCTTCCCGGGCGGGGGATTCGAGGCTTTGCGAGAAGTCTGTGGCGCAATGGAGACAATCCTCGGATCCGCCGCACGATGCACCGCAACATTTGCCAAACCCCGCGATGAATCCACTACCCGCGAATTTCGCAGCCTTCCGACCTTTCCGGCGAGCCTCCCAGGGGAGGTGCTGGCGGCGGTCCAGGAAAGGGGCGAGCTCTCCGGTCTCCCCTTTCCGGTCTCGCCTAGGCCGTATTCTTCTCGCGAACCGCCATGGCGCTCTTGCCCTTGCGATGACGCAGATAATTCAGCTTCGCGCGGCGTGCGGTGCCGGCGGTCTCGATTTCCACCTTTGCGATCCGCGGCGAATGAATAGGGAAAACGCGCTCCACGCCCTCGCCGTAGCTGATGCGGCGAACCGTGAAAGTCTCATTAAGAAGGGTCCCCTTGCGGCCAATGACGATCCCGGTGAAAATCTGCACGCGCTCTTTGTCGCCCTCTTTCACCACCGTGTGAACGCGCACGCTGTCGCCGACGTTAAACTTGGCAACGTCCTTCTTCATTTGCTCCTGATTGATCTTGGCGATGATAGACATGGGTCGAGATTCCTGCTGTTGGATGTGGAAAGGGGAGGGAGGAATAGCTTAATTCGCGCAGCACGCAACCAGATTTTCACATTTTCCCGCCTCCCATCCCATGGACGAAATCATCGACCTCCACAGTGACGCCTATTTCATGGGGGAAGCCCTCCGCCAGGCGCGGCGCGCCTGGGAACAGGAGGAAGTCCCCGTGGGCGCGGTAATCGTCCACCAGGGCCGGATCATCGCGCGCGCCTGCAACCAGGTCGAGACCCTCAAGGACGCCACCGCCCACGCGGAGATGCTGGCCATCACCCAGGCCGAGGCCGTGTTCGACAACTGCCGGCTGAACGAATGCGAACTTTACGTCACCAAGGAGCCCTGCCCCATGTGCGCCGGCGCCCTGGTCCACGTGCGGATGAAACGCGTCATCTTCGGATGCCCCTCCATGTTGGTCGGCGCCGGCGGCAGCCTCATGCAGCTTCTCCAACATCCGCAGCTCAATCACCGCTGCGACATCACCAGCGGCGTAAGACACGACGAATGCGCCGCGATGCTTCAGGCGTTTTTCAGGGAAAGGCGATCGTAACTCTACGAAGCCGTGACGACCGTGTGTCCGACCAACCGTCCGAAATCTTGAGCACGAAGGGCATTCGGTTGCGCGACGCACCCGTTCCTGGTAGTTGGCTCATTCATGCAAATTGTCGAACTCGCGCAGGCGATCATTTCCACTGCGCTGCCGATTGGTTTTCTCCTGGTGAATGTCTATGTAAAAAAGCCTCTCTAAAAGAATAAGTGGGTGAATTTCAGGGGTCGCATATCGTAAAACGCAGAAGCGATGGTGGTTCCGACTGATAATGTGCTTGAAATCGCACGTGCGAATTGCGCGTTAATTCCAAGGCACGACGCGAACCGAAGAACGCAGTATGGGGTGGGGCACCTGTTCTCTTCAAAACCCGATACATACTTGCTTTCAGGGGCTTTGAAGGGAACAGGTGTCGGGTGGGACTTCGGCAAAAGCGGCCTTTTTTACCCACGAATTCTTCCGAGGAACCCTTTTCCCAATGGGATCTTGCTTGGTACGCTGCACATTCGATGGATGAATTTGTTGATCAGGCGGTTATGAAGATTGATAAGTTCACTAAGAGTCCAAATATAACTGAGCTGTTGAGGCGTCTTAACAAGGCTGCTCAGGAGGAATCTCAAGCGATCAGCGAATAAAATGGCGGGGTCTTGTCAAACAGTGACAGGCGGCAAACTCTTCCCCGGAGAGCAAATATCGATTAGGACGCTTTTTGGGACATTCGTTTCTCTGTTTCAAACGGCGCCTGAAGGTATTGTCGCTGCCGCCACCGATTTATAACCGAAGCTTTCACCCTTACCGCACAATGAACACACCTGAATCCAGTCTCGCCCGCCGCGGTTTCCTCCGCATGGCCGGAATTGCCGGTGTGGGCCTCGGCTTCAATCTTCAGCGCTGCATCGCTGGAGCATCGTTGTCGCGTGCTGATGCTGCCGAGGCTAAAGCGGCAATGATGCCCAGCGGCGAGATCATCGTGGGCCTGGATATCGGCACATCCAAAGTCCGGGTGCTCGTCGGCGAAAGGCAATTTGACGACACCATGAAAGTCCTCGGCGTCGGGCGCGCGCGATCGTTTGGTATTTTGAGCGGGGAGGTGGTGGATTCTGAGGCCGCAGCCGAATGTGTGCGTGAGGCGTTGATGGATGCGGAGATGAAAACCGATGTCATGATCGGAGAAACGCATCTCGCAGTGTTTGGAGCGCCTGACATTCATAGAGTCGGCGGGCGGATCAAACACTGCGTGCGTTGCGTCAACGCCGTGGGCGTGGAGGTGGGTGATATTGCGCTCCGACCGCTCACGAGCGCGCGGGCGGTGCTTGATTCCGATCAAGAGAAGCTCGGCGCACTCGTGATCGACATGGGGGCGGGCACGACCAGTTATATCGTTCTTGCCGACAACCAGTTTAAGGGTTGGGGCGTTTGCGACCTGGGAGGCGATCACATTACCAACGATCTCTCACGCGGTCTGCGCATTTCAATGGCAAGCGCGGAAAGGCTGAAGCGCGAAGAAGGAAGCGTGTGGCCTGGCTCGGCGATGCCAGGCGGGCGCATTGTGATTGAGGAGCCAGACGGCGTCTGCAAGGAAGTTGAGCGTGAGACGCTCTACTCGATCATCCGCTGCCGGGTGCGTGAGATCTTTGACCGGATGAAGGCCCACATCGAAACAAAGGAAGTGCGGTTCGATTCGCTTGCGGCGGGTGTGCATCTTACGGGTGGCGGCTCGATGCTGCGCGGGATCGACGGTTTTGCTCAGGACGTATTCGGGATACCGGCGCACCTGGCGCGCGCGAAAGGAATTAACTGGGGCGCGAGTGCGCCCGAGAGCCCCGAGTATTCGTGCGCCACTGGGCTCCTGAAACTCGGCGCAATACGGAGAGCAAATCCTGGCGACACACGGCGCCGGTACTTTTTGGTAATACCGAAGCGGGAGGCGTGATGGCGTTCATTTCACCGGCGATTTTCCGCGTAATGCATGGAAGCAATTCGACACCGGGAGAGATTTACGGTCGCCTTTTGAGCCGGGCGTGATGAATAATGCTGCCGGATGGCTGCCACACCCTTCGGGGTGATCTGCTTTTTTCGATGCCAACCGGTGGTGTCGCTCGTTCCTCGCTCGACCGACCGGCTACAAGCTGTGATGCCTCCGGCATCTCGGCGGTGGCCGCCGCCAATTGAGCGCGGTATCGACAGATCAGGAGCGCGGCAATGCCGTCAGGCTGCAGCCCCACTTTTCTACGCCAAACTTAAACACACTTTTTCGATCTGATGCGCACGTTGATCATTCCAGACCTCCACCATCGCACCGACCATGCCGATCACTGGCTGGCGACGCAGCGCCATGACCGCGCGGTGTTTCTGGGCGATTATTTCGATGATTTCGGCGATGACGTGAACGATGCGCGGCGGACGTCAATGTGGCTCCGGGAGCGGATGGAGAAAGCCGGCGATATTTTTCTGCTCGGCAACCATGATGTTTCCTACATGTATCCGCGGGACGCGCAGCTCTATTGCCCCGGCTTCACGCCGGCAAAGGCGAGGGGCATCGGCGAGGTCCTTCGGCCCGAGCACTGGCAGCGGCTTCGAATCGCGCACGCCGAGCAGGATGGCTGCTGAGCCACGCGGGGTTTGATCCGGCGTGGATCAAGGAACCCACGGTGGAGTGGATTTTGCAGCGTTGCGACCAGGCGATGCAGAACGCCAGACGCCACGTCGTGGATCCCTTGCTCGGCGCGGGAATGGATCGCGATGGCCCGCAACCCTTCGGCGGGCCGCTGTGGATGGATTGGAGCAGCCTAACGCCTATTCCCGGGATCAATCAGGTCGTGGGGCACACGCCCGGCCGCGATGTGCGAGAGAAGATGAAGCGGAGAAGCAGGAACTATTGTCTCGATGTCGGCAATAGTTCAGTCGCGGCATTGCTCGTGGACGGGAAACTGGAGATTCTGCGTGGCGCTTAAGTGGGGCGCGGGATTATGGGGTGGCGGGTTCGGCGTTCCAGACTTTGATGTCCTGGAAGAGGCCGCTCTTGCCGACGACGCCGAGTTCGATCTGGGATTTGGTGGCGTGGCCGATGCCGGGGGATTTGAAGTAGGCGACCGGTTTGCCGTCGATAGTGACGCGCATGGCCTCGCCGACGGTTTCAACGACGACGGTGTACCATTTGCCGGCTTCGAGCTTGTTCGGAAAGGTGACACTATGGGTGGCGTACACTTTGTTGATTGCGTCTTTATTTTGAGTGGGGTCCTTTTTGAGCTCGATCAGGGCGTTGCTTTGGCTGCCGTCGCGTTCGTCAGCGATGACGACCTTGTCGAGCCGGACTTGGGCGCGGCAGAGGTGGCCGTAGTGGGAGCCGGTGAAATTGCGGTCGTCGAACTCGACGTCCATCAGGGCGGCGTCGTCAAAGCGAATCTTGACCTCGACGACGCTGTCCTTGGTGGGGACGACGAGACTCTCCACGGCGGCGTGGGCCTTCACTTCGGGCTTGCCGTCGGCGGCGGGGATGTCCTTGTCGCGGACCTGGGTGCCTTTCAGCGCGCCGTTTTCGATGGCGAAGGAGGGGACGGCCTGATGCCAGATTTTGCCAAGCTCGGTTTCATGGAAGTCATCGGAAAAAAGGAGATCCTTCTTTTTGGCGATCGACTCGGCTGGGATGGAAGGAAGATCCGCTGCAAAGGCGGCGGAGGTAATGAGGCAGGAGAAGATGAAGAAGGGGCGCAAGTGCATGGAGGGTGGGTTCGGGATGATGGTTGATTCGCGCGGGAGACGTTTGATGGCGCGCGGGAGGGAAGGCTGGGAGGAACGGCGGGTAATTTCAACGACAAATGCTCGCCGCCGGCATGGACGGGATGGACGGCATGGACGGCATGGACGGCATGGACGGGATGGACGGGATGGACGGGATGGACGGGATGGACGGGATGGACGCACCGCTGACTTGAGCGGTTATCCGGCGAAGGCGCGATGGAGGGCGGCGATGTCGAGTTTTTTCATTTGCAGCATTGCTTGGAAGGCGCGCTGGGATTTGGCGGGATCGGGGTCGGTGAGCATTTCGGGCAGGACTTTGGGTACGACCTGCCAGGAGAGGCCAAATTTGTCCGCGAGCCAGCCGCACTGCTGGGCGGCTGGCGCGCCGCCTGCGGAGAGTCGTTCCCAATAGTAATCGACCTCCTCCTGCGTTTCGCACTCGATCTGGAAGGAGACGGCCTCGTTGAATTTAAAGTGAGGGCCGCCGTTGAGCGCGGTGAAGGATTGTCCGTTCAGCGTAAAGGCGACGGTCAACACTGAGCCGGGAGGTTTTCCGGGGATTTCCTGGCCGGTATCGGGATATCGGGAGATGGCGACGATCTTCGAATTTTTGAAGATGCCAGTGTAAAAGAGGGCGGCGTCTTCTGCTTGAGTGTCGAACCACAGACAGGGGCTGATTTTCGAAAACATGTTTTTTGGGGTTTAAGAGTTCGGAAGTAATTGTTCCTGGAATCGACGAACGGGGAGACCGCGCTGGGACAAACAGGAGCGAATGTTTCCCAAAAATGCGCACGTCTGCGCGATATTTTTTCGCGTGCTATCCAAGGCGCGAAGCCGCTTGCCTGCGGCAGCCTCTTCGGGACAACCTTCCCGCCATGTCTTTTGTTTCCCCGACTTCTCCCGTGCGATCCCTTGCATTCGCGGCCATCGCGGTCGCGCTTTTGCATTGGGCGCTTCCGTTCACAGCGCTGGCGGCCACGGTTGCCGAGATTCAGGCGGTGACGAAGGCCATGCAGGGGGCCGTGGATCGGGATGAAGTATCCGGCGCGGTTACGCTGGTGACGTCGCCAGACAAGATCCTGCACATGAGTGCGGTGGGCCTGTCGGACGTCGCCGCGGGCCAGCCCATGCGGGAGGACGGGCTGTTTTGGATCGCGTCGATGACCAAGCCCCTGACGGCCTCCGCGATCCTGATGCTGCAGGACGAGGGAAAGCTTTCGGTCAATGATCCCGTGGCCAGGTATCTGCCGGAATTGGCGGCGCTGAAGACCGCGGATGGGAAGCCCGGAAATCTTACGCTGAAGCATCTGCTGACTCACACCTCCGGGATGGCTGAGGCCTCGCCGGAGCAATCGCTCGCGGCGAAAAGGCTGGCGGATCTCATCCCGGCTTACGTACAGCCGCTGAAGTTCGAGCCAGGGACGAAATGGCAGTATTGCCAATCAGGCATTAACTCGCTGGGGCGAAGCATCGAGATTGTTTCAGGCAAATCGCTCCCGGATTTTTTTCAGGAGCGCCTGCTGAGTCCGCTGGGGATGAAGGATACGGCCTTTTATCCGAGCCCGGACCAGCTCGTGCGGCTCGCCAAATCGTATAAGTTGGTGAATGGGAAACTGGAGGAGGCGGCGCTCAATCCGATCGCTGATCCGGCCCGGCCAGAGCGTTTTCCCGCGGCGAATGGGGGGCTTTTCTCCACGGCCCGAGACTATGCGCGCTTTTGCCAGATGCTGCTCAATGGCGGCGCACTCGATGGGCGGCGTTACCTCAGCCCCGAGGCTGTGGCACAGATGAGCGCAGTCCAGACCGGTGACATTCATACGGGCTTTACCGAAGGCAACGGCTGGGGCCTCGGCTGCTGCGTTGTCCGCCAACCGCAAGGCGTCACTGCCGCGCTTTCTCCGGGGACCTTCGGCCATGGCGGCGCGTATGGGACACAGGCGTGGATCGATCCGGTAAAGAAGCGCATCTATATTCTCATGGTTCAGCGCGCGAACTTCACGAACTCTGACGCCTCCGAGGTCCGCCGCGCTTTTCAGGCGGCGGCGGTCGGGACTTTGGATGCGGAAAAATGACGAAAACAGAATGATCCCGCAGTCGCGGGACTTCCCTCCAGGGCCCGAGCCTCAGGAGCGGATTTGGCGGTCGGCGAGGAAATCGCTGATGCGCGCGAGTTCGCGTTCCAATTCCTCGATATCATCCGCGCTGTCGGATGGGAGGACGATGGGGAGGGATTCGTCGCGCAGCCTTCGGGCGCTTTCGGTGAGCTGGCGGACGCGACGGACGACGCGACGGTGGAAGAAATACATGGCTACGGCGCGGGTGGCGAGGCCCACCAACACCGACAGAAAAATGAGCGAATAATCCCGGCGGCTGACCGAGCGAATCTCTTCCAGGCGTTTGGACAGCAGATTCTGTTCGGCGGCGCGGAAATCGGTCAGTTGCCTGACTGTCTCGCTCATCAGAGGCTGATTCCGGGTGATGCGCGCGGTGACCTCACTTTCGCTGGCCGCGGGTGATTCGGCGCTTTCATTCAGGGCGGCCAGTGCTTCCATTCGTGCATTCACCAGCTTTTGCAGGGCGTCGAAAGCGGCGAGCTTTTCGGCGCGGCGGTTTGCTTTGGGGATGCCTTCCATGATTGTTCGAATACGGGCCATCGTCCGCGGGACGCTTTCGCGAGCCGTTTCGTAAGGCGTGAGAAAATCGGCGCGGCGGGTGAGCAATCGCGCGCGCACAGCCGCTTCCGCATCGAGCAGCGCGGTTTGGACGGTCACCAGATTC
>Ga0302319_10016734_pt1 | contig 13482 bp, 7 predicted proteins | sample Bog_T0_2_FD_203319 | JGI IMG/M metagenome (GOLD analysis project Ga0302319, IMG submission 203319) | Peat permafrost microbial communities from Stordalen Mire near Abisko, Sweden - Bog_T0_2 | ecosystem: Environmental > Terrestrial > Soil > Wetlands > Peat | place: Sweden: Abisko, Stordalen Mire...
AGTTGTTGGAGTTAAGTAGGTTAGCCAAAGTCAGTTGGAGGAGGGGCTTGCTTTTTTTGGATGGGGTATGGGGGATCGGGTTGCAGGCCTGCCTGAAGGCACGTTCAGTGGTTCGATCGATTTTCAAGTGCGGTTGCCCTGACCAGAGAGTCCTGCTTGTCGGGTTCGGGGTGTGGTGCAGGTTACGATGGAGGGATGGATGTGAGCGGTTCAATCGGGAGACGGGTGGCCTTTTTCGGGGGAAGCTTCGACCCGCCTCACGAGGGGCACCTGGCGGTGGCGCGCGCTGCGCGGGATGCGCTTGCGCTGGATACGGTGTTGTTTGTGCCGGTCGGTGCCCAACCGCTCAAGCCCGAAGGCTCCAGTGCCAGCTTTGAAGATCGGTTGGCGATGACTGGTTTGGCGGTTGCTGGGGAGGCGGGTCTCTCTGTATCGCAGCTCGATGCACCCCGGCCTCTGGCTGCACCCAACTATACCTTTGACTCGCTGGTTCGACTGCGGGCGGAGATTCCGGCGGACGGATCGCTGTTCTGCCTGCTTGGTGCGGACTCGTTCCTGAGCCTGCGTCAGTGGCACAGGGCTGCGGAGATTCCGTTCCTGGCAGCTTTGGTTGTTGCGTCGCGGCCGGGGTTGCCGCTGGATGATATGCACGCAGCCCTACCGCGAGGCCTCACGCTGAGCGCAAGCACCATTCGTCACGGCTTAGCCTGTAAGTCTATTGATCTTCGATCCTATGTCGTCAACGGACCCGATAGGGAGACGGCGCCGCTTTATGTGCTTCCAGGACTCCAGGTCGAGATCAGCGCGTCGGAAATCCGCGAGGCGGTTCGGGGAGCGATTGGGGCAGCCGACCTGTCTTCTGGAGCGGAATTGCCGCAGCTTAGCCCCGCAGTTTTGGAGTATATCCGCCGGCATAGGCTCTATCGGTAGGGGCAGGACAGGCTGCGAGCTTGCCCCTACCCGATTGAGAGACTACGATCAGGTTTGGAGAATGTTTTTTTCGAATGACAACTGAGACGCACGAACAAACCCGCATCCTTGTTCAGGCTGCAGCACAGGCCTGTGAAGATAAGAAGGGTGAAGATACCCGCATCCTTGAGCTCGATCCGATTGACGCCGGCTTGTCTGACTTTTTTCTGGTCACGTCAGCCACCAACGATCGGCAGTGCATTGCCATTTCCGACGAGATTGAGCATCGCCTCAAGAAGCAGTTTGGCGTGGTTCCCAACTCGGTGGAGGGCCGCCGGAAGGGCGATTGGGTTCTGCTGGACTATGTTGACTTCGTGGTCCACGTATTTCTGGCCGAGCGCCGCGCTTTTTACGACATTGAGCGTTTGCGGAAGTCAGCCCGCCCCTTTACGCCAGCGGAGTTTGATGCGGACTTGAAGGCAGCACTGGCTGCAAAGACCCTGGCTGCGCGGGAGAAGGCTGCGGCAAAGACGAAGAAGCCGGCGGCGAAGAAGGCCGTGGTCAAGAAAGCGGCGGTTAAGAAGCCGGTTGCCAAGAAGGCTGTTGCGAAGACCGCAGTGGCGAAAAGGGCTCCCAAGAAGGTTGCGGTCAAGAAGATCGCGGTCAAAAAGAAGGTAGCCAAGGGCTGATTCGCAGTTTTGAAGTGGCTGAAACTAAGCTCAGGTCTGGGCATTTTTAGTACGACTGGAGTCATGCCCCAGAAGGAAACGACTTCATTCCGTCCCTACGGGACGGGGTCGAAATGGGGATTACATACCCCGGGTTCCACCCGGGGCTATTCTCACCTTCTCCCTCTGGGAGAGGAAGCGGTGGGACAGCGAGTTTCATCGCTTTTGCGTCAACACTGTTGGTGGATGATTGTTGCAAAGCCTCCCGGCCTCGGGTTCCACGGCTCAGCCTTCTCTTACCGATCACTTCCTGCTGAATGCACCAAGGGCGCTCGCTTTCGCGAACGCCCTCGGTTTTTGGTAGTCCAGCAGGTTGGTGGAAAGTTAGAAGGTGAGCGTTCCGTGGAGGACGAACAGGCGTTGGGTAACGGCTGCGCCCTGGAAGGAACCGTAGGGGCTGGTGGGAGGAGCAAGCGTTCCAAAGATCTGGCCGAAGCTGTTGGGGTATTGTGTGTTGCTTGCGGGCGCTCCAAAGTTGACATCGTTGAACAGGTTGTAAGCGTTGATACCGGCCTTGAAGGTGAAGCCTTCCAGCTTGACGAACTTCTTCATCAGGTTGAGGTCGGTGTCAGCGTAGTGCGGACCGTAGAGTGCGTTGCGGCGCAGGGTGCCGAAGTAGTTCTGGTCGCCGGCGCCAACAAACTGGGTGATATCGAGGGTGGAGACGTATCCGTAGGCGCCTTCGTGAGCGTTGCCGGTGGAGTCATTCTTCAGCTTCGAAACGTTGACACCGGGTGCAGTGGCCCCGAGGAGCGTGCCGCCCAAGTTTCCAAAGGAAGCAAGCTGAGCGCCGTTGGTGATGCTGTAGGGTTCACCGGTGCGCCAGTAGACCTTGGCTCCTACGACCCATCCGCCGCCGAGGTAGTCGAGGACCTTGTTGGAGGACTTGAACGGCTCTTCGTAGACCACGTCGCCCGTGAAGTTGCTGCGCACGTCGTAGTCAGAGTTGGAGTAGTTCAGGTTGCCATAGCCAAGAGCCGGAGTGAGCTGCTGGGTGATTGCGCCGCCGTTGAAGTATTCGCCTTCACCACCGTTGGAGACCATGTCGAGCGAGTGGCTATAGGTGTAGCTGACTTCGGTGCTGAGACCGTTGCCGCTGTGCTTGAAGGTGAGGAGCGCTCCGTTGTAGTTGGAGTGACCGTTGTTGGTAAAGGCAGTAACGCGGCCGAAGCGAGGATCGGCAGGTGTGGCGCTGAAGTTGCCAAAGGTCGCGCCATTGGCCGGTGTTGCCCACTGGCCTTCGGTGAGGCCGTTCCAGAAGCCGTTGCCGAATTGACCGTCGCCGGCGTTCGCCCAGGGATTCTGGAGCACGCCGTGGTAGCCGTAGTTGCCAGCGTAGGTGATGTTGATGGAGTTGGTCCGGGAAATCTGGTGCTGAAGCTGCATGCTGTATTCCGCGTAGGTGGGCTCTTTGAACTGCCCAGGGAAATAAGCACCGATGCTGGGAGGCGAGTAGGGGACGAGCTGGTTGTACAGATCGTTCTCCATGCTGATTGCGCTGGCGCCCGACTTGAAGCCGTTCTGAGTGACAGCATTCGCCGCATCCGCATAGGCTCCGACGGTTCCGGCTCCTGAGGTGCTGAAGTTACCCGCGAAGATGGGAACGACATTGGAGTTGGGGAAGTTCTGAATGATGCTGTCGACAAAGCCGGCAGGGTAGAGATCGGTGAACAGGCCAGCGCCGCCACGAATTTCAGTGTGGTCGGTGAGGGCAAGGTTGAAGCCAAAGCGGGGCTGGAAGTTGAGGTGTTCGATGGAGGGGAAGGCGTTATCCTCCGCGTTGTTTACTGGCCCGCCTGCTGCAACATCGAACGGGCTGTTCAATCCGGGGTTGTTGGGGAACGAGCCGGTGTACGCAGCGAAGCCGCCGCGATGGGCGAGCGGGTTACCGGTGCGGTCAAAGCGGACACCCATAGTCAGCTTGAGCTTGGAAGTGACCTGGAACTCGTCCTGGCCATAGACGCCGAGGTTATAGAGAGACAGGTGCGCTGTTGGGGCTGCGATGTACGCCTTTTCGTAGACGTTGGCGCCGAACAGAGAAGAGTTGACAGATGCCTGACCGGAGACGAAGTCACCGAGCGATGCCAGCTGGGCATAGGGGAAGACGTTGAGGATCTGCGCGTCGTAGTCCGAGATGTCGTCGCGGCGGAAGTTGAAGCCGAGCTTGATGGTGTGCTTGCCCTTGATCCAACTGTAGTCATCTTCAAACTGGTACTGGGTGACGTTGCGGCCCTGGGTAAGGTAGTACGGAACGCCTTCCGCGGGCAGACCACCAGCAGCATTGACGCCGCTGCCGTCGTAATCAACGTCGGGGTTGAAGTATGCGGGAAGCTCCGCGAGGGATGCAGCGACGTTCGGCGGTCCGAAGTAGGCGGAGTACCAGTTGGCAGCGGCCACGAAGACGTTGGTCTGGGTGGGGCTGATGACATAGCTGTCGTTGAACTGGCCTTCGTATTCCGGCTGGATGGAGAGCGCGCTGAAGAGAGGATCGATGAAGCTGGTGGAGGTGGGCTGAGTGCCGCGATCCATCTTGTAGCGACCGTAGATCTTGTGCTTGTCGTTGATGTTCCAGTCGATGCGCTGGGTGTAGAGCCACTCAATATTGATGTTGTTTGCTGCTGCCTGGCCGACGAGCATGCAGGGTTCGTTGACGCCGAAGGTTCCACCGGTCAAGGTGTCAGGCATTCCCGCTACGTTACCGCAACCGAGGCCGCCGTATCCATCCTGGTTGGAGCCGTTACCGTTGGTCACGGGCGATGCACCGGCGTAGGCGGCTGACTTCTTGTAGCCGGCAAAGGCCAGGCCATAGAAGCTCTGCGAGGCCGCCGGAATGGTTGCCATGGTGTAGTTCTGAAGCTGCGGCGATGGGAAGGTGAGGAAGCCGCTGGAACCAGGCAGCACATAGTGCAGTCCTTCATAGTCAGAGAAGAAGAACAGCTTGTCCTTGATGATGGGTCCGCCGACATTGGCTGCCCACTCATTGGAGACGGCGTGGGGGCGGGTGTTGGGAAGACCCTGAAGGGCTTCGTCGTGTTCCGCGAACCAACCGTTGGCGTTCAGCAGAGAGCCGTTGTAGTTGTAGTCGGCCATGCCGTGGAACTTGTTGGTTCCGGACTTGGTGGTGTAATTGATAACCGCACCGGCCGCGCGACCGTACTGCGAGTTGTAGCCGTTCTGGATAACCGTAGCTTCGGCCAGCTCGCCCTGACCGAGGGTCAGGTTGGAGCTGCCGGAGTTGTTCAGGTTGAGGAAGGGATCCTGGTTATCGAAGCCGTTCAAGACGAACAGGTTGGAAATGCCGGGGAGGCCGTCAGAGCTGAAGTTGCCGTACGCGCCGCCGGCGTTTACGACGACACCGGGCGCCGTGAAGGCAACCGTTGTGACATCGCCACCGGGGGTGGGTAGTTCGTCGATCTGCTGCTCGGTGAAGGTTGTGGCGAGGGCCACGTTCTGGGTGTCGACCAGAGGCAGGGCGGTCGAAGTGACTTCGACGATGGTGTTGCTGCCGGTGGGCGTGACCTTGATGTCGGCTGGGACCGAGGTTCCGAGGATCACGGTCACCTGGAGGGTGTCCGACTTGAGGCTCTCTGCGGCAGCGGTGATCTTATAAAGACCAGGCTTGAGCAGCCCAACCGTGTAGCGGCCTTCGCCGTTGGACTTTACGGTTTGCTTGGACTGTGTTGCGGTGTCGGTGACGATTACTGTTGCCCCAGGAACTACCGCTCCGGTTGCATCGGAAACCGTGCCGCTCACCGCGCCCGTTGTAGCGGACTGGGCGAGAGCGACCGGGGCCGTGGTATTCGCCAGGATGCCGGCGACGGCCAGAAGACTCAGCCCTAAGACCGCATGCTGCAATCGAGAAAATCGCATCGAAACTCCTCCAATTTTAGTGGGGAACGGAAGGGCTTTGAGAGAGCGCTTTCGTTCCGTTTAATACGCTGCTGCGTTTCGGCGGGGGACCGATTCGCAATTGAGATACAAAAAGACTGAAATCGTTAATGAGAAGAGGAATTATTCAGGCTTCATCCCCATGGACTGCTAAAAATATCCAATCCCAGGGAACTCCAGGGACTACTTGCCACACTCCTATATGCATGACGGATGCCATTCCTGCGAAGCGTCGAAAATAATGTTGTAGTGATTGAAAATAAACGAGTTGGTAACAGGACGTTCACAGGGTGGTGGGTGGTGCGATATGAAATTGCGTATTATTTGGCCGGGGTATTCCAAAAATAGCATTTGGTGGATAGTTAGGGGGGTATCTGGATGAGGGCGGAGAGGAGATGGGCGGGGTGGTTGCGGTATTCTCCTCCCCATGGACCTCACGCTCGCGCATATCGGTGCCCGTCCGGGGTCGAAAGACCCTTTTGAGGGGATGATTCAGGTGTATCTTGAACGCTGTTCGGCATTTGCGCGGTGCCACACGGAGGCGTTCAAGAGCGAGGATGCGTTCTTTGATTGGGCGGGGAAACGTCAGGGGCGGACGCAGCCGGCCTTGGTGTTGCTGGACAGCCGGGGGCGGTTGTTGACGTCGGAGGCGTTTGCGGCCTGGCTGGGCGGGCGACGGGATGAGGGGGCTCAGCATGTGGTTTTTGCGATTGGGCCGGCGAGCGGGTGGACGGAGGCCGCACGGGCGAGGGCGAACCTGTTGCTTTCACTGGGGCCAATGACGCTGGCTCATGCGCTGGCCAGGCTGGTGCTGGCGGAGCAGATCTACAGGGCCTTCACGATTCTGTCGGGGCATCCTTACCACTCGGGACACTAATCGGGTGACAGTTGCGGGTCCGCGGCCCTTGACCCGCATTGGAAGACTGAAATCTGTAACCTGTAACCTGTAATCTGGTTTCTGCTATGACTGATTCGCGTCGAGGACTTCTACTGATCAATACCGGGCCGGGCAAGGGCAAGACGACCGCGGCTATGGGCACAGCACTGCGCGCGGTGGGCAACGGCATGAAGGTTCTGATGCTGCAATTTCTGAAAGGCTCGTGGCACTATGGCGAACTGGACGCTGTGCAGGCGTTTGGTTCCAACTTTGTGATGAAACAAATGGGGCGGGGCTTTGTTAAGGTGGGCGGCGCGGAGACTGATCCGGAAGACATGCGGATGGTGGAGGCTGCCTGGGCTGAGGCACGTGCGGCGATCTACTCCGGCGAGTGGGACATGGTGGTGCTGGACGAAATCAACTACGCGATCGGCTACGGGATGCTGGACCCCGCGGTTGTAGCGGACGCCCTGCGGGACCGCCCGGAGATGGTGCATGTAATCTTGACCGGGCGCAATGCGCATCCGCTTCTGGTGGAGTTGGCGGACACGGTTACGGAGATGCGCGAGGTAAAACATGCTTACCAGAAAGGCATTCTGGCCCAGCGCGGCATAGAATACTGAAAGGCAGTGGTCAGTTGTCAGTTGTCAGAATGCCGACTGCGACAGAGCATGGACTGATCGCTGACAACTGTTCATTGTCCACTGTATTTCGGAGAGTTTTCGATGTCCTGGTTCAAGCGAGATGATGGCGAATACGAATCCGGGTCCGGCGGCGATGGCGCAGCGGATAACGGTGAAAGAAAGGTCCGCACGGAGGGTCTTTGGACCAAGTGCATGGGCTGCCGGCAGACCATCTGGAAGGCCGACATCGAAGCCAATCTGAATGTATGCCCGAAGTGCCAGCATCACTTCAAGATTGGCGCGCGTCAACGCATCGAATTGCTGCTGGAGCCGGGATACGAACTGGTTGACGGCGGCCTGCGGTCTACCGATCCGCTAAATTTTACGGACATCAAGCCCTACAAGAAGCGCCTGGTTGCGGCGCAGCAGGCTACTGGCCTGGACGATGCGATTCTGAACGCGGTGGGGCAGCTTGGCCAGCACTCAGTTGTGGTGAGCGCCATGGAGTATGGGTTTATTGGCGGGTCAATGGGCGCGGTGGTGGGCGAGACGATTGCCCGCGCTGCGGATCGCGCGCGGATTGGGCGAAAACCGCTGATTGTGGTTGCCGCCTCAGGGGGCGCGCGCATGATGGAAGGCGTGGTGAGCCTGATGCAGATGGCGAAGATTTCGACCGCGCTGGCGCAACTGGACGATGCGAAGGTGCCCTACATCTGCGTGCTGACCGATCCGACCACGGGCGGGGTTACTGCGAGCTTTGCGATGCTGGGGGACTTGAACATTGCCGAGCCGGGCGCGCTGATAGGATTTGCCGGGCCGCGGGTGATTGAGCAGACCATTCGGCAGAAGCTGCCGGAGGGATTTCAGCGGTCGGAGTTTCTGCTGGAAAAGGGCTTTCTGGATGCGGTGGTCCATCGACGCGACTTGAAGTCTTATTTGAGCCGCGCGCTCGACTTCCTCAAGGCTCCGGCCGTACCTTCCTGAATCCCGTCACTACGTGGGGATTAAAAGCGATCTTTCTGCACTTTCTTGCGATCGGAAATCCCGAAAACCATAGATAGTCCCCGATTTCCACACAATCGATTGCGCTAGCCAGTTGCGATCCGGCAGGACTGCACCATTTTTGGGGCAAGATTTGCCTGGAAGTGACCTAATCCCCGCTCAAATCGCGCATTTGAGGTGTTTTTGTTGTTTTCTGGGGTTTGGAGCGCTAATTGCTCATTAAAAGGCCAGACACCGTACCAACCTGTTCCTGAGCGGGAGCCTCAACCGAGGATCCACGGCATTCGTGTGTTCGCGAGACGGTCTTCATCACACAGGTCGTTCGAAATGCAATTCCTTCAATTTCCGACTAAACGAAAGGAATGTCCTTATGATTTCATTTAGCACGAAAGTCAGGGCACTGTTGCTCTCCGCCCTTCTATCTACCGGACTTGCCGTCACCACGCTGGCACCAACGCCGGCCATGGCGCAGGCTGATCTCGGATCGGTCTCTGGTGTGGTCACAGACAGCAGCGGCGCGGTCATCGCGCACGCCGTTGTGACCATCACCAACAAAGACACCGGCGCCTCCCATTCCGCGACCACCAACGGGAAGGGCGAGTTCAACATCCCGCAGTTGGTTCCGGCCAGCTACGCGGTGACGATTACAGCCTCCGGCTTCGCTTCCGCCTCGCAGACCCTCTCGGTCACGGTAGGGTCCGAGAATACATTCAATGCTCGCCTGGCCGTTTCCGGCGGCAACACGGTTGTTACCGTGGCCGCGGATGATTTTGCCGGCGTGCAGTTGGAAAAGCCTGAAGTCTCAGCGGTTATCGAGACGGACCAGATTCTGAACCTGCCCACCCCTGACCGGAATCCTTACGCTCTGGTCGCGTTTTCAGGCAGCTTGTCTTCCGATCCCACCGCAACCAGCCGCGGGGTTGGGTTCAACATCGCGGGCAGCCGTTCGACCTCCGTGGACATCCTGCTGGACGGCGTGGAAAACACCGACCTTTATGCAGTGGGCATTGGCCAGACAGTTCCTCTGGATGCGACTTCCGAGATCCGCATTGTGACCTCGAACTCCGGCGCCGAGTACGGCCGTGGATCGGGCGCGGTCAACGTTTCCACCAAGTCCGGGTCCAACCAACTGCATGGTTCCGCTTACGAATACAACCGCATTTCGACGTTTGGTTCAGACGGCTATAACAACAACGCTCTGTATGCCGCCGACCCGACGGGCGTTACCGCCAAGCCACGCTACACGCACAATCAGTTCGGCTATTCAATCGGCGGACCGATCAAGCGGGACAAGCTGTTCTTCTTTTCCTCGACCGAATGGACCCGCATCCGCAGCGCTGAAAACGTAGTCGCCGTGGTTCCAACTCCGGACCTGATCGGGTTTGCGGCCGCCAACACGCAATCGTTCTTTTCGACCTACGGCAAGCTCGTCCATCCGATCAATGGTCAGACCTACACTGGCGCCGACATCGCTGCCAGCGGTCTTTGGGCCTCTGACCTCGCTACCCTGGCACAGACCAACCCGGCCATCATGACCACGACTCTGTTTGGCCAGTCCATCTACCAGGTTCCCGCAGATTCTGGAGGTGGCAGCCCAGTGAACGAGTGGATCAGCTTTGACCGCGCCGACTGGACCATCAACCAGAACACCTCGCTGTTCGGCCGTTATATTCAGGAAAGCGCAATCAACCCCGCCGGCGACGTGAACAGCAGCCCCTATGACGGCTACAACACCGCTCAAACGCAGTTCAACCACAGCCTCGAGATCTCGCTGAGCAAGGCCTTCAACTCTTCGCTGGCCTCTACGACCAAGGTGCTCGGATCACGCCTGAACAATGCGCAACCTCTGGGCAGTGCGCCTGTAGGTCCCACGCTCTACGTCAACAGCGCGTCGGCGATCGCACTGGGCGGAAGCGACATCAACTTCCCCGGCTACTCGCAAACTGCTCCCGGAAACGCTCTTCCTTTCGGCGGACCACAGAACTTCATTGAAGCGGGTGAAGACCTGGCATGGACCAAAGGGAAGCACCAGTTCACCTTCGGCGGCTCGTTCCTGTTCATCAAGGACAACCGCACTTTTGGCGCGTATGAAGAGGCTGTAGACGCACTGGTGCAGAGCGGATCAAAGGGTGCGCTCTCGAACTTCATTAATGGCGGACTTGGATATCTCAACGTGGCCATCAACCCGAACGGTGTGTATCCCTGCACTCGCAGCATCGCGACCGGCGCTTACAACATTGACCCGTCCTGCGAGATTCAGCTGCCTGCCACATCGCCCAACTTCTCTCGCTCCAATCGTTATCAGGATGGATCGGCGTACGCCTCCGATTCCTTCAAAGCCACCGACCACCTGACCCTCATCGGCGGGCTGCGCTGGGAGATTTATGGGCCACAGCACTCCCAGAAGGCCAGCAACGACGCCAACTTCTTCTTCGGCAGCGGCAACGACGAGTGGGACCAGATTCGCAACGGCCAGATTCTTACCCGCGAAAACGCTCCCGGCGGGAAGCTCTGGAACCTGAATAAGCTGCAGTTTGCTCCGAAGCTTGGCTTTGCCTACGATCCATTTGGGAACGGCAAGACCAGCATCCGCGGCGGCTACGGCATCAGCTATGAGCGCAACTTCAACAACGTGACCTTCAACGTGATCCAGAACCCGCCGAACTACGGCGTGGTTGCCTTTACCACTGCCGACAACAACGGGCAGCTGATTCCGATCAGCAACAATAACTTCTCAACCTTCGGCACGGGAACGGGCGCGAAGTACCTGCCCAACGTCACTCTGCGCGCCGTCGATCCCAAGATCAAGCCGGCTTATTCTGAGAATTGGAGTCTCTCCGTCGAGCACCAGTTGAAGGGCACCACGGCCAGCATCTCCTATGTGGGCACGCGCGGCATTCACAATTACTCCATTGCCAATATCAATCGCTCTTTCTCAGGGGTGAATTACCTGGGCGACCCGGACGCGAATTTCAACCTCTCGAACCGCACCAATATGCAGTACTCAAACGTCAACTGGCGCGGCGCGGATGGAGACAGCTACTACCACGGCCTGACTGGCGAGCTGCGCAGTGCCGATTTGCTGCAGACCGGTCTGACTGTGCGCGCCGACTATACCTTCTCGCACTCGGTAGACAACACGAGTTCCACGTTTACCGATGGCGGTTCCAACGACGATAACCTGGGTTACCTCGATCCGTTCAACAAGGCTTTGGATCGCGGCGCATCGGACTTCGACCAGCGTCAGCGCGTGGCTATCGCCATGTTCTGGGTGGTGCCTTTCGGCCAGCACATGAACGATGCCGGCAAGGCCCTGGTAAGCGGCTGGACGGTTTCAACCACCTTCAACGCGCAGACAGGCAACCCGTACTCGATATTCGATTGCGAATACGCGGTTACGGTCTGCCCGCGGGCCAGCTTCGTCACTCCTCAGTCAAGCAAGAAGACGCGCGATCTGGTCGACCTCTCAAGCCAGCCCGGCTACGGCCCCAACACATACTCGTTCAAGACGCTGCCGACATACATTCCGGGCACCAACTACAACGAGCAGGTGAACCCGATTGTCAACGAGTATTATGGGGGCGACCAGGCCAGCGTGGCCGACTACGCGGCGGGCAGCGATACTCCGATCTGCAGCGGTCTCTACGGCGCCAATTGCGCGTGGGTGCCCGGCATGACCCATCGCAACTCGTTTCTCGGACCCGGCTCATGGACCCAGAATCTCGCCGTGCTCAAGGACTTCAAGGTCCATGAGCGCTATGACCTGCAAGTAAAGGGCGAGTTCATTAACGTGTTCAATCACGCTAACACCTATCTGAACCTGGGCGGATCGAACGATGTGTCCAGCTACACGGATATCCTGGCCTACAAGAGCGGCAACCGGAACACGCAGCTCTCCATTCACCTGGCATTCTAGCTGGGTGTTTTTAGTGGACCCCGAAGGCCGCGGCGCAAGCCGCGGCCTTTCTTTCTGCCTTCGACGGAGGACATGGTCGGGGGCTAATAGGCTAGACTGTTGCCCTTGAGAAGAACGCAAAGGACAACACGATGCGCAACCGAACGAACCCTTTCTGCATGGGCCTTGCCCTGCTGCTTGCTGTAACTTCCGCAATCCACGCACAGAGCTTTACATCGATTCCAGCGCTGCCGTTCGACACCGGCGGACCTGTGATTCGTGCGCACAGTGAAACGCTCAAACCCTTCACGGTGGCCGGGGAGCGCGGGGTTGTGCTGGGGCAACAGGACGGGACGTTTGAGGCATGGGTGCTGCCGGTCAAGCTGCTTTCGCACCTGACGATCGAGGCGAATGTCGAAGGCTACTCAGTGCCGATTGATGTGAATCAGCAGTCGGCGGAGATTGAGGTGCGGCCGGACCGGACCACGATTACTTACTCCCACATTGCGTTCACGGTTCGGCAGATCGTGTTTTCGCCGGATGACGCGGATACGGGTACGGGGCCGATGGTGTTGTTTGAGTTTGACTGCCTGCATCCGACGGACTTTACGTTTCGGTTTACACCGGAGATGCGGTGGATGTGGCCGGAGCGGAACGAAGGTGTGCCGGGAGCGGAGTGGGTTGCGGGGAAGGGTGGAGCGGGCGGGTTTTATGTGCTGCACTCGGATTATCCGGACTTTGCGGGGGCGGTGACGATTCCGGGGGCAGAGCCGGGGATTCTGGCCCCGTATCAGGAGCGGCCGCAGGTGTTTGCGGTGGAGTTGAAGCTGCATGTTGATCCGGCGCGGGATCGGGGGCGGCTGTTTCCGTTGTTGATGGCGGTTGGAACGAATGTTGCGGCGGCGAAGTCGGTGGCTTTGGGCGGGACGCTGGCGGAATTGAACGCTGGAATCGCGGCGAGCTATAAGGCGCACGAGGAGAGTTACCGGAAGCTGCTGGCTAACTCGACGACGATTGAGACTCCGGACAAGGCGCTGAATGAGGCATTTCAGTGGGCGACGATTTCGATTGAGCAATTGAAGACGAAAGCGCAGGTGACTGGCGAAACTGCGCTGGTCGCGGGGTATTACTCGTCGGGGGATTCGGCGCGGCCGGGGTTTGGGTGGTTCTTTGGTCGCGATGCGCTTTATACGCTGTATGCGGTGAATGGGTATGGGGACTTCGCGCTGTCGAAGAGCGAGTTGGAATTTCTGATTCATCGCCAGAGGGCGGACGGCAAGATTATGCATGAGTATTCGCAGACCGCGGCGGCGATTGACTGGCAATCGTTCCCGTATATGTATGCGGCGGCGGATGCGACACCGCTGTTTCTGCTGGCTGTGGAGGACTATGTGAAGGCGAGCGGAGATACGGCGTTTTTGACGGCGAATCGCGAGGCGGTTGAGAAGGCGTGGGCGTTTGAGATTGATCCCGCGCACGACACGGACCATGATGGGATCTACGACAACTCGCAGGGGACTGGATGGGTGGAAAGCTGGCCGGGCGGGATGCCGCACCAGG
>Ga0302319_10016736_pt1 | contig 13482 bp, 5 predicted proteins | sample Bog_T0_2_FD_203319 | JGI IMG/M metagenome (GOLD analysis project Ga0302319, IMG submission 203319) | Peat permafrost microbial communities from Stordalen Mire near Abisko, Sweden - Bog_T0_2 | ecosystem: Environmental > Terrestrial > Soil > Wetlands > Peat | place: Sweden: Abisko, Stordalen Mire...
AGCTCTGCCGTAAGCGCTGCCGTGGTGCTGAAGACCGAGATACTCGATCCCTCCGGCAAGCTGGTGGGTGAGTACACTACGCCGCAGACGATTGGCCCCGGAGCGCTCGTCACAGTCGATCAGAGTGGGGATGTGCATTCGCCGGACCTGTGGTCGCCGGAGACGCCGAAGGTCTACACTGCGGTCAGCCGCGTGTATGTGAAGAATCAGGTGCAAGACGAGTTCCGCACCGCGTTCGGCATCCGCTGGTTCACCTGGACTGCCGATGAGGGGCTGACCTTCAACGGTAAACACCGCTACTTCCATGGCGCCGATGTGCACCAGGACCATGCCGGATGGGGCGACGCAGTCACCAATGCCGGCGCCCGGCGCGACGTGGCCATGGTAAAGCAGGCCGGCTTCGATTTCATCCGCGGCTCTCATTATCCGCACGATCCGGCGTTCGCGAATGCATGTGATGAGTACGGAGTCCTCTTCTGGTCCGAGAACGACTTCTGGGGCATCGGCGGTTACAAGGGCGACGGCTATTTTAACGCCAGCTCGTATCCGGCCAAGGAGGACGACCAGACTCCGTTTGAGGCGCACGTTCTCGAGAGCCTGGGCGATATGATCCGCATCAATCGCAACCATCCTTCGATCATCGCGTGGAGCATGTCGAACGAACCCTACTTCTCACCGGCGTCCGTGTTGCCGAAGGTGCGGGCCCTGCTAGCGAAGGAAGTAGCACTGAGCCACGAGCTGGACCCCACGCGGCCGGCGGCAATTGGCGGAGCGCAGCGCGGAAGCATCGACCTGATCGGCGATGTGGCCGGCTACAACGGCGACGGAGCGCGACTCTTCATGCATCCCAAAGTCGCGAATGCCGTCACGGAATACGGCTCGGCGAAGGAGAACCGGCCGGGAACCTATGACCCCCATCTGCGCGACCTCGCAGGACAACCCGAATACCCATGGCGCGGGGGCCAGGCTATCTGGAGCATGTTCGACCATGGCTCCGTCGCAGGCGCAGAAGGCACGACGGGCATCGTCGATTACTTTCGGCTGCCGAAGCGAGGCTGGTACTGGTATCGCAATTCGCTGGCCCATGTGCCTCCGCCAGAATGGCCTGCTGAAGGCGTGCCAGCGGCCCTCAAGCTTACTGCAAGTTCGTCCACAATCGAGCACGCCGATGGCACTGACGATGTTCAGCTGATCGTCACCATAGTGGACTCGGCCGGTAAACCAATCAGCAATACGCCGGACGTCACTCTGCGCGTTGTGAGCGGACCGGGAGTCTTCCCTACCGGCAAGAGCATCGTCTTTCGCAATGGCACCGACATCCCCATTCTGGATGGCCAGGCCGCGATTGAGTTTCGCTCCTATTGGAGCGGCTCGACGGTGATCGAAGCTGCCTCGCCCAACCTTCCCTCCGCGCGGATCACCATCACATCGCGGAATGCTCCGGTGTACATTGCGGCCAAGACGCAGGAGGCCGTCCCGGGGCCCTACGTCCGCTTCGTCTCCACGCGCGCGGCCGGCGATGAGGTCGCCAACATCACCCTCGACCGGCCGACGAATGCAAGCAGTATGGCGCCTGACCACCAGTCTCGATTGGCCTCCGATGGCGACCCACGGACATACTGGTCTGCCGCGCCAGATGCTGCTGGCCCGCAGTGGTGGGAGAGCGACCTTGAGGGAGTCTACACGTTGTCTTCCGTTACGCTTCAATTTGCGCATGCCGGCGGCTACAACTACGAGATCCAGACCTCGACTGACGATCGGATGACGTGGCACACAGCAACGCGGGGCGAGGTGCAATTCACCGGGACGCCGGTCACGGTGCAGCTCCCAGGCAGCACCCGTACCAGCGGCATCCGCATCGTCTTCGATCGAACTCCGGAGGGCACTCCCGCCTCGCTCGCCGAAGTCCAGGCACGAGGGGCCCGCGCCCGGTGATCAGTCAGGTTGATCCTCCATAGCTCCTCAATCTACTTTGCGGCAGCCGGCGAGAGGGTGACTGCGACTTCCTGCGATAGGCCGTCGGTGATCGTGACTGGGCTGGAGGTGAAGGTGACGGTGGCGGGCTTTAGGCCATCGCGGGTGGCTGTAACCTTGACGGTTCCCGGCGTGAGCGTGGAGCGAATAGCAACGCGATTGATGCCGTCTTCAGTGTTGAGATAGAGATTGTTGGTAGTGTCTGTCTTGCCGGAGTTGTAACCGCCGCGCCAGATGGCAGGAGTGGGGCCGGCTGTGCTGGTGGCGTCCATGGTGAAGTCGACACGTGCGTCGTCAGTGGGGCAACGCTCGCCTTTGGCGTCGACGACTTCAAAGTCGATAAGAGCGTAGTCACCGCCATCGGCGCGCATGCCTCCCGGTGCAGTGTGGAGGGTGAGTTTGATCGCAGCGGGCGGCCCGGCGGTTCGGAGTTCCTGCGTCGCGACTACGGTCTTACCCTTGTAGCCGACGGCCTTGATCGTGCCGGGCGCGAAGGCGATGTCGGGGAAGGTGTACAGATAGCCGTTCTCGGGCGTAGTGAGCTTGCCTTTGGATACACCGTTGACGAAGAGTTCGACCGCGTCGACGTTGTTGGCGACGACGTACATGGGCTTGACGGTCTTGGAGCCGTCGGGCTGAGTGAGCGGGTAGCTCCAGTGGCCGATGATGTGGATGTCGGGCTTCTCGTTCTGCATGACGCGCTCGACGAAGTAGATCTCCTTGGGCAGGCGCACGGCGTCGACCTTGCCGCTAACGCGGGCGACTTCACTGGTGTCCTGACGGCCGTCGGCGTTCTCGTCGGTGAAGTAGATGGAAGAGTAGGCGGCGAACTTGGAGTGATCGGGGTCAGTATTGGAGATGCGGTTGGAGTAGAACATCCAGTAGCGCTTGATCTGCGCCAGGGCGAAGGTCTCGGAGTTGTAGTTCCAGGTATCGGTGGGACCTTTTTTGAAGCCGTAGTAGGGCGGCGAATCGTTGTCCCAGAAGCGGCGTGCGCCTTCGTCGCGGAAGTCTTCCGTCTCGATGATGGGTTCGCGGTCGCGGATTTCGGTGTTGTAGGGGCCGGCGAGCATGGTGCCCCACCACTCGGCTGCCGCCACGGCGCCCGGTTCGCGGAGGGATCGGCAACCCATGACGCGGCCGCCGTGGGGATCGACCTCTTTACGGAGGGCGACCATCTGCTCCATCTGCGGGCCGGTGACGCCGGTGTTGCCGGCTTCCCAGAAGAGGATGCTGGGGTTGTTGCGCAGATAGATGATCGAGTCGCGCATGACTTCGGCGCGCTGGTCCCACTGGCGGCCCATGCCGTCTTCTTCCTTGTCTGCGGCTGGGGCGACCTCGACGATGCCCATGCGGTCGTAGGATTCGACGTCGACCTTTTGCGGCGTGACGTGCATCCAGCGCATGTAGTTGGCGTGGTCGTCGCGGATCATCTGCGCGGTGAAGTCGTGCATCCACTCGGGGTAGCCCGCGCCTACGCCGGCCCATTCGTCGGCCGAACGCTCGGAGAATCCCTTGAGGTAGACAAACTTGTCGTTGATGTAAACGCCGCCGGTGCCAACGCCTCCCTTGAACTCGGTCTTGCGAAAGCCGGTCGTCGTCTTCACGACGTCTACCACCTTCCCATCCACCGCCAGCATCGAGTACACGTCGTACAGGCTCGGCTCATCCGGACTCCAGAACTTCGCGCCGGTCAGCGGCGCCGTCGCCGTAAGCACCGTCTTCGCGCCTTGCAGCACATCCGTATTGGTGCCTTGCATCGATGCCCGCACCACGCCGTCCCTATCCACCACAACCGCCGACAGCGACACCTGCGTACTGGGCGCTCGCCGGTCGGCCGTCGCGTTATGCACCTGCGACTCTACCGTTACATCGCAGCTCTTCCCCGCAATGTTGTAGTTGGTGCAGTAGATGTATGTGCCGGTTGTGCCAAGACCGTAGTAGAGAGGCAACGTCTGATAGACCTTCCCCGTCACATGCAGCCACACCCGCCGATTGATGCCGCCAAAGTCGGGGTTGAAGTCATTGGCATTCCATCGGTAAGGGACGTCCGTCGCCCGCTCGTGATAGGCCGTCGTGTTGTCCACACGCACGGCGAGAACATTGTCCTGGTCGCCGAAGTGAACGCCGGACGTGAGATCGATGCCATACGCGGTCACTCCGTTCTCATAAAGTCCATAGGGTCTGCCGTTCAAATAAATCTCGCCCGCCTGCCGCATCCCTTCAAATTCGATAAATACCTTCGAGCCCGCGGCCTCGGCAGGCAGCTTGAAGTGCTTCCGGTACCAGCTGATGCCTTTGTAAGTCCCGCGATCGCCGCCGCTGTGGTCGATGATGACGCGGAACGAGTCGACGTCATTCATGGTGTGCGGCGTGCTGATGGTCTCCCACTTCGAATCGTCAAAAGCGACCTCCTGCGCCCCCACAATGTCGCCCTTCGTGAACCTCCAGTTCGCGTTGAAGTTGTACGTCGTCCGCGCCGTCGCGGGCGTGGCGAACTTTGTGCCGACAGCCGGTGGCGGTGGCGGGGGCAACGGAGCGGGCGTCGGCTCGGCGGCGGGTGGGGGAGGGCGCCGGGCGCGAGGCTGTGCGGGAGCCTGACCGGAGGGCTGCGCGCCAGCGGGGGTGTCAGTCTGACTGGGAACCTGGGCGACGGCGCACACGGCGAGGGCGAGAGCGAGGAAGGGCAGGAGTGCGGTTGGCTTCATGGCGAGTAAGTCTATCCGGTGAGAGAATGCGTGGCAAATTGAGCGGCAAGGTCCGCCACGGTGTTTGGGATACGTGCGGGGTTCGCAGGAAGTTTCCGCACCATGCTCTGATCGACCAAGCCTCGGCTGATAATGCCTCATTTGGCACTAAGACCATTTTCGGCATCTTGCCTGGCGGAGTTGTTCTGTTCAAAAGCCTGATTGTGTATAGTAGAGCCCGACTGAAGAGGCCCCAATGAAACTGATCGAAGCCGTAACAGTGGCGCTCGTCCTGCTGACGGGGATTGCGCGCGCGCAACCGATTCCGGCGCATCCGGTTTTGCCGTATCAGAACGCGCAGCTTCCTGCAGAGCAGCGCATCACCGATCTGCTCCAGCGCATGACCATCGAAGAAAAGCTGGCAATGTTGGGCACCGATCCAACAGTGCCGCGACTGGGCATCGTCGGAACAAATCATGTCGAGGGACTGCACGGGCTTGCGCTTGGCGGCCCGGGAGGATGGGGCGGGCGCGGCCTGGTCACGCCAACGACGCAGTTTCCCCAGTCCCGAGGGCTTGGCCAAACCTGGGACCCCGACCTGCTCCGCCAGGCCGCCGCCGAAGAAGCGTATGAGACGCGCTGGGCCTTCAACAAGTACCACAAGGGCGGGCTGGTCGTGCGCGCTCCCAACGCAGACCTGAGCCGCGATCCGCGCTGGGGCCGAAGTGAAGAGTCTTATGGTGAGGACCCGTATCTGGTCGGGACGCTGGCCACGGCATTCTCGGAGGGGCTGCAGGGCAACAACCCGAAGACATGGATGACCGCATCACTGCTCAAGCACTTCCTGGCAAACAGCAACGAAGATGGCCGCGACGGCTCCAGCTCCGACTTCGACGACCGCCTCTTTCACGAGTACTACGCCGTGCCGTTTCGCATGGCGATCGAGGATGGTCACGCCAACGCCATGATGACCTCGTACAACGCATGGAACAAAGTGCCTATGGGCGCCAACCCCGTGCTGCGCGATGTGGTGATGAAGGATTGGGGTTTCGACGGCATCATCTGCACCGACGCTGGCGCGCTGGGCAACATGGTGCGCGCGCATCACACCTATGCGACCATGCCTGAGGCCGCCGCCGCAGCCATCCACGCCGGCATCAATCAATTTCTGGAGAACGCAACGAAGCCCGTGCAGGACGCGCTGACACAGGGCCTCATCAAGGAATCCGACATCGACGAGAACCTGCGCGGGGTCTTTCGTGTAATGATCCGGCTGGGAATGCTCGATCCACACGCGGACGAGCCCTATGCGCATATCGGCTTCGACACGCCAGCCGGCACCGCCGGTGTGGATGACCCCTGGCTGTGGCCCAGGAACAAAGCGCTGGCGCGCAAGGTGACCGACGAATCCATTGTGCTGCTGAAGAACGAGGGCAACCTTCTCCCGCTCAAGGTCGCGACCCTAGAGCGAATCGCCGTGATCGGGCCTGTCGCGGACAAGGTTGCGCTCGACTGGTACAGCGGAACGCCGCCGTTTGCCATCACGCCTTTGGCGGGGATTCGCGAGCGTGTCGGAAAAACTGCGGAGGTTACATATTCTGACGGCTCCGACTATGCAGCGGCGGCAGAGCTGGCAACTAAAGCCGACGTCGCCGTAGTCATCATCGGCAATCATCCAACCTGCGATGCCGGGTGGGCCAAGTGTCCGTTGCCCAGCGACGGCAAAGAGGCGATCGACCGCAAGACCCTGACGCTCGAGCAGGAGCAACTCGCAAAAGCCGTGCTCGCCGCCAATCCAAAGACCATTGTCGTCCTGCAGGCGAGCTTTCCGTTCACCACTACCTGGACGCAAGAGCACGTTCCCGCGATTCTGGAGATGACTCATAACAGCGAAGAGCAGGGCGAAGGGCTCGCCGACGTTCTCTTTGGCGACTACAACCCGGCAGGCCGTCTGACTCAGACCTGGGTCGCGTCGATGGACCAGTTGCCACCCATGATGGACTACGACATCCGCAACGGGCGAACCTACATGTACCTCGGCAGCAAGCCGCTGTACGCGTTCGGATATGGCCTCAGCTACACGAAATTCACGTACTCAAACCTGCACGTAAGCGGCGCGCACCTGGCGAAGGACAGCACGGCAAGCGTCAGCGTGGACGTGAAGAATGTCGGGACGCGAGACGGCGACGAGGTGGTGCAGCTCTACGTTGCCCACATCGGCTCAGCCGTCGCCCGCCCGCAGCAGGAACTGAAGGGCTTCCGCAGAGTGACGGTCCGCGCTGGCGAGACCCGTACCGTGACGATTCCACTGAAGACTAGCTCGCTGGCATATTGGGACGGCAAAGACTTCGCTGTCGAGAGCGACAATGTGGAAATTCGCGTGGGCGGCTCTTCCGATGCAATTGCCTTGCGCAAGCAGATCAAAGTCGGCGAGTGACGATCCAATATCGAGGCGGGAAGCCGGAAGTTACCCCCTGCTGTTTCGGTTTGCGCAAATCGCCTTCGCGCTTCGAGATCTCTACGCGATCGGCGTACCGGCGGCCTGGTAAACACGCTCTATGGCGACGAGGTCCTTCAACCCTTCCTCGCCCGGCGACTTTGGCTGCGTATTGTTGCGAATGCACGCCGCGAAGTGTTCGCCTTCCAGCGCCAGTTGGAAGTGGCCCGTGCCTGTTCCGGTCTGGTCGAAGGTCTTGTCTCCGGCTTTTCCCGTTAGATGGATACCTCCGCCACCGAAGGCCGGGCTCAGCGAAATATAGCCTTGATCGCCGTGGACGCTGAGTGTCATCGGACCAAACTGGCCATAGGAACACCCGCACGACGCGACGATCCCCGACGGAAACTTCATTGTCCATTCCGCCGACTGCTCGACCTCCTTGAAGCGGGGGTCGTCCTTGTCTCGGGTGGCGACCACTGCGGTAAACTCCGAGGGCTCCTCCTGAGTGAGGTAGCGAATGCCGTTCAGCGGGTAGATACCCAGGTCCATCATTGGACCGCCGCCGCCATATTGCTTTGTCTGCCGCCATCCAAGCACCTGGGATTGCAGCATACTTCCGCGAAACGACTGCACTTTCCCCAGCGCTCCGGAACGGACGATGTCGAACGCCTGCTGCCACACGGGATCGTACTGCATGCGATACGCGATCATCAGTTTACGGCCCGCCTTGCCACAGGCGTCGATCATGGTGCGGCACTCGGCGCTGGAGATCGCCATCGGCTTCTCGCACAGAACGTGTTTGCCAGCCTGCGCGCCGCGCAGCGTGTACTCGCAGTGCATGCTGTTGGGCAGCCCGATATACAGCGCTTCAACGTCCTTGTTCTCGCGAATTCGGTCGAACGTCTCATAGGTATAGATGGAGCTTTTAGGAATGCCATACATCTGCGAGAACTGCACCCCCTTGGTCTCAGGATGCCCAGTCACCAGCGCGGCGATTCTCACCGTCGGCGAGTTGGCGCACGCCTCCATAAACGCCGTGGAGATCGACCCGATCCCGACGACGGCGTAGCCAACCGGTTTCTGAGCGGGGGCGTCGCTCTGGGCCAACACATTCGGCAGCCGCATGGAAGCCGCGGCCAAAGTGGACAATTTGGTGAAGTCACGCCGGTTCATACATCCTCCAGGGACATAGAGAATTTCGATCCAGTCAAGATACCCCACGCCGCACGCCGGAGTACAGGGACCCGACGGGGCCAAACCAACAGACAGTCTGGATTGCGCGGAGCGAGGGATGCGCGCGCTACGGCATGGGTTGGAGGCCCTCGTAGCGGACGTGCCAGTCGCGAGGGAAGCCGGGGGCGCGGGTGGTGGCGCCGTCCCAGCCGGCGGCCATCATGGCGACGGCGGAGAGCCAGCCGCCGTTGGCGGGCATGTACATCGGCGTCTGGTCGGGGCGGCGGACGGTGTAGCCGGAGACGCGGAAGGGGTTCTCGTCGAACTTGCCGGCGAGGAGGTTGACGGCAAGGTCGGGCTCGTTGAGGCGCGCGGCGCACATGGCCATCATGGCGGTGCCCCAGGTGACGGCGTTCATGGGGGCATCGGGGTGGGTGACGCGATGGAGGGTGTTGCGCATCGCGTCCTTGTCGATGCCGCGGCCGGGGAGGACGCCGAACATGAAGGTGGTCATGTTGGAGGGCGTGGTTTCGGCGGGGAGTTCCATGGCGGGGTAGATGCCATTGCGGACGGTGGGCAGGGCGAGGTGGTCGATGACGTCCTGCCAGTGCGGGTCCCGGGCCAGGCCAAGGCGGATGCGCCACTGCTGCGCGGTTTCGAGCCCCCACTTCCAGTAGGCGAGTTCCATGGTGGGGTTCAGGTTGTGGGCGAGGTCGGTGTGCTTCTCGTCGGCGGAGTTGATGCCGGGGCCGAGGACATACTGCTTGCGGGCGGGGTCATAGTCGACGAAGGTGGCCATGTAATCAGCGGTTTCAAAGACGATGCGCTGGTAGCGTTCGAGGGTGACTTTGGGGTTAAGTGCGTGTGCATCTTTGTCTTTGTTGGCCCGGTAGACGAGTTCTGCGAGGTAGATGGGGTGGGGCTGCTGCCAGACGAGCACCGGGCCGACGCCGGAGGGGCTTTCGACGCCGGTGGGGTCGGTCATCTTGGACCACTTCACGCCTTTGGCGCCTTCGAGTTTAGCCATGGCTTCGCCGGCGGGCATGAGTTGGGTGAGGTTGCGAAGACTTTTTTCGAGGAGTTCGGGGTGGCCCCAGAGCGCCCAGTGCGCGGCGTGCCACCAGTACATCTCCATGTGGAACTTGCCGTACCAGGAGTTGACGCCGAGGCCGGTCTCCTGCGGCGGAAAGGACTGCGCGTCGTGGACAGCCATGACGTATTGCGAGAGGACGATGCGGCGTTCTAGCTCGGCGGCGCGGGGATCAGTGTTGCCTGAGAGGTCGATGGCGCCGCCAGTCGTCCAGTAGTGCTGCCAGTGGGCACGAGAGGCGGCTTCGACAGCGGCGAACGTGTCGGGCGGAGCGGCGGGTGCTGGAACGGGATCTCCGATCAATACATCACCTGGCGAAAACCTGGCCGTGAACTCGATCTGGCCGGCGCGGGCCGACAGCAGGTATTGATGCTGGGCTGTTTGGGCGAGCGATGCTCGCGCAGACCAACGCGTGTAGACGAAGTAATGCGTGGCGTCGAGAGTGCGGTCGAATTCCGCCTCGGTCGCGCTTTTGCGGATGAGTTTGGTGGCATGGGGTTCGGGGTGGTCCCAGTCCTGATAGTCGGGGCCGAAGGAATGGGAGGCGTAGGGAAAGGCGATGCGGACTTTGAGGCGGCCGGAGGCGATCAGCGGCGAGTCGACGCGGACGGCAACTTCGTCACGGTCCGGATGGGCGACGGTCTCCACATGAACGGGCTGGCCATCTACTTCAAACGAACTGGTCAGGATACCGGCCCAGAGGTCGAGGCGTTCGTCGATGTTCTTGAGGTCGGTGATGAGGACTTTGGAGCCGTCCGCGTGGGTCATTTCGAGCCCGATGCGTCCGAGGCCGAAGCGGTGGGGGTTCTCGCGGAGGTAGGCGGCGTCGGGGGGCGGGTTGCTGGTGCTGGCGGACGGGAAGACGAACTGGCGATCGTATTTCGGGATCGTCGTCATCTTGAACTTGTCGAGCGTGTAGCCGTTGGCATTGGGGAAGCTGTGCCAGCCCCAGTCGCTGAGGATGCCGATAGGCATGGTCTTGGCGTAGTACTCAGGGAAGGACTGGAGGCCGGTGACGTCGAAGTTGAAGGCGAAGCTTCCGTTGCCGACGGCCATCGCTCCGTTGGGGTCGATCGTGTGGACTTCGATGTTGTGGCGGGTGACCAGGGCGTGGCGATCTATCGGGGTGGAAGTCTGGGGGGTGGTAGTTTGCGCGGGCGCGATGGTGGCGATGCCGATTGCGCCGAGAAAAGCTGAGGCCAGTATGGGTGTGATTCGCATGGTTCCCCTCTGAGTTTGCAAGGGTACATGATCGTGCGGATTGGTGGCGATAGCGGGAGGCCGGTGTGTGGAGTCAGGATGATTGCGCCGGAGTGCTCCTTTACACTCATGCCTGGGTGTCGGATGATGATTTGGTTGGGTAACGGCTTTCTTACAGCGTCGCGTTCCGGCCAGTTAGACGCGATGGTTTCTTGTTCTCGATAGAGGCTTATGAAAACCTTCCGCCTTGCTGCCGCTTCTCTTCTGGTTTTCTCCGCATTCACTCTTTTTGGTCAAGCGGCGGCTCCGGCAACGCCGGCCCCGGCGGGGCCTCTCCTCGTCGATGTCCACGCCTCGCCGTATCGCCCGCTGATCACCCTCACCGTCAATATCAGCCGCCAGCGCTTCGACATCCGCAATGCGACCATCGTCAACATGATCGACTTCGTCCGAGGCCAGCCGGACGACGATGGCCGGGAAGATCTTGCCATCGTCGGCGGGCCAACCTGGATCGACTTCGACCGCTTCGATGTTGCCGCAATGGTCCCCGATCTCAAACCCGCAAACGCGAACTCCAGCCAACCGAATTATGGGATTTACTATGCGAATCCTGACGCCAAGATTCAGCCCATCGTGGCGCGCATTCTGGCGGAGCGGTTTCACCTGAAATACCACACCGAGGACCGCCCGCTGCCGGGCTATGTGATGACCGTGGGAAAGGATGGCGCGAAGCTTGCCGAGGCGAAGGACCCGGATGCTTCGAACAGTTGCCAGGGCGCACTGGACAAGTCGAATCCGGAACAGGTGCTCATCGCGTGCACTTCCGAGACGATCACGCAGTTCCTGGCCACAATTGGGGGCACCTTCCGTCATCCGATCCTGGATCGCACAGGACTCACCAAGCCATACGACTTCACCCTCAGGTTTTCCTCCGAGCAACTGCGGACGCGGGAAGGCACCATCCACGCCTACATCGACGCAATCGGCAAACAGCTTGGCCTGGTGATCGCGCCTGGGGACGTGCCGCAACCGGCCTTTGTGGTGGATGCGGTGGACCGCACGCCGACGCCGAACCCGCCGGACACCGCCAAGCTGATTCCGGCTATGCCGGATCTGGAGTTTGAGGTCGCCACCATCAAGCCGGCCGCGGACAATGAGCCGCAGGACACAATTCGCCCCGCCGGCTCGCAGATTACCTTCAGCGCCTTCAACCTGCAGGGCCTTCTCACCCGCGCCTTCGAACTTCCCACCGGAGCCATGCTGGGCGATGCGCTTGCGACTCTTTCGCCACAGCGATACACCATTCTGGTCAAACTGCCGCCGGATGTCGATGCTCGCGCGGTGTATCAGGACGCGGACCAGGTCAACGATATGCTCAAGAAGCTGCTCCTCGACCGCTTCCAGATCAAGTACCACTGGGGCGAGCAGACGCTGACCGGATACGTGCTGCTGCCGGGCACACCGAAGATGAAGAAGGCCGATCCCAACTCGCGAACCTTCTGCAAGTACGGACCTTCTGAGGGCGAAAAAGATGTGCGCGTTGCCGACTCGCCCTTCAACGGGATGTTCCACTGCCAGAACGTGACCATGACGCAGTTCGCTTATCTTGCCCAGGCCATGGCCAGGTCGGAGATCAAGAACCGCGTCCCCGACAGGACTGGCCTGGCCGGCTCCTACGACTTCACGCTGTATTACACGAGCGGCCGCAAGTTGACGCTGGATGCCGCTGCGGCCGCCGCCGCCGCCAAGCAGGCCGGAGACGCTACCGCGGCGCCCGTGGAAGGTGTCAGCATCGAGGATGCCTTTCGCAAGCAGCTCGGCCTGAAGCTTGAGAAGCAGTCCGGCCCCTTCCCCGCCCTCATCCTGGACCACATCGAACAGAAACCGACAGAGAATTGAGCCTGCGGGGAGAGTCTTGCCGATAGCGAAATGCTGGGAGGCACAGGTGTTCCCGAGGCGGGATCAGTCGACGGTGCCGGGCTCCACAGCGGTGACAACTTCGACGGGTAGGATGCCCATTTCGCGATAGATGGGACGGATCGCATCGCGGACGGCGGGGAGCCGGGTGGCGAACCAGGCTCCGCCGAGAAGAACTACCGCGCCGTTGAGCATAACGGTGAGCGGTGCGCCGATGGCGTGGGCCAGGGTTCCGGCGAGAAGACTGCCAAATGGCGCCATCCCGACGAACGCGATGGTGTAGTAGCTCATGACACGGCCGCGCTTGTCCTCGGGAACGATGGTTTGAATGATGGTGTTGCTGGAGGCCATACCCTGCATCATGCCGAAGCCTGCGATGAGCATGGTGAGGATGGAGAGCCAGAACCAGCGCGACAGTCCGAAGCCGATGAGGCCGAGGCCGAAGATCGCGGCGGATTTGTAGATGATGCTGCCGAGACCGAGGACGCTCTTGCGCGCGGCCAGGGAGAGCGCGGCAACGAGCGCTCCGGTGCCCATGGCTCCCATGAGGAAGCCAAAGGTGTGCGGGCCGCCATGCAGGATGCGCCCGGCGAAGATGGGCATGAGGACGACGAAGGGCATCCCCATGAGGCTAACCACGGCGAAGAGCAAGAGGATGGTGCGGATGGGAACGAAGTTCGCGACATAGTCCCAACCTTCTTTGAGTTGATACAGCATGGACGTTGTGGCGGCCTTGGCGGCGGGGATGTGGATGCGCATGACCAGCAGCGAGGCGATGACGGCGATGTAGCTGATGCCGTCGATGAGGAAGCACCAGCCTTCGCTGCTCGCGGCGATGATGAGGCCCGCGATGGAGGGGCCGACCAGGCGGGCCATGTTGACCATGGAGGAGTTGATAGCGATGGCGTTGCCAAGGTCCTTGCGGTCTTCAACCATCTGCACGAGGAAGGCCTGGCGGCCGGGCATGTCGAAGGCGTTGATGATGCCCTGCATAGAACTGAGAG
>Ga0302319_10016738_pt1 | contig 13481 bp, 11 predicted proteins | sample Bog_T0_2_FD_203319 | JGI IMG/M metagenome (GOLD analysis project Ga0302319, IMG submission 203319) | Peat permafrost microbial communities from Stordalen Mire near Abisko, Sweden - Bog_T0_2 | ecosystem: Environmental > Terrestrial > Soil > Wetlands > Peat | place: Sweden: Abisko, Stordalen Mire...
GCGGCGGCGACCGCCGGGCAACCGGTGGACCCGCTGGTTCCGCCGCGCATGAATCCCCGGCGGCGGGAGGGGTTGAGCACGGCGGTGCGGGTGGGCCTGGCCGTGGCGCCGAATGATCTGCCGGTGATCCACCGGCAACGGTTCAACCGGCCTTCGGAGGCGGAATTCCGCCGGTTCCGGGAATTGGAAAAAGTGCGGAATGTCCGCGCCCAGGAACTCGGCCTGGACCCGACGCTGATTGCCAGCCGGTCCACGCTGGGCGACCTGGCCCAGGATTGGAACACCCACGCCGCCACGCTCATGAACTGGCAGCGCGAACTGCTCCAACCGGCCAAAGTCTGAAGCCATTGCCATGAAATGCCGGTGGGGTGCGGGGGTTGCCACCGCGCTCCAAAGCCCCCCCGGAAAGCCCTTGGTTCAGCGGTTCTGATCGCGGTTTTTTATTAGTATAACTATAGTATCAAGGGCGCCGCGCGGGCAAAATTAACCATTATCGGGCAAATTCCCGCCGGGGTTTCCGTCCCCGGCCGGGAACTGCCATATCATGGGAGATACCCAGAACGCCGCGAGAGGTTATAGTGATTCAGTGATGGATGGGCACCATGAAACTGAACAACAATAATAATAGCGGGGCGGCGGGTTCCGGGGAGCGCTACTACGGCTTGTTGATTAAACCCGGTTCGCCCGACGGCACGGACGCGCGCCCGGCCCCGGCGCCACCTTCCCGGGAGGATATTCATCAATGTTTATTTGGCATGGACTGGAGCCGGTTGCTACCCGGACTGACCTCCGCCCGCCGCCGGGCGTGCCCGCCGGGGCGGCGGACGAATCCGGTGACCCATTCCAACCGGCGCCAGCCCATGCTCACCGGCGCGCGCCGGACGATTGTTTCCCAAAACCTCGTCAGCATCCTTCTGGTGGATGACGATCCCGAGTTTTTAAACCGGATGGGCGCCACCTTCCGCCGGGCGGGGTTCGGGCTGATCGAGGCGGATGACGGCGGGATGGCGTTGGAACTGGCCAAGTTGATTTGCTTTGATTTGGTGATCACGGATTTGACGCTGCCGGACAAGACGGGGGTGGAGACCCTCATCGTCTTCAAACAATTCCACCCCCAAACCCGGATCCTGGCCCTCGCCGGCGACCGGGCGGGCGTGGCCGCGCGGGATTATCTGCCCATCGCCCACAGTCTCGGGGTGACCGACACCCTGGTGAAGCCATTTACCGCGGATCAGTTGCTGGCCCGGGTCCGCCGGTTGCTGGGCCTGGCGGGATGAAGGCATGCCAATGAACGGCCGGCCATTGAGGAAAAGGATATGAGTGAAGAATTTTATCGGGGGGCGAAGCAAACCGTGGTGGTGACCGGGGGCAACCGGGGCGTGGGTTACGCCTGCGCCGAGGCGCTGGCCCAGGCGGGGCAAAACTGGTGCGTCATCATTGCCGGCCATGAACGGGAACGGATTGCCAGTGCGGCGGAAAAATTGCGGCAGGCCAGCCGGGCCCGCGTCGAGCCCATGCTGCTCAATCTGGCCTCGCTGCGCTCCATCCACTATTTCTCCGAAAATCTCTCCGAGCGCCTGCGCGACGGCCAGTTCCCCCCGCTCCGGGCCCTGGTGTGCAATGCCGGGGTGCATCCCGCCGCCGGCATCACGTATACCACCGATGGTTATGAGCAGACGTTTGCGGTCAACCATCTGGGACATTTTCTCCTGGTCAATTTGCTGCTGGCGCAGTTCACGCCGCCCGGCCGGATTGTCGTGGTCGGCGGGGACGCCCTCAACCCGTGGAATTTCAGCGGCGGGGTGGACTACCCGCCCCACCTCGAGGCCCGCCGGCTGGCGTGGCCCGAAAGTCCCGGCGGCTGGCGCCGGAACCGTTTTCAGCGTTACCGCAACTCGAAGCTCTGCAATGTCTTGTTTGCCGCCGAACTCAGCCGCCGCCTGGCCGAATCCCTGCCGGTGACCCGGCGGTTGGAGATTGATGTGAACGTCTTCGATCCCTCCGTGACTCCCGGCACCGGTTTGACACGTTCCTGGCCGGGGCCGCTGCGGTTCCTGTGGCAATCAAAAACCCTGCATTCCATGGCGCGCGCCCTGGGGGCCAACCTCTCGACGGTCGAGCATACCGGCCGCTCCCTGGCCGGGCTCATTTTGAACCCGCAACTGCAGGGGGTGTCCGGCAAATATTTCCACGTCCTGAACGAGCGCGAGGCCCGGTTGATCACCTGTGAACCGGCGCTCGCGCAAAAAATGTGGGCGGACAGCGCCGAACTCATCCGCTGGCAGAAACCGGCCGAGGCGTTGCTGGACCTCCCGGCGTATGCCCGCATGGAAGCCCGGGCCCCGGTGGCGGGCTGACGGCCCGGATTTCAATTGGTTTTCAAGCTGGGACTAATTCGTCGGGAATTGGGCCGCTGGCGGCGTTGCCCGCCGGTTGCCGTCGCGGCGGGAATACGCCTCGCTCGCGCCGAGCCCGCGACCCAAATTCGGGCGTGCTTTAGTCCCAGCCTGAAAGCCAATTGGAATCAATACCGGCGCTCGAGCGAGCAATTCACGAATTGCACCCCGGCATTGGTGACGGCATCGGGGGCCGCGATCTGTTTGAAGGTCGAATCGAAAATCCGGATGCCGGAGATTCTCGCGGCGGGGAAGCCCGTGACATTCAGCACCCGGGGCGTGTGTTCCACCGTAATATTTTCCAGGACAATGTTTCGCGCCCCGGGCGGATAAGCGCCCCGGGCGCCCTCTTCGTAGAGAAAGTTGATTTGCAGCACCGAATCCGCCACCCGGCCCACCTGCACGTTGCGCATGAAAATGTTTTGTTCCACGCCGCCGCGCATGGCGTTGGACTTCAAGCGCAGGGCGCAGAGCAGATTCGAACTGCTCATGTTGCAGTCCTCGATAAACACATTGCTGCATCCGCCGGAAATCTCGCTGCCAATGGCGGTGCCCGCGTGCCCGTCGCGCATGAGGCAGTGGCGGATGATCAGATTTTCCGACGGCACCCCCACGCGCCGGCCGTCGTTGTTGCGGCCGGATTTGATCGAAATGCAATCGTCGCCCGTGTCAAACACGCAGTTTTCGATCAGCACGTCGCGGCAACTTTCCGGGTCGCAGCCGTCATTGTTCGCGCCGTGGGAAAAAATGTCCACGCCCCGCACCGTCACGTTGGTGCAGAGCAGGGGATGAAGCTCCCACATCGGTGACCGCCGGATGCGCACGCCCTCGATGAGCACCCCCCGGCAGCCGTTGAACTGGATGAAATCCGGGCGCAGAAAGTCCCCCGCGCCGAAGCGGCGTTCAGACACCGGCACCTGCTCGTTGTTCATGGTGTCGAGGCGTTTCCGGGCCGCCGTCTGGGTGCCCGGCAGGGCGGTTTTCCGGCCCCGCCAGCCCAGCCAGGTTTCGTCCGTGGCCTGGCCGTCCAGCGTGCCCGCCCCGGTGATGGCCACATTCGTCTGTCCCCGCGCGTAAATGAGCGGTGAATAATTGTAGCATTCAATGCCTTCAAAGCGGGTGAACACCGCCGGCAAATAGGCCTGCGAATCGGTTTTAAACCGGAGCGTGGCGTTCGTCTCCAGGTGTAAATTGACGCCGCCGGGCAACTGGATGGGGCCGGTCAGGAAAACGCCGGCGGGAATGATCACCCGCCCGCCGCCCTGTTGGGCGCACGTTGCCACGGCCCGGTGGATGGCTTCGCTGGCATCGTTCGTGCCGTCGCCGACCGCGCCAAAGTCGGTGATCACCCAGTCGTGCGGCGGAAACACCGGCGGCACGATCCGCCGCAGGATCTCCGGCACTTGATTCCACTCGGGCGCGCCGGCGTACAGCGGGCCGGTGGTGGCAAGGGCGAGGAGGGCCATGAGGAGGCGGGATTTTTTAATCATGAAATAAAAAGCGGCTTCAGCATCTGCGTGCCTAAAGAAATATTTTCGTAACATATTGATTTGTAACCAGTTGCATTCAGGGCCAAAGGCCCGACTTTATACCCGCCTGGGGCCCTCGCCCCAGGTTCCATCACCAACGAATAACCAAGGGCTGAAAGCCCGATCCAATCCTCAGTCGCCCATCTGATGAACGTTTCTTCCTGCATCAGCACCCACAGGGCGTCCCCGCTCTGCGGTAATCAGCGAAGGCTCATGCCTTTGCCGGGCCGGCTGGCACCGGGGCCGCCAGCAATTCCAGAAACTCCGCCTCGGTCAGGATTTTCACGCCCAGCTTCTGGGCTTTCTCCAGCTTGGAACCGGCCTCGTCGCCGGCGACGACGTAATCCGTTTTCTTGCTGACACTGGTGCTGACCTTCCCGCCGAGCGCCTCAATTTTGGCCGTGGCCGCCTCGCGGGTCAGGGTGGGCAGGGTGCCGGTGAGCACGAAGGTTTTTCCCGCGAACGGTCCGGCCGGAGCCTGGGGTTGGTATAATTGGGATTTGAAATTCAGACCGTGCGCACGCAGGCGTTCGATGAGGAGCTGATTTTGCCGGTCCCCGCGCCAGCGCACCAGGCTCTGCGCGATGACTTCCCCAATGTCATCCGCCGCCGTCAACGCCTCGGGACTGGCGGCCAGGATGTCGTCGAGGGTGGCGAAGTGCCGGCCCAGGGATTTGGCCCCGCCCGCGCCGACATGCAGGATGCCCAGTCCGAACACCAGCCGCCACAGATCGCGGGTCTTGCTGGCGGCCAGGGCGGCCAGAAAATTGCCCGCCGACTTCTCCCCCTGGCGTTCCAGCGCCATCAACGGTTCCAGTTTTAAATCGTATAATTCCGCGATGTTATGAACCAGCCCGCTGTTGACCAGTTGCGCCGCCATCACTTCACCGCCGCCCTCGATGTCCATGGCCCCGCGCGCGCACCAATGCTCGATGCGCCCGCGCACCTGGGCCGGACATTCCGGGTTGGTGCAGCGGCGGATGGCCCCGGCCGTTTCCTCCCCGCCGGTCTCCTTGGTCGTGCCGGAACCGCATTCGGGGCAGGTGTTCGGAAAGACAAAGGGGGTTTCCCCCCCCGTGCGCGCGTTCAGCACCACCGCCACCACGGCGGGAATGACTTCGCCGGCTTTTTCGATGACCACGGTGTCGCCCGGGCGGATGTCTTTTTCCCGGATGTAATCCTCGTTGTGCAGGGTGGCGCGGGCGATGGTGCTGCCGGCCAGAAACACCGGCTCAAGTTCGGCCACCGGCGTGAGTGCGCCGGTGCGCCCCACCTGGACGGTGATGGCCTTGAGCTGGGTCCGGGCTTGTTCCGGCGCGTATTTGTAGGCGATGGCCCAGCGCGGCGCCTTGGCCGTGGCCCCGAGGCGGCGCTGCTGGTCAAACGAGTTGAGCTTGATCACCGCGCCGTCCGTCTCGTAATTGAAGCCCGCCCGCACGGTGTCCAGTTCCCGGATGGCGGCCATGAGTTCCTCCGGGTCCCGGCAATACCAGGTGCGTTCCGGGGTTTTAAAGCCCAGTTCCCCGAGCCACGCCAGCATTTCGCGCTGGGACGCCGGCCGGGCGTCGCCCGCCGTCGCGCCCAGACTGTATAAGACAATGTCCAACGGCCGTTGGGCGACGATTTTCGGGTCCAACTGCTTGAGCGAGCCGGCGGCGGAGTTGCGCGGGTTGGCGAACGCCTCTTCGCCGGCGGCGAGGCGTTCGGCGTTCAATTTTTCAAACCCCGAGCGGGTCATGTAAACCTCCCCGCGCACCTCCAGCCGGGCCAACCCGGAGGGTTGCGCCAGCCGCAGCGGCAGGCTGCGGATGGTTTTTAAATTGGCGGTGATGTCGTCCCCGTGCGTTCCGTCCCCGCGCGTGGCACCGAGGCGGAAGCGGTCCGCTTCGTAACTGAGGCTCACGGCCAGCCCGTCCACCTTGGGTTCCACCACCCATTCCAAGGGTTCGCCCGGCAGCAATTTTTGCACGCGTTTGACGAAATCGCGCACCTCCTCCTGGGAATAGGTGTTGTCCAGGCTCATCATGGGCGCGGGATGGCGGACGGTCTGAAATGCGCCCAGGGGCGCGCCGCCCACGCGCTGGCTCGGGGAATCCGGGGTGGCCAGGCTGGGGAAGGCTTTTTCCAGGTCCAGCAACTCGCGATACCGCTGGTCGTAATCGCGGTCGGAAATCGTCGGCCGGCCGACGACATAATACGCGTGATCGTGCTCGCGGATTTCGGCGGCGAGTTGGGCGTGGCGATGTTCGGCTTCGAGCAAGGTCATGGCGGGAATGTTCGATAATCGGGGCGGGGTTGGACAGTTTTTTCTTTGGGGGGGCGGGGCCGGGGGAGGTAAAAGTTCAAAGTTCAAACTTCAAAATCCGGGAATAAATCCCTCCGCCCTCATCCCGGCCTTTTTCACCGGGAGAAGGGGAAGGGTTCGGCCGGCACCGAGACTGAGGGTGGTTTCAGTGTTTGTCCACGCCGAGGCTCATGGGGTCATCATTTGCCCATAAGGTGCGGAGCCCCTTACCGCACCACTTGAAAGGCGAAGCCCTTGAGATATTCGGTTTCCGGGATCATGGGGATGACGGGATGGTCCGGGCTCTGGGCATAAATGGCGGTGCGGCGCAGGATGCGCCGGGTGTCATAGGCGGCGGAGAGGATGACATCCATGAACGTCACGGGGTCCACATGGTGGGAGCAGCAGAAGGTGGCGAGCGTGCCGCCGGGTTTGAGGAGTTTGAGCGCCCGCAAATGGATTTCCTTATACCCGCGCAGGGCATCCGGCACGGAGGCGCGGTTGCGCGTGAAGGAGGGCGGGTCGAGGATGATCAGGTCGAACCGGGGAATGACGCGCTCATGCGGTTTGACGGCGGTGTTGTTTTTGAGCCAGTCAAAGACGTTGGTTTCCTCGAAGGAGCAGCGTTCGGCGAGTTGATTGGCGGTGGCGTTGCGCTGGGAGGCCTGGATGGCCTCGGCGCTTTGATCGAGCAGGTGGACATGGGCCGCGCCGGCGCGCGCGGCGTGCAGCCCGAACCCGCCCAGGAAGCTGAAGCAATCCAGCACCTGCGCCCCGGGGGCGAATTGCGAGACGGCCTGGTAATTGGACTGCTGGTCCAGATACATTCCGGTTTTATGACCGGCAATCAGATCGGTCTCGAACCTGAGGCCGTTTAAATTCACGGTGACCGGGCCGGTGAGTTCGCCGGCCAGCAGCCCGCTGGCGCCGCCGAGGCCCTCAAATTTGCGTGAGGCCATGTCGCTGCGCTCATAAATGGCCCGGGGCGAGAAGATTTTTTGGAGCGCGGCCACGATTTCCGCCTTGCGCTGGTCCATCCCGAGCGAGGAGATTTGCACCACCAGCACGTCTTCGTATTTATCCACGATGAGACCGCTCAGGAAATCGCTCTCGGCATTGACCACGCGGAACGACGTGGCCCCCGGCAGGCTTTTTTGCCGGACGGTCAGGGCGGCGCGGATGGTCGCTTCGAAAAACGCGGCGTTCACCTCCACCCGTTCCGGGGCGAGGAGGCGGACGTGGATTTTGGATTTGGCGTTGAAAAAGCCCACGCCGAGCAGCCGTTGGCGATGGTCTTTGACCTGCACGAGTTCGCCGTCCGTCGCCGGGGCGGTTACGCGGAGGATTTCCGTGCCATAGATCCAGGGATGCCCCGCCACAATGCGGTCGGCCTCGCCGGGTTTAAGAATAACCGTTGTTAATGTGTCCATAGTTTGTAAACAGTCGAACACTCTCGCAGGCGCGGGCTGTGCTGGAAAGTTAATTCGTCGGGAATTTGCGGCTCCGCAGTGCCTCCAATCCTTCCTGAAGGGCGGGGCGGGGTGGACAACGGGTCACGGAGTGACATCACAGGCGGCGACGAGCCGGCCCGCCACCGCTGGATTAACGATCCGGGCGCCCTTCAACTCACCGGTGTGATCTTCACTTCGACCGTCATGGTGCGTTCCATGGTCCCCCGGTAGTTGCCCGCCACGGGCGGCACATCGCCGTAGTCCCGGCCATGGCCGATCTTCACATAAGTCTCGTTCAACTGCCGGTTGTGCGTGGGGTCCAGCCCGCGCCAGCCGATGCCCGGCAGATACACCTCCACCCATGCATGGGTGGCGCTGGCATCTTCCGTGGCCAAATAGCCGCTGACATAGCGGGCGGGGATTTTCAGCGACCGGCACAGGCCGATCATCAGATGCGCAAAATCCTGGCAGACCCCCCGGCGATCCTTGATGACGTCGTTCATGTGCGTGTGGACGTGGGTGGACAGGGACTCATACTTCAAGAAGCCATGGACAAATTCCATGAGTCCCTGCACGGCCTGCCAGACATCCTCATTCCGGCCCATGGAGGCATCCACCGCCAGCCGCCAGACATCACTTTCCAGTTCAATGAAACGGCTGGTTTGGAGGTAATCAAAACAGCGCTCCACCGGCGTGGCCGCCGAGAGCTGGGCAAAGGGGCAGACCAGTTCCCGCATGGGCAGCGGCTCGGGCGGATGGGTGATGACCCGCGACCGGCTTTCAATGAGCAGATAACTGTGCGGCTCGGCAATCTCGAAGTGATGCACCCAGTTCCGATAGAAATCAATGTAATGACTCAGCCGGGCGGCGGGCAGCACGCGTAACAGAAAGGATTCCACCGTTTGCTCCGGAATGGGGGCCGGATGCAGGCGCACATCGTTGAGGCTGTCGCGCACCGGCGAGGCATAAACATACCGGGTGGAGTGCAAAATGTCGTATTTCATGAAGGAAGCTCAACGCCGCAAGGTTTGCTGTTGTTGTTCTTCCTGCTGCACCATGTGTTCGGAATCAGGATTGAGAAAGGATTGGTAAATGTAGGCGCGGAACACCGCCTCGCCGATGTTGTTCAACTTCGTCTGGGCTTCATCCAGATACCGGTGCAGCCCGATTTCGAAGATTTCATCAATGGTGCCGAACTGGAGTTCGGCCAGGAGCCGGCCGGTGAGCTTTTCGGCGTCGTTGCAAAAATGCCCCTCGGCCACCCCGGAAATGCGGCGCACCGCGCGGTTGAGTTCCGCCACGCAAAACCGCAGCGAGCGGGGGAAAGTGTCGTCCAGCAGCAGAAATTCCGCCACCTGCCGGGGGTGTACATCCACCCCGTTCAACGATTTATAGGCATCCCAGGCGCTGCAGGACCGCAGCACCGCCGACCATTCCAAGGCGTCACTCTGATTGACCGCCTTGGGCGCGCCGCGTTCCGGCAGGGTCTGGTAACGGACGTCCAGAATCCGGGTGGTTTTGTCCGCCCGTTCAATGAACTGGCCGGTCTGCACAAACCACCAGCCCTCGTTGTGGATGAGGGTGGCGTTGGCGATGCCGATGAAATGCAGCGAGCCGGCCTTGACTTCCTGGAAGAATTCGCTGGGGCTGCGCCGCCACACCTCGCGGGCCTGGGGCGACCGGATGAACAAATACAGGCGGTTGAGTTCCTCCCAGATTTCCAGGGTGATCTGGTCGCGCACCATCCGGGCGTTTTCGCGGGCCTGGCACACGGCCTGGACCAGCGAGTTGGGGTTCTCGTTTTGAAACACGAGAAATTCCGTGACCGCCTGCGCGGTGGCCTTGGGATGCAGCTTGAAGAACGATTCCTCGTCCCCGGTGGCCTGCACAATGGGCAGCCAGTATTCCGCCAGCCGTTTTTCATCCAAATGGCGGATGTCCAGCAGCAACTGGAGGTTGACATCCACAATCCGGGCGATGTTTTCGGCCCGTTCAATATGACGGGCCATCCAATAGAGCGAGTGGGCGACGCGGCTTAACATGTGATTGGTTCAATGATCGGTTGCAAAAGTGCTGATTTATTCGTCGCCATACAAGACCCAGGTGTCCTTGCTGCCGCCGCCCTGTGAGGAGTTGACCACCAACGACCCCTTGCGCAACGCCACGCGGGTGAGTCCGCCGGGGATGATGCTGACGCGTTCACCGGAGAGGATGAACGGTCGCAAATCCACATGCCGCCCCTCGAGGTTGTCGTCGCAATAGGTTGGGTGCTGGGACAGGAAAATCATGGGTTGCGCAATATAGTTGCGGGGTTCGGCGATGATTTTTTCCCGGAAGACCTCGATCTCGGCCTTGGACGCCTTGGGCCCCATCAACATGCCGTATCCGCCCGATTCGTTGGCGGCTTTGACGACGAGTTCCGGCAGATGTTCCAAAATGTATTGCAGATCCTGTTTTTCACTCGCCAGAAACGTCGGGACGTTGGGCAGGATGGGTTCCTGATCCAGATAATATTTGATCATGCGCGGGACAAAATAATACATCACCTTGTCATCGGCAATGCCGGTGCCAATGGAGTTGGCCAGGGAAACGTTGCCCGCACGATAAGCATGGATGAGCCCGGGCACGCCCAGCATCGAATCGCGGCGGAAAACGGTGGGGTCAATGAAATCATCGTCAATCCGGCGGTAAATGACATGCACCGGTTGCAATCCCTTGGTGGTGCGCATGAACACGCGCGAGTCACGGACAAACAAATCGCGGCCCTCGACGATCTCAATGCCCATTTGGCGGGCCAGATAGGTGTGTTCAAAATAGGCGCTGTTGTAGGCCCCCGGGGTGAGCAGCACCACGGTCGGATCCCCCACGCCGGCCGGCGCAATATATTTGAGACACTTCAATAGTTCCTGGGGGTATTCCTCCACCGGTTGCACGCCCACCCCCTCGAACATCCCGGGAAACGCCCGTTTCATGGCCCGGCGGTTTTCCAGCACGTAGCTGACGCCGGAGGGGCAACGGCCGTTGTCCTCCAAAACCAGGTAATTACCCTCATGATCGCGGATCAAATCGGTGCCGCAAACGTGAATGTAGATGCCTTTGGGCACTTCAAAATTGACGAATTCCCGGCGGAAATGCCGGGCCGAAAGGACGTAAAATTCCGGGATTACACCGTCTTTGAGGATTTTCTGCTCGTGATAGATATCATGCAGAAAGAGGTTCAGGGCGGTGATGCGCTGGGCCAGACCGCGTTCGAGATGCTCCCATTCCTTGGCGGGAATGATGCGGGGCAGCAAATCGAACGGAAACACTTTTTCCGCGCCCTGGGCATCGCCATACACGTTGAAGGTGACCCCCTGCCGTAAAAAGGCGGCATCCACCGCCCGGCGCTTGGCTTCAAATTCCGCCGGGGTCATGCCGCTGAACAACTCCTGAAATTTCCGATAGTGCGGGCGAACCACCCCCTGGTTTTCAATCATTTCGTCGAACCCGCCGTTGACTGTATAATTTTTAAACATATAAAATATAAACGAAACGTCGTTTTTTGAACCGCCTGATTAAATTACTACATCGAATTTCATCGCAAATCAACACATGATCCCCGTCCCCCGTCCTAAAAAACCACATTTTTGCCGTCGGCCAACCCATTTACCGAATTTGCCCGCCACCTTGCCGGCCAAAAATTTAAATTCACCATGGACACATTGGCATATACAGCAATCACCTTGCCGAAATCTGCCAAACCGAAATTTATTAGTGACGCTTGCACATTTTTGTGAATTTGCTTATTTTCCCGGCGCCTTGAAGAAACCGGTGCCACCCATCATTCCGCGCAAGACGATTTATCGCCTCTCCATCTATTTGCGCTGCCTCGCCCGGCTGCGGGAAAATGGCATCACCACCGTGTCCAGCGAAGCCCTGGCGAAAGCCGCTGTCGTCAAGTCCACGCAGTTGCGCAAGGATCTGGCCTATTTCGGCACCTTCGGCACCCGCGGCCTGGGCTATGATGTGGCCGAACTGTCCTCGAAAATCGCCGAGGAATTGGGCACCTCCCGCCTTCAACCCGTCATTCTGGTGGGGGTGGGGAATCTGGGCCTGGCCCTGCTCTCCTATCGGGGGTTTGAAAAGGAGGGGTTTGAACTCGTCGCCGCCTTTGACGCCGAGCCGGCCCGCAAGCGCGATAAACAAATCCGGCAGCCGATTTTGGGCATGGAAAAATTAAGCGAGTTCACCCGGCAAAACCGGGTGAAGATGGCCATCTTGTCTGTCCCCGCCGCCGCCGCCCAAGAAGTCGCCAATGCGATGGTTCAGGCCGGGATCGCCGGCATCCTCAATTTTTCCCCCATGGTGCTGGAGGTGCCCGAGGAGGTGACGGTCAACAATGTCAATGTGGCCATTGAGTTGGAAAATCTCAGTTACTTCATTCAGGATTGACCCGCCCCGCCTGCCAAGCGGTCGGAATTTGATTTAATGCAGAACGATTTGCCATTTGCGCCGTCAGATATAGGATTAAGTGGCATTGCATGGAGCCCCAACCGCCATTTCCGCGCCGGGATGCTTTCACGCTGATCGAACTGTTGGTGGTGATCGCCATCATCGCGATTCTGGCGGGATTGCTGCTGCCGGCGTTAAACCGCGCCAAGGACCGGGCCCGCAACGCCACCTGCCTGTCCAATCTCCGGCAGTGGGGGATCACTTGGCGGCTTTATACCGACGAGAATAGCGACACCTTCATGTCCGGTGAAAACGTCAACTGGGCCCGGGGCGCGTGGGTGCTGGCCTTCACCAATGGTTACCCGCAAAAGCCCCCGCTGTTGCTCTGCCCCAAGGCCACTGACCGGCGCGGGCCGGGGGCCACGGAATTGCATACTTCCCCGACCGACCCGAACGCCTCGGATTGGGGCGGCCCGACCACCGCATATGATTTTCCCATCCCCGACCCGGCCAATCCCGCCCTGCCGTTGACCGCCAGTTACGGCCTTAATTGCTGGGTTTTCAATCCCGATACGAACAACCTTCAGGGACGGATCGCCGAATATCACTGGCGAAAATACAGTGCGCCGCCGCAACCCTCGGTCACGCCGCTTTTTCTGGATGCCATGTGGCGCGGGGGCGGGCCGGATACGGACGACACCCCGCCGGCATTCAACGGCGAAGAAACCGGCTTCTCCAATAACGAGATGTGCTTTTTCGCCATCAAACGCCATGGCCAGGGGGTTAATATCGTTTATTTCGATGGGGCGGCGAGCAATGCGCGGGTGAAAGATTTATGGAGTCTGCCCTGGCATCAGAACTATGTTCCCGCGACGAACTTGGTGTTCCCCGGTTGGATGAACTAATGCTGAAAAAATTCAACTCAGGGCTTGACGCCACAAGCTTTGTGTGGCAAAGTTGTTTTCATGCAAAACATTATTACTGACAGCATTCGATACTGGGAATCGCGCCGGCTGGCTTACAACGCGGTGCTTGCCATGGTTCTGTGCGGCTCGTTTTTCGCTCATCACGCTTGGGCCGACCTGTCCCGGTTGCCCGGGGCCACCCTGGGCGGTTTGGCACTGGCGGCGGTGTTGGCCAATATCTTGTATTGCGCCGCCTACCTTGCCGACCTCTTCGTGCAAATGTCGGCTTATCAGCCCGTGTGGCGGCGGTATCGTTGGATGCTCCTGACCCTGGGCACGTTTTTTGCCGCCGGCCTCTTCCTGCTCCACGAATAAGGTTCTTCGCTGTTTTCAGCAGCATTACCGCCCACTTGGCCCGGCCACCATGATAGTCGGTTGGATAGGGTGCCCCTCCGGCGGGATTTCCGGCGCGATGCAAAAATACG
>Ga0302319_10016739_pt1 | contig 13480 bp, 8 predicted proteins | sample Bog_T0_2_FD_203319 | JGI IMG/M metagenome (GOLD analysis project Ga0302319, IMG submission 203319) | Peat permafrost microbial communities from Stordalen Mire near Abisko, Sweden - Bog_T0_2 | ecosystem: Environmental > Terrestrial > Soil > Wetlands > Peat | place: Sweden: Abisko, Stordalen Mire...
CCCGGGACCAGTCCTTGGCCGCCCGGGCCTCGTCACGCTGCACGACCAGTGACGCGGCGGCATCGTCGACCTCCCCGCCGACAGCGCCGTGCAGACGGAGTCCGAGTGCACCGGCGAGCCACGCCGCGGTCCGGGCCGCCGTGGCCGCCCCCGGGGAGTCGCCGGCGTCGGCGGCGGCGTTGGCCCGGCGGGCCAGGTCGAACACGGTGGCCAGCGCACCCGGCGTGTCGAGGTCTCCGTCCATGGCGACGACGAAGGCGTCCACCGCCGCGTCGTCGAGGGGCCCGTCCGGCGCGTCCGCCCCGGTCAGCGGCCCGTCCACCAGGGGATCGGGCAGCGAGAAGCGCCGGGCCAGTTCGTCCAGGCGGGCGAGGCCGGCCTCCGCCTGGGCGACGGTCTCGGGGGTGACCTCGATCGGCGACCGGTAGTGGGAGCGCAGTACCAGCAGCCGGTAGGCCCGGGCGTCACTGCGGGCCAGCAGGTCCGAGAGCGAGGTGAAGTTGCCGAGCGACTTGGACATCTTCTCGCCGCCGACGGTGACCCAACCGTTGTGCATCCAGTGGCGGGCGAACTCCTTGCCGTCGGCGACGGCCTGGGCCCGCTCGTTCTCGTGGTGGGGGAACATGAGGTCCTGACCGCCGCCGTGGAGTTCGAACCCCTCACCGAGCAGGTCGAGGGACATCACCACGCACTCGGTGTGCCAGCCGGGCCGGCCGGGGCCCCAGGGCGCGTCCCAGCTGGGCTCCCCGGGCTTCGCCTTCTTCCACAGCACGAAGTCGAGTGGTGACCGCTTCTCCTCGTCGGCCTCGATGCGGGCGCCGGCCCGCAGGGAGTCGAGGGGCTGACGGGCCAGCAGCCCGTAGCCCGGGACGTCGAGCACCGACAGGTAGACGCCGGTCGCCGTCTCGTAGGCCACGCCCCGTTCCACCAGATCGGTGACGAGGTCGATCATCCGGTCGACGTAGGCGGTGGCGTGGGGTGTCTCGTCGGGACGGAGCACGTCGAGGGCGTCCATGATCTCCCACCACTGGGCCTCGTTCGCCGCCGTGAACTCGGCGATCGGGACGCCCCGGTCCGCCGCCCGGTCGATGATCTTGTCCTCGATGTCGGTGATGTTCGACACGTAGGTCACCTCCAGTCCGCTGAACAGGAGGTAGCGCCGCAGAACGTCGAACACCAGGGAGAACCGTCCGTGGCCGAGGTGGGGCACGCCGTCGACCGTCGGACCGCACACGTACAACGAGACCTTGCCCGGCTGGCGCATGCGGAGCGGGACCACTTCGCCCGTGGCGGTGTCGTGGAGCGTGAGCACGCAGGGTACGGTAACCCGATCATGCCGGAGCAGACGAACGGACCCATCAGCGCCGCGACCGCCCCTGCCCCGGCACCGGCCGGGCAGGCGTCCGCCGATCGGTCGACGGCGGACCGGGGACGGCCGGGCGGCATCCCGGACAAGCCCGGACTCGAGGGCCTGGAGGCCACGTGGTCCGCCCGCTGGGAGGCCGAGGGCGTCTACGCCTTCGACCGCACGGCCACGCGGGACCAGGTCTTCTCCATCGACACCCCGCCTCCCACCGTCTCGGGTTCGCTCCACATCGGACACGTGTTCTCGTACACCCACACCGACGCGGTGGCCCGCTTCCACCGCATGCGCGGCCGCCAGGTCTTCTACCCGATGGGCTGGGACGACAACGGCCTGCCCACGGAACGCCGCGTGCAGAACTACTTCGGGGTGCGGTGCGACCCGAGCCTGCCCTACGACCCCGACTACGTCCCGCCGGCCGAGCCGCCGAAGGATCCGGTCGCCATCTCCCGTCCCAACTTCGTGGCCCTCTGCCACCAGTTGACCCTGGAGGACGAGCAGGTCTTCGAGCACCTGTGGCGCACCCTCGGACTGTCGGTCGACTGGTCCCACACCTACGCCACCATCGGTGAACGGGCCCAGCGCGTGTCCCAGCGCGGCTTCCTGCACCTGGCGGCCCGGGGCCAGGTCGTCCAGCGCACCGCGCCCACGTTGTGGGACGTGGACTTCCGCACCGCGGTCAGCCAGGCGGAGCTCGAGGACCGCGAGCGACCCGGCGCCTACCACCGCCTCCGGTTCCCCCGGGTGGACGGGGACGGTGGCGTGGACATCGAGACCACGCGCCCCGAGCTGCTCCCGGCATGTGTCGCCCTGGTCGCGCACCCCGACGACGAGCGGTACCGGCCCCTGTTCGGGACGTCGGTGACCACTCCGCTGTTCGGGGTGCGCGTGCCCGTGGTGGCCCACGAGCTGGCCGATCCGGAGAAGGGGTCCGGCATCGCCATGATCTGCACCTTCGGTGACACCACGGACGTGGTCTGGTGGCGGGAGCTCTCCCTCCCGACCCGCACGGTGGTGGGCCGGGACGGTCGCCTCCTTCCGGTCGAGTTCGGCAGCGACGGCTGGGAGTCCGACGACCCGTCGGCCGCTCGCGCCGCCTACGGCGAGTTGGCGGGGAAGTCGGTCAAGCAGGCCCAGACGCGCATCGTCGAACTCCTGGCCGCCTCGGGCGACCTCATCGGCGAGCCCCGTCCCATCACCCACCCGGTCAAGTTCTTCGAGAAGGGCGACCGCCCGCTCGAGATCGTCTCGTCCCGCCAGTGGTTCGTCGAGACCCTCCCCCATCGCGAGGCCCTGCTGGCGCGCGGCGAGGAGCTGCACTGGCACCCGCCCTACATGTCCCACCGTTTCAAGGCGTGGGTCGAGGGCCTCACCAGCGACTGGAACATCAGCCGCCAACGGTTCTTCGGCGTCCCGCTGCCCGTCTGGTACCCGGTCGACGCCGAGGGTGAGGTGGTCTACGACACGCCGCTGTTCGCCGACGAGGAGCAGCTGCCCGTCGACCCGTCGACCGACGTCCCCGACGGCTACGCCGCCGAGCAGCGGGGGCTGCCGGGCGGCTTCGTGGGTGACCCCGACGTCATGGACACCTGGGCCACCTCGTCACTCACGCCGCAGATCGCCGGCGGGTGGGGTGACGACCCGGACCTCTTCGCACGGGTCTTCCCGATGGACCTCCGTCCCCAGGCCCACGACATCATCCGGACCTGGCTCTTCTCGACCGTGGTCCGCTCCGAGCTCGAGCACGGCGAACTGCCGTGGTCGGACGCGGCCATCAGCGGGTGGGTGCTCGACCCGGACCGCAAGAAGATGTCCAAGTCGAAGGGGAACGTGGTCACCCCGCTGCCCCTCCTCGAGCAGCACGGGGCCGACGCCGTGCGGTACTGGGCGGCCAGCGGCCGACCCGGCACCGACACCGCGGTCGACGAGGGCCAGATGAAGGTCGGCCGGCGTCTGGCCATGAAGGTCCTCAACGCCTCGCGCTTCGCCCTCGGCCGGCTCGCCGACGCGGACGGGGTCCTCGTCGTACCGCCCCTCGAGGCCGTCACGGTCCCCATCGACCGGGCGATGCTCGGGCGCCTCGCCGTGGTGGTGTCCGAGGCCACCGCCGCCTTCGAGGGCTACGACTACGCCCGGGCGCTCGAGCGCACCGAGGCGTTCTTCTGGGCCTTCTGCGACGACTACCTGGAGCTGGTGAAGACCCGCGCCTACGGCGAGGCCGACGATCCGGGTACGGCATCGGCCCGGGCCGCCCTGGCCGGTGCCCTCTCCGTCCTGCTCCGCCTGCTCGCCCCGGTGCTGCCGTTCGTGACCGAGGAGGTGTGGTCGTGGTGGCAGGTCGGCTCGATCCACGGGGCTCCCTGGCCGACGGTCGACGAGACCGGGCCCGGCGCCGGGTCGGCCACCCACGTCGACCCGGACACCGACGCCGTGCTCGACGTGGCCGCCGAGGTGCTCGGTCTGGTGCGACGGGCCAAGACCACCGCCAAGCGCTCGATGCGGGCCCCGGTCGGGGTGCTCACGGTGACCGACACGCCCGCCCGACTGGCGGCGCTGGCCGCGGCCGAAGGCGACGTGCGCGACGCCGGTGGCGTGGTGGAGCTGATCACCCGGGTCGGCGATGATCCCGCCGTCGACGTCGAACTGGTCGAGGAGTAGTCACCAGGCCCCAGGGGTCGCCGGTGCGGAGGGCCCGACCTGGGGCCGGCCGTCCGCCGGGTCCTCAGCCGAGGTAGCTGCCGAGCGCGGCCTCCGCCATGTCGGACGGAGTGCCCTGCTGCTCGATGTGGCCGTGGACCATGATGGCGGCGTGGTCGGCCACGGCCACCGCCGTCGTCACGAACTGTTCGACCAGGATGATGGTCATGCCCTGGCGGGCGAGCTTGCCCACCAGTTCGTAGAGCTCGGCCACGATCAACGGGGCGAGCCCCATGGACAGCTCGTCGAGGTACAGCACCTTCGGGTTCGTCACGAGGGCCCGCGAGATCGCCAGCATCTGCTGCTCGCCACCGGACATCGTGCCAGCCATCTGACGGCGGCGCTCCTTCAGCACGGGAAAGGTCGCGTAGGTGTTCTCCTCGACCTCCTTCATGCTGATGCCACCCCGGTACGTCCAGATCCGCAGGTTCTCCCGTACCGTCAGGTTCGGGAAGATGCCGCGACCCTCGGGCACGGCACAGACACCCTGGCGGGCCAGCTTCTCCGACGACGTCTTGCCGATCGTGGTGTCGCCGATGACGACCTCGCCGGCGGTGGGCCGCATCCGTCCGCTCATCACCTTGAGCAGGGTCGACTTGCCGGCACCGTTGGGTCCGAGCAGTGCGAACACGCTCCCGGCCGGCACCTCGAGGTCGACCCCGTGGAGCACCTCGATGCGCCCGTACGAGGCGCGCACGCCCCGTACGCTGACCGCCGGCGGCAGCACCGTGGTGGTGGCCCCGGTCGGGTCGGTGGTCGGCTCGCTCATCCCTCGACCGCCTCACCCTCGGTGGGCAGCGCCTCGGTGGTCGGGTCGATCGTCCGCTCCACCGCCACCTCGTCGCCGAAGTGGCCGACCACGCCGCCTTCGGGATCGACCTCGACGGTGCCGAGGTACGCGGCCTGGACGACCGGGTCCTTCCGGATCTCGTCCGGTGTGCCCGACGAGATGATGTCGCCGAAGTCGAGCACGTAGATGTAGTCGCAGATCCGCATGACCAGTTCCATGTCGTGCTCCACGAGGAGCACGCCCATGCCGCCCTGGGCCAGGGTGCACAGCAGCTCGCCCAGGGCCTGCGACTCGGCGTCGTCGAGCCCCGATCCCGGCTCGTCCAACAGGAGGACCTTCGGCGCCATGGCGAGGGCCCGGGCCAGTTCGACCATCCGGGCGAGCCCGGTGGGCATGGCACTCGCCTGCTCGGCCCCGAGGCCGCCCAGGCCGACCCCGTCGAGCAGCCGGTCCGAGGTGACCACGGCGATCGAGCCCGGTCCGGTGGGCTCACCCACGGGCACGCCGTCGACGACCGGCACGCCGCTCTTCACCCAGGGGAAGGCACGCTTCATGTGGCGCCACTGCCACCACTTGACCGACGACTCCAAACCCACCTGCACGTTCTCGCCGGCCGACAGGGTGCCGAACAGTTCGAGCCGCTGGAACGTCCGGGCGAGACCGAGGCGTGCCCGACGGTGCGGCTTCATCTTCGTGATGTCGGTGTCGTAGAGGTGGACCGATCCACGGTCGGGGGTCTGGAGGCCGCTGATCACGTTGAACAACGTGGTCTTGCCCGCGCCGTTCGGGCCGATGAGGCCGGTCACGGTCCCGGCCTTGACGGTCAGGTTGGCGTCGCTCAGTGCGGCCACGCCCCCGAAGCGGACGGCCACTCCCTCGATCGTGAGGACGTCGACGCCCCCCTCCGTCGACGGCTGGTCCACCACGTCAGCCTGCGGCACGGGAAGCCTCCCCTTCGAGGGCCAGACCGCCGAACGACGGCGGCGCCGCCTGGTCCGCCAGGCCGGTCGTGCGCTTCACCCAGGGAAGCCGGAAATGGAGGAACTCGATGCCGAGGAGGCCGTTGGCCGCCCGACCGATGAGGATGACCCCCAGCCCGGCGAAGATGCCGACGCTGCTGGGCCACACCTGGTTGAGGACGACGTAGGTGACCGCCGCCAGGAAGGCACCCGATACCGTGCGGATGCCCCAGATGGTCACGAAGAGCACGAAGATGATGCCGGGGAAGATGTCGAAGTCCGTGGTGCCCACGACACCCTGCACGGTGCCGTAGAGGGCACCGGCCAGGCCGGCCATGGCGGCGCCGATGGCGAACACGGCGACCTTGGTGAAGCCGATGTTGAGGCCGACCGTCGCGTAGGCGGCCGGCGAGTCGTTGACCGCCACCAGTCTGCGGCCGAACAGACTGCGCCGGATGGCGAGCACCAGCCACGCGGACAGCACGAAGAAGACCGTGACGAGCAGGAACTCGGCCGTGTCCCCGTTGAACGACACGCCCGCCACACTGATCCGGTTGATCGACAGTCCACCGGAGCCGTAGATGCGGCCGTCGTTGAAGAAGCCCTGGGCCACGGCGTCGGCGAAGGCGAACGTGGCCAGCGCCAGATAGAGGTCGGACAGACGGATGGTGGGTAGGGCGATCAGCGCCCCGACCGCGGCACAGATGGCGGTGGCGAGCAGCAGCCCCAGTACGGACCCGCCGCCGGCGACCTTGCCCATGATGAACGCGCCGATGCCCATGAAGGAGAACTGGCAGAGCGACACCTGGCCCGAATAGCCGGTCACCAGGACCAGGGAGAGCCCGACGATGCCGAGGCACATGATCATGCCGCCGAGGGTCAGCAGCGTCGTGCCCTTGACCTCCGTGTTGGAGTAGACGACACCGAGGATCACGGCGATGACCAGGAACACCACGCCGCCGATGAGCGACTCCGCACCGCCGGCCACCCGGGGGGCCCGCAGCGACGTGAGCCGCCCGACCGCCCGCAGGCGCACGGACGGCAGCGTGACCAGGGCAGCGAACAGGAAGAGCATCGGCAGGGCCGTGTCCACGTCACGTGCCAGGTCCGACGAGAGGTGGGGCTCGACGTAGTTGAGGATGTAGTTCTCGGCGAGGCCGATGGCGATGGCCGCGGCGAACGTCACCGGGATGTTCCGCAGGCGACCGACGATGGCCGCCGCGTAGCCGCTTACCACCAGCAGGGTGAAGGACTCGATGCTGATCCCGGTGGTCTGGGTCGGGGCCAGGAGCACGCCGGACAGGGCGGCCATGAAGAAGCCGAGGATCCATCCGTACTGGCTCATCCGGTTGGGCGAGACCCCGGACATGCCGAGCAGTTCCGGGTCGTCGACCACGGCACGCAGGGCGTACCCGGTGCGGGTGGAGTAGAAGAGCAGGCGCAGCCCGATGGCCACGGCGATGGCCACCCCGATGATCAGGACGTACTGGTCCTGGATGTTGATGCCGACCAGTCGGAACTGGCCGTTGATCTGCGGGTTGACCGTGCGCTGCACGGTCGGCGACCAGACCACCGTGGCCACCCCGGTCAGGATGACCATCAGACCGAGCGTCACCATGACCGGTCGCTCGGCCGAGGCCCCGTGGAGCCGTCGCATGAGGATCCGCTCGACGAAGGCCCCCGAGATCGACGCCCCGACGATCAGCACGATGATCAGGGCGGCCCAGGTCGGTTGGTTGTGGGCGGAGACGAGCTCCCAGTACCCGAAGGCGGCGATCATCCCGACGGCACCCTGGGCGAAGTTGAAGACGCCTGACGTCGTGTACGTGACCACGAGCCCGGTGGCCGCGATGGCGTACCCGGCGCCGAGCATCACACCGAAGATGGTGAACTGGAGAAAATTGGTCATCTCACCTCCCTCATCTTCGTCGGGATCCCCCCCGGGACCATCTGTACGGGACTAGTCGGAGTGCCGGACGCTCAGGTGCCGGGCTTGACGATGTAGGACCCGTCGCACCGGAATCCGTTGGTGCTGCTCGAGGTCGGCGGATTGTCGGGCGAACGGACGAACTGCCCGTTGGTGACCGTGGCGATCAGGTAGCAGTTCGGCGGGATCTTGGCGGACGGGTTCGACGGGGCGTTGAAGCCGCTGCCGTTGAACGACGTGATCTTGGACAGGGCCTGGAGCAGCGAGCCCCGGCTCGGATTGGCGCCGGCGTTCTTGAGGCCCTGTACGAACAGGTCGGCCGACAGCCAGCCGTAGGCGGTGAACAGGTCCGGGCTGAACCCGGGGGATGCCTGCTGGACCCAGTGCAGGAAGGTGCCGACGGCCGGCACGGCCGTCTCGTCCGTGCCCAGGTAGAGGGCCAGGTTCTGCGAGAGGTAGGCGCCGTCCACGTTGGCCGCCCCGCCCGACTGCTGGATCAGCTGGTTCGAGTAGGTGGCCGCACCCAGCAGGACCTGGGGATGGAAGTTCTGCTGCGATAGGGCCTTGAAGACCGACGAGGCGTAGTTCGACGGCATCTGGTCCATGAAGATGATCTTCACACCGGCGTTCTTCATGGCGATGACCTGCTGGTTGAAGTCCGTCTGCGTGGTGGCGTAGGTCTGCTCGGACACGAACTTGAAGCCGGCCTTCTCGGCGACGTACTTCTCACCTTCCCAGGTCTGGGAGGCGGACGGCGAGTCGGCCAGGAAGGCACCGGCATGGCTCGCGTCGGAGGTGAACTTCTTGTAGTAGTAGTCCATCGGCCCCGACGCCCAGCCGTCGGCCAGGGGGATCGGGCTGTAGACGTTGGGCAGCTTGTTGGTGGCGTCGTCCAGGACCTGGGACACGTCGGGGAACCCGGGGTTCGCCGCCAGCACGACTCCGCCGAAGCTGTCCTCGAGCGAGAAGTCGCCGACCAGCGCGAGGTCGTTCTGCACGGCGTTCTGCGTGGCCTGCTTGTTGGCCGCACCGGTGAAGCCGTCGTCGGCGTTGTTCAGCACGAGCTTGCGCCCGTTCACCCCGCCGGTCGAGTTGACGTAGTCCACGTAGGCCTGCGTTCCGACCTGGGCGCCCTTGAACAGACCGAGCGACAGGGTCGACACGTTGCCGATCTGGACGGTGCTCGACGTCACCCCGGTGTGGTCGGAGAAGGCGCTGGCCGGGATCGGACGGGAGGGAATGCCCGTCGACGACGAGGAGCCGCCCGAGCTCGTCGTCGTGGTCGACGACGAGCTGCTGGAGCTGCACGCGGCTGCGCCCACACCGACCGCCAGGACCACTGCCAACGCGGTCGTACGACTCTTCCAAGAACCTGAGCGCAAGGCTCCCCCTATGTTTTCTTCCTTGTGGACAGATGGTCGACGTGCCCCCGATCACGGGACCGGGCGGACACGGATATGTGACTCTACGTCAGAAACTCGGCCCCGTGTCCAGAACACCGGGCGAATTCATGAGCGGTAAGGACTCGACGGCAGAGGGTGAACCTACTGCGGTGTGGTGCCCGTGTCCGCTCGGTCCGGCGCCGTCTCCCGTGGGGTGGCGCGGGCGGCGGCGCGGGTCGCCTCGAGGAAGCGGACCACCCCGAGGGTCGTGGCCCGGGAGCGGATGGAGAGGAGCACATCGAAGGCGTGCTGGGCCCGGGGCAGCTCGAGGTAGGCCACCGGCGACCGGGAGATCGCCCGCAGCCGCTCGTCGAAGCGTCGGCCCACCTGCGGCGGCACCAGGGTGTCGTTGGTCCCCTGGATCACGAAGAACGGCGGCGCGGACGCCGTGATGCGCTGGTCGGGGGACGCCTCGGCGTAGAGGGGCGTGTTCTCCACGTAGGGCAGCTTCATGACGCGCTGCTCCAGGAGCTCGATCAGACCGTGGCCGTACGCTCCCTCGGCTTCCGGGTCGCCCGTCATGTCGTGCACGCCGTAGAAGGGGATGCAGACATCGACCGAGGTGTCGGCGTCCTCGAATCCCGGCTGCCACTCCTGCGCGTCGGGGGTCAGTGCGGCCAGCGCCGACAGGTGGCCGCCGGCGGATCCGCCCGAGAGCGCCAGGAAGGACGGGTCGCCGCCGTACTCGGCGATGTGGTCGCGCACCCAGGCGATGGCGCGCTTGCAGTCGACGATGTGGTCCGGCCACGTGGCCTTCGGGCTGAGTCGGTAGTTGATCGCCACGCACACCCAGCCCCGCATGACGAGCTCGTGCAGCATCGGCACGCCCTGCTCGCGCTTGTCGCCGATGACCCAGGCGCCGCCGTGGACGTAGATCATCACCGGGGCACCCGTCGCTGGACCGGACCGTCGGACCAGCACGTCGAGCTTGTGGCGGTAGAGCCCGTCGCCGGTGTAGTCGATGTTGCGGATCCGTCGGATCGCGCCGAATCGGAACGGGACGGCCACCACCACGCGCCACCACGCCATCCACACCGGAGCCGGATCGACTCCCTCGGTCCGCACCGGGCCGCCGCTGGCGGACTCCAGCGCCTCGTCGACCAGGGCCGGGGACCGGAAGGCCACAACGGCGAGGGCGACGTAGACCGCGGTGGCCGCGATCCCGAGAAGCCCGGCCACCCACCAGACCGGATCGTGGGTGCGCACATCGCTACCCAGCACCACCGTCCCGGCGAGGGTGATGACCGCGGCGTGGACGGGGACCTCGGCGACGACCCAGCCGAGCAGGAAGGAGACGACCGAGAAGGGCTCCCGACGGACAGGCGACCAGGCCATCACGGCGAGGAGCGTCGCCAGTGCGGTGAACGCCAGAAAGACCCAGATCACCCCTCCATCAAACACCGTCCCCCACCCCGGATGGAAACCGTCTGTGGATCGCACGCCACGGCTGGGGCATCATCGGGGTCCTACGGTGAGGGAAGAGGGTCGGCATGGAACCACTGAGCGGACTCGACGCGAGCTTCCTCTACCTGGAGACGCCGACCTTCCACATGCACGTGGAGATGGTGGTCGTGTTCGACCCGTCCACCGTTCCGGGTGGCTATTCGTTCGCCAAGATGCAGGCCCAGATCGCCTCGCGCACCCACCAGGCGCCCGTCTTCCGCCGGCTCCTCGTCGAGGTACCGTTCCGCCTGAGCCACCCGGTCTGGGTCGACGATCCCGACTTCGACATCGACTACCACGTGCGGCGCACGGCCATCCCGTCCCCCGGCGGACTGTTCGAGCTCTCCGAGTTGGCCGGCGACATCGCCAGCCGCCAGCTCGACCGGTCGAAACCCCTGTGGGAGATCTGGATCGTCGAGGGACTGCAGGACGACCGGATCGCCGTCATCGCCAAGATGCACCACTCGACGGTGGACGGCATGTCGGGTGCGGCGCTGCTCTCGGTCCTCTTCGATCTGGAGGTCGACCCGGGTCCCGAGCCGGAGCCGCCCGACGTGGTGGCCGACGCGCACATCCCGTCCAACGCCGAACTGATCAGCGAGGCGTTGGCCTCCCGGATGTTCCGACCCTTCGAAATGACCCGGGACATCGTGCGGACCGGCCAGCGCCTCCTCAACGTGCGTCGCGTACGGCACGAACCCGAGCACCGCGCGCCACAGTCCCGGGCGGCGCTGCCGTTGTCCGCTCCGCGCTGCTCGTTCAACGGCACGCTGACCCGACGCCGTCAGGTCGCCCTGGCGGCCATCGGGCTCGCCGACGTCAAGCGCCTGAAGAACGCGACCGGGACCACGGTCAACGACGTGGTCCTCGCCGTGTGCACGGGTGCCCTCCGCCGATTCCTGGTCGAGGGCGACGAGCTGCCCGACAAGCCGCTGGTGGCCGTGGTCCCCGTCTCGGTCCATCCGGACATCGACGCGCCCTACGGGTCGAACAAGGTGTCGTCGATGTTCGTGCAGCTACCGGCGCACCTGGAGAACCCGCTCGAACGGCTGGTCTCCATCCGCGAGGGCACCAAGGGGGCGAAGGAGGAGCACAACGCCCTCGGCGCCGACATGCTCGTCAACTGGGCGGAGCACGCCACGCCGAACACCTTCGCGGCCGCAGCACGCTTCTACAGCCGTCTCCACCTCGCCGACCGCCACCGGCCGGTGGCCAACCTGATCATCTCCAACGTGCCCGGACCGGACTTCCCGCTGTACCTGGCCGGTGCCGAGATGGTGGCCGGGTTCCCGCTCGGTCCCGTCATGGACGGACTCGGGGTCAACATCACCATCATGAGCTACCGGGGCACGCTCTACTGGGGGATCATCTCCTGTCCCGAGACGATGCCGAAGGTGTGGAAGCTGGCGGCCGGCATCCCGTTGGCCCTGGACGAACTCCTCCTGGCCGCCGGCCTGCCGCCGGCCGAATTCCGCTCGCAGCAGTCGACCGACGCGGTCGCCGCGGCCGGGGTACCGGGCCCGTCCACCTCCTAAGTCGGTCATCCGGCGATCAGGAACGCCGTCGCCACGTCTGTCGCTAGGGCGTTCCGCCCGCCGTCATCGACGAGGCTCCCGAGCAGACCCGGATGGCCGGCCCGAACGTCCGGTGGACGGGGTCGTAGGGGAGCACGGTGTCGAGGCCCGTCACCACGAAGACCCCGGTGTCCCCCGGTCCCGTCACGATGTCGGTCGGATGGTTCGTGCCCGAGGTCGCCGCTGTCGTGCCCCCGGTCGGGAGACGCACCGGGGGCAGTGGATCGGCGAAGTCGGCGACCGGGACGGTGTCGATCCAGTCGTCGGCCGAGTCGGCCACCAGCAGCTGCGTGCCGGCGGGGGTGAGCGCCAGTGCGGCGGGATCGGCGATGCCGAAGCGGTCGAATCCGGTGGGCCGGCCGACCGCACCGGTGGACGTGGTGATCGGCACCACCCGGCCGCCGTAGTCGGGAGGACCTTGGCCGGCGACGTAGAGGGTGGCGCCATCAGGCGAGACCACCAGACCGTGGGGTGACGAGACCGACGACACCGTCAGGCCGGTGACGATCGGCGCCCCGGCGGTGGCCGTCGCCGTATCGACCGGCACCACGCCGTCGGTCACCAGCACGTACAGGGTCGAGGACGTCGGACTGAGCGCCATGCCGGACACGGTCCGGCCCGCACCGAGATCGAGTGGCTTCCCGACAGCGTGGGTGGCCACGTCGACGGGCACGACGGTCGTGCCACTGGCCGCGAGCACCGTCCGTCCGCCGTGCATCACGACCACGGCGCTGGTCGGACCGTGTCCGGGCAGGACGATCGGGGCCAGAGCCCGTTGGGAGTCGAGGTCGACGGGCACGAGCACGTTGGTCGTCGGTCTGCCGGGGGGCGTCGACTGCGTCACGACGAAGGCCCAGCGGCCGTCGGGCGTCGTGGTGACGGCGAAGTCGCCGAGGGAGGGCGTCCCGGCGACGGGCAGGGTGATCGGCGCCTCGGGCGTGTGGGAACGCAACTCCACCGGGGTCAGCGCGTTCGGACAGGCCACGTAACCGACCGGGCCGATGGTCTCCGGACGCACACCCGCCACGGTCGGCGAATCCGGGGTGGCCACGACCGAACAGCCGGCCACACCCGTGGCCAGCAACACTGCGGCCAGGACGGCGGCCGGGGACGAGGCGGCGGCACCACGGAGCTGCGTCGGCGGTCGGTGCCGATTGCGTCGCGTCGGGGCCTCCATAGGTGGGCCCGACCCTAGTGACGCGGAGGGGGCCGACGGAAGGGCCCCGTCGGGTGTGGCTGCAGGGATCAGGCCGCGGCGGCCGTGCGACCACGGGCGTCGTCGGCC
>Ga0302319_10016740_pt1 | contig 13478 bp, 11 predicted proteins | sample Bog_T0_2_FD_203319 | JGI IMG/M metagenome (GOLD analysis project Ga0302319, IMG submission 203319) | Peat permafrost microbial communities from Stordalen Mire near Abisko, Sweden - Bog_T0_2 | ecosystem: Environmental > Terrestrial > Soil > Wetlands > Peat | place: Sweden: Abisko, Stordalen Mire...
CATTTGCGAAACCTGTCTGGGTGTAGGCGTGCCGACCGTCGCAACCAGCCTGGATGTGACAGTGCGCAGTGCTTCCAACTGCAATTTGGCGCTGAGGAAATTGTTCCTGGAGACTGTTGAAAGAGCGGGACCCCAGCGGTGAATGATTGTGAGCGTGCGGTCATTGAGATCGTTAGCCCGGAACCGAGCCAAGTCATGTCTTCCAAGGTCGACCAAACTGGCGACTTCAGCGGCAAGTTTCTGCGCGATATTGATTTCCTCGGCAAGAGAGATCGAAAGAACCGCATCCCTCGCTTCCTTGGCTGCAGCCTTGGCGCCCTTCGCAAGAAAAGCAGCGAGGCCCGAAACAAGGAGGCCCGCGACGCTCGCAAGGTTACCCCAGTTGCTGCGCCAAAAGTTCAGCATCTGCGAGTTGAGCGTCGGTTCGCTCAGCGCATTACCCTTCTCGGCGCCTGAAATTGTAAATCATGACCAGGTCCGGATTCGCGCTAAGCGAGATTTGCCGAAGTTGGCAGTGTAGAAGGCGTGTGAATCCCGAGGCGGACTAAGGTTAAAAGCGAGTAGTCACGAGCCAGTACGCAGTAATTAATGTTTAGGTTCTGGCTGTCGGCAAAGCTTCGCGACGAAGGTACTCGGTACTTAGCTACTGCCAAAACGGCTTAGTAGAATGGGTTTAACGATCGCTGTCCAGATGGCATAGCCTTGGGCGTTCATGTGCAGGCCGTCGGGGCGGAACAGTTCACGGCGCGGCTTGCCCTGGGCATCGAGCATCGGTTCGCTGACGTCGATGAACTGGGCGCGGGGCTGGGTGCGAATGTATGCCGCGATCATCTCGTTCGCGCTCTTGAACTTCGGCCAACTCCCCCACCGCAGGATCGAAGGCTTGATCGATATGAAGTAGATCCAGGTGTCGGGCAGTGCGCCGTGAACGATCTGCACAAATTGCTTGAAGTCTGCGAACACCTGTTCTGGACTCTTGGACGACGGCCAGGCAAGATCGTTGTCCCCGGCATAGAGCACGACCGCGCGAGGCCGGTAGGGAAGAACAATGCGAGGCGCATATTCGTTGACCTGCGCGATCTGCGAACCGCCAAATCCGCGATTGATGACGGGCAGCGGCTTCATGTCTTCGGCTAAGGTTTCCCAGAATCTAATGCTGGAACTTCCGGTGAATACGATGACTCCAGGTTGCGGCGGATTCAGCCGGTCGGCTTTTTCAAATGCGGCGATCTCGGACTCCCAGGCGCCCGGCCGCGCCGCCGCGCGCACGAAATAAATGCCGGAGGCGCCAACCAGCGCTGCGAAGAGCAGAAAGCCCAGCAATGATTTCTTCATAGATTATTTCGGTGGATTAGTTTGCGGGGCACGGCGCTCCCGCGGCCTGCCATAGCTTTACTTTCGTAGAGAACTCATCGTGCGGCATGGGAATCGGCGTTCGGCCTTCGCCGGGACTCCATCCCCACATTACCAACTTATCTTCGGTGAGGTGTTCGACCAGTTGATCGATGTTGCGGCCGCGATTTTGCTTGGGATCCTTGATCGATGCGCAAAGCTGCGCATCGGTGAGTCCTTGCCAGATCATCGGAGTCGAGGGAGGAGGCAATCGCCAGCCGGGAGCGCCGGGCGGCAGGTGCGCGCCGGCGAGATTGTGGTCCTGATGGCAGGTGCTGCATTTTTCTGCCGTTACTCCCATGCCGACCGGGCCGCGGCGAACGTTCATGGTGTGGGGATGGCCGTCGTCCCCCTGGCGCGGATAATCTCCCTGGGAGTGGCAGTTCATGCAGCGCGGGTTCCGCAACACGGGAACGAAGGCGGTGAATAACGTTCCATCGCCGTGGGCGGCGGCCGCAGGTATGGCGGAAGCCGGCGCCGCCGCCGCTGCCGAATAGGCGAACCACCGCATTCCTGTAATGCCTACGACGAGCAAAATACTCAGCGAGAAGCGTGTTGCGAATGTCGCGCGTTTCATACGGCCTCCGTCATGCGAATGGGCAACCGGCGAATTCGTTTTCCGGTCGCGGCAAAAATGGCGTTCGCGATTGAAGGGGCGGCGCAAGGGACACCGGGCTCTCCGATACCGCCGGCCTTTTCGTTGTTCTCGACAATGTGAGTTTCAATCTCAGGACATTCATTCATGCGCAACACCGGGAAGGTATTGAAGTTGGTTTGCTGCAAGCGGCCATTTTCGAAGGTCAGTTCCTGAAACAGTGCCGCCGATGCGCCGAAGATCGCGCCGCCTTCGGTCTGGGCGGCGATAATACCGGGATTCACGTACTGGCCGCAATCGATGGCGCAAACCATGCGGTGCACGCGCACCTTATTATCGTCGACCGAGACTTCGGCCACGTGCGCTGAGTAACTTCCAAAAGCAAAATGCACCGCGATGCCGCGGCCCACGCCTTTCGGCAAAGGCTGGCCCCACCCGGCTTTTTGCGCGGCCAGATCGAGCACGCCAAGATACCGAGGCTGCTTCTGCAATAGCGCGCGCCGGAACTGGTAAGGATCTTTCCCGGCCAGCGCGGCCATTTCGTCGACGAAACATTCGACCGCGAATGCGGTGTGCGAGTGACCTACGGAGCGCAGCCATTGCACCGGAACGCCAACTTCCGCCTGGTGGGATTGGACCGTGACGTTGGGAATCGAGTAGGGAAGATCGTCCACGCCCTCGACCGATGCGGGATCGTAGGCTTTTCCCTTCATCATCATGGCGGCGAACGGCGTGCCTGCCATGATCGATTGCCCCACCAGCGTGGATTTCCAGCTTATGGCATTGCCGCTCTCATCAATGCCACCTTGGATTGCGTGGAGAAATGCCGGACGGTACCATCCGCCTGCCATGTCATCTTCGCGCGTCCAGATCACCTTCACCGGTGCGCCCACGGCTTTGGCGACGTAAACCGCTTCCACCACAAAGTCGGATTGCGGATTGGCGCGACGTCCGAAGCCGCCGCCAAGGAAAGTGGTATGAAGTTGAACTTTTTCGGGCGGCAGCCCCGCGATCTTGGCGGCGTTGGCGCGGTCCACAGTCTGGAATTGCGATCCCGTCCACACCTCACAGGAATCCGCGCGCAAATCGACGGTACAGTTTAGCGGTTCCATCATCAGGTGCGAGAGATAGGGAACTTCGTAAACCGCCTCGATTTTTTTTGCGGAACTCGCCAGCGCGGCGACCGCGTCGCCATCTTTGCGCACGCTGGTCCCCGGGGTCTTGGCGCGTTCGCGAAAATCCTGCATCATCTTGCCGGTATCGAAGTCATGCATGCTGCCTTCGTCCCACTCGATGCGGAGAGCGTCGCGCGCCACTTTGGCTTGCCAGAACGTATCGGCGATTACGGCGACGCCGGCGGGAATCGCCACAATCTTGCGCACTCCGGGCAGGGAGCGCGCCCGCGCGTCGTCGAAGCTCTTCATCTTCGCCCCGAAAATCGGAGGCCTCGCGATCACCGCGTTCAGCATTCCCGGCAACTTCACATCAATGCCGAATTCCGCCTTGCCGTTTAACTTGATGGAAGTGTCGAGGCGCTTGATGGGCTTGCCGATCAGTTTGAAATCTTTCGGATCTTTCAGTTGCACGTGCGCAGGCGGCGTCAGCTTGGAGGCAGCGGCAGCGAGTTGTCCGTAGGTCAGCCGCTTCGCTCCGTTCAGCACGGCGCCATTGTCGGTTCGGAGAGCGGACGCATCGACCTCCCACTGCTGCGCCGCTGCGCCGACCAGCATAGCGCGCGCGGCCGCGCCCGCCTGGCGGAATTGATCGAGACCCGACCACACGCTGGAACTGCCTCCCGTAATCTGCATGCCGAAGGCGGGATGGTTGTACTTCGGGTCGACCGGAGCTGGCTCGTAGCCCACCTTGCTCCAATCGGCATCGAGCTCATCCGCCAGCAGCATGGGCAGCGACGTGTAAACGCCTTGGCCCATCTCGGAGTGGTTGACGATGACCGTGATGCGCTCGTCGCTTCCGATGCGGACAAACGCGTTCGGCATAAAACTGTTCGCAGAAGACGGCTGCGCCGATGCCAGGGCACTGACTCCAGGAAAGTGAAATCCAATCAGCAAGCCGCCGCTCGCCGCTACCGAAACTTTCAAGAAGTCCCGCCGCTCGATCCCCGCGCTGGTTTTTCGGCCGACACTCTTGAGCCCGATCATCGCGCACCTGCTTTCGCCGCCAACTCGGCGGCGCGGTGGATTGCCCGGCGAATGCGGGGATACGTTCCGCAACGGCAGAGGTTGCCCGTCATCGCCTCGTCAATATCCTCGTCAGTAGGAGTTGGCTTGTCGCGAAGCAGAACGGCGGCACTCATCAGCTGCCCCGATTGGCAATAGCCGCATTGCGGAACGTCTTCTTCCAGCCACGCGAGTTGCAGCGGATTGGTCAGATCGGGCGACAAGCCTTCGATGGTGGTCACGCTCTTTCCCGCCGCGCGCGCCACCGGCGCTACACACGAGCGCACCGCCTCCCCATTGATATGCACGGTGCAGGCGCCGCATTGCGCCATGCCGCATCCATATTTGGTTCCGGTGAGGCCAAGCTGTTCGCGGATGACCCAGAGCAGCGGAGTGGAAGGCTCGACGTCGAGATCGACGCGTTTGCCGTTGACGGAGAAGCCGATCATATTATTTCTCCTGTGTAGTTCTGCCGGTTCGTGTTGCGCTTAGCGATCAAGGGCAGGCGAAAGCCCGCCGTGACGCATTTGATTTTATACCGCGGGCCGAAAAGCGAGTCACCATCCTCTTCCTCTTATTCCTGATTATTTTGGACGTCCGATTTATTTTGGTAAGCCCTCCCGATCACCTCGGTAACTTTAGCGGGGTCGGCAACCCGTGCTAGCCTCGATATGTACATGTGTAATCAGTAGCTTCCGAGAATTCTGAACGGTCACGAATGCCTCGCTTTCCCATCTTCCGACTGGGTGGAACGCCGGAGAAACTGGCGTCCCCGGAAATGCTTGCGGCCGCGCCCGCCATTATGCTCGAAGGCCTCGCGGTCGGAGTGGATAACCTGCGCCACGATGTGGCGTTGAGTCCTCGCCTTGTGGAGGCCGCGCGCGCCCATGTGATGCGCCTGATCGTGCTCCACGGCGAGTTGGAAGGCCTGCTGGCGGCTGAGACCTCGCTGCAAAATCAAGGGCCCGCGTGGTTGAGAAAGGCAGCCGCGGGACCGGGTCGCAGTCCGGTAGAGAAATCTGACTGGAAGCCGCTGCTGGCCGAACTTTTGCTGGCGGCGCTGAACCGCGCAAAAAAGCAAGAAAACATTTCCCTGGACCTGCTGGCGCGGCTGGCCGTGATCAAGTTCCTTCGCACCGAGATGCACCAGCAGTTTGCCCAGGTGCTGGAGCGCTGCCGGGTTCTGCTCAAGACTTATGAGGGCATTCGCCAGGGCAAAGGCGTGGAGTATCGCGAGCGCGTGGCCGCCTTTCAGGTGCGCAAGAAAATCATCCTGCGCAAGGCCGGGCAGGATCTGTTCGAAACCCTGCGCGAGATCGAGAAAGAAACCCTGACCCGTACCCGGCGGTCGTTATTTGGCGAAGTAAAGACCGGACACGCCAAGACTGGCGACGTAAAGACTGGCGAGGCGCAGACCGGAGGGTCGAAATCCTCCGATCCCGCCGGCGCCGGCCTGGCCAGCTACGGCCTCTTCGTCAATCGTCTGGCGTTTTCCGAGGATGGCCGCGACGACTACCTGTGCGCCGAACATTACGTGATGTTTGGCAACTGGGACCGCGATGCCGACCGCTACCTTCGCCTGCAGGATGTCGTGTGGAGCTTTGTGCGTTCGCTGTATGGCGAAGAGACCAACAGCGAGACCATCGACGCCTGGCTTTGCGCCCCGGAAAATGCGCGCTCTCTAGTGGGAAGCGGGACACCCGACGATTCCAGCGCCGAAGGGGTTGCCCGGCAGGACCGCCTGGCACAATGGGTGCGCCTGCTCGAAGACGAGCAGGTGATGGAGCATGTGATCGCCTCCTATCACACGGTGCCGCTACTCAGCGAGTACGCGCCCCGGATCAATCCTCAACAATTGAAGAATGCGTTGATCTCGCGGCCGGAATGCGACCGGGTGGAGCGCATGATTCAGGAGCACGGCAAGCTCTCGCCCGCCAGCCTGTATGCGGCGGTGGGCAGGGTGGCGGGATGCCGCGGGGCCGAGCGTGCGAAAGTGGCGGCGCGCTTTCTGCAGGATTTTTCCAACTATCACCGCGACCTGCGCCGGCTGGAAGTCCTGAATGCCGCGCTCGACTCGGTGAACCTGGTGGCGACGGAGAAGCTGCGCGACCTTTCCCGCATGAATGGCACGCTCTACGAATTTCTCCTGCCCGACGAGCAACAACCGCCGCGGGAAGACCGCGTGCTGCGCCACGTGGTGCTGAAGGCCGATGTGCGCGACTCCACCCGGCTTACGCGCACGCTGATGGAAAAAGGCCTCAATCCCGCATCCTACTTCAGCCTGAATTTCTACGATCCGGTGAACAAGTTGCTGGGCAAGTACGGAGCGCAAAAGGTGTTTCTCGAGGGTGATGCCATTATTCTTGCCATCCTCGAGCGCGAAGGCGAGCCCGGACTGGCGGTGAGCCGCGCCTGCGTGCTGGCCCGCGAGATCATCGAGATCGTCCGCGGCTACAACGAACTCATGCAGCGCTCCGGCATGCCCGGCCTGGAATTGGGCGTAGGCATCACCGTGCAGGAGGCCGCGCCGCTTTATCTGATGGATGGCGACCATCAGATCATGATTTCCGAGGCGCTTAACGAGAGCGATCGTCTTTCTTCCTGCAACAAGGGCGCGCGCAAGGTGATGGAGTCGCAAGCCGGGCCATTCCACGTCTATGTTTTCCAGGCGGCGGATGCGGCGGAAGGCGCGAACCCGGAGGATTCTGTTATCAGCTACAACCTGGGCGGCATTCGCATGAGCGACGCGGCCTTCCGCAAGCTCGAGCAGGAGATTTCCCTGGTGCCGCTGGCGGTGAAGCTGCCGCCTTCCATCGCGGCGTCCGATAAAGGCGAGTACCAATTATTCAGCGCTACCGTTCCAGTCGATCGTGACATCTTTCGCAAAATCGTGGTGCGCAAAAGCCGCGTGCCCCGAATCGATGGAGAAGCGTTCTCGATCCAGGGTTGGACCGAACGAACTTATTACGAAGTCTGCACCGATCCTGCAGTTTATGCTGCCCTGGAAAACAAGAAAGCAGCACGAGTTTAGCGTCCTGCCAATCAAGCCAGCCCAACGTCCTACCCTGGCACCCCGCCCCAGTCCAGTGCTGAACAACTTCGTGGGCCGATGAATTCAGGGCGCCACCGCGATCCCCGCAGCCTTGCCTGAGTCAACTTTCGCGCTACACTGATGATGCCAGCTGATCGAACGCGATGCCGAACGAAATATGATCGTCCTCTGCGCCCACCATCTCTACACTCCTGCAGAAGAAATACACGACCCACTCGTCTTTATAGAAGACAGACTCATCTCCGCCGTCTCTTCGCGGGCCCAACAGGAAATCCCGACGAATGCGACCGTTGTCGATCTCACGAAAAACGGCGAAGCCATCCTCGCCCCCGGTTTCGTCGACCTTCACATGCACGGCGGCGCTGGACTCGACGTGATGCGCTCCTCGCTCGCCGAACTGCCGCATCTGAATAAATTTCTCACCACGCATGGCGTCACCGGCTATTTTCCCACCACGGTCGCCGCGCCGCTCGACCAAACCTGCGCCGCTCTGGAGCGCCTAGCCGATGCCATCGATGCCTCCCAAGGCTCGCGCGCCGGAAACAGCGTGGAAGCACAACCGCTCGGCATTCACTTGGAAGGCCCGTTCCTCAGCCACCTGCGCCGTGGCGTGCATCCCCCGCAATATCTGGTCGGGCCTACTCTTCCAATTTTTGATCGCCTCTGGCAAGCCGCTCGCGGCCACGTGCGCATGATGACGATCGCCCCGGAGCTTCCCGGAGCGCTCGAAGTCATCGCCGAAGCCGCGCGGCGCCAGGTTCTGGTTAGTATCGGCCACTCCGACGCCGCGCTCGAAGCCGCCCGCGCCGGTGTCGATGCCGGAGCCCGCCACGCCACTCACACCTTCAACGCCATGCGCCCGCTCGATCATCGCGACCCCGGCATCCTCGCCGAAGTGCTCACCGACCATCGCATCAGCGCCGACATCATCGTCGATGGAATTCACGTCATGCCCGAGGTCGTTCAGCTATTTCTGCGAGCCAAGGGCACGGACCGCGCTGTCCTCATCACCGACGCGATGGCCGCGGCGGGCATGCCCGACGGCACCTACCAACTCGGCCCCATCCAGGTGGAAGTGAAAGACGGCAAATGTACATCGGATGGAAAGCTAGCCGGTAGCGTGTTGACCATGGACCGCGCGGTGCGCAACGTGACCCAATTTGCGGGATGGAGCCTGCAGCATGCAGTACGCGCCGCGACGCTGAATCCGGCGCGCGCCGCCGGATTAGGGCAGCACGGAAAACTAGTCCCCGGCGCGGAAGCCAACCTCGTTGTGTTGAGCCCAGACGGGGAAGTAAGAGAAACGATAGTCCACGGCCGCGGATATTAAGCGCGGATTCCACAACGTGTTGTCATCTCGAGCGAAGCGAGGGATCCTGGTTTCCGCTTGGCGCTCTGGGCAGCGCAGGGATTTCGACCGCCTTAAGACGCTAATTCGGCTTGCGGTCTTTCGCGTCCGCCAGATAGCGCAACAGCACCGCTTCATCGGCCCGCGTCAGTTTGTCCAGAAAAGAAGTATCCAGCTTGCCGTCTTCGATGGCCTGCGACGCATTCGACTGCCGCAGCTTATCTCCCAGTTCCGGATCGTTGCTCATCACCTGGGTGTAGAACCACAGGAAGTGTCGCATCTGGTCGAGCGACTTGGTCAACACCTGAATGGCTTCGGTTTCCGGCAACGCGCTCAACGCTTCCATCAGTTCCGGATCGCTTGGGGCTTGCATGGCGGCGCAATTCAACTCCCGCTGAATCGCGCGCAGATCTTCCGTAACCCGCACCATCCGCGTGTGAAGATCGTCCATCTGAGTATCGTTCCCCATGGTTGCCAGTCTGATCGGCGTGTTTCAACATCTCATCGGCAAAGCCCAGCGGATAGATGTCCCACGATCATGCGCTTTCGTAATTCAAGCCGTTACTTTGGTCTGGAAAGTAACGCCCCGCGTGCGTCCGCGCCGAAAGCCGCGCCGGGCAAGGCTTTTCACGCCACCGTCAAACGAACCCGCGTCCGCATCTCCGATTCTCCGCGCCCGATTTTTCCCTGGCGGCCAACAGTGCACTCGCCATTTGCTCCAAAGTCACCACAGTCCATGTGGCGACAGCCGCCTCGGCTGCCCGCCCTGAGCGAAGCCGAAGGGTCCAAGCCGAAGCCCGGCGCCGCGGCCACGGCAGTTTTGGAGTGCGCTCAACTTGTGATACAAACGCACGGATGGAAGCGACCTCGACCGCCCCGGCCAGCCCCGACCTCCTCCGCGCCATCGGACGCTGGAGCCTCGTCGCTCTCGTCGTCAACTCCATCATCGGCAGTGGAGTCTTCGGCCTGCCCTCCACCGTCGCCGCGCTCATCGGCAACTACAGCCCGTACGCCGTGCTCGCCGCCGGCGCGGGCATGAGCGTAATCATCGCCTGCTTCGCCGAGGTCGCATCACGCTTTCAGCAGGCCGGCGGCCCCTATCTCTACGCCCGCGTCGCCTTCGGCCGCCTCATGGGCATTCAAACCGCGTGGATGCTCTGGCTCGGCCAGGTCGCCGCGCCCGCCGCCAACGCCAACTTGTTCGTGATTTATCTCGGCGAGTTTTTTCCCCACGCCAAAGATCCCCTGCCCCGTGCCGCAATTCTCACCGTGCTGATCGGCTTGCTCACCTTCATCAACATTCGCGGCGTCCGCGCCGGAGCCCAGGTCAGCAACCTGTTCACCGCCGCCAAACTGGTCCCGCTATTCGCGGTAGTCGTCTTAGGTTTGTTGGTGCTCCAACATCAGCATTGGGCGATTGCGAGCCCACCCGTCGCCGCACCCGCAACCGGCCAGTGGCTGAAAGCCATGCTGCTCCTGGTCTTCGCCTACGGCGGATTCGAAACCGCGCTCGCGCCCATGAGCGAGGCGAAAAATCCCCGCCGCGACGCTCCCTTTGCGCTCTTCACCGCCCTCGCGCTCTGCACCGTCATCTACGCGCTTATCCAGTGGGTCGTCGTCGGAGTCCTGCCCAACGCCGCGCACAGCCCGCGCCCTCTCGCCGACGTGGCCCGCATCGCCGTCGGTCCCATCGGCGCAGCCTTAGTTGCCATCGGCGCGCTCATTTCTTTCTACGGATATCTCAGCGCTAAAATTCTCGCCATGCCCCGCGTCCCCTTCGCCCTCGCCGAGCAGGGAGACTTCCCCCAAGCTTTCGCCAAAGTCCATCCCCGCTTTCACACTCCGTACGTTTCGATTCTCGTCTTCGCCGCCATGGTCTGGGGACTGGCACTCGTCGGCGATTTCAAATGGAACGTAACTCTCTCCGCCGTCGCCCGCCTTCTCTACTACGGTGTAGGCTGCGCCGCGCTACCCGTCCTGCGCCGCAAGCAGCCGGAAGGCGCAGACGCCATGTTCCACCTGCCCGCGGGAAATTTCTTCGCCGTCTTAGGCGTGGTCCTGTGCGTCATCCTCGTAACCCGGGTGGATTTCGGCCAGTCGCTCATCCTGGTCGCCACCGTCGTCCTGGCCTTGCTGAACTGGGCGGTAGTCGCGCGCGGAAAAGCCGCTTGATGCCGGCGCCTAGCTCATTTTGACCCCATCAGAATAGGTCACCGTTCAACCAGTTCATAACCTGTACTATGTTCGCAGCGCATGTCAGAAACCTTTCCCTTCCATATCTCCATCACGCCCGAGGACGCGGGCCAGCGCCTCGATCAGTTTCTCGCCGCCCGCCTCGAAAGCATCAGCCGCGCTCGCGTGCAGGAAATGATTGCCCATGCCCAGGTGCTGGTAAACGACGCTCCCGCCAAGCCTTCGCTCAAGCTGCGCGGCGGCGAGCGCATCGCTGTGCTGGGTGAATCGCACCCCGCGCCCCTCAAGGCCATCGCCGAAGACATTCCTCTCCACATCGTTTATGAAGATGACGACCTCGCCGTCATCGACAAGCCCGCGGGCATGATGGTGCATGCCGGCGCCGGAGCCAGCGACCACGCCCGCAATCGCGGCACACTGGTGAATGCTCTGCTGCACCACATGGCGAGCCTCTCCAAAGTAAGCGGCGATCTGCGCCCCGGAATCGTCCATCGTCTCGACAAAGAAACCAGTGGCCTCATCCTGGTGGCCAAAAACGACGAAGCCCATCGCAAGCTGAGCGCGCAGTTTGCCGCGCGCGCCGTGAAAAAAAAATATGTGGCGCTGGTGCACGGCTGGGTGAAAAAAGATTCTGGAACTCTGGCGCAAAGCATCAGCCGCGACCCGGTGCGCCGCATGAAGATGACCACGCGCCTCGCAGGCGGCCGCACCGCCCTAACCCATTATCGTGTCTCCCGCCGCCTCGATACGAAGTACGGAAAGTTCACCTTGCTGGACGTAAAAATCGACACCGGCCGCACCCACCAGATTCGCGTGCATGTTTCCGCCCTGGGCCATCCCGTTGTCGGCGATACCACGTACGGCGCGCCCAAGCAGGCGCGAGGGAAAAATGCGGTAATCGCCCTGCCGCGAAATTTCCTGCATGCCGCGGAGTTGGAGTTTCAGCACCCCCGCACTGGAGCCCTGATTGTTCTGCAAAGCGAATTGCCAGCGGAGTTGCGCGAGTTCTTGCGCAGGATCGAAGAGTAAGTTTCGCCGCACTCTCCGCCATTGCACCCCGGTGCGGATATAATGAACCTCGAAGCCAGGGGCATTCTTACGAGATACATCTCAGAAAATGCGGCTGTGTGGTGGGCGACGATCCTGACGTTGCTGCTTTGCGCCAGCGGAGTTGCGACTGCCCAGGCTTCCCAGCCCTCATCCCAGTCCCCGTCTCCATCCACACAAACTTCTCCGCCCGCGCCGCCGCAGTCCGCCGACCCAGCCGACAGCGATATCCCGCGCATCAGAGTCGGCATCAACGAAGTCAACGTCGTCTTCACCGTTACCGACAAGCACGGCAAGCGTGTCACTGACCTGAAGCAGGGCGACTTCCACTTCGTCGATGACAACAAGCCGGCGGTCGAGATTCGCAGCTTCCACGCCGAAACCAATCTGCCCTTGCAAGTGGGATTGCTCATCGACGCCAGCAACTCGGTGCGCGACCGCTTCAAGTTCGAGCAGGAGTCCGCCATCGAGTTCCTCAATCAGACCGTGCGCCGCGGCTATGACCAGGCCATGGTGGTCGGCTTCGACGCCACTCCAGAAGTCACGCAGGATTTTACCGACGACACAGAAAAACTGGACCACGGTGTCCGCGAGTTGCGGCCCGGAGGCGGCACAGCCCTTTACGACGCCCTCTACTATGCCTGCCGCGACAAACTCCTGAAGGACGCCAAGGCCGGACCCACGCGGCGCGCCATTATCCTGCTGAGCGATGGCGAAGATAATCTAAGCCACGTCACCCGCGAGGAAGCCATCGAAATGGCACAGCGCGCCGAAGCCGTGGTTTACACCATCAGCACCAATACCAGCGGCACCAAAGGCGCGGGCGACAAGGTGCTCGAACGCATTGCCGACGCCACCGGAGGCCTGGCGTTTTTTCCCTTCCAGTTGCGTGATGTCGCGAACGACTTCGCCGAAATTCAGGAGGAGCTGCGCAGCCAGTATGCCGTCTCCTACAAGCCCGCCGACTTCAAAGCCGACGGCCACTTCCGCACCATCGAAATTATCGCCAGCGACCGGAAAAATTTCCGCGTCCGCGCCCGCCGCGGCTACTACGCCCCGGTACAGTAGAAAACGGTTTCCGCTTCGAGAGGATCGGGAAGGGCACAACTTTCGTCGTGCCGTCCAGAGGCAATAAACACACGGGCTTTAGCCCCCGAGGGAGCCGTACTCGCGAGCCTTGCATGCCGGGATATTCCGCCACCCCACTTCCGAGAAAGTTAGGCCTCAACCCCGGCCTTCGTGTGCGCCTGATCAAAGCTCCCGCGGACGTCCGCGCCGAACTACGTGCCGCGCTGGCGGAATGCAAACTCGCCCGCCAAGGCGAACTCGATTTCGCCATGATATTCACGAAATCCCGCGCCCAGTTAACCGCAGAGTTTTCGCGCGTCGCCAGACAACTCACTCCCGCCGGAATGTTATGGGTAAGCTGGCCCAAAAAAAGTTCCGGCGTCTCCACCGATGTGGACGAAAACATCGTTCGCCAGATTGGCCTGGCCGCCGGCCTGGTCGATGTTAAGGTATGCGCCGTGACCGAGGTGTGGTCCGGTTTAAAATTCGTGCGTCGCGTAAAAGACCGAAAACAATAAGGGATCCGCCCTCAGCATGGCCAGCCGGTTAGCTGCACACCGAGGACGTTTCGGCAGCTGCAAATCACCTCGAAAAGTTACTGCGGCA
>Ga0302319_10016743_pt1 | contig 13477 bp, 11 predicted proteins | sample Bog_T0_2_FD_203319 | JGI IMG/M metagenome (GOLD analysis project Ga0302319, IMG submission 203319) | Peat permafrost microbial communities from Stordalen Mire near Abisko, Sweden - Bog_T0_2 | ecosystem: Environmental > Terrestrial > Soil > Wetlands > Peat | place: Sweden: Abisko, Stordalen Mire...
GACCCACCTCGCCATTTCCTCCCATTCCGCCGCCAACCGGCAATTTGGCCCTCGCTGACGGACCCACCTCGCCATTTCCTCCCATTCCGCCGCCAACCGGAGGCAACGTAGCGATTGGATAGCCGTTTGTGCGGGTCCACCAATTCGGATTCACTGCTAAACTCAAGTAATCCCGTCGAGAGCCTCTGAGGGAATACCACGGTGAGTCCGGACTCCATACTCTCGTTTGCTGGTCTCGTGACCGAGGCAGCGGTCGTAGGGCTGCTCATTCACAGGCGCGTCTGGCGTACGTTGCCTGTTTTCTGCATTTACAGCACCTGGGCCCTGCTCAGCGACGGCCTTGACTCCGTCGTGCAGCGCTACTTCCTGTCCACCTATCTCACCGTCTACTTCGTTAGTGTGGTGGTGGATTCCATACTGCAATTCGGCGTACTCGTCGAGCTTGCCTGGTCCGTCCTGCGTCCGATGCGCGCGTCCCTGTCCCGCAAGACATTGTGGGTTGTTGCCTTGTTGGTTCTGGCCGTCGGCGCCGCCATCTGGCCCTTCTCCGGAATGCACGAGCTGCACCGTTACATTCCGCTGATACGCAACCTGGTGCGCCTGCAGCAGACGGTCTCGATTCTCAGGATTCTGTTCTTCCTGGCATTGGCGGCCTGCAGTCAGTTGCTCTCCATCGGGTGGCGGGACCGCGAGCTCCAGGTAGCCACCGGCCTCGGTTTTTATTCCATCGCAAGTCTCGCCGTACAGGTTGCGCAGTCGCACCAGGGGATGGGGCAATATTCCGACCTGAACCGGATCGTGGTCGCCAGCTACGTTTGCTCCTTGCTGTACTGGGTATTCTCCTTTGCCACAAAAGAGGCCGAGCGCCGCGATTTCACTCCTCAAATGCAGAACTTTCTCCTTGCCGTTGCCGGAGCCGCCAGAACCTCGCGTAGTGTTTTGACGGAGTCCACTCCCCCTAAAAACCGCAAACCTGGACAAATGTGAGATTCGGCCGAATCCACCCCTTTCCCTCCCCCTCAACTGCCGCGTTTCGCCATTCTGATCACTCCCGCAGGGTACTATTGGACTGCGAGACCGAATACGAATGGTTACCTAAGTGCACTGAACCATTGGGTACCAATTTCGCTCGCAAAGCGGCCAAATCGCAAGATTGTTCTCTACAAATGCCCCCTTTTCTGTTACTAGTAGTAGGAGCAGTGAATATCAACCGGGCTGCTCGTGTAGCTGAAGTGGTTACCAAATCCCGGTATGAGGGTCATAAATGGTTCCCGTCTTGCTTCAAGTTGCCGGAATTGCGGCCGTTGCGCTTTACCTTGGTAGGTGGCAAAGAGGCGTTCGTCGCCGAAATACTCAATCGTGGGAGTCTCTCCTGGCGCGGTTGCGTCTCGATTGGAGCGCTCGCGAACTGAGCGATCATTTCCTTTGGAAAGAGGAACTCAACGCCACGCCCGATGAAGCCTGGCAGCGGATGGAAGGCCCCAAGGGTTTGTGGGTGATGTATCAGAATGCCCGCGTCATGCTTGAAATGGCTGACTTCGCCGCAAGAAACTCCGACACTGTGGACCGTGTACTTCTTGAGACTCTGCGTAGCGACGCTATGCATATCCGGGTTTGTGTGCTCATGGCACTCGCGCAATACGCATTTTCCCAGGCGGGCGAAGGTGTCCGGGTAAATGCCTTCCGCGCCGCCTCAATGTACACCGGGATGGCTGCCAGAATGACCCAGATGCTCCAGGAGCATGCGGCCATGATGGTTCCCGATTTTGTGGCCGCGATGTAATCGATTTCCCTCCCCCAGCAAGCAAAAGCCCCGGCCAAGGCCGGGGCTTTTGCTTGCTGGCTGAGTCCATTTCAGACCGGGTTCGAAACCAGAAATGCGTTAATTCTTGAATACTCTTCCTCGCTCAGCCTGAATTGCAGCGCAGGCGCCAATCCTTCTACCTGCTCCCAACTGCGCCCACCCACAATTGCCGCCGTTATCGCTGGATGATGCAACGTCCACGCCACAGCCACCACTCCGGGGCTTACGCCATATCCACTGCCGATTGAGCGCAGCAATTCAACTAGCCGCAGGTTGCGGCCGAGCCGCGGCTCTTTGAACTCGACCGCCTTCCTTCGCCAGTCATCGGCCGGAAAATCCGCAACCCGCTCGGCCGACATTTTGCCCGTCAAAAGCCCGGAGACCATTGGCGAGTAATTAATCACACCGATCCCGTTCGCCTCTGCAAAAGGCAGAATATCCGCTTCAATCGCTCGGCGCAGCATCGAGTACGGTGGTTGCAGGCTGGTGATTGGCGCAATCTTCTGCGCCCGCTCCATCTGCTCGATTGAAAAATTGGATACTCCCATCCAGCGGATCTTGCCCTGCTCCTTGAGCCGCGAAAGCGCCTCCCAGCCTTCCTCGATCTCTTCCTCGGGATTCGGCCAGTGAATCTGGTACAGGTCAATCGTCTCCACTTCCAGCCGCCTGAGCGACCCCTCCACCTCCTCCGCCAGCGACCCGGCCTTGAGCGAGCGGTAGATGGAGCGGTCTTCGTGCCAGCGCATTGAGCACTTGGTAAACAGCAGCGGCTTCGGCCCGGCGTGGCTTTTCACCGCCCGCCCAACCACCTCTTCCGAGTGGCCCAGCCCATAGATAGCCGCTGTATCGATCCAGTTGATCCCAATATCCAAAGCTCGATGAATGGCCGCAACGGATTCGTCATCGTCCTGCGGTCCCCAGGCAAACTCCCAGTTTCCACCGCCGATAGCCCAGGCGCCGAAACCGATTGCTGTAAGTTGAAGGTCGGAGTTACCAAGAGTACGAAGCGCAGGTGAAGCAGCAGTATTCGTCATATCAAGATAGATGCCGGAAGGGCGAGTTTGTCGCAGAGAAGCGAAGTCGATCGAAACCCAGAAGCGTCCGCTCTCTCACAATCTGTAGCATCGCCAACATCCGGCCCACTACGCGGCGATCAGGAACCGTCCGTCCCGCATGATCTGTTCCCGCCCGGACTCCGATTCCAGCCAGATATTGAAGCCCAGCCCCACCACGTCGATATGCGTGCCCGACCGCCAAGGCGCACCCGTATGTTCGCCATACGGGTTCCCAAACGCGATGTGGATCCCGGGAAACTTCTCGTCCTGCAGAATGTTGCCAATCACCCGCTCCACACCCAGGTTGGTACCAATCGCGAACTCGCCCACCCGGTCCGAGTTCTCATCTGTGTGCGTATAGGCCCAGAAATCTGCCTCCAGCTGCTTGTTCACGCTCGCGCAGCTCACAATGCGATTGCCCGCAATCTCGATCGTCAGCGGCGTAGCCGCCAGCAGCCCATACCGCGCGCACAACCAGTCGCCCACCACGCCGTCCACCACAAACCTGCCATTCACTTCGCCCGGCGAAGTAAAACACTCGCCGCCCGGCAGGTTGCCCCACTTTTCCGGCGAAATAATCCCCGACGTCTTGAACCACTTGTACCCAGGATTCATCTCGGCCGTAATATCGGTGCCCGCTGCCGTCGTCGCCCTGATCCGCGTCGCCTTCCGCACACGCTCCAATACTTTTTGCGAGAGCCTATCGACTAGGTTGAAGTCCGCCCGCATCCCCTGGCACATGATCTCCGGAGAAATGTTCACCATGTGCGCGTGCCGCATGTGCCGCCGATTCACCACGTCTGTCATCTGCATGCGCGAGCGCAACTCGTTCGCCTGCACCTGCACCGCAAAGATCGAAACCTGCGACGTCTCCATATCCTTGAGCACCGCCTCCGGCATATCCACAAGCGGCCGCTCGGCCAGGTCCTCCAGCATAAACACATTCCACTCGCAGCCCCGCTCCACCAGTTGCGCCGCCAGCGCCGCAGCAATCGGCCCCGTCACGCGGTCGGTAATCAGCGTAACCTTCTCCGCCGGGTCTATGCGCAGGCAGGTTGTCACCGCCGATCGCGCACCGGGCGCAAACTCAGCAGGGTAGTCAAGCGAAAGCAGATCCTTTGAAGCTCGCGTCATGCTTGGAGTTCCGGCCCCCTCGTGTATGGATAGCAGTGCGTATTCCGTGAGACTACCGGAAAATTCACTGAAATGAAATGGCGAAACCGTGGTACCAGAAACTGATTCCCGCTTTGTGGTAGAAGGGAGTTGCGCGGAATTCGTCAAGCGCACGGAGGCATTATTAAAGCACGTGGATCATGTTTACTACATGACGTGGTGGTCCCGGGCATCGGCTCTGTTCGTCCTGGCTGTCGGATCCGTCTTCTGCATCGCCGTTTGGAGCGGACCGATATTTCCCGCGCAGAATGCAGACCTGGTTCGACTGTTTGCCTCAGCAGCCCTGCTGCTCTATGGCTTCTACCAGACGGCAAATGCTTTCCTCTCCACCGTGACCTTGCTCCAGGGCTCAGTCGAGGTACGCACGGCCTTCAGCCGCAAAAGCCTTCTGTTCAGCGAAATTCGCGGGCGACGACAATATACAAGCATGGGCCGATACAGAACGGCTTATTTCAAGCTTGAGCCGGACCACGATAGGCTCTACTCGCTTGCATTTGAGCAGGCCTTCACCTTTGACGAGGCCTTCTTTCAGTGGTTCAACAGTCTCCCCGATCTGGACGCCATAGACGAGAACAACGAGAAGGATTCGAAATTCGCCCCGGTATAGGCACAACCAAATGATGCAGCCGGTTGCCCCATCCATCCCACTTTTTGCTGTGGAATCGCGGGGAAGCAATAAGCCAGTGCGAGCGAATAGCGAGCGTCCGCCCCCACGGCAAGTGGCTCACAATCCCTCCGCCGTCTCCTTCGCCATGTAATCCACGACAGCCTTGAGATCGCCCTTGCTCTCCTCAAACACCTTCAACTGCCGGTCCGCGCCTGTCCCCGTCTGCATGATCCTCCGCACTCCATTGATCGCCTCCCGGCTGCCCAATTCATCCACCACCGGATCGATCAGCGTCAGATACTCTTCCAGCAGATCGCGCAGCGGCAACTCCTGCTGCCTGCCAAAGTCGATCAAGTTGCCGTCCAGCCCATAGCGCACAGCGCGAAACTTGTTCTCCATCAGCAGCGGCCGTGCGTACTGGCGGAAGTCCTGGTTCGACTCGTGCAGCTTGTAAAGATACACCGCAGTCGCCTGAATCAACGCCGCTATGGCCACCGTCTCCTCGGCCCGCAGCGGAATGTCGCAGGCCCGCACTTCAACCGTATCGAAGAATGGATGCGGCCGAATATCCCACCAGATCTTCTTGGCATTATCGATGCAATTGGTCCGCACCAACAGGCTCACATAGTTTTCAAACTCACTGTAGCTCTGGAACGCATCCGGAATTCCCGTGCGCGGAAAGTTCTCGAAGACCTTGGCTCGGTACCCCTTGTACCCCGTGTTGATGCCCAGCCAGAACGGTGAGTTCGTCGCCAGCGCCATAATGTGCGGCAGAAAGTAGCGCATCGAATTCATGATGCGGATCGCCGCCTCGCGGTCCTCAATGCCCACGTGCACATGCAGGCCGAAGATCAGGTTCGCCCGCGCCACCAGTTGCAGATCTTTCACCACCTGGTGGTAGCGCGGGTCCGGATAAATCTCCTGCGTCCGCCAGTCGGCAAACGGGTGAGTGGCGCCCGCCACAAGCTGCAGACCATGCTCGCTGGCCAGCTTGATCATCTCCCGCCGCAACTCGTAGATGTCTTCCCGCGCCTCGCCAATGTTGCGGCAGACCCGCGTGCCCACCTCCACCACCGACGTGTGCATCTCCGCCTTGACGCGCTCCTGCAGCCGCATCTTGCCCGCGGCCAGCATCTCCGTCTCAATGTGCGAGCGCAAATCCCGCGTCACCGGATCGATAGTCTGATATTCCTCTTCAATGCCAAGCGAGAACGATGGCCGCATGCGAGGACTCCTGGGAAACCTTTGCGCCATTGTACGGGAAGAGCGAGGACAGAGATGCGACCTTATTGAGGAGCAGTCGCCGGAGTCATTTGTCGCTTCAGAAAACGCAAGGTCAACGTGAAAATGCCAGCAACCACGAACAGGAACAGACCGATCCCGCCGACGAGCAACGGAACACCCCAAAGTTGCCAGACAGTGTCAATCCGCGCATCTTCCGGGTCGGAAGGGGTATAGAGAACGGTCACAGGTTCTGCCAGGGCGAATTCCGGGGGATTCGAGGATGAGTGCGAAGTCACCGAGACTGTTTTCCCGTTTCCCGTTACAAAGGTGAAAACCGGAGCGTACGTGACCTTTGCGCCTGAGTCGCTGTCGCTGCGGTTTGATGTAACGGGATCGAGGGCGGTAACAGTTCCTTGAGCAACTTGGCTACGTTCGATAAAGCCGGATATGCGCCATGTCAGGAATCCAGCCACCGCCAGCAAGATAGAGCCCACGCAGAGCATGATCAGGCCTCCAACGAACAGACTCCGCGGGCTGGATGTCTGAATCATCACGTCGGGATCGTAGCAGAGGTTAACAGCGAAGCGCAGTGACTAAGACAGAATATTCGCTTTTTATTCGCTTTTCCGCTAGAATGACCGCAACCGATGAATCTCTTCTCCCAACTCGCCCTCGAACCCACCCACGAAGACTTTTTCCTGGCGCAGTCCTCATGCGCAGCCTGGCGCTCCCGCACGACGCCGAATTCTTCGCCGCCATAGAGACCATCCTGGCAGCCGCTCCCCTGCACCACGCCACCACCCCCAGCGGCCTGCCCATGGGTGTCATGGTCTCCGACTGCGGCACGCCTGAAGCCTTTCGCCGCCGCTGGGACCCAGCCAACCCCGTCGTCAAGCACCTCTGGCCGCCCATGCCCCGCATCCTCGCAGACTTCGCCATTCGCTGCGCCGTCCGCTCCGGCTTTCCGCTATTCCGTCCCGACTCCTGCCACATCAACCGGTATCAGGCTGGCACCAAACTCGGCCTCCATCAGGACCGCCACGAGTGCGATATGACCCAGCCCATCGTCTCCATCTCGCTGGGCCTCGAGTGCGTCTTCCTGCTCGGCGGCCTTCAGCGCACCGACGCCCCCAAGCGCATCCTCCTCGAACATGGCGACGTGATTGTCTGGGGCGGCCCATCGCGGATGCGCTTCCATGGAGTCAAGCCCCTCAAGCCCGGCCATCATCCGCTCACTGGCCCCTACCGCTACAACCTCACGTTTCGCAAGGTCGCATGAACCACCGCATCACCTGAAACGATAGCTGGCTTCTGCGTATTTGCCACAATTCTCTCAGCCGACGGTTTCCGCTGATTCCGGCGCGCGAGATTGTGCTGGTTTATTGTGTGCGGACTTCTTGCCTGAGGTCTTCTTCGCAGTGGTTTTCTTCACCGGTTTCGACTCTGCCCCCAAAAACGCCGCCCACCTCAACTCCGGCACATGCGGCGCCTTCTTAGCCTTCGCAATCGCCAAATCCGCCACCTCCCGCACAATCCAATCGAAGTTAGCTTGCCCCACCGAATGCAAATCCGCGTCCGGCGCCGGATTCATGAAATCGATCGCGTACGGAATCCCATCCTCCACCGCAAACTCCACCGTGTTCAGGTCGTATCCCAGCGCCTGGCAAAGCTTCAGCGCGTCCTGCTCCACGCGCTTCAGCAGCTTCTTGTCGTACTTCGGCGGATTCTGCAGGTACCGTTCCGCATGCGGATTGCGCGGATCGTACGGCATGATGTGCACCTTCTTCTGCCCCACCACGTAGCAGCGAAAATACTCATTGAAATTCACCGCCTTCTGGTACAGCATGCAAAGGTCGCGCGACTGGTCGTACGCCCTGAAAAATTCCTCGCGATTGTGGATGTGGTACACGTCCTTCCAGCCCCCGCCGTCCACCGGCTTCATAAATCCGTGCTCGCCCACATACGCAAACACGCCATCCCAATCCAGCGGATACTCCAGGTTCCGCATCGACCGGTCCGTCGTACCCTCCGGGAGCTTCTTGTGCGGCAGAATCACGGTCGCCGGCACGGCTACGCCCAGTTTTTCAGCCAGCGTGTAATTGAAAAACTTGTCATCCGCGCTCCACCAGAACGGGTTGTTGATAATCACCGCTCCGTTGATGGCCGCGTGTTTGAGATAGGCGCGATAAAACGGAATGTCGTGCGAAATCCGGTCCACAATCACCGAGTAGCGTGGCGCCTTATCCAGGTGCACGGCCCCCGTTTCCACAAACTCGGCCTGAATGCCATCGATATTCCGCGCGTTGATGTGCTCCACCAGCGCACCCGGAAAGCTATTCTCCATCCCGAACAGGATGCCGATCTTCTTCATGCCGCCTTACCTCCAATCGATCCAGCCACTTGCGACCTTTGCGCCGCGGCCGGTTTACTCGTATTCAGTTTACGGCAGATTCTCGCGAAACCTTCGCGGTACGGAAATACGCATGGCCAAGCGCCACCCGCATCCTCGCGTAACCAGACCAGCGGACACCCCGCCGATTCACGCCTCGTTCATCTTCTGTTTACCGAAGCGTCAAACGCGCTCTATAGCCTCACACCCATGACACACATACAGAATTTATGCAGAACTCTTTTGATAGGCCTTTTGATCGCGTTCTGTGGCATCAGCGCAAAAGCGCAATATGAGGACGGCAGCCTGATCGGCTCCATCCATGACGCCACCGGCGCCGCAGTCGCAAATGCTAGCGTCACCGTCACCAATGTCAATACCGACAGCGTCTCCATCGTGGTTGCAAACGCTTCCGGTGACTACCAGGTACCGTCGCTCCGCGTGGGCGTTTACAACATTCAGGCCACTGCGCCCGGCTTTGCGCCCGCCGTGGCCAGCAACATCACCATCTCAGTGGCCGAACGCCAGCATATCGACCTGACGCTCAACGTGGGACAGGCCAGCGCAACCACCGTCGAGGTCACTGACGTGGCCTTGCAACTCGAGACGGAGAGCAGTGAGCGCGGGCAATCGATCTCCGGATACCAGACAGAGGCGCTGCCGCTCGTTAGTCGTAACTTTTCCGATCTATTGGCCCTGGTGACTGGTTCCCGCCAGGCGCCAACGGCCGCCACCACAAGTTCCATCTCGAGCCTGGTGCGTGAAGGCGCTTACAACGTCAACGGCCAGCGCAGCATGTTCAACAACTATCTGCTCGACGGCATGGACAACAACGCCTACGGCGAAAGCAACCAGGGATTCGACAACCAGATCATCGCCATTCCGCCGGACTCGGTTGCACAATTCAGCGTGGTCACAAACAACGAAAGCGCCGAGTATGGCCGCTCCTCGGGTGCCACCGTCAACGTCGCCTCTGCCAGCGGCACAAACCGGTTCCACGGCCTTCTCTACGACTTCATTCGCAACACCGACCTGAACGCGGCCGGCTTCTTCAAACCCACGCTGGTTGGCAGCACCGGGAACAGTGTCCCCTTTCAGAAGCCCACCTTTAACCGCAACCAGTTCGGTATCAACTTCGGCGGTCCCATCCTCAAGGACAAGCTCTTCTTCTTCCTCGACTACGAGGGCTTTCGCCAGACGCTGCGTCCGCTTTATGTGTACACTCTTCCAACACAAAACGAGCTGAACGGCATCCTGGTTGTGCCCGTCACGAATCCGCTCACCGGGGTAACGTACCCGGCCGGCACGGCGATTCCAGCCGCCGCCATCAACCCGCTTTCAACGCAAATTCTCGGCTACTACAAGCCCTTTGCTGGCCAGTTGCCGGTCTCCGGCGTCGCCACCACCGGCCTCAACTCCGACGACTATGCCAAGGAAGTACCATTCACCGATAACTCGGACAAGGGCGACCTTCGCCTCGACTATCAGCAGTCGCCTGTTTCTTCATGGTTCCTCCGCATCAGCGACCGCAAGGAGACGGGGGTCAATTACCCCGTGATCCCTCTGCCGCTTGACAGCACGGCCAACGGCACCATCCGCATCCTCGATCAACAGGCGGCGCTCGGATACACCCACCTGTTCGGCGCCAACAAGGTGCTCGACGCCCGGCTTGGACTCTCACGCACCAAGGCCGGCAAGTACACCCTGTCCATCGGCCAGAACGCATTCGCGATTCCCGGCCTCCAAACCGTGCCTGCTGCCATCGCGGGCGGTTTGCCCCAGGTGTCCATCACCAACTTCACAACCTTCGGACGTCAGAGCACAAATCCCCAGTGGCAGGATCCCGCCCTGCTCGATCCCAAGGTGAATTTCACCTGGATCAAAGGCAAGCATTCGTTCAAGTTCGGCTATGAGTACGAGCACATCTGGATGGCTGTCAACGATAACAACCCCCTCTATGGTTCCTGGACCTATGGCGGCGCCTACAGCGCGACCGGCACAAAAGTAGCCGACGACTACTGGGCGGACTTCCTGTTCGGTCTCACCAGTAGCTATCAGTTGGCCAACTATTTCGTGGTCCACCTGCGTCAGTCGTTGGACAGCGCCTACGCGCAGGACGACTGGAAGATCGCTCCCAAACTGACCCTCAACCTCGGCGTTCGCTGGGAGTACGGCTCGCCCTATTCTGAGCAGAAGAATTACATCTCCAACTTCGATCCCGTCAACCAGATCGTAGACACCATCTCGCCTGGCGCCGTATTGGGCAACGGCATCGTACCGGTCACTGGTGGCGGCGTTTACGGCAAGACGCTCGTCAATCCGGACCTGCACGACTTCTCACCGCGCGTCGGATTCGCTTATTCGGCGACGCCGAGCACGGTGGTCCGTGGCGGCTTCGGCACCGGCTTCGTCCATTACACCCGCGCCGGCTCGGGCGACATCGCAGGCATCAACGCTCCACAGGCCCAGTTTGCCGCCGTCACCCAGATCAAACCGAGTACAACCAACAAATGCAGCACTCCGCTTCCCGCTCAGATCATCGCGGTCGGAGCCACCACCCCCAGTTGCTACGCCACCGCCGATCAGGGATTCCCTACCGGCCTGGTAACCACTTTCAATCCCGCCACCGATAACATCACCTGGGTTCCCAAAGACTCGCCCGACAGCTACGTTGAGAATTACTTCGTCAGCGTGCAGACCCAGTTGAGCAAGAACACCCTCTTCGACCTGGCCTATGTCGGCAACCACGGACTCCATCTGCAGGGCTTCGTGAACGCGAATCAGAGAGTTCTTACAACCCTCGGCACAGCCGACGTGCAAAGGCAATACGCCAACTGGCCCAGCGACATTACCGAAGCTCTCAACGAGTTCTGGTCCAACTACAACGCCCTCCAGGTCCGCTATGAGCAACGCTTTGTAGGTGGCTTGACCCTGTTGAACTCCTTTACCTGGGAGCACTCGCTCGACAACGCTTCGGCCTCGCTCGAAGGCAACACCCCCTCGCCTCAGAACGGCCTGAACCTCGGTGCGGACTACGCGCAGTCGGATTACAACCTGCCGCTGGCAAACGTTACCAGCCTGGTTTACGACGTCCCGGTTGGTCATGGCCGCCGCCTCCTTGCGGGAATGAACGGTGCCGGCAATGCCGTGCTGGGCGGCTGGCAGATCAGCGCCATCAACACCGCCCAGGCCGGCACGCCCTTTAACCTCACCTACACTCCCAACTCCACCCAGCAGGTTTCTCAGCAAATCTCGGCAACTTACCGCGGCGCCAACGAGTACCGGCCCGACTATGTGCCCGGGCAAAAGATCACGCAGGGAAAATCGAACCGCACGGCCAACACGGGATATGTGAACTACATCAACCTTGCGGCCTTCGTGACTCCACCCATCAAAGACGCCGCCGGCAACTATCTCAGCCCCTTCGGCAATGCCTCGCGCAATCCGGGCCGCACGCCGCCGTTCAACGAGACTGATCTCGACCTGAACAAAAATTTCGATACCCCGATCGAATCGCTGAAGGTAGAGTTCCGCGCCGAGGCCTACAACGTGTTTAACCACACCAACCTTTACCTGCCTGGAACCATCAGCGGAAGCCAGGGCAGCATCACCCCTGGAACCACTCTTGGAACGGGAGCCACACCGACCCTGTCCGAAATTACTGGCGGTGTCCCAACCGGAGGGGGGCAAATCACCAGCACTTTCGAGCCGCGCATCCTGCAGTTCGCCTTGAAAATTATCTACTGAAATCTCCCGTTCTCTCCGCACAACAGCCCGCGCGGTCTCCGCGCGGGCTCTTTCATGTGCGTCACACATCACCGAACCCGCCCTTCCCCAGCGCTATAATTTGCAACCGCAAGCAGAAAAGTGGATCGGGCCGCGATCGTAGTCCGTCGACCGTAAGCCGCTCCACAGAAATCAGTTATGTAGATGGGAGGCAAAAAATGAAGTTCCGGGCTTTGACCGTAAACAGGGAGTTTGGAAGCGGCGGAGGTCGAATCGCGCAAAAAATAGCTGGATGGCTTGGCTGGAAGTTGCTGGACCGCGACATCATTGACGCCATCGCTTACGCGGCTCACGTCGACGCGAGCGTGGTCCGCCACTACGACGAGCACGTGGACTCATGGTTGCGCCGCATCAACCAGCAAACCATGCGTTCGGCAGCCCTCGCCGCCGGACTTGCGCTCGGCGAAGACTCCGTCTTCGATGCCGAGGAGATGGTCAAGCTCACCCAGAAAATCGTTGACCAGGCATACTCTGAGGGCAATTGCGTCATCGTGGGCCGCGGCGCGCAGTGCATCCTCCAGCACAAGCCCGATGCCTTTCACGCCTTTGTCTACGCGCCCATCAAGCAGCGCATTCTCCGCCTGCGCGAGCGCCTCGAGAAAGGTGCCAACATCGAGCAGCGCATCCGCACCGTCGATGGCGAGCGCGCCCGGTACCTGCAACAGTACTTCGGCAAGACCTGGTGCGACCTCCATCTCTACGACCTGATGATCTCCTCCCAGCCCGATGAAGATTCAACCGCGCGCGTAATTCTCGACGCCATGACCAGCCAGCCGTAAGGCGACCTACTTCGCCGCCGTCACATCCCAATCGAAGTTGATACCACCGATTAGATCATCGAGCTTCTCAAGCGCTATCTCCTTCTGCTTCTCCAGGTCGGCGGTATCTTTCCGCGTGGATTGCAACAGGTCTTCCGCCCGATTCAATTCATCCACAAAGCGTCTGGCCGCGTCGCTACCCTTCAGAGCTGTTACATTTTCTCTGTCGCGGGCCTCATCCGCCGCTGCCGTTTCTTCCACGTTTTTTGATTGCTCGATACGCCGATCCAGGTCCGCTACTGCAGCCTGTGCATCAATGACGGGTTTCAATTTATCCAACGCATCGGGAACGTCCTTCGCAAGCTGCAGCAAAAACTCGTCCTGCCGGGGATTGCTTCTCAAATCCACTGTGGTGTATTGAGGCCCCTGTTCCTGTACTTCAAGCTTCGCCGTCGCGTGGGCCGTAACCGGGAGCTTGAACCGGTACAGATTCGGCGAAGTCTCATCTGGCTTCAGCCCGCTATCCAACGTCCAGCCATTGTTCCGCCGCGCATGTTCCAGCAGAACCATGCGATCGGCATCCGCCGAATTCGTTGCCGAGTAGGTTACTGACGCCGTGTCCACGAAGGTCTCCACGACCACGCCTTTGTGGAATCCTATGTGGTGCAGCGCCCGCCTACT
>Ga0302319_10016746_pt1 | contig 13476 bp, 8 predicted proteins | sample Bog_T0_2_FD_203319 | JGI IMG/M metagenome (GOLD analysis project Ga0302319, IMG submission 203319) | Peat permafrost microbial communities from Stordalen Mire near Abisko, Sweden - Bog_T0_2 | ecosystem: Environmental > Terrestrial > Soil > Wetlands > Peat | place: Sweden: Abisko, Stordalen Mire...
GCGCCAACCCGAGCAGGGCGCGGGCCTCGCGCGGCCCGCCGGCGTGCCGCTGCAGGTAGTCCTGGTAGACCTCGCGGGCCTTGTTGGCCTGTCCAAGACGGAAGAGGCTCTCGGCGAGCCCAAGGCGGGCCTGGCCGTCGTCCGATCCTGGAGCGCCGCTGCGAAGCACGCTGCGCCAGGCTTCCGCGGCGACGGCGTAGGCCTGGCGGTCGAACAGGGTGTCCGCGGCCGTGGCGTCCATGGCATGCAGCGCGCCCGCGCCGGACAGCGCAAGCAGCAGGCAGGGCAGCAGCGAGTTCAGGCGTATTTGCATCTGTTCCAGGAACGTTTGTGCAGGGCCCGCGGTTCCGCAGCCAGGAGCGCCGCCGACGGCGCCTTGGACTCCGGGCCGGAGCACGGAACGGCGTGCCAAAAAAAACGGCCCTTGTGGCCCCTGGATCATCCGCAGGGACCGCAAAGGCCGGGCAAGGATTGCTCGGTCTAGTCGAAGTTGAGCGACAGCGAGATGCGGTGGCTCGTGCCCAGGAACCCGTAGGGCGAGTAGGAATAGTCCGCCGCGTAGTTCTTGTACAGCTTCAGGCCCACGCCCAGGTTCATGCCTGCCGCCACGGCAGGCCCGTAGCCGTCGTAGGTCTCGTTGTAGTCGACCGCGCCCTGGTACCGGTAGCCCATGCGGATGTAGAGGGTGTGGCGGTAGGCGTATTCGCCGCCGACGCTCCAGATGCCCGCCGTCTCGATGGGCTGGTCATAGTCCATTCCCACGGTGATGTAGTCCGTGGGCTTGTAGCCGGCGCCGAAGCGAACGTTGATCGGCAGGGGATAGCCCTGCTGAAAGCCCTCGGCGGGCCCGAGGTTGGCGATGTTCAGGCCCAGGCTGAGGCCCTTGACCGGGGTCTGGTAGAGGCCGGAAAGCCCCACCGCAACCGAGCCGGTGGAATAGGAGGCGATGGACTCGTTGATCATCTTCACGCTCAGGCCCGCGGACAGGAAGCTGAGGATCTTGCGGGAATACGCCAGGGTGCCGTACATGTCCGAAGCGGTGAAGGTGCCGGTGGAGACCGGCTTGCCCGTCGAATCAAAGGCGTAGCCGTCGAAGCTGCCGGCGTTGAGGTAGAAGAAGTCGAGGCTGATCGTGCCCCATGAGGCGGGCCAGGCCAGGGCGCCGTAGGTGTAGTAGATGTCCTGGAACCAGGCCGCGTACATGACCGTGACTTCCTTCTGGGTCAGGTAGGCTTCCCCGGCGGGATTGTATTCTATGGCGTTGACGTCGTCGGCGATGCCGGCGTAGGTGTCAGCCATGGCGATGGCCCGGGGGCTGGTGTCCAGCTTGAGGAAGGACGCCGCAGTCGTACCCTGATCCGCGCGCAAACCGGCGGTCAGAGCCAAGGCTGCCAAAACTAGGACGAAACTGCGCATGAAAGCTCCTTGGTGCCCGACGTGGAACATTCTACCCCAGCCCTCGTGGACGGTCAAAACATTGTCCACAGGGTTTCGGCTGCCGCAACGCAGCCGTCACTTCTCTGTGAATCCCACGCTGTAGCTGATCTTGTCCGCGGTCTCTTTCACGACCTTGGCGAGCTCATTGAAGGCCGGTTCCTGGTACCGCGAGGAGGGCACGGCCAGCGAGATGCAGGCGATCACCCGACCACGGTAGTTCTTGATGGCTGCACCCAGGCCCCGCAGATCCTCGTCGTATTCACCCAGGTCGCGCGCCACGCCCGCGTCCTTGGCTTTGGACACTTCATCCTTCAGCTTCTCAAAGGAAGTGATCGTCGCCGGCGTGCGCGGCTTGAATTCCACGCCCCGCAGGACCTCATAGAAGCGCTCGTCCGGCAGTCCGGCCAGCCAGATCTTGCCTGAAGCGGTGCAGTACAGGGGCGCGCGCTCGCCGATGGCGGCCTTGACCCCGATCTTTTCGGGCGACTCCAGCACATCGATGTAGAGCACCTCGTTCTGGTCCACGATGCTCAACTGGACGGTTTCCCGTGTGCGGTCCCGCAGCTCGCGCAAGAAGGGCAGGGCGTGGGCCCGCATGTTGAGCTTGCTCAAGACCGCATTGCCCAGCTCGAAAAGCTTGACCGACAGGCGGTACTTGCCGCTTTCGGAATCCTGTTCCACGTACTTCCGGACCATCAAAGTGGTCAGAAGGCGGTGAACAGTGCTTTTGTGCAGATTGAGGGCCTTGCTGAGCTCTGTGACGCCGATGCCGGTCCGGTTCACGGACAGGGCCTCAACGATATCGAGCGTGCGCTCCACGGATTGTACGGTCGATTCGTAGACTTTCTTCCGACGCATAGTCACTCCTGGTCAAATCCGTTGCCGTAGTGCGGAATCGGTTTCCTTATACAAGGATGGTGATCCACATGATGGGAAAGCCTAAGATTGGATCAACGGATTGTCAACATTTTTCACGATTTGGGACGTAACGGGATGGTATCCCCAGGCTGTCCCCAAGATATCCGAAAACCTTTAATATTCAATGCCTTTTCTGGCTACGACACCCTGATCGAAATAATGCTTAACGTTTTCCATGCGGGTGATCAGGTCCGCTCGCTGCTCCAACTGGGGCGTCATCTTGTGGCCGGTCAACACCAATTCACAGGGGCGTCCCAGGCGCTCATACTCGTCTAAAAGGGTGTGAATCTGGCTTTCTTCAAGCAGGCCTGTCAAAAGCAGGGACAGGACCTCGTCCAGGACCACCAGGCCGGCCCCTGAAGTCAGGGCCGTCCTTGCCAGCGCCATGCCCCTATGGGCCTCCTCGAAATCACCTTTCACATTCTGAAAACGAAACGTTCCCTTCTCCGGAACAAAACGCACCAGCCCGGTGGGATGGTGGACGAGGCCGGGCAGGAGGGGGAACAGCTTCCGTTCCCCGTAAAAGTCCCCTGCCCCAGCCCCCTTGTCGAACTGCACCAGCACGGCGTTTCCGCCGCTGCCTATAAAGCGCAACAGCAGGCCCAGGGCTGCGGTGGTCTTGCCCTTGCCGTCCCCGGTGTAGACCTGGATACGCCCTTGCGCAGCCCCCACCCCTGCCGTCCCTATTGCCCGAACAGCTTGTTCAGGCCGCCGGGAAGCTGCTTGATGAGGTTCGGAGCGGCCTGCTGAATCGCCTTCTGGGCCGCCTGCACCGCCACCTTCTTCGCCTGCTCCACGTGCTGGGCCACGGCCTTGCCGGCCGCCTTCTTCAGGCCCGCCGTAAAGTCGGCCTTGGCCTGGCTCTGGCTGGGCCCGGCGTAGTCGATGTAGTCGAAGGAAGGCCAGCCCTTGTCGTCCTCGAAGGCTCGCACGGCATCGCCGCCGCCGCTGACCTGGCTGGGGTTGAAGCGCGGGATGACCCTGAAGTCCAGGTCCTTCTCGAGCACCTCATAACCGCTGGCCGAGATGTACTCGGGCCCCTGGCGCCAGTCCGCACCCGTGCCCAGGTCGAAGCTCTTGAGGGTCAGGCGGCGCGCTGCATAGGCGGCCTGTCCGCGGGCCTCTGAAAAGGTGATGTCCGAGCGCAGGATCTGCTGGGCCTGCGGCAGCGGGATCGCGGCCGCGAGCTTCTCCTGCAGGTCCGTCTTGCGGATGGCCCCGTCCTTGAACGAGAAGTCCACCGTGGCGATGGTGTTGTCCAGCACCCAGGGTTTGGCCAGGCCGCGGCCCTTGACGTCGGCCTTGATGCTGAGCCTGCCCTCCACCTTGCCCTTGAGCTGGGCCAGCTGCGAGGTCGGCGACACGGCCACGGCGTCGTCCACCAGCTTCGTGAACACCAGGCCGTCGACGCCCAGGGTGCTCTTGAAGACCGGCCCCGGCACGCTGAGGTCGGCGCTGCTGCGCTCGTAGACTTTGCCCTGGTACAGCACCAGGTCCGTGGCGCTGGTGATGCGCTGGTCCTTGAGCACCAGGTGTTGGGTCATCTTGCCGGTGTGGTAGCCCTTCACGGCCATGGCGTCGACATCGATGATCCCGTCCACGCTCAGGCCCTTGGGCACGCTCTTCGCGTAGCTGGGCAGGGGCCCGCCGGCGGCGGCTTCCTGGGCCGTGCCTGAAGGCGCCAGCGCCGAGTTGGCCGAGGCCGCGGTGGTGGTGGCGCCCACCGCCAGCAGGGGGTCGAGGTTGAGCTGGGGGGACTTCACGCTGTAGCGGATGCTGGCCTTCAGCTTGTCCGTGGGCCCCATGATGTTCGCCAGGTCGCCCCAGTGGGCGTTGAAGGCGAAGGTGACCGGATCCCCGCCGAGCTTGAAGGTCAGGGCGGGCAGGTCCACCCCGGCCTTGTCGAAGCTGACGGTGCCCTGCAGGTCGCCCAAGGCCGGATAGCCGCCATAGACAGCCTGGACCTTGTCGAAGGTCAGGCCGCCGTTGAGAGCCATGGATTTCCAGTCGCTCACCGCGCCCTTGGCGCTGACGTCCAGCTTTACCGAACCGCTGGTCTTCAGGTCCGGCGGCAGCTTGGCCAAATCCGAAGGCGGCAGCAGGTCCTTAAGCTTGTCGAGCTGAAGCTCGGCGCCGAACTTGAGATCCGCCACCGGCTTGCTGAAGTGGCTCACGCTGCCCGTCAGGGACGCGGCCAGGGCCGGCGCGGTGATGGTGAAGCTGCGGATGTCCACCGTCTCCGTGGGCAGGTCCAGCCTGAAATCGCTGGCCAGGGTCAGCGGGATCACCTTGCCCTCGACCAGGGCGTTCAGGCTCATCTCCAGGTGCGAAGCGCCCGCCGCGGCAAGGCTGATGCCCGTGAGCTTGAGGTCCAGCCCGCGCACGGCGGTCTCGGTGCCCTTCTGGCGGTCCCGGATGACCAGGTCGCCGTCCTGGATTTCAAAGGCCACGACTTCAGCCGGAAAGGGCTTGCCGCCCGAAGCGCCCGATGCCGACGCCGAGGGGGCCGGGGCTTCCGCCGCCTTGGGCTTTTTCGCTGCGCCTTCGGCCGGAGCCGCGCCCAGGCCCTGCAGGTTGGACACGCCCTTGGCGTTGGTCTCGAGCAGCAGCTGGGGATGGATGAAGGTGATGTCGGAGATGACAACCTTGCCGGTCAGCAGGGACAGGAAGTTCACGTCCACTTTGGCGTCGGTGTTGCTGAAGAGCGCCTGGTCGCTGAAGCCGCCCTTGGCATTGGCCAGCCTGAGGTCATGGATGTGCACCCCGCTGAGCAGGCCCACATCGATCTTGCCGATGGCCAGCTCCCTGCCCAGGGCCTCGGACGCCGCGGCCACGGCCTGGTCCTTGACCTTGTCCCAGGGGATGAAAAAGGGCAGAACCATGCCGCTCACCGGCACGAGGACCGCCAGGACCAGCAGCACTTTAAGCCAAGTGGGGAACCCGCGGCGGGGGCCGGGGTCAGGGGTGGAATTGAGCAGTTTTGGGGTGGCGATGATCTTTTTGGCCATGGTTTTTTCTCCGGGAAGGCGTTCGTAACCGCACCATTTTACGGACTAATCGGGCGCTTGCCAGACCCATCACAAAAAAAATGCCCCGGGCCTTGCGGCCCGGGGCAATGGATCGGCAAGAACCGGAAGCTGCTACTTCTTTTCCGCGGGTGCCGAGGAACGGGCTTCAGGCCTGGCGTCCGGCTTGGCCTCGACTTTGGGGGCGGCGGCGGGCGCAGGCTTGCCGGCTTCAACGGCCTTGGCCGCACCATCGCCCTTGGCCAGGGCCGCCCCTCCCGCCAGCTGCGCCGGCGAGGGGAACTCCGAGTAGCGGGTGGCGTTGGCCTGGCTCTTGGCGGCCGCTTCTTCAACCTTGATCTTGTTGAGGCGCTCCATCTCGAGGCGCACTTTCTTGTCGATCTCGTCGCAGAGCTTCTGGTTGTCCTTGAGGAAGGCGCGCACCTGGTCGCGGCCCTGCCCGATGCGGTTGCCGTCGTAGGCGAACCACGAGCCGGCCTTCTCGACCACGTTCAGCTCCACGGCCATGTCCAGGACCGTTCCCTCGCGGCTGATGCCTTCGCCGAAGAGAATGTCGAAGATCGCCTCGCGGAAGGGCGGGGCGCACTTGTTCTTCACGGTCTTCACCCGCACACGGTTGCCCACGGCGTCCTGGCCGTTCTTGAGGGTCTCAATGCGCCGGATGTCCAGGCGCACGGAGCTGTAGAACTTGAGGGCCTTGCCGCCCGGGGTGGTCTCGGGGCTGCCGAACATGACCCCGATCTTTTCACGCATCTGGTTGATGAAGATGACGCAGGTCTTGCTCTTGGCCACGATGGCCGTGAGCTTGCGCAAGGCCTGGCTCATGAGGCGCGCCTGCAGGCCGGGCAGGCTGTCGCCCATCTCGCCGTCGATCTCGGCCTTGGGCACCAGGGCCGCCACCGAGTCGATGACGATGATGTCGATGGCCGAGGAGCGCACCAGGGTCTCGACGATCTGCAGGGCCTGCTCGCCGCTCTCGGGCTGGCTGACCAGCAGCTCGTCGATGTTCACGCCCAGCTTCTTGGCGTAGTCCGGATCCATGGCATGCTCGGCGTCCACAAAGGCCGCGATGCCGCCCAGCTTCTGGGCCTGGGCCACGATGCTCAGGGTCAGGGTGGTCTTGCCGCTGGATTCCGGCCCGTAGATCTCGATGATGCGGCCGCGGGGCATGCCGCCCACGCCCAGGGCGATGTCCAGGCTCAGGGCTCCGGTGGGGATGGCCTCGATGTCCACGGCCGGGGCGTCGGAAAGCTTCATGATCGAGCCCTTGCCGAATTGCTTCTCGATCTCGGCCAGGGCCATGTCCAGGGCGCGCTGCTTCTCATTGTTCATGGTCGACATTGAGGCCTCCCCATCTAAGTCTGTTTTGACCTGCTCGGCATCTGAAGCGGCACCCTGGATGTCATCGTCTCAGTGTGGGCCGAACCGTAAATCTGTATGGTATATACCATACAGATGAATGGTTTGTCAAAAAAATAATGAAGGGCCTACAGCTTGGCCCATTCCATGCCCTCACGGACCGACTGGCCCCGGGCGATGCGAAGCATGTTGTCGGCCACCGTGCCGGCCTGGATGGGCCGGTACCGGCGCCAGGAGCCCCGCATCAGGGGAATGAAGGGCAGGGCGCCGATCTCGCCCAGGATCTCGCCCGGACGCAGCTGCCGACGCTGGCCCAGCAGCAGGCTGGGGCGGACCGCAAAGACGTGCCTGAAATCCAGGCCGGCCAGGTCCTGTTCCATCTCCGCCTTCACGCGGCTGTAGAAGAACATGCTGTCCGGAGCGGCGCCCAGGCCGCTGACCACTATGAAGATCTTGTGCAGGCGGTCTTCCTGCAGACGGGCGACGGCCAGGGGCGCGTCATGGTCCACGGCGCGGAAGGCATCCTTGGTCTGCGCCGCCTTGATGGTCGTGCCCAGGCAGCAGAAAATGTCGTTGGCCTGGAGTTCATCACGGTGCCGCTCCACATCCTTCAACTCACTTATGACCACCGTCAATTTTTCGTGCTTCAAGTCCAGGGGCCGGCGGCTCAGCGCAATGACCCGGGTGTATTCCGGGGCATCCACCAGCTGGTGCAGAAGATGCGAACCAACCAGGCCGGTCGGACCCAGCAGGAGGGCAATGCTCATGAGGCGTCTCCGCAAGCCTTTAGGAAAAATGAATCGCAGCGGCAGGCAGTGCCGCTGCGCACCATAGCCTAAGGATAACGGTTTCCAGCCCCCGCCTCCAGCGCAAAGCTTGCGGAAGATTTCAGCCCAGCCCGAGGCCGGCGCGCACCACCCGCAACGCGTCAAAAGTATATTTGCCGCCAAACAGGGCATGCACCGGCGTGAGCTTCCCTTCGTGTTCGGCAAGGGCCGACAGCAGGCGGTCCCGTTCGGCGGGCTCCAGGGGCAGGACCTGCTCCCAGCGCAGCTTGCCGCTTTCCACGCATTCGCACAGATGGCCGTACACCGTGGACACCGACAGGCCCCGCGCCGCCGCCACCCCGGCCGGGTCCTTGCCGGCGAGGAACAGGTCCAGGCTCTGCAGGGCCGTGGAGCGGCCGGCAGCGGATTCGGACCGGCCGCCGGACGCGGGGCCGCGATCCTCGCGCAGTTCCAGGCCAAAGACCTGGGCCAGCACTGTGAGCACCTCAGACCCGTATTTCTCGAGCTTGGCCTCGCCTACCCCGCTGATGCGGGACAGCTCATCGCGGCTGCGCGGCTTGCGGGCCGCCAGCTCACGCAGGGTGGCGTCGTGGAAGACCACGTAGGGCGGCAGGCCCTGCTCCTCGGCCAGACGCCGGCGCAGGGCGCGCAGGGCCTCATACCCGGCCTCATCCGAGGCGTCCAGGTCCTTGGGCAGGGCCTTGGCGGCCCCCCAGGAGCCTGCCTTGGCCTTGCCCCTGCCTCCCTTGGGCAGGGCCTTCGGGGCCGGATCCTCGCGCAGCTTCAGGGTCTCGCCCCCCTTGAGCAGGGACCAGGAGCGTTCGTTGAGCCTGAGCGCGCCGAAGGCCTCGGCGTCGACGTCCACCCAGCCTCCGGCGGCCAGCTGGCGGTAGACGCTCGACCACTGCCGGTCGCTGAACTCCCTGCCCACGCCCCACACGCTGAGGCGCTCATGCCCGTTGCGCAGGGTCTTGTCGGTGGAGCGGGCCAGCAGCACGTCGACCAGGTGGGCCGCGCCGAAGCGCCCGCCGGTGCGCGCCACCGCGCTGAGCGCCTTGCGGGCCGCCTCGGTGCCGTCGTAGGTGCCGGCCCCGCCCAGGCAGTTGTCGCAATTGCCGCAGGCCCCGGCGTGGAACTCGCCGAAATAGCCCAGCAGCATGCGCCGGCGGCACTCCACGCCCTCGCACAGCCCCAGCATCTGGGCCAGCTTGCGGGCCTGCAGGCGCTTGAACTCGGCCGAGCCCTCCCCCTGCTCGATGAAACGGCGCAGCTGCACCACGTCGCCCAGCCCGTAGGCCATCCAGGCGCTGGCGGGATCGCCGTCCCGACCGGCGCGGCCGGTCTCCTGGTAGTAGCCTTCCACGCTCTTGGGCAGGTCCAGATGGGCCACGAAGCGGACGTCCGGCTTGTCGATGCCCATGCCGAAGGCGATGGTGGCGCAGACCACCAGCGAATCCTCCCGCAGGAAGCGGGCCTGCGTGGCGCGCCGCGTCGCGGAGTCCAGCCCGGCGTGGTAGGGCAGGCTGGGCACGCCGCGTGCCGCCAGCCATTCGGCGGTCTCCTCGACCTTCTTGCGGCTGAGGCAGTACACGATGCCCGACTGGCCGGAATGGCGGGAGCGGATGAAGTCCAGCAGTTGCTCGCGGCCGGAATCCTTGAGCGTGATCTCGTAACGGATGTTCGGGCGGTCGAAGGAGTTGGCGAAAACCGGGCCTTCGCCCAGCCCGAGGCGGGACAGGATCTCCTTGCGCGTCTCGGGGTCGGCGGTGGCCGTGAGCGCCACGAGGGGCACCTGCGGCAGGCGTTGGCGAAGCTTGGCCGCCTCCAGGTAGTCGGGGCGGAAATCGTGGCCCCACTGGCTGACGCAATGGGCCTCGTCCACGGCCAGCAGGCTGATGTCCAGGCCGTCGACAAAGCCCTGAAATGAGTCGGTATTCAGGGTCTCGGGCGCCACGTACAGGAGCTTCAGGCGCCCGGAACGGGCCAGGCCGCGCACCTCCTGCTTCTGGGCCTGGGTCATCGAAGAATTGTAGAAGGCCGCCGGCACGCCCAGCACCTTCAGGGCATCGACCTGGTCCTGCATCAGGGCGATCAGGGGCGAGATGACCAGCGCCAGGCCGTCCAGGCACAGGGCCGGGACCTGGTAGCACAGGGACTTGCCCCCGCCCGTGGGCATGAGCACCAAACAGGATCCGCCGCCCATCACGTGCCCGATGACCTCGGCCTGGCGGCCCCTGAAGGCCGGGTAGCCGAAGGTCCGGTTGAGGATGTGGAGCGGATTCAAGGGCAAGTCGGGTCCCGAAGGGAGCAAGGAGGCCCTTCGCAGCGGCGCCAGGGCCGGACAAGGGCTTCCATTCCAAAAAAGGCATCAAACGGTGCCATAAGTACCGAGGCGGGACGCCGCCTATTCCTGCCCCGGGCCCTGGCCTGGGTCAGGGTCCGGCACGGCCACGCCCAGCATGGCGGCGGCCCGGCGAAGGTCCAGGGCCTTGCCCCGCTCACGGGCGGCGGCGAAGGCTGCCGGGCCCATGGCCTTGAGCAGGCTGGACAGAACGCCCTGGGCGAGCAGGCGGTTGTCCGCGTCGCAGGCCTCCTGCTGCATGCAGCCAACCAGGGCTTGCACCGCCGGGCCCTGCATGCCGGAGGCGGCGCGCAGTTCGGCCAGGCGGACCAGGGCGCGCAAGGCCACCGGCCAGGCCCCGACCGAGGCGGCCTGGCGCAGCGAAACGGCGTAGGCCTCGCGGGCCAGCTCCTGCTGGCCCTGGGCCATGAAGCAGGCCCCCAGCTCGAGGCTGGCGACGGCGATGCCCCGGGGCATGGCGAAGCCCACGTAGGCGTGCACGGCGGACTCGGCCATGACGGCGGCCTTGGCCGGGTCCCCCTCCAGCCGTTCGATGCGGGCCAGGCCCAGCTCATCGCTCACCCGGCCCTGGGGCTCGCCCAGGCGCCCGTGCATGTCCAGGGCCTTCTGCAGATGGTCGCGCGCCTGCCCCAGCCGGTTCATGGCCAGCAGGGCGAGCCCTACGCGGTTGTTTCCCCAGGCCATGCTGCGCAGGCGCCCGGCCTGCTCGGCGGTGTTGAGGGACTCCTGCAGCAGCGCCAGAGCCCTGGGGTGCTGGCCCAGCTGCTGCAGCGCGTCGGCGAGGTTCTCCTTGAACCAGGCTCCCCCATCGGAGTCGAGGCGCGGATCCGACAGCCCCTGCTCGCAGATCTCCTGGGCCAGCCTGAACTCGCCCTGCAGGTTGCGCAGCTGCGCCAGCAGGTTCATGGGCCAGCCCAGGTCCTGGGCGTTCTCCGGCGGGCGGGCCGGATCCAGGTTGCGCGCCAGCAGCGCCTGGGCGTCGTGGTAGTGCCCCAGGGCGACGTGCACCTGGCTGAGCAGGTTGCGCAGGTTGAAGGCCATCTGCGCCTCGCGGCCCAGGCCCACGTATTCGTCCTTGGCGCGCTCCAGAAAATGGCGGGCTTCCCGGTAGCTGCTCTGCAGCTCGGCGATGGTGGCCAGCTGCATGTAGGCCGAGGCCAGGGCCCAGTGGGCGTCCATGGGCCGGGCCTGCTCCAGGATGCGGTAGCAGGTCCCGCGGGCGGCCTCGACGTCGCCCTGGATGAAATCGGCCTCGGCGGCCACTCCCATGGCCCAGAGCCGGCCCGCCAGATCCCCCTGGGCCTCGTAGCCTTCCATGGCCCACCCGGCCAGGGAGCGGGCCTCCTTCAGGCGGCCCAGGCGCAGGTGGCCCGAAGCCTGCTGGGTGTGGGCCCAGGCCACGCCCTTGACGTCCTTGAGCGCGCTCCAAAGCTCCAGGGCCTGGGTGGCGTGCTCGATCTGGGCGTCGAAGTCCCCGGAGGCGCCGGCGACGTTGGCCAGATGGGTGAGGGCCGTGGCCTCCTTGATGCGGTCGCCGATGCTGCGCCAGTATTCCAGGGCCAGGCCCAGCAGATGCCGGCTCTCGTCGGCGCGCCCGAAATAGACCACGGCGTTGGCCCGCTGCATGAACAGCTCGCACAGGGCCCGCGAGCGGCCCTGGCCCTCGAAGCGCTCGATGGCCAGCCCATAAAGCTCGGTGGCCTCACGGTTGCGGGCGCGGAAATCGAAGTACTGGCCCAGGGGGGTCGAGGCCGCCGACAGCAGCTCCAGCGCCTCGGTCTCGCAGCCGCGGCGCCAGGCCTCCCGCAGGTTGGCGAAGTCGCGGTCCAGCAGGCGGATGAACTCGGACTTGTGCGGGCCGCCGTTGAGGTCCGCGGCGTTGTCCTTGAGCAGGTTGAGGTAGTAGTCCCGGTGGTGGACCCCCGCCCGGAAGCGGGCGCCGGCTTCGGCCTCCATCTTCACCCGCGCCAGGCGCCGGATGGGATCAGTCAGGGAATAGCGCCCGTCGTCCGCCTGCAGCAGCCCGGCCCGTTCGAAGCGCTCGGCAAGCGCCGGCGTCAGGCCGGCCACCGTGCCGGCGGCGTCCGCGCCGAAGCCCGGGCGGAACACGGCTAGGCGGGCGAACACGGCCGCGTCCGCCTCGCCGAGGGCCTCGAAGGCGCATTCAAAGGCGGCCGCCAGCGGCAGGCCGATGCCCTCGGGGGGCCTGGCCCTGGCGCCGGCCCGCTGCAGCCGCTTCAGCAGCTCGTCTGCGCCGAACTCCCGGACCAGGGGGCCCACCAGGCGCAGGGCCAGGGCGTTGCAGCCGAGAGCCTCCAGCAGGGCCAGAGCCTGGGCGGGCTCCACGACCGCGCCGTGCCGGGAGAGCTCACCGGCCAGGACCTGCATGGCGTCGCCCGCCAGCCCGCCCGAGAGCGGGGGCAGACGCCAGACCAGCTCGTCGCGCACCCCCAGGGGCCAGGTGCTGGTGGCCAGCACCCTGAGCGAGGGCGCCTTCTGCAGCAGGCGGGCGACGAAGATGGCCCGGCTGGGCAGATGGTCGAAGGGGTCCAGCACAAGCAGCACCTGCCGCTCCGCGAGGAACTCTGCGACCACGGACTCGGAATCGCGCTGGTAGGCCGGATTCAGCCCGAAGGTCGCCGCGACCTGGGCCCCCAGAGGATCGCGGCTGTCCAGCCCGCTCAGGTCCACCAGGCATGCGCCGTCGGCGAAGCGCGGGGCCAGGTGCCGGGCCAGCTCCAGCGCGAAGCGGGTCTTGCCGTTGCCCGGCTCGCCCACCACCGTGAACAGGGCCGTGTCCGCGGACTGGAAGGTCTCGGACGCCTCCAGCAGCTCCAGGCTGCGCCCGGTCAGCGGCGCGACCGCGGCCGGCAGGTGCCAGCGGGCGCCCTCGTCCGAACGTATCTCGCGCTGCTCCCTGAGCTCGAGGTCGGGGTGCAGGAGGTGGCAGAGGCGCTGGGGCTTGTCGATGCCCTTGAGCCGGAAGACCCCGGCTTCCTGGGTGCGGGCGTCGATGGGCAGGGTGCAGCCGCGCACCGCCTCGAGGCTGGCGAGCACCTGGCCCCCGGCGGCCTTGCTCATGATGCGGGCGGCGCAGTTGATGACCGGCCCGAAATAATCCCCGGCCCTCTCCTCGGCCTCGCCGAGGTGGACGCCGACGCGGACCCGGAACCGTTGGAAGGGCTCCCAGTGGGCGCGCGCCAGGCGCCGCTGGATTTCGAGCGCGCAGGCCAGCCCCCGCTTGGCGGGCAGGGCCGCGAAGACCCCGTCGCCGGTGTGCTTGACGATGCGCCCGCCCTCCTGGGCGACCGCCTCCGAAAGCAGGCGGTCATGCTGGAGCAGGGCCCGGCTCATGGCACGGTAATCCGTCTCCCATTTGGAGGTGGATTCCTCGATGTCCGTGAACAGGAACGCCAGGGCCGCCAATGCCGCCTTTCGTCGTTCAGAAGAAGAGGACGCTGGTCTTGATCACCGGCCCGCTGAAGTCCCAGGCGGCGGCGCGGCCGTCGGCGGCGGGGAGGACGCCGCCGAGGCCGGCCAGGTCTCCGTTGGAGCCGTTGATCTGGGCCTGGGAGAAGCGGCACCA
>Ga0302319_10016749_pt1 | contig 13475 bp, 10 predicted proteins | sample Bog_T0_2_FD_203319 | JGI IMG/M metagenome (GOLD analysis project Ga0302319, IMG submission 203319) | Peat permafrost microbial communities from Stordalen Mire near Abisko, Sweden - Bog_T0_2 | ecosystem: Environmental > Terrestrial > Soil > Wetlands > Peat | place: Sweden: Abisko, Stordalen Mire...
TACGGTTTGGGCATGGAATACGCGAACTCGGGGGATCTTGAAAATGCCATGCGGGAATATCGCGCCCTCTTAACCGTAAATCCCAATTATTCGGCCGCCTATTATCACGGGGGCCAGACCCTTGAGAAACTCGGACGCAAGGACGAAGCTCGCGCGCTCTACGGGCAGGGAATTGAGGCGACCACCAGAAGCGGAGATTTCCATACCTGCGGCGAGATCCAGGCCGCCCTCGATTTATTGGGGTGAACGCAAAAAAAAAGGAGAGCCCGAAGGCTCCCCTTTTTCCGACGGCCCGTTACCGCCTGTTCCCGCTCAGAAAATGAACTTGAGCGCTAATTGAATGGTGCGCGGGTTGCTCGAGAATGCCTGGGACGGCTGCAGGAAGATTCCCGACTGCGGTTCCAGGAAGCTGTGCGATGCGCCGCTGGTCTGCCCGATCGGCGCCACGTCGCTCACATTGCCGCCGACATACTGCGGATGATTCATTATGTTGAAGAACCGCGCGGAGAACTGCAACTTCTTGGCGGCTTCGCCGAAGGTGAAGCTCTTCGCTATGGTCATATCCACATCGTCGATCGGGTTCAGTTGCGCGGTGTTGCGGCCCCCGTTGGGCAGCGTGCCTGCCGCGGCCTCAATGTAGCGGGCGTTGGGGTTGTTTGCCAGGTAAGCTACCGTGGCCCCGGCGCTGTTGGTCAAAGGCGTCACGCCCGAACCAACATTCGCCGTTCCGCTCGGATTGACGAAAGTGCGGTCGCCCGCGGAATCGCCGTTCAGGTTGGAATCGACGCCGCTCTGGACGTCCACCCACGTGCCGCTCTGGTAAGTGTAAATAGGAGCAAACTCCCAGTTGCCTACGATATTCTTCATCATCCAGTTACCCCGTTTGAAGAAGGGCAAGTCGTAGATCGTTTCGAAGGTTACCCTCTGCCGGTGGTCCAGCGCCGAATTCGAACGGTCGAGCGCCAGATTTGTGGAGTCTTCCGGACGGCGTGGCGTCAAATACGTGCTGAACACATCCGCCGTGGAATCGTCTATGCCGTGGCTCCAGGTGTAGGCTCCGATGAATTGCAAGCCATTCGAGAAGCGGCGTGTCAAAGTGTTCGCCCAGCCGTGGTAAATCGAATTCCCCCAAGGCATGTAAGCGGTGATGAATGCTCCGGTAAACCCGGCATTCAGGAAAGCCGGTTTGAAGAAACCGCCGTTGTCGTACGCCGTCTCCAGAGCGGGGAGCGTGCTCGTAAGCCCGTCCAGAGTTGCCTGGCTCGGAGCCGTCATGTACAGCGGAAGAGCATTGGACGAGTTGACCGTGGGCTGCTCGTTCAAGCGCTCTTGCACCGACAGGTGTACGCTGTGCGTGCCCACGTAGCGGCTCTCAAAGGTGTAGTCGTTGTGGAACACGTGCTGGATGCCGATATTCCAGGAGATCGTCTCCGGCCTGATCTGGTTCGGAACGTAGCCGCTCGTTTCGGATATTGCTTGAGCGGCCGTCAGAGTCCCGGCATTGGCGCTCGGCGGAATTCCGCCGCCGGCCAGGAAGCCGGTTCCCGGATTTCCACCGACGTCCACCGTGTGGTTGGATTCCGGCGGAAGCGTCAGCAGTCCTTGGTTGTCGTAAAGCACGTCGTAAAACATGCCGAAGCCGGCGCGAATGGAAGTCTTGCCGCTGGTGCCCGGCGAGTACGCCACGCCGATGCGCGGCATGATCGCGTTCTTTTGCGGCTGCGGTTGCCCGAAGGTGATCACTCCAGGAACATCCGCAATCGCGTTTTCGGTCTGGAGCCGCTCGCTATAGGGCACCGTCATGTATTCGTACCGCGCGCCCAAATTGAAGGTCAGATTCGGCCGGATCTTCCAGCTATCGTTCACGAACATGCCCGCGTAGACCCTGTCGCCATAATACTTGGCGCCGCCTACCGTGCGCTCTGCCAGATAGTCTGGAATGTTGTCGAACAGATAGTCGGAGAGATAGCTCCATTCATAGTCGCCGCGCGACCGCTGCGTGAAGGTCTGCGGAGAGATCTGCTTCCACCCGTCGAAGCCGATCTTCAGCGTGTGGGCGCTCTTGGTCCAGGTGATGTTGTCCGCAAGCTGATATTGATTCTGAATGCCGCTCTGCGGCGCGTTGGGATCGGGACCGAAGGTGTTGTTCACACCGCCGAGTTCGAAGATGTCGATGTTCGGGAATGAATCCAACCCTGGGAACTGTTGGTTGCCCACCGGTGTGTTGCTCGATAGACGGTTGTAACCCAGGCGGAATTCGTTCACCAGCACCGGTGAGAATGTGTGGTACTCCGAGAACGTGGCAATGTAGGAGTTGGTAGGCACCGTCTCGTAGAAAACCGAGGGGAAGCCCGTCGAATCAATCGAGCCGACACGGTTCAAAATGAACCGGCCTCGCAGCGAATCCTTGTCCGAAATGTTGTAGTCTACCGAAGCGACGGCGTTCTCCGAGTTGGTGAAGGCCGGCGCCGATACCCCAAGCAATCCGAGTTCAACCGGAACTCCGCTGAACGCCCCTACCCCGTTGGGGCCCGTGTTCTGACTCTCATTTCCGGGTCCAACCAATGGATACGCGCTGTCCGCGCACGCCGCCGGTGTAGACGCTGCCGGAGCGGTGCCCAGATATTTCTGCAGTTGCGATAAATTCGTCTGGCTGATGCCGGGGATCCCATTGATCGTCGCATAACCGGCCGCCGTGGGAGCGCAAACCGTTCCCGTCGCGCCCGTTGTGCCGATCGGATTGTATTCGTAGTTCACAAAAAAGAACAGCTTGTTCTTCTTGATCGGGCCGCCGAACGTGCCGCCGAAACGGTTGTCGTCGAACCGCGGATGCAGCGGCGTGCCTTGCACGAAATTTATATTGTCCGCCGCGTCCAGGTTGCGGTTAAACATGTATTCATACAGCGAACCGTGAAACTGGTTGGTGCCGCTCTTCACCACCTGGTTGAACTGCCCTCCCGAGGAGTGGCCGAAGTCCGCGCTGAACTGATTCTGCAGGAAGGTGAATTCCGCAACCGCATCGTTCGGAACTCCCACCATCGGTCCCGTCACGGTGCCGCTGTTGTTGTCGATCCCTTCGATGGTGAAGTTGTTGTTGCGTGGCCGCTGGCCCCCAACACTCGGTCCCGTGCCCACTCCAACTCCGCCGCTGGTCGCTACTCCCGCTGCCAGCAGTGACAGGTTGATGACCCCCGAACCACTCGACGCATTCGGCAGCTCGGTCATTTCCTGAGCCTCGTACGTGCTCTGAATCTGCGCCGTCGTCGTATCGATGGCCGCACTCGCGGCCGTCACTTCCACCGTCTGCACGCTCTTGCCAACCTGCAGCGTAGCGTTGGCGGTTGCCGTGATATTCAATTCCACCTGCACGCCCTTCAGGTCCGTCTTCGTAAATCCCGCCGCTGTCACCGAAACCGTATACATCCCGGCAGGCAGGTTTGAAATGTGGTATTCCCCAGCCGACTGCGTGGTCGTGGTGTTCGCCACGCCCGTCGCGTCGTTCAGTGCCACCACCGTCGCGCCAGGCACCGTCGCTCCACTTGGATCGTAGATCGTACCGGTAAGATTCCCGCTAACCAACTGCGCGTAGCTCGGTAAACAACCGAAGCCCAGAAATGCGATCAATGCGCCTGTAATCAGGCTAGTCGTCAACTTCATGTCTTTCTCCTTAATGAACGATTAAGCTACAGCAGAAAACTCGAATGTAACGGTTAAGCACGTTCTTGGCCAACAACCCCTTGCTTGCATCCCTCTGATAACAATAACTTTCGACGGAACACTCGACAGCCCAGATCCTATCCGCCATAATGCCGGATACTGCTTTCCGTAGAAGCTCTCCACCGTCTTATTAGGATAATCGGGAACGTCGAACTGAAATGGTCATTTGCGGACATGGTTCACTTGGACGCTTTGATACGCTTCGCCCCCAAACATTAAAACGGAGTAACATCTTCGACGGCGCAGCCGCAATTTAGTTAGGGGCGCAGCCCCAATTTAGTTAGGAAGGATTTATCGAATCGCCGCGCTGGCGCTTGCCTCAAACCATCCGGCGCAGCCGCCCCGCCAACTCTGCCGCCCGTGCGAACTCGTCGCGCGCACCGCGTGTGCGCAGGTTCTCGCGAAGCTGCTCCAGTTCATTGATATACGCGGTGAGCGCCTGCTCGATCGATTCGGTATTCGTCGCCAGTATGTCGCGCCACAACTCATAAGCGCTCAGCGCCAGCCGTGTGCTGTCGATCAGCCCCGGACCGGCCACTTGCAAGTCTTCCGGCGCCGTCAGATTCTCCGCCACCGTGGCGGCCAGCGCCGTCGAAGCCAGTTGCGGCAGGTGCGACGTGAATGAGACCAGGCGGTCGTGCTCCGCCGCGCCTAGCACCACCGTCTTCGCGCCCATCCGGCCCAGCCATTCCACCAATTCCTGCGCGGCCGCCGTCTGCAACTCCTCGGGAGCCCCCGGCGTCAGCACATACGTGCGCCCGCGAAACAGATCCGCCTCCGCTTCGCTCGCGCCCCGCTTTTCCTTCCCGGCCAGCGGATGCCCGCCCAGAAACTGGCATCGCCGCACCAGTTTGTGCGCCGCCGTCACAATCGTATGCTTCGTGCTGCCCGCGTCTGTGATCAGCGCTTCCGCCCGCACCAGCGCGTCCACATGGTGCAGCGTATCGAGGATCCGTCCGACCGGCTGCGCCAGATAGATCAAGTCCGCGGACCGCGCCGCCTGCTCCAGCGTCGCGCCCCGATCGATGGCTCCCCGCTCCAGCCCCGCGCGCAGCGCCGCTTCCGAGCTCACCCCCAGGATCGTGCCGCCGAAGCCCGCCTTCTTCAGCGCCAGCCCGAACGAGCCGCCGATCAGCCCTACCCCCACGATCGCGACAGTATCCATCAAATGCTTCGGCCCACTGCCGCCGCGATCATTCGCAACTGCTGCATCAGCTCTTCGAATTGCTCCGGGCGCAGCGATTGCGCGCCGTCGCTGAGGGCCCGGTCCGGGTCGGGATGCACTTCGATCAACAGTCCGTCGGCGCCCGCCGCCACCGCAGCCCGCGCCATCGGCGCTACTTTGTCGCGCCGCCCCGTCCCGTGCGAGGGGTCCGCCACCATCGGCAGATGCGATAGCTTCTTCACCACCGGAATCGCCGAAATGTCCATGGTGTTGCGCGTGTAAGTCTCAAATGTCCGAATGCCCCGCTCACACAGAATCACGTCGTAGTTGCCGCCCGCCATAATGTATTCCGCCGACAGCAGCAACTCTTCAATCGTCGCCGCGATACCGCGCTTCAGCAGGATCGGCTTGCGCTGCTTGCCCAACTCCCGCAACAGGTTGAAGTTTTGCATGTTGCGCGCTCCCACTTGCAGCATATCCGAATATTCGGCCACTACCCCTATCTGGCTCTGATCCATCACCTCGCTCACCACCAGCAGTCCGTTGCGGTCGGCCGCGGCGCGCAGCAATTGCAGCCCTTCCACGCCCATGCCTTGGAAACTGTAGGGCGACGAACGCGGTTTGAATGCGCCGCCGCGTATCACCCGGGCTCCCGCCCGCGCCACCTGCTCCGCTGCCAGTTCGATCTGCTCCCGGCTCTCCACGCTGCACGGGCCCGCCATCACTACCACTTGCTCGCCGCCGATCGACACCCCGCCGATCTTCACCACCGTCCCGCCCGGATTGAAATTGCGGCTCGCCAGTTTGTAAGGCGACGCGATCCGATGCGCCTCCTTCACCCCCTCCATCGCTTCGAAGATTTCCAGGTCTACATCTACCTTGCCGCCTACCCCCCCCAGCACCGTGTGCATCACCCCGGTCGACCGATGCACGTCGTAACCCTCGCTCACCATCCGGTCGATCACCGACTGTATCTGGTGGTCCGTCGCTCCCTCCTGCATCACCACTAACATTTATGATTCTCCGTCCAGCCCCGTTTCAACACTCGCTTCCATGTGAATTCTTTGTATCGTGCGCATCTCGTCGATGATGCGCTCAAAGATGCGCTTCACCCCCGCCGGAGTCAGCGGCCCCCCGTTATGGCTCGTGATGTTTTCAAAAACCTGCTCCTCGCGCCGGGGTTCGTAAATCGGCAGTTTCGCGCCCCGCTTCACCCGGCCGATCTGCTCCACAATGCGCGTGCGTTCGTTCAGCAGTTCCAGCAGCCGCAAATCCAGCGCGTCGATCGCTACCCGGTACTGTTCCAGCGATTCAACGGCCTCCTCGCGCGTCACGGCGCCTCCGCGGCCCGCGCGTCCAAGCCGTGTTTCAACTCGCGCACCAGGCATTCCAATTGGTTCTCAAGCTGGCTGCTTCCCCGGTTGGCTTCGATCAGGTTGACGAGCGCGCTCCCCACCGCCACCGCTTCCACCTGGCGTCCCAATTCCGCCGCCTGCTCCGGCCGCGAGATGCCGAACCCCACCGCCAGCGGCAGATCCGTCACCGCCCGCATGGCCGCCACCAACGGCGTCACCGTATCCGAAATCGATTCGCGCGCCCCCGTTACTCCCGTGCGCGACACCAGGTAGACGAAGCCCGTCGAGTATTGCGCCACCAGCCGCAGCCGCCGCTCCGTGCTGGTCGGCGCTGCCAGGAATACCGTGTCCAGATTGTGCCGCCGCATGGCTTCCACATATTCGCCGGCTTCCTCCACGCTGGCGTCCGTCAGCAGGCAGCCATCCACACCGCAGCTCGCCGCATCCCGCGCCAGCGCCTCCAGCCCGTAGCGCAGCACCGGGTTCAAATAGGTGAAAAGCACCAGTGGGATCTCCGACCGCCTCCGGATTTGAGCCGCGATCTCCAGCACCTTGCGCAGTGTCGTGCCCGCCGCCAATGCCCGCTGGCCCGCCCGTTGGATTACCGGACCGTCCGCGATCGGGTCTGAAAATGGCACGCCCAGCTCGATCGCGTCCGCCCCGCCGTATTCCAGTGCTTCCACCAGTGCCGGCGTGCGCTCCGGCGACGGATCCCCCACCGTTAGGTATGCAATCAGACCCTTCCGCCCGTTCCGCTTCAGCTTTTGAAATAGGGGACCTATGCGCGTGCTCATCTCAGCCGGCATCCAGTTCCTTCAGGTTTTCGCGGTAGATATCGATGTCTTTATCGCCCCGCCCCGACATATTGATGATGAACACCTGGTGCCGCGCCGCCGGAGCCCGCCGCACCGCCTCCGCCACCGCGTGCGCCGATTCCAGCGCCGGAATCAGACCTTCGATATGGCACAGCAGACGCGCCGCCTCCAGCGCTTCACTATCGCTAGCGGCCACATACTCCGCGCGCTTGCGGTCGTGCAGCCATGCGTGCTCCGGCCCGATCAGCGCGTAATCGAGGCCCGCCGACACCGAGTGCGTCAGCGAAACCTGCCCGTCTTCGTCCTGCAGCAGATAGCTGCGCGCGCCGTGCAGCACTCCCGGCGTGCCGCCCCGAAATCGCGCCGCGTGCTCGCCCAGGTTCGATCCGCTGCCTCCCGCTTCCACCCCGATCAGCCGCACCCCTTCATCCGCCACAAAAGCGTGGAAAATGCCGATCGCGTTGCTGCCTCCGCCCACGCACGCGAATATGGCATCCGGCAGCCGTTTCTCCGTTTCTAAAATCTGGCGTCGCGCCTCTTCCCCAATCACCTTCTGAAAATCGCGCACCATCACCGGATACGGATGCGGCCCCAGCGCCGACCCCAGCAGGTAATAGGTCGTGCCCACGTTGGTCACCCAATCGCGCAAAGCCTCGTTGATGGCGTCCTTCAAGGTCCGGCTGCCCGTGGTCACCGGGATCACTTCCGCGCCCAGCAGGCGCATGCGAAAGACGTTGAGGCGCTGCCGCCGCATGTCCTCCTCGCCCATGTACACCACGCAGTCGAGCCCCAGCCGCGCGCATACCGTCGCCGTCGCTACCCCGTGCTGCCCCGCGCCCGTTTCGGCGATGATCCGCCGCTTTCCCATCCGCCGCGCCAGCAGCCCCTGCCCCAGCGTATTGTTGATCTTGTGCGCCCCCGTGTGCAGCAGGTCTTCGCGCTTGATATAGATCCGCGCGCCGCCCAATTGTTCCGTCAGCCGCCGCGCGAAATAGAGCGGCGTCGGACGGCCCGCATAATTCCGCAGCAGATCGTTCAATTCCGCCTGGAACGACGCATCCCCCCGCGCTTCCAGATAAGCCTGCTCCACTTCTTCCAGCGGCGCCATCAGCACTTCCGGCACGAACCGGCCCCCGTATGGCCCGAAATGTCCGCTCGCGTCCGGCTCGGTATTGGTCATCGCGAGGCCGCCAGTGCCGCCCTCAGGAATGCCGCCATCTTGAAGTGATCTTTGCGGCCTGGCGAGCTTTCGATTTGAGAGCAGGCGTCCACGCCCCAAGGATGCGTCTGTTCGATGGCTTCGCCCACGTTGCGCGCATCCAGGCCACCCGCCAGGATTAGCTTTTCAATGCCCTTTGGAACCAGCCCCCAGTCGAATGCCTGTCCCGATGCCGGGCCATCCAACAACATCGCTTCCACCCCTGCTAGAGACGTTGGCGCGCTGAACCCCGCCTGCCCCACCCGAATCGCTTTCCACACGCGCATACCCGGCGGATACTGCTCCTGCGATTCGCTCCCGTGCAATTGCGCGACATCCAACCCCGCTATCTCCGCCGTTCGCAGCACCGCTTCCGGAGACTCGTCCACAAAAACGCCCACCTTCCATATGTGTCCGGGCAGATCCGCCGCAATCGCGGCAGCTTCCTCGGCTGCGATGTACCGCGGGCTGGCTGCGTAGAAGTTGAATCCCAACGCCGCCGCGCCTCCCTCGATCGCCGCCAGCGCATCCGCGCGATTGGTGATGCCGCAGATTTTCACCATCATGCCGTCACCAACTCGCGCACCGCTCCCGCCGGATCTGCCGATTTCATCAAGTGCTCGCCTACCAGAAAAGCTTCATAGCCCGCCCGCCGCAGCCGTTCGATATCCCCCGCGCAGCGTATTCCACTTTCACTCACCCTCATTACGCCCGCGGGAATGCCCGGCGCCAGCCGCAACGAAGTTTCGAGCTTCACTTCGAAGGTGCTCAGATTCCGGTTGTTCACCCCTATGATCGCCGCGCCCGCTTCAATGGCCTTCGCCAGATCGGCTTCGTCATGCACCTCCACCAGCGCCGCCATTCCGTAGCCGCCCGCCATTTCAGCCAGCATGCGCAGCTCCTGCGTGTCCAGGATCGCCGCGATCAGCAGTATGGCGTCCGCCCCCCCGCCGGCCGCTTCCAGAACATCGCTTTCACTCAGCGTGAAATCCTTGCGTAGCACCGGCAATCCGCACGCCGCCCGAGCCGCCCCAAGGTCCGCCAGGCTGCCCTGAAAGAAGGCCGCCTCCGTGAGCACCGAAAGCGCCGCCGCGCCCCCCGCTTCATACTGCCGGGCCAGCAGCGCCGGATTGAAGTCCGCCGTCAGCAGTCCTTTGCTAGGCGAGGCTTTCTTGATTTCGGCAATGATGCCCGGCGACCGCGCACACAGGGCCTGTTGAAAATTACGACGGCCTGCGCACGCCTGCTCCGCTTGACGTTCCCATTGCTTCAACGCCGTAGCATCCGGTCGTGCAGACGCCCGCTTATGGGCCACAATACGGGCTAGTACGTCTGGAACAGTTTCGGTCAATTCGACTTAATGGTATCAGGCTACGCGGCGGGACGGCGTGTAACTGGTGTGAACGCGCTGCGAGCTGCGTGTTTCCGAGGCAGCTACGGAGTGGGGAGGAACCATTGCATGCTTAAGGGAGCGCAACTCGCAACAAGCGTCCACACTTAGTAGTGAGTCTCACCGCACGATCGTTTCAGGTTATTTGATTTTTTCTTGCCGCGGCCTACTGCAGCGGCAGTTCCGGCTGGTCGTCGCCTTCCTTTTCGACCGTCTCCGCCGCCTCCGGAATTACCGACGCCGCGGCTACCTGGTCGTCGTCCTCCATGCGCACTAACCGCACCCCCTGCGTCGACCGCCCCGCCTGCCGGATCTCGGCCGATTCCAGCCGGATGATCTTGCCGTTCTTAGTCACGATCATCAGATCCGTATCTTCTCTCACCGATAGAATTCCCACCACCTTGCCGTTGCGCGTGGATGTTTTCATGTTGATCACACCCTTGCCCCCGCGCGATTGCAAACGGTAATCCGTGAGCCGGGTCCGCTTACCAAACCCGTTCTCCGAGATGGATAGAATCAGTCCTTCCTCTTCCACTATTTCCATGCCCACCAGGTAGTCGTCCACATCCAGGTCCATGCCGCGCACGCCCCGCGCCGGCCGGCCCATCGAACGCACCTGGCTCTCCGCGAAGCGTATGGCTTGCCCCCTGTGAGACCCCAGGAATATGAAATTCTTGCCGTTCGTCAAATGCACTGAGATCAACTCGTCGCCGTCATCGAGCGACACCGCAATGATCCCCCGCGCCATCGGGTTGTCAAACTCGGTCAGTTCGCACTTCTTGATCACGCCATGCTTCGTCGACATGACGATGAACTGATCCGGCACAAACTCGCGCACCGCCAGGAACGCCTTCACTGTGTCGTCCGGCTGCAGGTTGATCAGATTCGAAACATGCTTGCCCTTGCCCACCGTGGCCGCGTCCGGTATTTCGTAAATCTTCAGCCAGTATACGCGGCCCTTGTCGGTAAAAATCAGCAGGTAACTATGCGTCGAAGCCACGATCAGGTGCTCCAGGAAATCCTCCGTCCGCGTCCCCATGCCGATGCGGCCCTTCCCCCCGCGCGATTGCCGCCGGTAGGTATCCACCGACGTCCGCTTCAGATAGCCGCCATGCGTCACCGTGACCGCCACGTCTTCCACCGCCACCAGATCCTCCAGCCGGATCTCCCCGGTGTCTTCGATGATCTGCGTGCGGCGCTCGTCGCCATACAATCTCCGGACTTCCTTTAACTCCTCAATCACTTGCTCGCGCACCAGCTTCTCCGAGCCCAGCAGTTCCAGGTACCCCGCGATCCGCCGCTGAATTTCCCCCAGCTCGTCCGCGATCTTCTGCTGCTCCATGCCCGTCAGCCGCTGCAACTGCAGCTCGATGATCGCTTGCGCCTGTCGCTCCGTGAAGGCGAATGCCCCAATCAACGACTCGCGCGCTTCCCGGGGCGCTCGCGCCGCGCGGATCAGCCGGATCACTTCGTCCAGATTGTCCAGCGCCTTCTGGAATCCAAGCAGCAGATGCTCCCGCTCGCGCGCCTTCCGCAGTTCAAAGTCCGTGCGCCGCCGGATCACTTCTACGCGATGTTCAATGAAAAACTTGATGCAGTCGATCAGCCCCAGTTCGCGCGGCTGCCCGTTCACGATCGAGAGCATGATGATGCCGAAGCCGATCTGCAACTGCGTGTGCTTGTACAGATTGTTCAGCACCACTTCGGCCTGCTCCCCGCGCTTCAGCTCGAACACGATGCGCGTGCCGTCGCGGTCGCTCTCGTCGCGGATTTCCGAGATGCCTTCGATCTTCTTTTCATTCACCAGTGCAGCCGCATTCTCGATCAGCCGCGACTTGTTCACCTGGTATGGAATCTCGGTAACGATGATGTGCTCGCGATCCTTGCCGCGGCTTTCTATGGCCGCTTTGGCGCGTATCTTCAGTTGCCCGCGCCCCCTGGTGAAAGCGTCCAGTATGCCTTGGCGTCCCAGGATGAACCCGCCCGTCGGAAAGTCCGGACCCACCACCATCTCCATGATTTTCGATAGCGGCGCTTGCGGATTGCGGATCAGCTCGATCGTGGCGTTCACGATTTCGGTCAGATTGTGGGGCGGGATGTTGGTGGCCATTCCCACCGCAATGCCTGCCGACCCGTTCACCAGCAGGTTCGGGACGCGCGTCGGCAGCACCTCCGGCTCCTGCTCGGATTCGTCGTAGTTTGGCCGGAAATCCACCGTTTCCTTGTCGATATCCTCGATCAGGCTCGTCGTGATCCGCGCCAGCCGGGCCTCCGTGTACCGCATCGCCGCCGGCGGATCGCCATCCACTGAACCGAAATTGCCCTGGCCTTCCACCAGCGGATAACGCATCGTGAACGGCTGCGCCATGCGCACCAACGCGTCGTAAATCGGAGCGTCCCCGTGAGGGTGATACTTGCCCATCACCTCGCCGATGATCTTGGCGCACTTGCGCGTCGGACGGTTCGGCGTGAGCCCCATTTCGTGCATGCCGAACAGAATGCGGCGATGCACCGGCTTCAAGCCGTCCCGCACGTCGGGCAGCGCGCGGCCCACGATCACGCTCATGGCGTAATCCAGGTACGACCGCTTCATCTCGTCTTCGATATTGATCGGGATGAGATTTTTGTCGCCGCCGCTCAACGGCATTTGCGGACCGGACGGAGGCGCGGGCGGACCTTGCGGTGGATTTTCCTGTTCGGGCAATGGAGCTCCTTGGATGGGTGGTAAGTTCTATTTTACCAAGAGGCTGGCGGGATTTGCTGAATAAGGTGTCCCCAGCCCCGCCATCTGCCTCGCCCCCGCGAAAAAGGATAGAATAAGGGTTCATCTGCCCCGGAGACAGGCAACCATCGCTATGAAAACAACTATTGGTTTATTCGCTCTGCTGGCTGCGGCCTTCGCCCAGACGCCTCCCGCCGCCACGTCCGCCCCCAAGCCCGCCCGCGAGCCGGGCCAGTACGCAACCATTAAGACCTCCCTCGGCAACATCACCGTGAAGCTCTACGAAAAGGAAGCGCCCATCACCGTCAGGAATTTCGTGGCGCTCTCGCGCGGCACCAAGGCATGGACCGACCCCAAGACCCATGCGAAGGTCACGCGCCCCCTCTATACCGGCACCACCTTCCACCGCGTCATCCCCAACTTCATGATCCAGGGCGGAGATCCGGCCGGCGATGGAACCGGCGATGTGGGTTTTACCATTCCCGATGAGTTCGTGCCCACCCTCAAGTTCGACGTCCCCGGACGCCTCGCCATGGCCAACATCGGTCAGCCCCACACCGGCGCCAGCCAGTTCTTCATCACCGATGTCCCCACCACGCACCTGAATATGAAACATACGATATTCGGCCAAGTCGTCGACGGGCAGGACGTCGTCCATAAAATTATCAACGTGCCCGCCACTCCCTCGGAAAACAAACCGCTGACGCCGGTCAAGATTCTCGCCATCGTCATCACGCGGGTAGGACCTGCGCCCGTAACGGCGGGCGCCGCTGTGAAGAAGGCCGCCCCGAAAAAGTAGTCTGCCGGCTTTCTTTCAAAACCCTATGCCTGAACCGCGGGCGCGGTCTTCTTAGCCGGCGCTGGGACCTCCATCGCTCGCCGGATCATGAAGACCAGGTACAGCCCAAACGACAGCGCGATCAACAGACACGTCAACAGCAGGAAAAGACCGTCTACCGATGTGGCTTGGCCGCTCGCCAGCAGCCAGCCCGCGGCAGCCAAAGACGCAATCACCACGACTACGCTAAATAAAAATAAAATAGCCCGATCCGACACAGCTCCCCCCTCGCAGCGGCGCAGATACCGCCGGAGATTATTGTATGCGTTTAGCGC
>Ga0302319_10016757_pt1 | contig 13472 bp, 17 predicted proteins | sample Bog_T0_2_FD_203319 | JGI IMG/M metagenome (GOLD analysis project Ga0302319, IMG submission 203319) | Peat permafrost microbial communities from Stordalen Mire near Abisko, Sweden - Bog_T0_2 | ecosystem: Environmental > Terrestrial > Soil > Wetlands > Peat | place: Sweden: Abisko, Stordalen Mire...
TCAGCTTCCCCGACCTGAACGGCAAGACGGTTTCGAATACCGATGCGAAGTTCCGCGATAAGGTGCTGGTTGTGAACGTCACGGGGAGCTGGTGCCCGAACTGCAACGACGAAGCGCCTTATCTGGTGGAACTGTATAAGAAGTACCGGGCATTGGGCCTCGAGATTGTCGCTCTCGATTTCGAAGATGCCGACGAACGCAAGGATCCGTCGCGTCTGCCCGGCTTCATTAAGCACTACGGTATTGACTACACCTATCTGCTGGCCGGCGACACTTCGGAACTCAACGCTAAGATCCCACAGGGCAGGAATCTTAACTCATGGCCTACGACCTTCTTCATTGGGCGCGACGGCAAGATCAAAGCGACTCACGCGGGTTTCGCAGGCGAAGCCAGCGGCCCATTCCACGACGAACTCACGCAGGAATACACATCCACCATTGAGAAACTGCTGTCTGAAAACGTCAGAGCTTCCCGCTAACACACACAAAAACAGGAGAACCAGTGCCCGATACGATAGACCGCCAGACAGCGCTCGGCGATGTAGCCGCAAGACAACTTGCCAACGCGACCAAGACCGTACCCCAGATGTCCAGCATCACCCCGCGGTGGCTGACGCATCTGCTTAATTGGGTGCCCGTGGAGGCCGGCATTTACCGGCTCAATCGCGTGAAGGACGCGTCGAGCGTGACCGTCGATTGCTCCGTACGCGATGAGCGCGTTCTGCCCCAGACCTATGTCGATTACGAGGAGCATCCGCGCGAATATATGCTGAGCGCGGTTAATACCGTGCTCGACGTGCACACTCGCGTTTCCGATCTCTACAGTAACCCTTACAACCAGATCAGCGAGCAGCTGCGGCTGACCATCGAGACCGTGAAGGAACGCCAGGAAAGCGAGCTGATCAACAACACCGAGTACGGCCTGCTGCACAATATCGCGGCGTCGCAGAAGATTGCAACGCGCACCGGCGCGCCCACGCCGGACGATCTCGACGAACTCCTGACGCGGGTGTGGAAAGAGCCGGGATTCTTCCTGGCGCATCCGCTCGCGATTGCGGCGTTTGGCAGGGAGTGTACGCGCCGGGGCGTGCCTCCGCCTACCGTGCCGCTACTCGGGTCGCAGTTCCTGACATGGCGCGGCGTACCGTTGATTCCGTCGGATAAAGTCGGCGTTGGCGAAGGCCGCACCAGCATTATTCTGATCCGCACGGGAGAGCGCAAGCAAGGCGTCGTCGGGCTCTACCAGCCTAATCTGCCGGGCGAACAAAGTCCGGGCCTATCGGTGCGTTTCATGGGCATTAACCACAAGGCCATCGCGTCTTATCTGGTCTCGCTTTATTGCTCGCTCGCTGTGCTGACGGAAGATGCCATCGCGGTGCTGGAGGGCGTCGAGATCGGCAAATACCATGAATATAAGTGAGCTGCCGGGGTCGCCGCTGGACGTCACTCAGCTTAGCGAACTGGCGAACCGGTTTTTTAAGGAGCCTCCGGGCGGCGAACCGCTACCGCGCGTGCCCGGCGGGGAGCCCTTTGTTCACTCCGCTCCTGCCACGCCTGCGACTGGGTTCGACGTTCACCTCATCCGACGCGATTTTCCGATTCTCGAAGAGCGCGTGAACGGGCGTCCACTGGCGTGGCTCGATAACGCCGCGACGACGCAGAAGCCGCAATCGGTGATCGAGCGCGTCGCTTATTTCTACCGGCATGAGAATTCCAATATCCACCGGGCCGCGCATGCGCTCGCGGCGCGCGCCACCGACGCTTATGAAGCCGCTCGCGAGAAGGTCCGGACGTTCCTCAATGCGCGATCGGCCAATGAAATCGTGTTCGTTCGCGGCGCTACCGAGGCTATCAATCTGGTGGCGCAGAGCTGGGGACGGCAGAATATCGGCCAGGGCGATGAGATCGTTCTCAGCGTTCTCGAGCACCACGCCAACATTGTGCCGTGGCAGCAGCTGGCTATGGAAAAAGGCGCGCGGCTTCGCGTGATTCCGGTTGACGAGAGCGGCCAGATCCTGCTGGGGGAGTACGCGAAGCTTTTGGGGTCTAAGACGAAGCTTGTCGCTTTCCCGCAGGTTTCGAACGCACTGGGCACGGTGACGCCTGCGCGCGAAATGGTGGCGATGGCGCATGCGGCCGGCGCACGCGTGCTGGTGGATGGCGCACAATCGGTCTCGCATATGCGCACCGACGTGCAGTCGCTGGGCAGCGATTGGTTCGTTTTCTCCGGCCATAAGATTTTCGGGCCGACCGGCATTGGAGTCCTGCAGGGCAGAGAAGAACTGCTCAATGAAACTCAGCCCTGGCAGGGTGGCGGCAACATGATTGCCGATGTGACGTTCGAGCGCACCGTCTATCAGGCGGCGCCGAGCCGGTTCGAAGCGGGGACGGGTAACATCGCCGATGCCGTGGGTCTGGGCGCGGCGCTGGATTATGTTTCGAAGATCGGCATCGAGACGATTGGCGCCTATGAACATCAGTTGCTGGAATACGCGACTCGGCTGATGCGGGAGATTCCGGGCCTGCGGCCGATCGGGACGGCGGCGGAGAAGGCGAGCGTGCTTTCGTTTGTGCTGGATGGATATAAGACGGAAGAAGTGGGCGACGCGCTGAATAAGGAGGGGATTGCGGTGAGGTCAGGCCATCATTGCGCTCAGCCGATTCTGCGGCGGTTTGGGGTGGAAGCGACGGTGCGGCCTTCGCTGGCGTTTTATAACACGTGCGAGGAGATTGACCGGATGGCGAGCGTGCTGGTGAAGCTTTCGGACCGGCGGCCGGGACCGAAGATTCCGGGTTAGGCGGATTCGGAGTCGGAAAATTCGGTTGTCAGGATGTTGAGAATCTGCCGGCGAAGCGCAGGGATGTCACCTACCGCTGACTCCCAAAGGATCTGCCATTCCAGTTTGACACGAGCGTCCCTGAGAACGTGAGGATGAACCCAGGGCTTGAGTCCGCGCCGGGTGACCAGATCGACCTTACGCCCGACGAGGGCTTCCAGTTCCACAGCGAGAGATTCAAACTTGGGCAATAACTAACTTGACAAATCACGACTCTGACGCTACGGTTGTAGTGGCGTGACAGGCCGGTGTAACCTGGTAAGCTATCTCACATGAAAGAAACCAGCAATGCTTTGCTCTGTATTGTGGCAGTTCTGCTCGCGATGAACCTGCTGCGATCTACCCCGGTTCGCGCTGCGTCGTCGAGGGTTGTTATCCAGCAGATAGAAAACAAAGGAACTGTCGAAGTCACTGGGGATGTCGTCGGATTTTCATGCGTCAACAAGGGAGCGTATACGCAGTGTTCAATCGCCAGCCGTTGAGTCTATGGATTTCCAATTCAAACCATTCTTCGTGTGAGTGGTACTTAAGGCATCTAAATTCGACACCATCGGATCGTTCGTAGATAAGCACCTGAGCGCCGTCCTCACGTGCCTCAGGCGGCGTTATTGAACGCAATTCACCCTTGTCTTTTGGTTCTGCAATTGGTGTGTATTCCGACCGATCCATCACGCCTTCTTCGCCCGCTTAGTCCCTGGACTCGGGTGGTGCGGTTCCGTTTTCACATGCACTGCCTTGGGTGCCTTCAGCACCGTTCGGAATGCCCAGTCGAGCCGTTCCATAGGGGTGTTCCCTTGCGGCTCAGGAATCGGGAGTTTTGTCCTCATTCGAGCACCCGCCTGCCATTCTTGCATCTGCGTTTCATGATCTTCATGACGCCGCCCATTATCTCGCATACAAGGGACGATAGATTAGGGTGCTCAATATCGCAACCTTTGCCCATTTTACTAACCCACGCTCCAGATGCCTTCTGCCGCGCGACATGCTCGGGACTCCTTCCTCCGAAAATGGCGATTTTCTCAAACTCCGGCTCAAGTGAATCGCTATCGCAATCCCCGTATCCGTGAAGAAGGAAAACACATACCCACCCCTCTAGAGTGTCGGCGCTCCCGCATCCTGGTGGCCAATAATACCCTTTGACCTTGGCGTCATACCAGAAGTTCGTCAAATCACCAACGGCGAAGGCTACACAATTGTAAGATGGATCAACCGGGCTCTTGATCGCATAACCTTCTGAAGTCAGGCCGGGGCAATCGTATTCTAGTTCGGCGTCCCGTTCTGGCAATGGCAAATTCATTTACCCCAGATATCCCCTGTCCCGTCCCCATTTTAACCAAGCATCAACCGCCTGATTAAAAGTGGAATCATCCTCTGCCGGGTCTTCTCCTGTGATTGCGTTAAGAGCAATGAGCCAGTGATCCCTGCGTACCTGTAGTTCATTGAGAAGTAAAGGCAGAATCTGGCGTCCCATGCCAATGATTCGAAGGTAAGAAGGATGTAGTACCATCTTAGTGACAGATGAATAATGCCTGGTATCACGACGCCATTTCGATACATGCCAGACAAATTCCGTTTCGGTCTGGTTGGACGTTTTAACGTAGTCTTCGCCCTTATAGAAGGATTCCTGTGCTAGGCAATGAGACAAACCACCAGTGCCGACTTTAATCTCATTCCCTTTCCACAAACCTCGCGGTTCGCTGTGGTCACCGTGCGCGTCGGTACACCATATGCGTTTCGCTTTGCGCTTAGAGTCCCCGCGCTCTGTTAGCCACCTACGGGGGCGCTGCCTTTCTGCTTTTTCAACTCCCAATAAAGGAGGCATGATTTTATTCACCAGCCTTAGTTAAACCGGATTTGGCAAGTAATGCATTCAGGGTAGCGGACTTTTCCTGCGCCCTTATCAGGACACCCAACAGAACATCAAGGTCGTCCTTGTCTAGTGCAACGTGTAATTCGGTGTGCACGCTCCCATGGTGATATTCCATCTTCAGCGTGTGGGTTATGACAACTTCAGTAGGCGGCACCTGTATATCCGTGTCGAAAACTGGGCGTATATCTGTGATGACCCTAGCATCGCAGAAGGTATTTTCATAGTCGTACAGTAGGTCCCGCGCCTTCGCCATCATCGACAAGGGATGAACGCTTAATATGCGCTTAAACGTCGCCTCCAGCCGATCTACTTCCTCTGAATCCGCGACGCGGAGATCGTCTTCACGCTGCCGAATAGCGGAAATCAACTCAGAGGCGAACTGATCAGTTGGCAGGTCCATTCCCGTTCGTGCGCCATAAAGCGAACGCAGAGCCTCGATCAGGTCTCTGAGTTCTTTCGTTTTAAATGAAGGGAGCGCAGGTCGTAGAAGTGAAAACAATTCGGCGTTTGTGCCGGTCGTGGCGCGTTCCAGGGCGCACACCAACGCGTCTACCTCGTCAGGGACGAGGTTCTTGATGCGAATGATGCTGCCAGCATGTTCTTCCGGTACGTTCAGCACTGCCACTATTATTCGGCTCCTTCCGAAATCCGCAAACTACGCCAAGCCTATCACGCGCTAACGAGCCTTCCCGCGCCCTGTCGCCCCGCTCAGTGCGTTGCCTCTTTCCCTGTCAGGTGATCCCAAGTGAGCCTCTTGCCGACGATCTGGCGCACCGCGATATCGAAGCGGTCGAAGTCCTTCAGCGGCTCGCCGGTTTCGTCTTTCCGGTGGTTGTAGCGGTAAACCTGCTCATCGATATACCGGAACAAGTGGAATGGCTCTACGCTGATATAGGTGCCCTTCAGCCCGCGCTTCAACAGGCTCCAGAAGTTCTCCATACCGTTCGTGTGGACCTTCCCGCAAACATATTCGACGGCGTGATCCACAACTTGGTGCTCGAATTCGCTCAGGCCCTCATACGACTTCAGGGCATCAGTGAAGATCGCGGAACCAGCTTCAACATGCTTACGGATCTCGGCCTGTACCTGGCCTCTGCGCCGCGTAGGAACCACGGTAGCGCGGACCTTTCCGCCGCGCTCAAGGATACCCATCACGATGGTTTTGTCTTTTCCGCCAGTGCCGGTGATCTTGCGGGCGCGAACGTCTTTGTGCATGTTCCCGGCCTTGCCGCCGATGAAGGTTTCATCCGCTTCGATCTCCTCCGACAACTTATCGATGCTTCCGATTGTGAGGGCGTGCCGAATGCGATGATCCATGAACCAGGCCGTCTTTTGGCTCACGCCGATCATGCGATGCACTTCATACGAACTGATGCCGTTGCGGTCGTTCACAACCTGCCACATTGCGGCAAGCCACTTATCCAAACCAAGCGGGCTGTCTTCGAAAATGGTTCCGGTCTTGACGGTGAACTGACGGCTCGCGTGGCGAGCGCCGCACTGCCAGCGGTTGTACTTCGGCATGAACGAAACGTTCTTACCGCCGCATCGCGGGCACTCAACACCGTTCGGCCAGCGGCGCGGAATGATCCACTCGCGGCAGTTCTTCTCATCGGAAAAGAAGATTATCGCTTCTTGCAGAGTGGTGGGTTCCATAGTTAAAGTCTAGCGGAACGCACGTGATTTGTCAAGTTAGTTATTGCCCAAACTTGATTATGCCCACGCGCATCGGGCTCGAACTCGACCATGACGTTAATGTCGCTCTCAGGCCGCATGTCGCCGGGCGCCGCGGAGCCGAACAGGGACAGTTCTTTGACCCCGTAGCGACGGCACACTTCCGCCAGCGATGGTCCATCGACCTGTTTGTCGCCAAGCTGGATTATCGGGTTCATGTCAACCGCTATTATGCCCTGTACCAGGTCGGAAGCGATTTCCCCGAGCGCCGTATCCTGGAGCCCAGCGCCGAACGACCTGCTGAGGGCGCATCGCGAGTCGAGACTGCCAAAAGGCCGATGACGCAGGCGCGTGACAGGCTCATTGCTAAGGGCTGGTGTTTGTGCCATTTGGTCTCTCAAAGCTCCGCCTGATTGGAGGTTCGTCGCGGGCTCTGTTCAATCTCCAGCACTTTTCCGGGAGATGGCCGCAGCCAAGACCGACCCAGTATGAATCTGTCATACTACCTGAAGACCTGCTTTCGGAAACGTAACCATGCCATCGCCGGAAAAACGAACCTTCAGCCTGCCGACCGAGCAGGCTGGTTACATCGACACTCTTGTTGCCTCCGGCACCTACGCCTCCGGCAGCGAGGTTGTCCGTGCCGGATTGCGCGCATTGCAGGAGCGTGACGCGGCAGTTGAGAAATGGCTGCGGCAGGAAGTTGTCGGCGTCTGCGATACCATGCAGGCGAACCCAGGCCGCGCTATTCCAGCGGAGCAGGTTTTTGCCACCGTTCGCGCCCGCCATACCGATCGGGTAAACAAGAAATGGCGTGAGCCACAGGATTGAATTCAGTCCTGAGGCGCTCGGAGATCTGATCGACCTCTACGACTACATTGCGGTGCACGATGGCGCTGAACGCGCCATCGGCTATATTGACCGCATTGAGGAGTGTTGCCGCAGCCTTGGGGTGTTTCCGGACCGAGGCGTCAGGCGCGACGATCTGCGCCTGGGTTTACGCATCCTCGGCTTTGAACGCCGCGCTGTGATCGCTTTTCTCATCACTGCTGAAGAGTTAACCATCCTGCGGATTCTCTATGGGGGACGTGACATTGAGGCCGCTTTCCCGTGATCTCCTCCCCTTTCGCGAGTTTACCCATGAATTGCCTCAAACAACCGCCGAGCTTTTGCGCCGCCCCGCCCCCATTTCCGAGGACCGCTGGCCGATCCGCCTCCGCCAAATGCCGCTCGAGCGTGACCGCGCATCGAGCTGATTCAGGAAATGCCGTCGCCGAATCCCCAGCACCCTGCCCGCCGCCCAGCGATAACAAGAACTCTTTCCGGTTCATAAGAATCCAATCGCGCGGCCAGCCATGCCCACGCTCAGCCACAATGCCAGCGACACGCCCGCCGCCGCGCGCGGCGCCCAGCCCGATACAAATGCCGACCGAGTCACGCGCCTGTGGACGCCAAAGTAAAACGCCAGCGCCAGCACGAACAAGAGCATCTTCAACCGAAATGCCCCGTTGTAACAGCACTTCATTACTTCCCCGCTTACCAGTGGAATGCCGGACAGGACCATCACCACCAGACTGCCTTTTAAAAACGGCGCCAGGTCGCGCGCAATGCGATCCGCGGGCCGGGTGGGCAGAATCACGCCGAGCAGCCGCAGATCCACAATCAGGACCACGCCGCCCAGCATCGCGAGACCCAGCAGATGCACGATCTCGATCAGCGCGAAGGCCGAGGTCGAATTCCGCATCGCCGCGCTGAGCGCGGTGTTGTTGAACCAGTGAAAAAAAGGAAGCAGCGACATATCTCAGTGGTAATAAGCAATGGCGCGTCCGGCGACGATGATTGCACTCCATAAGGTGAGCGAACAAATCGCCGCCCCTCGCGCACGCGCAGGGGGACGAGGCCATTCGTTCCATGCGCTCACGCTTTTGTAAACGGTCGAGTGAAAGATCAGCGGGTTCAGCCCCGCCAGAAACAGCAGCACCAGCTTGATGCGATACGCCGGATTGGTATAGAGCTTTACCGCTTCCGCCGCCGACAGCATCGCGCCGCTGATCGCCATCAACGCGAAGCCGGCCCATGTGAGCGGCAGGACCTCTTCGGCCACCTGCGAAACCGGCTCCTTCTTCAACACAATCCCCAACAATCTGAGGTCGACAATCGACACCGTGCCGGCCATCAGCGCGATCGCGAGAACGTGAATCGATTCCACGATCGGGAATGCGATTTCGGACTCACGCAGCGCCGTGGCCGGACCGGTGTCATTGATCCACTGGCAGACTTCGAGCAGCGACATTACTGCTGAGGGCCGTTATCGCCCGGACCGCCGTCTCCCGGCGTGCCGCCATAGATGTTGCGTCCATCGGGCAGCGTCACGCGCCTCGCGTCAATGAGATGCGAGCCGTCTTTGGCGCGATATCCATCCACCACCAGGGTATCGCCGATCCTGAGATCGCCCTTCTTCAGGCCGCGCCGTGAGAGCGCTCCCGGGCCCGCGCCTTCGCAGCCCCAGTTCACTGCCTGGCCCTTATCGTCCTTCACATCGATATAGAAATACGAGTGCGGATTGGACCAGTCGACTTTGGTGAGCTTTCCGACCAGCCGGACGGCTTTGCTGCCATCGAACTCGGCTGCAAAGGAATGGTGAGCGCTCAGTGGATAGACGCCGAGTCCGGCAACAAACACAGTAATTGCTGCGATTTTTAGTTTCCTGTGAGGTGATCTCCTTATGTCAATCGATTTTATAGACAAAATTGACGTCAAGAAGAAATCACCCTATACTCGGTCAATATGAAGGTATTGAAGTACCTGAAAAGCGGCGCCACCAGCCTCGCTTTGTCTACCTATCTGATGGCAATGGCGACTGCGGCCCCTGCCCAAACCGACCTCAACGGCTATTGGCGAGGCACGAAGGAAACCGTGCCCGTCGGCAACATCGCCAAGGATTTAGCGGGCTTGAAGCTGCCCTTTACGCCCGAAGGCGAGGCCGCCTGGAAGCACAACGTCACGGCCACCATCGATCCTGAAAGCCTCTGCATCCTCGGCGGCATTCCGCGCCATAACGCCACCGGTCTGCCCTTCCAGATTCTGCAGACCCCGAAGTATGTGGCCTTCCTGTACGGCTATAGCTACTTCCGCCTGATCCCTGTTGACGGCCGCAAACATACCGAAGATCCCGACCCCACGTTCTTCGGCGAAGAGATCGGCAGTTGGGATGGCGAGACGCTGGTGATCGATTCGATCGGCTTCAAAGACACCCAGGTCTGGGCCGACGAAAACGGCAGCCCGCACAGCGACGCGCTGCATGTGGTGGAGCGCTGGTCGAAGCCCGATGCCACGCACATCCATGTCGACACGACGATTGACGATCCGAAGTTCTACACGCATCCGTTCAGTTACAGCCGCACGTGGGCCGCGGGGAAACCTGAAGATCATGTGCATGAATTCGCCTGCAGCGAGAACAACGTGGATCGCGATCATCTCGGTTTTGGACCGGGCCCCATCAGGCCCGACGGCACGCGCGGTTATCTGAACCCCGCGCCGCTGCCTCCGCCGCCTTCGGTGACGAAAAAGTAATCGGGCGGGGAACACCTATGCGAGCGAGACAAATTTCGATCTATGCGGCGAAACTTGTGGCGGGCCTGGCGATGTCCACGCTTGCCTGGCTGGCGCTCCCGGCACAGGGCGGCGACCGCGCGGTAAGTGCCGCTCAAACCGCCGAGCATAAGACCGTTGAATGCGGCCCTGGGTCTCTGACCGTGCGGCCATGTTCGTTCCGCCTGGCCGCTGGAGAGAGACCGCAGAGGCCGATTGCCAATCGGCCGCAGATTAGCAATCTGCCCCACAATGCCGTGTTTGGAAGACCGACCGCTCAACGAAAGGACGAACAGAAATGAATCAGCTTCCCGTGAGATCCGCCAAACGCTACTTTTTCCGCTTCAATACTGGCGAAGTGAACGCCGCTAAGAAGGAGCTTGGGGCACTCTTCACGCCGGTGATCGAGCAGACGAAGGCCAACTCCGTGATTGTCTACGGAGCGGACCGCCAGGCCGATGAGTTTCGCGCCGTCGCAGCGCGATCCGCCATTGCGCCGCGAATCCCCGAACTCGGGGTCACTATCGGCGAGGAAGGCACCGCGATTCTGCGCCGCACCACCGAACCTTTTCACGCCACTCGGATCGGCGACGAGCGCTTCGCCAACCTGCCCGAATGCCTTCAGTACGGAGTCCGCAACCTGCTGATCTTCCCCCTGCGCGCCGAAGATCACGTCCTCGGCTTCCTGACCCTGGGCCGCACCTCGGAAGAGCCTTTCGACCCCGCTTCCATACCCGCCGCGCTGCCGGTCGCCCACGTGGCGACCGCGATCCTTGAGAGAGACGCGCTCCAGATCGCTCTCAAAGAACGGAAGCTTGTGGAACGAGCCAAAGGCGTTCTCCAGCGCCGCCGCAGGATTTCCGAAGAGGAAGCTTACAACCTGCTGCGCAGCCAGAGCCGGCGGGCCAGGCGCGCGATGGCAGAGGTCGCCGAGGAGATACTCAGCGAGGCCGCGCTGCGAAAAACGGCTTGAAAACCGATTTCAGGCCCCTGCTCCCCCGGTCGCCTTCAATTCCGCGTTTCGCCGCGGCGCCAGAACCTCCGCGATCTTCTCGCGAAGCCTCGCGACCGTATACGGCTTCTCAAGAACGCCTTCCACCACGCTGCTGTACGGGCCGTGGAGGTCGGCCTGGCCATAGCCGGTTGAAATGATAATCGGCGTCTCCGGGCGAATCTCGTGCATCAGGACGGAAGCCTCAAGGCCTCCCATGACGGGCATCGTGAGATCCATCAACACCACCCTGATCCTGTCGCTGTTGCGGCGGAACAACTCAACGGCCCCGCGTCCGTCCTCCGCGGTCAATACCGAAAAACCGAGCGGCTCCACAATCGAGCACACCAGATTACGTACCATCGGATCGTCGTCCGCCACCAGCATGAAGCCGCTGCCCGCCACAGTCGCTTTCACGGGCACTTTGGGCGCCGGCAATCGAGCCGGCACTCCCGGAAAAGAGATGCGGAAGGTACTGCCTTCACCCGGCGCGCTTTCGAGCTTGAGCTGTCCTTTGAGACGCCGGACTATGCCCGAAACCGCCGCCAGTCCCAGCCCGCGCCCGGTGAATTTCGTGGTGAAGAACGGATCGAAGATTTTCTTTCTTGTGGCCTCGTCCATGCCGCAGCCGGAATCCCGCACCTCGAGGTAAACGTCCGGTTGTTTTTCGCCGGCGACGGTCGAAGAAGCAGCGCCCGTCGATACCCGCACGATGCCGGCAGCTTCACCCACGGCTTCCGCGCCATTGATCGTCAGGTTCATAACGATCTGCTGGATCTCGCTTGCGTCCGCCTCCATCCACGGCAGGCCGGGGGGGAGATTCGTTTCCAGCCGAACCGTCCTCGGTATGGATAACTCAATCAAAGGGAGGATCTCGGAAACCAGCTGCGAGAGGTCGAATTCCGTGACACGTCTCGCGCTCTTGCCCGCATAGGCCAGCAGTTGACTCACCAGGGCTGCGGCCTTGACGCTGGATCGCTCCGCAATATCGAGCATGGGGCGCAGAGCATCGTCCGGATCCATGCCAACCAGGGCCAGACTCAGATTTCCCAGAATGCCTGTCAGGAGGTTATTGAAATCGTGAGCAATGCCGCCCGCCAGCACGCCGATACTCTCCAGTTTCTGGGCCTCCAGCGCCGCATCCGCCGCTTTCCGCGCCTCCGTCACATCCCGCAGCAGGAATCCATATTCCACGGCGACGCCCTCGCCGAGCCGCGCCACCACTGTCTCGGAGAAGAAGCGCGTCCCGTCTTTTCGAACCTGCCAGTACTCTTCGTCGATGGAGCCGCCTTCCGCCGCTCTTGCAATCTCCCGTTGGGGAAGCCCGTTTGCAACATCTTCCGCGATGAAGAACTTCGAGAAATCCTCGCCTTCCGTTTCCTGTTCCGTATAGCCGAGCAGCCGTTCCGCGCCGGGATTCCAGCTGGTAAGACATCCCTTTCCATTCACCGTCAACAGAGCCCGGTCCTTCGAACCTTCAATCACCAGCCGGTAGCGCTCGCTGGTTTGCAGGAGTTCGCGGTTGAGAATGGCGGCGTAGCGCTGCCTCAGGAAAGCGCTTCCGAGCGCCGCCAGCAAGTCGACGTAACGCCGCAGCGTCGCCTGGCTTACCGGAATCTGATGCACGGCCGCCTCCCACAGCTTATGTTCGGGCAGCCCTAAGTCCCTCGCCACGCGCTGCAGCGCCAGCGGCTGCGGGTATTGCGCGAAGCATTGACCCGCCATCAGAACTCCCAGCCGCTGGTTACCCAGCAATAAGGGAATGGAGGCATGCGTCAGGCCGGCCCGGTCGTGCGAATACGCCGTCTCCCCCGCCTCGAATGCGCCGGCGGCGCAGTTATGCGGGATACCCGGCGGCAGGCAAAAAGCACACTCCCGACTGCCTTCTCCCGACCCCGCCAGGCTCCACACCGGCTGGGGGTTGTGACAGGGTCCCAGCAGGTTTCCCCGCAGATCGGTCAAAGCCACGGCCACCCTCATGGTGCGACCGTAAGTGTTCAGGATCTCTCCCCAGCTGTCCGGGTCCAGCAGTTCGGCACGCCACCGCGCAAGATCGGCATCGCTCAATGCCGCTTCCGCATGCTCGAATTCGACCTGCTCCCGCAGCATTACTTTAAGCCTTGAGCCGAAGCCGCGGAAACACGCGAATGGAACCGAGTAGGCGCCCGGCTCAGGACGCTGCTGTATTGCGCAACCGGCAGTCGCTGCGACGGCTCAGCCTCATCCGCGGGAAGAAGATGGATTCCCCCCTCTTTGATCACATACTCCCGGCTGTCGAACTGATGCGCGCTGCCCCGCGATTTCACCACCGTAATGCAGCGCCGCAGCGAACTGTTCAGTTCCACAAGGCTCAGCAGAATGATGTTGTCCACAATCGAACTTACCGGGAAATCCGGCATGAAAGACGAAATCCCCAGGAATTCGGGGTTTTCGTAGTTGAAAAACGTCGACATCAGCCGCGTCTTGCTGAAGCCTACAATCGCGTGAAAGAAATCCCGATAGAGCGCATGGT
>Ga0302319_10016758_pt1 | contig 13471 bp, 8 predicted proteins | sample Bog_T0_2_FD_203319 | JGI IMG/M metagenome (GOLD analysis project Ga0302319, IMG submission 203319) | Peat permafrost microbial communities from Stordalen Mire near Abisko, Sweden - Bog_T0_2 | ecosystem: Environmental > Terrestrial > Soil > Wetlands > Peat | place: Sweden: Abisko, Stordalen Mire...
CCCGGATTCCGGTCTCAAGCATGAGTTCGAGGAGCAGTCGGAAAGTAAGGGGAGCGCTGGCGTATCCATCCCGTCCGCCCTTCAGCTTTTCGGTTCCAGTCAGGATGAGATCGACTTCCGCATCCGTGTACGGATTTTTCTGCTCATGGGTGGCGCGATACGGCCTCACCTTTTCGGCAAGGGCGAACTCCGTCCAACTGCGGCGATAAGCTTCACGGAGGAAGCATCGGATCTTGGCGGTCACCTGCGCCTTGCTGGTGGCAGCCATATTGTCTGGCAGTCCTTCAACTTTGAAGTCTTCGAGGAGATCGACGCTCAGTTCCTGCATAAAGTGAACGCCACGAGTCGCGCAGTAAGCGCGCAGCCGATCGAGCTGGAAACGATAGGCGGCGGCGGTTTTCTCGCCGAGCTCCTCTTTTCGCGATGCGCTGAAGCGCTCGATGCAATCGTCGAGGCGCGGACCATGGACCTTTTGGTCTTGGCCGCCCTTTAGAAGCACCTGCCTTTGGGCCTCCGCCACCGCAATGATGTTCGTTCCGGTGCTCTGCCGGGGAACGTGAGTTGTTTCGGTATTCCCGTAGATCCACAGCGGGCAGTCGCAAGCCATATACTTGCGTTTAGCAGCCGACGTGAGCTTAAGGGTGTGTACTGCGCATTTTCCAGCGTGGCGGCGATAGAGGGCTAACACGGCCGTTTCCTCGTAACCCATTGTACCAATTGTACATATGCCGTGTACGTCGATTTTGCAAGTGCTTGATACTAAAAGAATTGGTAGCGCTAACGGGAATCGAACCCGTATTTAAGCCTTGAGAGGGCTCTGTCCTAACCGTTAGACGATAGCGCCGTAAACGTCAGTTTACCAGATTCGCCACAGTACCAGTATTCCGCGAGCGCCCGCGCCGTCAGCCATCCTTCAGAATCGTTTTGCAACCGTCACACACTGTTCATCCCCATCTGACATCGCTCCGCTAACGTAGTGCTTCCGGTACCCGTATCGATCCGGATCATCTGAACAGGAACCCATGAAAACACAGGCATTTCTTCTATTCTCGCTGCTCGCCATTACCTCAGCTCCGGCCTGGTCGCAGGCCAAAAACATCATCCTCTTTGTCGGTGATGGCGCCGGAATTTCCAGCCTCAACGCTGCCAGCATCTCCGGCTACGGCGCGCCCCAGGCTCTGTACGTCCAGAAAATGCCGCATCTGGCTCTGGTCGATACATCCACAGCCAAAGAGTGGGTCACCGACGCAGCCGCCTGCGCCACCGCCTGGGCGACCGGACACAAGGGTCGTAACGGAGTCGTTTCCATGTCCCCCGATGCCGAACGCGATGTAAGAAATGGCGAAATTTACAAGACTGTCATGGAACAGGCCATGGAGCAGGGGCTCTCAACCGGCGTCATCTCGAACGACAGTGCGGCCGCGGCCATCATAGCGGCATTCTACGCGCACGATAACAATCGCGGCAAGTTCGGCGAGATCTTCCAGCAGGCGCTGCACCCCAAATTCGGCTCGGGCCCCGACGTGATCATCGGAGCCGGCCGCAAAGTGATTGATGACCAGACCACCGCGCTCGGGCACAATCTTGCAGCGGATGTGAAGGCGGGCGGCTACGCCTATGTCGATTCGATGGCCGCGCTCTCGGCGCTCGATAAGAATAACGGCCGCGTAGTCGCGCTGTTCGACGACCAGCAATTCGATTTCAACGCCGCCGTGCAGCAGGCCGTCGCGCGTTTGTCGAAGAACCCGAAAGGGTTTCTGCTCGTCGCGCATTCCGATTGCCACACGGGCAAGACCCGGTCTTCTTTGCAGCGGATCCTCGATCTCGACAAGGCCATCGCCGCGGCGGGAGAACAACTGAAGAGCGATACCTTGATCCTCTTCACGGCCGACCACAGTTACGACCTGCGTATCAAAGGCGAAACGCTCACGGAAACCTCGAAAGCTTCCGACCATACGAAAATCGGCTCCATCGTGTCGCTTGAGGATGAGCATACGGCGGAAGAAGTGCCCCTGCTCGGCATGGGACCCGGTTCGGAAAAGATTAGCGGCTTTATCTCAAACACCGATGTGTTCGGGATCATGATGCAGGCTTTCGGCTGGAAAACCGAACAGGCGCGCCGCTAACAACGCGCGCTCACGCCCCACCGCGAAAGGATTATTTCATGAAAAACATCACTTTGACTGCACTCTTGTTGTCCGCGGTATTCGCGGGCGTTTGTTTTGCCCAGGAAGATCGCGCCGTAATAACGGGGACGGTGACGGACCCTTCGGAGGCACCCGTTGCCCAGGCCACCGTGTCCGTCGATAACAAAGCTACTGGATTTCACCGCGAAGTCATAACGAATGACAGCGGAGCCTACGAAATTTCCGGGCTTCTGATCGGCGTTTACGACGTGCACGTTGCCGTGGATGGTTTTGCCAGGCAGGACTACAACTCCGTGGAACTCGCGGTGGGCCAGATCCGCTCGATCAACGCAAAGCTGCAGATTGCCGCTAATTCCCAGCAGGTTCAGGTCGTGGCCGAAGCGCAGGCGCTCGACCTGAATACCGCCAAAGTCGCGGGTGTCGTGGATTCCACCCAGGTGTCTGAGCTTCCCATCAACGGCCGGGCCTGGACCGCGCTGATGGCGCTTGTCCCGGGAGCCATGGATAGCGGCGGTGGCACTCAGAAATCCATCCGGTTCGCCGGCCGCGGAGCGGACGATAATAATTTCCGTTTCGACGGCATCGATGCAACAGGTATCTCTAACCAAGCCCCGAATACGGCGACGCGGCTGCAGATTTCCACCGAAGCGATAGCCGAGTTCAAAGTCGACACCATGCTCTACGGAGCCGACACCGGCGGCACTGCCGGCGGACAGGTGGAAGCGATTTCCAAATCCGGTTCCAACGATTTCCACGGCAGCGCGTTCGAATATTTCCGCAACAACGTGCTCAACACGCGCGGCCCGTTCGACGGTTCCACTCTGCCGCCGCTGCACCTCAACCAGTACGGCAGCAATCTCGGCGGCCGCGTAATCAAGAACCGCACGTTTTTCTTCGTCAACTACGAAGGCCTGCGGCAGCGTCTGGGAACCACTCTGATTGGCAACGTCCCAAGTGACGCGGAACGCACCCTCATACTGGCGCAGTCGCCCGCTCTGTTGCCGATCATAAATTCCTTTCCGCATGGAACCCGTGCGCTCTCGTCGACCACCTCGCAGTACGTTTCCGTAGCCAGCCTGAGTTCCAATGAGGATTCCGGTCTGATTCGCATCGACCACCGTATCGACGACAAAACCAGTGTTTACGTGCGCTACAACATCGATGAAGTGTCCAGCAAGGCTCCGAGTGGCAATCTTCTCGACCGGACCCAGACCAGCACCGCGCCCATGAACGGAGTCATGAGTGTATCGCATATCTTCTCGCCCACCATGTTCAACGTCCTGACCCTGGGCGTCAACCGTATCTGGTCTCTGAGTCACACCGACTCCCATTTTTTCGACACCACCGGCATCTTCAACTCGGTAGCCGTTTCCGGTTACGAAACTCTGAATCAGGAGGCCGACTCCGTAAAAGCGCCGACTACTTATTCGCTGAAGGACGATCATACGTTGGTCCGCGGTCTGCACACGATCAAGTTCGGAGCTGAAATCAAGCATGTTGTGTATAACTACAGCCAGCCCTCGCAGAGCGCTCTGATTTACTCGTCGCTGGCGGATTTTGTGTCGAACAACCTGGATCAGGTGAATCTTCTGGGCGGCGTCCCGGTGCATGGCCTTCTGAAGACCGAGTACTTCGGTTACGTTCAGGACGAATGGAAAGCGACTTCCGATCTGAACGTCAACATCGGGCTGCGCTACGAATTCTTCAATGCCTTTCACGAGCAATATGGACGCGACCTGCCCTTCGATCCCGCTACCTGCCCGAACGGTTACTGCCCGCAGGGTTCGGCCTTCGACTTCCCGAAGAAACTGAATATGGAACCGCGCCTCAGTTTAGTCTGGGCGCCAAAAGCCCTGAATGGCAAGACCGTAATTCGCAGCGGGTCCGGCTTCTATAAAGGCGAAGGCCAGCTCGGCGATCTCAACGCTCCGAGCGACAACTTCACCCAGCGGCTCACCCTCTCGAACGCCAGTTTCCCAGGCCTGAGCTTCCCGGCCGATTCGTTCTACGCCGAGGCGCAAAACAGCGCCGTGACGCCGCGCGCGCTCTCCCGCAATCTCGCCGTTCCCACCGTCATCCAGTGGGGACTTCAGATACAGCAGGCTTTGCCGCTCGGCTTCATCCTCGATACCGGCTACATCGGCTACCACGGTTATCATCAGTTCACGCGCTGGTACATCAACGGCTGCGCCCTCAATTCCAATCCCTGCGTGCGCGAATTCCCCGCGTACGGTCCGATCGATATCAAGCAGACCGACTCGAACAACCATTTCGAAGGCTGGCAGACCTCTCTGCGCCGCCAGTTCAAATCCGGCTGGGGGTTCCAGGCCAACCACATGTGGTCCCACGCCATCAACGACGATTCACAGGGTGGCGGCGAAACCGATTATCCGGAAATCAACACCTGCCGTACGTGCGATATCGCGAGCTCCGACGTCGATATCCGTCACACATTTTCGATGAACACAGTCTACCGGCTGCCCTTTGGAAAGGGCCGCACGTTTCTTGCTCAGAAGGGCGTCGGCAACGCGATCCTGGGCGGCTGGGAACTCAGCTCCACTGCAACGGCCCGCACCGGCCTGCCCGTGAACGTCACCATCACACGTTCCGCTTCCGCGGTGCCGGACGGCCTCAACGTCGAGAACGGCACGTCGTTCCAGCGTCCGAACTACGTGGGCGGCGTTTCGCTTGTACCCGCGGATCAGACGGTGAACAACTGGATCAATGCCGCGGCATTTACCATACCCGCGAACGACACGTGGGGCAACGCGGGACGCAATCTGATACGCGGGCCGGCCTTCTGGCAGGCTGACTCCTCGCTATCGAGAGACCTGAAGATGTCGGAACGGTTTGTGCTCGTCCTGCGAGTGGAAGCCTTCAATATCTTCAACCGGGCACAGTATGGCCAGCCGAATGGTAATCTTTCGAGTGCCAGTTTCGGCCAGATCACCACTACCGTCAACGGCACTTCGCCGGTTGGCAGCGGAACGCCCCGTGAATTTCAGCTCGCGATGCGACTGAAGTTCTGAGGCCGAAGGAAGACAATGGCGAAAAAAGTTCTGCTTATCGAAGACGATCTTGCCATGGCCGGCGTCCTTCAACAAGGCCTTGAACAGGACGACTACGCCGTCACCCTGGCGCACAACGGTTGGAGCGGTCTCGAGCTTGCGCAGCGCGGCGGATGCGACGCCATCGTTCTGGACGTCATGCTGCCTGCGCTCGATGGCCTGAGCCTCGCCCGCCAGTTACGGGCAGGCGGCGATCTCACTCCCATACTGATGCTGACTGCCCGCGACGATGTTTCCGACATCGTCGCGGGTTTCGATGCGGGCGCGGAAGACTATCTGACAAAACCATTCTCGTTTCTCGAACTGCTGGCGCGTTTGCGTTGTCTGATCCGCCGCAGAGTTGCGCCGTCGGGCTTCCTGCAGGTCGCGAATATGACGCTCGATACCGCGTCCCACGTAGCGGCCAGGGGCGGCGCCGCGCTTTCACTCACCCGAAGCGAATATCTCCTGCTCGAAGCCCTGATGCGGAAACCGGGGCAGGTGGTGTCGCGCGACGATATCGCAACGGTCGTCTGGGGTTCCCGCTCGCTGGTGGAAGAGAATAACATCGACGTACTCGTGAAAGCTCTGCGCCGGCAGGTGGACGAACCGTTCCCCCAAAAGCTGATCCAGACGGTGCGCGGCTCCGGATATAAACTATCTATCCCGCCGGGGCTGCAATGAATCTGCCGATCCGAGCGCGCCTGACGGCGGTCTACTGTGCGGTTTTTTGTCTGGGTGCGGCTGTGCTGGAAACGGGGGCGTATACGGTGCTGCAACTGGCGATTTCGGCCATCGCGGACCGCGACCTCAGTTCCCGCCTGGTTGGAGTGGAAGGCTTCCTTGGCGAACATATTCCGCGCATGAGCGTAGAGAGAGTGCGAAACGAAATCCGTACTCATGCGGCGCTCCAGCCGGCTCTGTTACGGATCGATACCGCGGACGGACAGACCATCTTCGCCGCGCCGGTTCTGACGCCGCATATCGCCGCCGAGTTAAGCCAGGCAACGGGTGCGCGCACCGACTGGCGGCCCGGACGCCCCCTCCGGATTCTGGCAGCGAGAACGACGATTCAGGGCCGCCTGTATCGCCTGCTGCTGGCATCCGACCTCTCGGTTCCGTTCGAAATCCTGCACCGCTTCGGACTTCTGCTGGTGCTCTCGTCGCCCCTGGTTCTGGCGATCGCGGCGGCGCTTGGCCACTGGGTCGCCGGGCGCGCGCTATCGCCCGTCTCCTCTATCACCAGCGCCGCCCGGTCCATCGACGCCTCCGATCTCAGCCGACGGATTGCCGTCCCCGAAAGCCGCGACGAACTGCGCTATCTGGCTGAAACGCTGAACGGAATGCTGGCACGTATGGAAAATTCGTTTCGCAGGACAACGGAGTTTACCGCGAATGCTTCGCATGAACTGCGTACGCCCCTGGCCGTCATTCGCGCTACCGCCGAAGTCGCCCTGATGCGCGAGCCGGATCCCGGCCATCGGAATCCGGATCGCATCGCACTGCGCCAGATCCTTCGCGAAGCCGAGAAAAACTCCGCCTTGCTCGAAGATCTGCTCCGCCTGGCGCGCGCCGATTCGGGCACCTTGTCGCTGCGCATGCAGCCGGTCGATCTTGCCGACAGTCTTCGCGCCACCTGCGTGCTTTGCGAACCGCTCGCGGCGTCGCGCGGTCTTCGTTTGCGTCTCACGCCCGCCGCCGAACCGGTCTGGGTTTCCGGTGACGCCGAATATCTGCGGCGTCTGCTGCTCATCCTGCTCGATAACGCCATGAAGTACACTCCGGCCGGCGGCCAGATGAGCGCGGCGATGTTAGCAAACGCGGACGGGCGCGCCGTCTGCCGCGTTTCCGATACCGGTATCGGAATTTCGGAAACCGATTTGCCCCACATCTTCGAGCGCTTCTTTCGTTCCGATCGCGCCAGAAATCGCGAAGAAGGCGGCGCAGGTCTGGGCCTGGCCATCGCCGAGTGGATTGCAGTCGCGCATCGCGGCAGCATCGAAGTGGAAAGCCGGCTCGGGTTTGGCTCCGAGTTCCGCGTCCTGCTTCCACAGTTGGTTCGCAATACTTCGCACACCGCCGTCCCGTTCCATCGCGAGGCCTCGCTTCAGGAGAAGACAACGTAAATGCAATTTCAGAATCGCTACGCGCAGCAGGTGCTGCGACAGGTTCATCTCTGGCTGGGGCTTGTGGCAGGGCTTTTCATCGTGATGATGGGGCTGTCCGGCTTCGCGCTTGTTTATCGCATACGTCTGGAGCGCGCTGCTGAGCCCAGGATCGCCGATCGCGCGCCGGGAGCTATGCCGTTAAGTCTGGATGTAATCGCAACGCGCCTGGCCTCCACCCACCCGGGCGCGAAGATCGGCCGGATCGTGTTCCCCGAAACCGCCGCCGGGCCATTGCTGGTCTCGGCCGACCTGAAAGACACGAAGCGCGCGCAGATCTTCTTCGATCCCGCGACGGGCCAGGATCTCGGTGAGAAAAGAAGTATCGCCTGGCTAGACTGGATTGTGGATCTTCACCAGAATCTGCTGCTGGGAAAGACCGGTCGCGCGCTGACTGGTGTGATCGGAGTGGCACTGCTGTTGTTGAGCGCGAGTGGCGTTCTGAGCTGGCTGGCAGGCACGCGCGACTGGAAGCGTTCGCTGTCGTTGCCGCAGCCCGGCCCGTGGCGCAGAGTGAACTTTCAGACGCACAGATGGGCCGGGCTGTGGATCAATGCCTTGCTGATTGTGATTTCTTCCACCGGGATCGTCCTGGCCTGGCCAAGCATCTTTCAGGGTGCCGCGATGCCGGTTCAGGCCGGAGCGCAGCCCGGTCGCGGCGCGCACAAACCACTTCTCTCGCTGGACGAATATATTCGCGCGGCCACCGCGGCGATTCCGCACGGCGTGGTGCGCGAAATGCGCCTCGCGAGTCGCGGCGCCAATTCGGTCTCCATCGCGATTTGGACTCAGGGAGACATACGGCCAAAGGGAGGCAACACCGTGCTTCTCGATCCGGCCTCGGCCCGCGTGATCTCAGTGGAGCGAGCGTCGGCGGCGTCGCTGTCGGTGAAGTTCGTCGAACTGGCAAATGCCATCCACAAAACCGAACTGGGCGGCTTGCCATTGCAGGTGCCGTGGTCTCTGCTGGGTTTCGCGCCGGCGCTGCTCTTTGTGTCCGGCGTCGGGATCTGGTGGCAACGCAGGCAGACGGGGCGGACCGCAGTGGTCCGCGAACGAATAAAACCAGAGGCTGTCGGCGAACGGACGCTGGTTCACAAATAAGATGACCAGCACATACGACCGATGCATGGCCCGAATCGCCGGGGTCTTCCTTCTATCTTTCGCGTTACCCGCGTGTCTGGCGGCACAGGAGGCGACCCTGCGCGGCGCTGTCACCGATGTGAGCGGCGGTGTGGTGGTTGGGGCAGTCGTTACCATGACCGCACAAACGGGCGCGCCGCGTTCCCGCACCTCCGGCGCGCGAGGCGATTACGAATTCACAGGTCTCGCGCCAGGCACGTATACGATACGGGCATCGGCTCCGCAACTCACACTGCCGCAGACCGCAGTCACGCTGGCGGATGGCATCAACACGCTCGATTTGCAATTGCAGATCGCAGCCATTGCCGAGACGATCGGCGTGGAAACGGACGGCCCGCCCGCCGTGCAAACCGACGCCACCGCGAATGCATCGGCGACCGTCCTGAGCGGCGAAGAACTGGACGCTTTGCCGGACGATCCGGAGGACCTTCTGGCGGATCTCCAGGCGCTTGCCGGTCCGTCGGCCGGTCCGGGTGGTGGCTCCATTTTCGTGGACGGTTTCAGTGGTGGCGTGTTGCCGCCCAAGGAAACGATCCGCGAAATTCGCATCAATCAGAATCCTTTCTCGCCCGAATTCGATAAGCTCGGCCTGGGCCGCATCGAAATCCTGACTAAGCCGGGGACCGATCAGTGGCACGGCAATCTGAACTACAACTTTGCAACGGACGCGTGGAATTCGCGCAATCCATATTCCGCCGTCAAGGCGCCGCTGCTGCTGAATGAATTCGAGAACACGCTCGGAGGCCGCATCGCGAAGGGGCTCTCGCTTTCGCTCGACGTCAATCAAAACGATGTCGATAATGGCGCGGTGGTGAACGCGGTGACGCTGAATCCCACGACGCTGCTGGCCGCCCCGTTCAGCGACGTATTTAAAACCATCCAGCGCCGCACGAATCTTTATCCGCGCATCGACTATCAACTGAACGATCGCAATACGCTGTCGCTCCGCTATGCCTTCACGCATGGAAGTATTCTGGGCGCGGGAATCAACGGCTTCAACCTCGCTTCCCTGGGCGAGGATCGCAGATACACGGTGCAGACTGTGCAGGGGATTGAGACCGCGGTGCTCGGCGCCAGCACGATCAACGAGACCCGCTTTCAGTTTTATCGGAACGCCTTTGAAAGCACGCCGGACAGCCTGGCTCCCGCTCTGCAGGTGCTGGGTGCGTTTAACGCCGGTGGCACGCCGGTCGGCAATTCACGGAACACGGAGCGAGACCTGGAATTTCAGAATAATTCGACGGTCGTTCACGGAATGCAAACCTGGAGATTCGGCATTCGCGCCCGCCAGCAAAGGATCGACGAAACTTCGCCGCAGAACTTCAACGGCACGTTCACTTTCGGCAGCCGTCTGGCTCCCTTGCTGGATGCGAATAACAACCCGCTGCCCGACTCGTCCGGCCAGCCCCAACTCATCGAGATACAGGGCCTCGAAGCGTATCGGCGCACTCTGCTGTTCGCGCAACTCGGCGACTCGCCTGCAACGATCCGCAACCTCGGTGGCGGCGCGTCCCAGTTCTCCATCGCGACCGGCGTCCCGGGTGTCTCCGGCGTTCAATCCGACGCCAGTCTGTTCGCAGGCGACGACTGGCGAGTCCGCAACAACCTGACTCTCAACCTGGGCCTTCGCTATGAATCGCAAACGAATCTCCCGAACGCCGGTGCCTGGGCGCCGCGCGTAGCTCTGGCGTGGGCTCCCGCCGGAGTTTCCGGAAGCGCCAAACCGCCGAAGACGATCATACGCGCAGGCTTCGGCATGTTTTACGACCGCTTCGCTTTGGCGAATACGCTTACGGCGAAGCTTTACGGCGGAGCCCTGCAGCAGCAATACGTTTTGAGCAATCCGGATTTCTTCCTCACCGTTCCGACGCTTTCGAGTCTGCTCGAATCGTCGCAGCTAACCCAACAGACCCAGCACGTAACCCAGGAAGTGGATGCGCATCTGCGCGCGCCCTACATCCTGCAGACGGCGCTGACAATGGAGCGTCAGATCCTCTCCGGCACAACCGCGGCCGTGACGTGGACCAGATCCCGCGGCGTGCATGAATTGCGCTCTCTCGACGTGAATGCACCGCTCGCGGGCATCTACCCGATGGGCAATGCAAACCCCGTGTTCCTGACGACGTCTTCCGGTGTCTACAACCAGAACCAGCTATCGGTGAACTTCAACTCCAAAGTGAATCGGGCTGTCGCACTCACCGGATCGTACACGGCGAACCGCGCGCGCAGCAACACCGACGGCCTGAGCACGTTCCCCGCGAATCCCTACGATTACGCGGGCGAGTACGGACCCGCATCCACGGACGTTCACAATCGCGCCACTCTGGCCGGCACCATCAATTTGCGCTGGAACATTCGCCTGAGTCCTCTGGTGAACATGCAATCGGGAGCGCCGTTCGATATAACGGCGGGCAGCGATCTGTACGGCACGACGCTGTTCAACGGACGTCCCGGGTTTGCACCCATCGGCTCGACGAAACCCGGGCTGGTGCAGACTTCCTATGGCTTGCTGGATCCGAATCCGAGCCCGGGAGAAGCGCTGGTGCCTCGTAACTACGGTCGGGGTCCGGGGCAGATGGCCGTGAATCTGAAGGCGGGCAAAACAATTCATTTCGGGCCCGAGCCCGCTGGCGGTGGCAACCGTCGCTTTGCCGCGTCGCTTACGATGTCGGCCCGCAACATTCTCAATCACACGAACCCCGGTCCCATCGTGGGCAATATCACCTCGCCGTTGTTCGGGCAGGCGAATCAAATGGCGGGCTCCGTGAATGGCGAAGGGTTTTCGGAAAATGCCAACAACCGGCGCCTGGAATTGCAAATGAAAGTGACATTCTGACGAGATGAGTCGCTACCATATAAGTATTGAGACCCCTCAGCCCGTTCCTGTTCGGCATCGCCGCTATCGCTCTCGCTGGCGCCAGCCTGAGCGCCCAGACTGTGGCCCAGGTTCTCGTCGTCGTCAATAAACAATCCCCCGTCTCCACCGCCATCGGCCAGTACTACATGCGCCAGCGCGCCATTCCGCCCGGCAATCTCTGCACCCTCGACGTTCCCAATGAAGACGACATCTCGCACGATTTCTATGTCTCCGATGTCGAAACGCCCATCGGAAAATGCCTGACGCGCAAGAAGCTGACGGAATCCATCCTCTATATCGTCACCACGCAGGGCGTGCCTTTGCGCGTCAGCGGTACCGGCAGCGATGCCCAGCTGCAAAATACCGGCGCAGCCGTCGATTCCGAACTCACGCTGCTTTACCAAAAACTCCACGGCGTCACAATTCCGGTCGCCGGACCCGTGCCGAATCCCTTCTACCAGAAACGCGATGCGCCCTTTCGCCATCCGCAAATCCCTATGTACATGGTGACCAGACTCGCCGGTTACGACATGACCGACCTCAAAGCCCTGGTCGACCGCGCTCCGCTCGCGCGCAACGTCGGCAAATTCGTGATCGATGTTCGCGCCGATAACGCCACACAGGGCAATCAATGGCTGCGCGCGGCTGCCCTCCTGATCCCCAAAGACCGCTTGATTCTGGACGATTCCGCCACCGTGCTGACCGGCATCAAAGACGTCATTGCGTATGCCTCGTGGGGCTCGAACGACTTCGATCGCAAACAGCGCAACCTGCATTTTCAATGGCTGCCCGGCGCGATCGCGACCGAATTTGTATCCACCGATGCGCGCACTTTCAAACGTCCGCCCGATAGTTGGAACATCGGCTCCTGGGGCGATAAATCCGCATGGTTCATGGGCGCACCGCAAACTCTGATTGCGGATTACCTGCACGAAGGCGCTTCCGGCGCGGGCGGGCAGGTGGACGAACCCTACCTCACTTATTGCCCTCGCCCCGATTTCGTCCTGCCCGCGTATTTGCAGGGCCGCAATCTCGCGGAAAGTTTCTACATGGGCATCCCTGGCCTCAGTTGGATGAACGTAGTGATCGGCGATCCTCTCATGCATCTGCAATGACGGCCCAACCCCGTTACAATAGGATTTCATGAAAGTCGAAATTGAAGGCGTAGTCCTGCACCTCGGCCATCCCGACGAGATCACCACTCGCTGGGTGGGGCAGGAAGAACTCATGCGGCAATTGCTCGCCGCATGGATGGTTGTCGACGACACCGATATGCCCATGAACCCGCGCCTCATCGGCAAGCCTGGCGTCGGCAAAACCACCCTCGCCTATGCCGCCGCCAAACGCATGGGCCGCGATGTTTTTATCATGCAGGCCACGCTCGATACGCGCCCGGAAGATCTTCTCGTCACACCCGTGATCGAAGGCGCGGGCAAGCTGCGCTACGTGGCGTCGCCCCTGGTGAGCGCCATGATTACCGGCGGCATCGTCATTCTCGACGAAGGCAACCGCATGAGCGAGAAGAGCTGGGCCAGTCTCGCGCCGCTGCTCGATAACAGGCGCTACGTGGAAAGCATCGTGGCGGGCATCAAGATCAAAGCGCACCCCAACTTCCGTTTCGTCACCACCATGAATGACGATGCCTCCACCTTCGAACTGCCCGAGTATATCCACTCGCGCCTGCAGCCCCAGTTGCTCATCGACTTCCCCGAAAAAGACGAAGAGTACCAGATCCTGAAAGAAAACCTTCCCTTCGCCGAAGATCGCGTCCTGCAATACGTCACCGATTTTCTCGAGCAGGCCCACGCCGCCGACGAGCGCTACAGCGTCCGCGACGGCATCAACATCGCGCGTTTCGCCACCAAGCTGAAGAGCCTGGCGATGGGCCGCGATCATGAGCGCATGGCGCTCGAAACGGCGGTGCTGGAAACTCTGGGCGAGGAGGCGCTGCGTTATGCAAGACCCAATCGGTCCGTCGCTCCCTGACTTCAGTTCGCTCGTTCGCGGCCGCTTCAGTTATCTGCCCGTGGTTCCAGGCAGGCTCGAATTTGCCGTGGAAGTGCGCCGGCGAATTCTCCGCGAGCGGCCCGACGTAGTCGCCGTCGAACTGCC